>Ga0326597_10004967_pt1 | contig 18579 bp, 18 predicted proteins | sample RVTome_12_FD_203789 | JGI IMG/M metagenome (GOLD analysis project Ga0326597, IMG submission 203789) | Soil microbial communities from uranium-contaminated site in the Upper Colorado River Basin, Wyoming, United States - RVT100D185 | ecosystem: Environmental > Terrestrial > Soil > Contaminated >... | reverse complement strand
GCGGCGTTAAGGTTGACGATGAAATCGAACCTCATCGGTTGCTCGATCGGCAGGTCGGCGGGCATTCTTCCTTTGAGAATCTTATCCACATAGGTCGCCGCGCGGCGGTAGAGATCGCCGATCAACGGTCCGTAGGCCATCAGACCGCCCTCCTCGACAAACTGCCTCGTCGGATAGATTCCCGGCAGGCGGTGCTTGAGTGCGAGCTCGACAATTCGCTTCGAGTTCAATGTGGCCAGCGGCGACAGGATCACCACCAGCGCGCTGTCGCGTGCCTTGGTCATCGCTTTGAACGCGCGGTCGATGTCATCGGCCGACTTTATTTCCAGCGGATGCAAACGTAAGGATAAAATTTTGGCGGCTTCTTCGGTTTCTTTAAATACGGTTACCGCTTCGCGCCCGACCGGACTCCATAGCGCCGCGACGCGGGTTCTTTTGGGAAAGGATTCTTTAAGCAGCTCAAGCCGCTTAACGCTCATGTCGGATAACATCACGCTCAAGCCAGTGACGTTTCCGCCAGGCTTCGCCAAGCTGTCAGCAAGCCCGGTCGCGAGTGGATTGCCGGTGGTCATGACGATCGGTATCGTCTGCGTTACCCGTCGAGCGGCCAGCGCGCTGATCGAAGCGGTGGTGATGATGACATCGATTTTCTCACGCACGAGTTCGGCGGCGAGATCGGCGAGCCGCTCTTCTTTGCCTTCAGCGTAGCGGTATACGAGAATAATGTTTTTACCTTCCGTGTAGCCGTGTTCGCGCAGACCCTGCTTGAATGATTCCAGATGAGGTTGGTCTTTGCCGCCGATGAAGAGAATGCCGACGCGAGGGATTCTTTCCGACGCTCCTGCCTGTCTCGGCCCATTGAGCGCTACGAGCAAAACGCTGAGAGCCAAAGCAAAAATTTGTCTTGTCATTTTAGTCCTCTCGCTGCTTTTGTGTCGTTCCTTCACCGAATCACCTTGTTCGCCCGCACCAGCACGTTCGGCGGAATCGTCAGGCCGATCTGTTTCGCGGCTTTGAGGTTGATGACGAACTCGAACCTCATCGGCTGCTCCACCGGGAGATCGGCAGGTGTTCTGCCTTTCAATATCTTGTCCACATACGTAGCGGCGCGCCGGTCCAAATCGAGAATGTTCACCCCGTAAAACATGAGCCCGCCGGCTTCGACATACCGGCTTTCGTGGTATATCACGGGGAGCCGGTTCTTTACCGCGAGGTCTGCAATCTGTGCTCTCTGAGCACCGATGATGCCGCTCGCTAGCACAAGGACCCCGTCAGCCCGCCCCTTGCCCGCCGCGCGAAATGCAGTCTCAATATCCTTGGGACCTAGAACGTCTAGATATTGAAGCTTCCCTCCGAACGCCTTTGCGGCGAGGTCCAGCTCTCTCACTTGTCCGACGCGTGGGTTGGTTGTTGAAGTCCGGAGAACGGCCAAGCGAGAGAGTCTAGGGACGACCTCTTTTAGAATCTCCAGTCTTTTACCGTTTAGCTCCTGGGCAAGGGTGGACAATCCCGTGATGTTTCCGTCAGGGCGCGCCAGGCTGGTAACGATACCGTCGCCAACAGGATCGGGATCGTTCGTCATGACAATGGGAATCGAGTTGGTCGCGTCCTTGGCGGCACGGGTTGCGCTCCCACCGCTCGTGACGATGATTTCTACCTTGAGACGCGCCATTTCGGCCGCGAGTGCGGGAAGGCGATCGAGTTTTCCGTCGGCAGATCGCCAATTAATGACGATGTTTTTCCCCATCACGTATCCAAGCTCGCGCAGTCCCTGGCGGAATGCCTCGTGGCGGGCCGTGTTAGCGGAAAGGGAGACACCCCCTAGGTATCCAATCTGGGGGATTTTTGTCGGCTGCTGCGCGCCTGCGGGAGAAACAGTTGTCAGAAAGATAGCTACCATTAGCCAGATTAGGATTTTTTTACTCATCGGTCTCGCTCCTGTTTGTTACCACCGAACCAGTTTGGGTCGCGAACACGGAAGTGTCTGTTTATTTCACTACCCGCCACGAGCTGTCAAGCCCGGCTTCGCCGTTTGGGGTAAACTCTGTCGTCTTATTGCTTGACTTGTTTTATCCGGGAAGAGCATAATAAATCACGGGTCAGGAGGAACACATGAGGGAAACGGAACTTCAATGGCTGAATGAACACGCCGCTGAGGTGGAAAGGCTGCAGGGAAAGTGGATTACCGTTGAAGGTGACAAGCTCATTGCTGAAGGGGATAGCTTCGACGCTGTGTACGAAGCCGCTAGAAAAAAGGGTATTGAAATTCCCTTCGTCTTTCTTGTCCCGCCAAAAGAGGATGCTATCTTTGTGGGAGTCTAATGCCCGCGGTTTTTTATCAGCACACTTTTCAACTTTTGCCTAACTCCCGCCCTCTGATCCCTATCAGGCTCCACGGGCGGCCTGGTTTTCAACCAATCGACACCTTAGCTTTGTTGGATAGCGGAGCTGACCGCTGTGTTTTCTCTGACGCTTTTGCTGTAAGATTAGGCCTAGATCTTTCAAGCGGGAGAGACGTCCCAATCAAAGGCGCCACCGGTGGCCAGTATTCAGCTCGAATTGTCCCTGTGACAGTGGAACTTGCAGGAACAGCTTTTCAATGCCACGCTGCCTTTACGTCAGGAAACCTCCCGTATAGCTTCATCGGCAGAGAAGAAGTCTTTGATAAGTCGCGATGGGGATTCCAGGTCGGCAGCGGGCTCATCTACTTTCATCCTCAACCCTGAACAACTCCTTTCCACTGAAACACGGTCCGTTCATGCTTCGAGAGCCTCAGGACGAGCGGAGGAGCATTTGAAATCATTGGAGATTTTCCGTTCATGCTGAGCCTCGTCGAAGCATTCATAGGGTTTTTCAGCAGAATCTTTAAATGGGTCTGACCCCTTTGTTCCTTCAGTACGGGTTTTAGATTGGCGATTATCGGAGCAAGAGAAACTAAACCGAATTCGAAATTTCTTGTGCATTTGTCTATCTCCCTAATCCAAAATCGGCAAGCGGCCCCGCGGACGAAAATCCGAAATGTCATTTTATGACCTTGTCCGCCCTCTCCAGTACATTCGGCGGAATCGTGAGACCGAGATTAATCCACTTGCAAGATACCTGCGCACGGGCTACCTTCCTCTTTGACATATTTACAAAGGAGAATCTCATCTCATGCCAGCAGGAGCAGCCCGGCCAATTGAATCGATCCGAGTAGGAAAAAAGGGGCGGATTGCCGTTCCTCCCAAGTACCGTAAACTGCACAAGCTCTCTAAGGGAAGTGAGGTCCTGCTCGTTCAGCTTGGCGAGACGCTGATGGTTGTACCCTCGGACGTTACGCTTTTTCGCCTTTGTGAGCGTATCCAGGACGCACTGTCGGGCCGCGGAGTGTCGGTCGCTCAGGCTCTGAAGAACCTGCCTAGAGTACGTCGGCGCCGCTTCCAGCGCCTTTATGGCAAGGGGTAACCCGTCCATTCCCAGGGTCTTCTTGGACTCCGGGGTCGTTTTGGAAGGGCTCCCGGCCCCATAGAGCGCCTCCCGCGCCGCGCTGATCCTCTCCCGCCGCCGGGTGTTTAAAATCATCCTGGCAGAGTACGTCCAGGGAGAAGTGGAAGAAAATCTTCTAGAACTCCTTGCTTCAGACTCTCGGTTAGCAAACGAGACCATAGACGCTTAAAGCACCTTGTTGCAGCTACTCGAATCGGAGTTCATTCCTCTTCCGTCCAAGCAGGAAATCGATCGGCATCGCCATTTGATTCGCCACCAAGCTGATGTCCCGGTACTCGTCTCCGCCCTGAAGGCGGTCCCTGACTGGTTTCTCACCACGAACACGCGACACTTCACAAAACAGGTTGCTCTCCGCACCCAACTCAAGAACGTTACTCCTCAAGAGTTTATAACCAGCGTTAGAGTTCTAGGCTAGTTTCCTTTCGTTCATCCGCGCTCGTTCCGATCGTTGGCGGACCGACACTTCATCCAAATTGTTCGCTAAATAACCTCCACGCTTCTCGATCCAAAACCTGTGGTGAGCCACGTCGAACCATCGCAAATCCAAAACTTGTCCAGAGCCCTTCGAACATGCTCAGGATAAACTCCTGCGAAGGATCTCGTTTCATCTGATCACCTTGTTTGCCCGCACCAGCACGTTCGGCGGGACCGTCACGCCGATTTGTTTGGCGGCGTTAAGGTTGACGATGAAATCGAACCTCATCGGCTGCTCGATGGGTAGGTCGGCGGGCGTTCGTCCTTTGAGAATTTTGTCCACGTAAGTCGCGGCGCGGCGGTACAGATCGCCGATCAACGGGCCGTAGGCCATCAGGCCGCCTTCCTCGACAAACTGTCTGGTTGGATAGATTCCCGGCAGTCGGTGCTTGAGTGCGAGCTCGACAATTCGCTTCGAGTTCAATGTGGCGACCGGCGACGTTAATATGATAATCGCCTGGTCGCGCGCCTTGTTTATCACTGTGAACGCGCGGTCGATATCATCGGCCGACTTTATTTCCAACGGGTGCAAACGTAAGGCCAAAACTTTGGCGGCCGCTTGGGTTTCTTTAATTTGGGTTTCCGCTCCGCGCTCGCGCAGATTCCATAGCGCCGCGACGCGGGTTCTTTTGGGAAAGGATTCTTTCAGCAGCTCAAGCCGCTTAACGGTCAAGTCGGATGGCATCACACTCAACCCGGTCACGTTTCCGCCGGGCTTCGCCAAGCTGTCAGCAAGCCCGGTCGCGAGTGGATTGCCGGTGGTCATGACGATCGGTATCGTCTGCGTTATCCGTCGAGCGGCCAGCGCGCTGATCGAAGCGGTGGTGATGATGACATCGATTTTCTCACGCACGAGTTCGGCGGCGAGATCGGCGAGCCGCTCTTCTTTGCCTTCAGCGTAGCGGTATACGAGGATTATGTTCTTGCCCTCTACGTAGCCGAGATCACGCAGTCCTTGCTTGAATGATTCAAGATGCGGTTGGTCTCTGCCGCCGATGAAAAGAACGCCGACGCGGGGAAGTTTCCCTGGCTGCTGCGCGTCGGCGAAAGAGCAAATTAGCAGAAAATGAGTTGCCAGTAGCAAGATAAGAATTTTTTTCGTCATAGGTTTAGCTCCTGTTTATTGCTGCCGAACCAGGTTTGGCTCGCGAACACGGAAGTGTCTGTTTATTTCACCACCCGCCATAAGCTGTCAAGCCCGGCTTGCGGTTTGGGGTAAACTCTGTCGTCTTATCGCTTGACTTGTTTTATTCTGGAAGAGCATAATAAATCACAGGTCAGGAGGAACGCATGAGGGAAACGGAGCTTGAATGGTTAAAGAACACGCCGCGGAGGTAGAGAGGCTGGCGGGAAAGTGGATTACAATTGAAGGTGACAAGCTCATTGCTGAAGGAGATAGCTTCGACGCTGTATACGAAGCCGTTAGAAAAAAGGGCATTGAAATCCCCTTCATCTTCCTTGTTCCGCCAAAGGAGGATGCTATCTTTGTGGGATTCTAATGCCCAACCTTTTAGAGGGGATCTTACATGGCTCACACTTCTCACTTGGACATCGTTAGCAGCGTTCTCGACCCCTTCACCGAGTGTCTGACTCTCGAAGCGGCCAAACGAATCGCTGCCTTCCAAGCCGCTCCGGCAACTCAATCTCGTCTGGATGACCTTGCCGACAAAGCCGACGAAGGGCTGCTCACGGCCGATGAGCAGGCCGAATACGATCGGTATCGGTCCGTGTTCCACTTCGTGACGATTCTGCAATCGAAAGCTCGTGCCTACCTGAAGCGACACCCAGTCGAATAATGGACGAGGCCCTACGGGAGTTCGTTCGACAGCGCGCCGGGGAGCGCTGCGAATACCGCTTGTTGCCGCAGTCGGCGGCGAGATTTTTTCACTTTTCACGTTGAGCACATCCGGGCCAAACAGCACGGAGGTCAGGATATTGAAAGCAATCTGGCCCTTGCCTGTCCCGCCTGCAACGCCCACAAAGGTCCAAACCTGACGAGCATCGATTCGCTGACGGACACCGTTGTGTTGATCTTCAATCCCCGCACTGAGAATTGGGAGGACCATTTTGTGCGCCAGGAGGCGGTTATCCTCGGCGTGACAGCCGTAGGCCGTGCGACGGTCGAGCTTCTCAACATGAATGAAGCCGAGCGGGTCGAAATGCGAGAGGAACTTCTCACAAACGGCGAATGGTAGCTACCGAACCCGAAACAAAAAAGACTTCGATACCGCTACCATTTCCGGGCTTAACCCGGAAGAGTGGCTTGCCTTACAAGAAGTCGCCGCACTCGAAGCCAAACTCACGCCACCTCCCGGCTCATGATAATTAGCAATCGTTACATAATCTCCTTAACGACTCGGCTCACCGAATCACCCTATTCGCCCGCACCAGCACGTTGGGCGGAATCGTCAGTCCGATCTGTTTCGCCGCCTTTAGATTGATGATGAACTCGAACTTCATCGGCTGCTCCACAGGCAGGTCAGCAGGCGTTCTGCCTTTCAGGATCTTGTCCACAAACGTAGCGGCGCGCCGGAACAAGTCGGTACTGCTCGTCGCATAGCTCATAAGCCCACCAGCTTCCACAAATTCTGCGCTGTTGTATATTGCCGGGAGCCGGCTCTTTACCGCGAGTTCGACAATCTCTGTTCGGTGAGCAGTGGCGATGCTGCCCGCCACCATCATAAGGACTGCGTCAGCCCGCCCCTTGCCTGCGGCTCGGAATGCGGTCTCAATATCTTTGGGACTTACGACGTCTAGGTATTGAAGCTTCACCCCGAATGCCCCTGCGGCGAGTTCTATCTCTCTTCGCTGTTGGACGTTGCCCGGGTTGGTTGAAGTCCCGAAGACGGCCACGCGCGAGAGCTTAGGAATGATCTCCTTCAGAAGCTCCAGTTGTTTTCCGCTTAACTCCGGGCGAAGGGTTGCCAAGCCAGTGATGTTTCCGCCAGGATGCGCAAGGCTGGCAACGAACCCATTGCCAACAGGATCGGGATCCTGCGCCATGACAATGGGAATCGTAGTCGTCGCTTCCTTGGCGGCACGGGTTGGTTGCGGACCCGCCGAGACGATGATGTTTACCTTGAGATGCACTAGCTCAGTCGCAAGCGCGGGGAGGCGATCGAGTTTTCCCTCCGCGGATCGCCACTCAATGACAATGTTTTCCCGCTCCACATACTTTAGCTCCTGCAGACCCTGCCGGAAGGCCTCGGTGCGGGCCGGGATAGCGGAAAGGGGGGCAGTGATTAGGAATCCTATGCGGGGAATTTTCGCTGGCTGCTGCGCGCCTGCGGGAGAAACAGTTGTCAGAAAGATAGCTACCATTAGCCAGATTAGGATTTTTTTACTCATCGGTCTCGCTCCTGCTTGTTACCACCGAACCAGTTTGGGTCGCGAACACGGAAGTGTCTGTTTATTTCGTCACCCGCCATGAGCTGTCAAGCGATTCGAGGCCATCGAACCGTTCAAACCGTTCAAGACGTTCAAACGGTTCAAATCGTGGCCCCCGCCACGCGCTTCAGCCTTACCGCAAAGATGAAAAATCGTGAGGAGTGAATAGTGAAGAGTGAGGTGCCCTCTGATCCCAAACCCCTTACTCCTTACCCCTAACGCCTAACCTCGAACCGCAAAGCGCGCTGCGGTTCCTATTGTTTGTCGCGGAGCTTTGACGCTAAGGCTTGTTGAGCCGCTGTTGTTGGCGTAGGCGGTCGAGGTCGAGTTGCATCTGATTTTTGCGGTTTTGGTCCTGGAGAAATTCCATCTGCTGCTGGCGTTGAAGTTCGCGGGTCTGCTCTTGCTGGCGCGACTGGTTTTGCTCCCGCTGAATCTGTTGGATCTGTAGCTCGCTTTGGAGCCGTTTGATCTGCTGTTCGTTCTTGAGCTGATCCAACTCCCGCTGAGTCTGCTGGGCCTGGGGCTGTTGAACGCCTGACGGGTCAGGTTTCTGCTGCTGGATCTGGTCGAGTTGTTGTTGCGCTTGGTTTAATTGCTGGTCGCGTTTGAGAGTTTCGATCTGCTGCTGTTGGTGCAGCTCTTTGATTTGCTCCTGCTGCCGCGTTTTCGATTGTTCCTGCTTGATTTCCTCGACCTGGTCGGCAGCCGCGCTTGCAACGCCTCTCATGGACCCGACGCACAGCGCCAATCCAAGAAGGACACGATAGGTCGATGAAATCATTCTCACGGTTTAACTTATACCATACTCTTGGCGCTGTGCTTAATAGCTGAAAAGGGCGGTAGTGGTTCAGTTGAAGATTTGTAGGGCGACCCCTGTGGTCGCTCGATAAGAGGGCAGGCACGGGGGCCTGCCCCTACATTGATGCGTTTTTGAAATCAGATTGAACCGCTGCCAAAAGGGCGACCCGAAGCATCAAGTTCGACGCAAAGCAGAGACTTTTTTACAAAGCGAGGTTCTGGTAGAAGACGTTAGAAACAAGGAGAGCAATGCTATGGGCCTGATGATCGATGGCAAGTGGGTTGACGATGATCGGATCTCCGCTGACGCGCGCGGCCATTTCGTGCGGGCGGATTCGCGGTTCCGGCATTGGATCACGGCGGACGGGAGTGCGGGGCTTTCGGGCGAGCGCGGCTTTAAAGCCGAAGCGGGCCGGTATCATCTGTTCGTTTCGCCGTCTTGCCCGTGGGCGCACCGGACGATCATCATGCGTAAGCTCAAGGCGCTCGATGGCGTGATTTCCATGTCGAATGCCGACCGGCCGAAGGACGAAGGCTGGGCTTACTCCGAAGCTGTCGACGACTTCAAACACTGCGCGGACGGCGTTTTTCGCCTTTACCAAGTCTACGCGGCAGCGGACGCCAATTACAGCGGCAAAGTGACCGTGCCGACGCTATGGGACCGCGAGCGGCGCACGATCGTCAACAACGAATCGTCAGAGATTATCCGGATGCTCAATTCCGCGTTCGCTGCGTATACCGAGGTCAGCTACGACTATTATCCTGATGCGCTGCGCGCTGAGATCGACCGCATCAACGATTTCGTTTACAACCATTTCAACAACGGCGTCTACCGCGCGGGCTTCGCACGCAGCCAGGAGGCTTACGATGACGCTGTGCGCAAGGTTTTCCTGTGTCTTGACACCTTGGAGAAGCAACTCGGCGAGCGGCGCTATTTGGCGGGTGAACGGATCACCGAGGCCGACTGGCGCGCCTTCCCGACGTTGCTGCGCTTCGACCTGGTTTACTACAGCCACTTCAAGTGCAATCTTCGGCGCATTCAGGACTACCCGAATCTCGCCAATTACCTGCGTGAGCTTTATCAGTGGCCGGGAATTAAAGAAACGTTCGACTTGCAGAAGATCAAGGAAGGTTACTACAGCCAGTTGAACGTGAACCCGACGGGCATTGTCCCGTTAGGGCCGATCCTCGATCATTTGGTGTTGCCGCATGACCGTGGTCGCCTACGAACGGCGTAAGAAACTATGCAACCGCAAAGAACCCAGCGCGGCGTGCGCAAATTTCTCGATGCGCCAAATTCAAGAGGGCGGGTTTCAAACCCGCCCCTACAAATCCCGATTCTTTTTTTGCGTCCTTTGCGTTCTTTGCGGCTAATATTCCGTTCCGAATCTTCTTCGGTTGCGGCTTTGCCGCGCTAGGTTCTTTGCGGTTAAATTATCCTTTTTGCGTGCTAGCCATGCCCGTTGGTGCCCCAGAGCCTGCCGTCGATCCATAGCTTCGCCAGCTCGAAGGCATAAGCGTCGGCCCGCCGCCGGCTCTCGAACGTGGCGCGACGGCGGCCGAAGATAGGAATCCGTTTTTCCTTTTTCCCCTCAACGATGACGATCATGGCTCTGGCGAACCATTCTTTTGCGCGAACTTCCTCGGATATGAGATCAACCCCGTGGCCTCGGTAATGTCTCGTGCGCATTGTTATGTCGGAATCGGAGATCGAGATCAGCTTGCCTAGAAACCAGCAACTAGATACTGCATTTGCCGCCGTTTAACTTGATTCCTAATTTGGCAAGCGCCTCGACGACCGGGATTTCCGCGCCGAGGCTCCTGCCCACTTCCGCGGCAAGCGGCAAATCCTTATCGTAGAGATTTGCCCCGGAGGTGAACTTCAAGTCTCCACCAGAGAGGTCGAATCTCATCTCCAAGCGGTCCAAGACATGCGGCGACCTGGTTTTTTGCATGAGATCGAGGGCCGCTTGGTAACCGATCCCCCCGGCCTTGGCGATCTGTAGGGCTTCATAGATGATCAGTGCCTCGGAGGCGGTGATCATGTTCTTGAAAAGCTTGGCGACGTTGCCGCAGCCGAGCGGACCCATGTAGATCGCGTCCTTGGCCATGTTAAGCAGGTGTGGCCTGGCGCGCTCGAAGAAGGTTTTTTGTCCGCCGACGAGAAACGTCAATCCTCCTTGGCGCACGCCGCTGGGCACTGCCGTCATGCAGGCGTCGATCACGTTGACTCTTTTGTCCGCCGCGGCCTCGGCGACTTTTTTCGTCGTCGTCGGCCGAATCGTGCTGTGAAGCAATACTAACGATCCCGGCGCCGCGCCCTCCAGGATACCGTTGCTGCCCAGTGTGCAATCTAAGACCTCTTGGTCGGTGCGCACGACGACATCGATAATCGTTGAAACTTGCGCGACCGCTTTGGCTGACGAAGTGACTTCGGCGCCCTCGGCGCGGGCTCTCTCCATGGCCGCTGGCGCGATGTCGAATGCCGTGGCGACGACGTTGGCCAATTTTAAACGCGAAAGTAAGGCGCTCCCCATCGCGCCGGTGCCGACAAAGCCGATTTTTTCCATGTGCCCCTCCTTATTCCCCCATGACTTTTTTCATCGAGGTGACGACGTCCGCCGGCTGCGACATCACTTCCTTGGCGAGCGCTTCGAGATCCTCGCCGGGGATGTGCTCGGCGTCGAATCCTTGTTTCTTCGCTTCCGCGATTAGTTCCGCGCCCGTCATTGCCTTGGCGTAGCCGGCGCGTAAGATTTTTACGATCTCGGCAGGAATCCCGGGAGAACCGATCGTCGGCGCGCTGCCAAATTCGCCTGATCCCAGCATGACCTTGACCAGACGGCGGTCAGCGTCGCCGGTTTTATACTGATCCATCAACTCGCTCAGCAGCGGCGTCTCCCCCAATCGCGGATCGCGTTTCTTGCCGCCCTGAACCAGCGCGCGCACGAGGTTCTTGCTGCGCCAGGTATTGAACGGCTCTCGTCCAAAAAACACTTGAATCGTAAAGGCGCGGCATTGCACCTCGCCTCTTTCGACGGCCAACTCGACCTCGGCGCCGCCCTGGTATCCGGTTACCAAAGTGAACTTGGCGCCGATGGTTTGTTCGAGCAGCTTAGGCAGGTAATAACCGGTGTTACCGGTTCCAGTGGAGCCGCACTTGGGCGGCACGGCGGCGGTGCGGACATCGTGGATGGTCTTGTAAGGCGTGTTCGCCCACATGTACAGGATCGGGCTTGTCGGCGTCGTGCTGCCGATCCAGGTGAGCTTATTCCAATCGAACTGGGCCTCTTTTTTCTTTAGCAGTTGTTCGAAATAAAGCGCCGCATTGATGACTCCGAAGGTCAGACCATCGGGCTTGGCGACGTTATGGATATAGTTCGTGGCCACCATCGATCCCGCGCCGGTCATGACTTGAACGATAACGGCCGGATTACCGGGAATATGCTTGGGCAGTTGGGCGGCAATCAGGCGTGCCCATAGGTCGTGGGCGCTGCCGGCAGGGTAGCCGACGATTATCCTGATGGTCTTGCCTTGGTAGTACGGCGTTTGCGCCGGGGCCTCGGAGCTCCAGAGAAGAAACAGCAGCAAGCCAAAGCTTATTCTTTTCATTGACCATCCTCCACGAGACGGAATTTCAGAATCAACTCCACCCGACAAGAAACTTTCTCTCTACGAAGCTCATAGCGCGGCGTAGCCGCAACCAAAGCAGCAATCCTTATTTCACCACAGAGATCGCAGAGTCCGGATAATTTCCTAGTCCAAAACTCTTTACTCCGCGACCTCCGTGCCTCCGCGGTGAGATCTCTCTTGCATCGATACAATCAGCATAGGCACTGGAAAATTTGCGCGGCCTGGGCAAATTTTCCGGCCACCCATGGCCCCACAAGACGGGGAATTAATCGCGCCAAGACGCCAAGTTCGGAAAGTGACGGGCCACGGTCCGTCATCCCGAGCGAATGCGAGGGATCTATGAAAGATTTCTCTCTTCGTTCGAAATGACAATGCTCTTCCTTTGCGCCTTTGCACGAGATATTCCGACTCTCGGTTGCGGTTTTGCCGCGCTAGCTCCTTCGTGGTGAAATCCATTTTTACTTCTTGGTTGCCGCTTCGCCGCATTGGCTAAAGTGGACTCCACCCACTCAGGCGAAGGGTTATCGCAACCCTTCGCCCAAATCAATCACTTTTCAGGGATGGATTAGTTGAGAAAGAAGGGACGGTGTTCGCGGAGCGCTGGTAACTGCGAGGGGGACCGCCCCCAACCAGGAGATGGCAGTTGGAACACTCCCTCTGCGCCGATCTCCTTCCGACGATTCGCGGGGCCGAGGCGGATTGAAATTTGCGTGCTCGGGCCTGTCCCCTCCGCCCTACGCGGCGCGCCGTTTCCGTAATGGACGGCGCCCTTTGGCGGCAGGACCGGTTCCCGAAGATTTGTGCTCGTGCCGACGGGCGAGCAACATGTCCTTGGTCTTTAGCAAGCCGGCGCGCACGTAGTTGGGCGCCAGCCCCAGCGAGTCGCAAACGTTATCGAACGAAAACGCAGAGCGATGATCCTGTTCTAAAATCCATGCCTCGGCTTCGCTAAAAAGATTTTTGTCCTTTCCTCGCCGCGCCACAAGGTATTTTTGATAACACTCGACGGCATCTTGCAGTACCGCCAACATCAGTCTTTTTTCCGACTCGATGGGAAGCGTTCGCCTGAGCGAATCGAAATATTCAGTCGAAGTCAGGGGGTCATTATGGAATAGGGACTCGCCCCACTGCGGCACGCTTCCGGTTCTATCTAGTTTCATAAAGCACTCCGTTTTTCGTGAACGGCCGATTCAACCGCCCGACCCGTTTATGGAGCGGTGGTATCGTAAAAGCCGTCCGGTCAATTGTTAAACCAGGATCCTCCTAATCCGAAACCGAGATCTTGGCTTGCTCCAAAACACAGTCGAATACTGGAGAAGGACGAAGCTGCCGGTAGCGAAAAAATCTAAATGCGCAGGACTTCTTGACGATGATAGAAACTCTGTTGGGATGATGCCGAAGGATGAAGAGAGGGCCGATATGAGCCTTCGGGCGATACCATGCCGACTCTCGCCTTGAGAACGTTGATCCCTTTTTCCGCTGAATTCCCGCGCAGGAGGCGAACCGGTATCGCTTGGGGATAACCTTCGTCTTCGGAAGCATAGGGATCGTAGAGCGAGGGGCCTTCCTGAGCCAGGACGATGATGACGGGGATCTCGTCCATGCCGTCTTTAACGTGAGCCGTGCCGGCCGCGGCGACTAACATGACCAGACTCAACAGGAATGCAAAGGGGCGGGGCATACTGGCCGGGAGGTTATCGCGGGGAACGGGGTTGTGTCAATAGAAAAATGGCTACAACATTTAAAAATGGCTACCGAAGCATGAACCTGATGATACGATCGCCAAAGGCCGGCCTCTCGGTTGTTTTTCCTTGAATACCCGCTAGTTACCATGCTAATCAAAGTCTAAGCCGGACCGAGGTTGACAAGTTTTCATCTGTAATCGCCTCGGCGGTGGACGACTGGCCGTGCGCATCGATTCGGAAAACTTGGAAAAAAACCATACCACCGATGACTCGATCGCAAAAACGTCTGCTCGCGCTTCTCGGAGCGCTGATTCTGTTGCTCTTCATGGCCGCAACTTTATACCTGGCCGGTATGACCTACCTGGAAGGCAAGCCAGTGGATTTCTGGGAAGCGCTTCAGTGGGCGGCGGGAACCATCTCGACTACCGGCTACGGCGGGCAATCCTTCTGGAATCATCCGGTCATGGTCGTCTACGTCGTGCTCGTGCAATTCACCGGTGTGTTGTTTCTCTTCCTAATTGTACTGTGTCACCTTAGAGGGAGTTTAGACGCCTTAATGTTTTGTCCGTCAGAGGGGGAAAACCGTTTTTATAACACAGTACAACTAATCATTCCGATTTATTTGATTCCTTTCTTCGAGGAACGATTCGAGACACGCCTGCCCAAGGAAATTCCGAGCGTCGAGGATCATGTCGTAATCTTTCGCTACGGGCCGACGGTCGCCACCTTGCTTGAAGAATTGGAACGGGCGAATGTGGCGACCCTGGTGGTTGAGGAGGAAGAAGCCGAAGCGCGCCGGCTCGTAGAACATGGGCACAAGGTGGTTTATGGCAATCTCGATGAGGGCGTGCTGGAGCGAACCCATCTCGATAAGGCGCGCGCCTTGATCGTCAACAGCACGGATGACCGAAACGCGGCGGCAATTCTTACGGCGCGCCAACTTGGCTACGCCGGTGAAATTCTCGCGTTGGTGGAAGACCCGTTTCACCGCCAGCCGATCATCTTGGCCGGTGCCACTGCTGCCTACACGCCGCGGCATATTCTGGGCGCCGCGCTGGCGGCGCGCGCCAGCCAGAAGGTGAGCCCGACGGTGGCCGGCATTCAACAGCTCGGTCACAGGCTGCAAGTGAGCGAGGCGCGCATCATGCGCGACAGCGTGCTTGCGGGCAAGACCCTGGCGCAAGCGGGGATCGGTCAGCACGCCGGCGTAACCGTCATCGGCCAGTGGGTCGGCGGCAAGCTGATCACCCCGGTCACTGCGCAAATGCGGCTTGAGCCCGGCGGGATTTTGGTCCTGGTGGGCACGCCGGACAACATCCAGCGTTTTATGGCGGTCTGCGCCGGAACCACGCAGTTGCGTCGGCACGGACCCTTTCTCGTCTGCGGCGGCGGCGAAGTCGGGCGCAAGGTGGTCGAGTTGTTGAGCGATGCCGGCGAAGAGACTTTCGTCATCGACAGCCAGCCGGGTCCGGGAGTCAATCTGCTGGGCAACGTGCTCGACACCCAGATACTGAAACAAGCCGGTGTGGAAAATGTTCAAGCGGTCATTCTCGCTCTGAGCGCCGACTCCACCACACTATTTGCCACGGTCATCGTGAAGGACATGGCGCCGGACGTGCCGGTCATCGCGCGCGTCAACAGGGCGGAAAACATCGAGCGCATCTACGCCGCCGGGGCGGACTTCGCGCTGTCGATCAGCCAGGTGTCGGGCCAACTGCTCGCCTGGCGCCTGCTTGGCAAGGAGTCTGTCGCCGTCGACCCCGTGCTGCGGGTGGTGAAGGTCTCGGCGCGTGGCTTGGAAGGAAGCCGGCCGGCCGAGCTGACGATTCGCGAGAGGACCGGCTGTTCGGTGGTCGCCGTCGAGCGCGGCGATGATTTGCATGTCGAGTTCGGCGAAGATTTCCGTTTTCATGCGGGCGACGCGATATATATTTGCGGCGGCAGCGAGGCGACGCAGAAGTACAGCGAAGTCTACCCGCAAGAATAGGCCGCAGGTCATTTTCCTTGACGCCGCTCGCTTGCCCGTACTAGAAACGCGCAGTTTCCTTTGAATCGGTGGCCTTATTGTTCCGGGTCTAACCAAGGAGGTCGTATGAACTCGCAGAGATACCTGGCGAAGTCCTTGCCTATAGGTTTGAGTGGATGGGTGCTTGCAGCCGCGTTGCTGTTTTTCACGGTGAGCCTTGCCCACGCGGCTTCGGCGCCGACGAAAGTGGAGTCGCTGGACGGACTTTACGAGAAAGCAAAGAAGGAAGGGGGCAAGCTCAATCTTTACGTCGCGCTCTCCCAGAGATCCACAGAAGTGATTCTTCCGGCGTTCATGAAAAGATTTCCCGGCGTCGCCATCGATCACTTTGATGCCACGGCGGATAAGCTGGTTGCGCGCCACGTCGCCGAACTGCGCGGCGGGCGAGTGCTCGCCGACGTCATCGGCGGCGCGCTGCCCTACATGGCGCAGCTGGCGGAGCAAAAACTCATCGAGCCCATTGCGCTTCCTGAAGCGGCGGCATACCCGGCCCAACTTAAAAGCGAAAATTGGGTCGCCACCGACACGCAATTCTACATCATCGGCTGGAACACCCAGCTCGTCAAAAAGGGCGAAGAGCCGAAGGGGTTCGAAGACCTCGCCAACGCGAAATGGAAAACCGCTTTGATGGGCGAGCCCCGGGACTACCAACTGCTGATCGGACTGGCCAAGCGCAAATATAACAGCGATGACCGAGCGATCGATCTGTTCAGGAAAATCGCCGCCAATCAGGTCGAGTTCCATCGGGGTCATTCCCAACTCGCTGAGTTTTTGGTGGCGGGCCAGCGGCAGGTTTGCTTCACCTGCTACGCGCACCACTTTCCGCCGCGGATGAAAAAGGGCGCGCCGATCCAGTCGCTTTTGACCGAAGGCGTGGGCGAAGTCGGCGGCGCGGTTTCGATTATAAGAGGCGCGCCGCACCCCAATACGGCTATGCTCTGGGCCCGCTGGGCAGTGAGCGAGGAAGGCCAGCGCGTCTATGCGCAGGCGGGCGAAACCCCGGCGCATCCTAACGTGGAGCCTGTGGAAAAAGTGCGCCCCACGACGGCCTACATGTTGACCCTCGACGATCAGAAAGAGTTTCCAAGATACGAGAAACTGTGGAAGGAGATTTTTCAGATCAGATGACGGAAAGGCAATAGGCAGTAGGCATTAGGCAATAGAGGGGAAAAACCAATGAAAAGAAAAATCATTATCTGGCTATTGGCAACTATCTTGCTGACAACTGCCCCTCCCGCCGAGGCGCAGCAGCCGGCAAAGGTACTGAAGATTGGCTGGCTCGGAGCTCGTTCCGCTTCGGCACCCGCCCGCGAGTTGTTTGTGCGAGAGCTCCGCGCGCTCGGCTATGTCGAGGGGAAGAACATCACTATCGAGTATCGCTATGCGGAAGGTAAGCTTGACCGGCTTCCCGGCCTGGCCGATGAAATGGTCCGTATCAAAGTTGACGTACTCGTCACTCCTTCCCAGTCCGCGGCCCTGGCCGCCAGGAACGCCACCAAGACGATCCCCATCGTATTTTACGGCTCCGATCCCGTGGCGGCCGGGCTGGTTGACAGCCTGGCGCGGCCCGGGGGAAACGTCACCGGGTTCTCAGTTCTTGCGGCGGAGCTTTGCGGGAAGCGGCTGGAACTGCTCAAGGAAACTATTGCCAAGCTCGCCCGCGTTGCCGCCTTATGGAATCCGCGGGATACAAGCTCCGTGCAAACATGGAAAGAATGCCAACCGCCGGCACGAGGGCTGGGTTTGAAGCTCCATTCCATGGAGGTCAGCAGCCCGGACAAATTCGAAGGTGCGTTCAAAGAGGCGACTAAGGCGCGTAGCGCGGCTCTCGCCGTGTTGGCGAGCCCGTTTTTCAATTCCAATCAAAAACAAATCGTGGACCTCGCTGCGAAACATCGACTGCCGGCAATTTACAATCAGGCCGAATTTGTTGCGAACGGTGGCTTGATGTCCTACGGAGCCGACGAGACCGAGCCCTACAAGCGTATAGCGGCGATGGTCGACAAGATCCTGAAAGGGACCAAGCCCGAAGACATTCCAGTCGAGCAGCCGATGAGGTTTGAGTTTGTAGTCAATCTGAAGGCCGCGAAGCAGGTCGGCCTGACGGTTCCGCCCAACGTGCTCGTGCGGGCGCAGAAGGTGATTAGATAGTGTTTGGTCGAGAACCCAGACGAGAGCCACGGTTCCCTCGTAGGGACGCGAGTTTTGTAGAGTTTTGTCGACACGAAGATTGGGGTGAAGGGTAGCTGGAAAGGCTAATTGTTGCGATTGTGTGTGGCAAGCAAGGGTTTTTTCCGGAAATCTTCGTAGTAAAGTGCGGTCGATTCGACCTCGCAAAAATCTTCTTCATCCGGCTCGAAAGGCTGTGCATTATTGACCCCGTGGTACGTTCATAGAGTATGTCAACGTGTTCCACAGCGTGATATTGTGACGGAGGAAGAAACGGAGGAAGAAGACGATGCGGGTGGTGCAGAACGTACAGATGGAGATCGGTGAGGTAGACGTTTCGAAGGTTAAATTCGATCTCAAGTCACGTGACGACATCCCGAAGATTTTAAGAGGGTTGCAGCACCTGTATATCGACCTGGCGCTGCGTGCCAAGCTATTTGAATTGCTGGAAGAGCAGGTTGCACCCAAGATCGATAAACGCAATGGCCGCCCCGGCATGACGTTGTGGAGGATTTTTGTCTGCGGTGTGGTCAGACTGGATTTGAATATCGATTACGACCGGCTCCATGAACTGGTGAATCATCACGACACCCTGCGCGAGATGCTCGGGCACGCTGCGTTTGACGAGGAGCGCTACCATTATCAGACCCTCAAAGACAACGTCAGCTTGTTCACGCCGGAGCTATTGGACCAGATCAATCAACTGGTGGTGGGCGCCGGCCATGTTTTGGTCAAAAAAAAAGGCAACGAAGCGCTGCGTGGGCGGTGCGACTCCTTTGTGGTTGAAACCCATGTGCATTATCCGACCGATATCAACCTGCTGTATGACGCGATGCGCAAAGTCATCACGCTCACGGCGCGGTGGTGCGAGCAGCGGGAGGTGAGCGATTGGCGGCAATATAAATACAATGTGAGGCA
>Ga0326597_10004966_pt1 | contig 18580 bp, 17 predicted proteins | sample RVTome_12_FD_203789 | JGI IMG/M metagenome (GOLD analysis project Ga0326597, IMG submission 203789) | Soil microbial communities from uranium-contaminated site in the Upper Colorado River Basin, Wyoming, United States - RVT100D185 | ecosystem: Environmental > Terrestrial > Soil > Contaminated >... | reverse complement strand
CCCGGGCAGAAGGCCTGGTGGGTGGGCGCGATTCAGCGCCTGTACCGCGACCCGCAGGAGCGGTCGCACGCCGGCATCGAGATCCTCGCCAAGAAGCCGTTGTCGGTGTACCTGCGGGGCGTCGGCGAGGGCGCCGAGCGCGCCGAGAACTGGCAGACCTCCTCCGGCTCCTTCCGTTTCACCTATCTCAACGCCATCATTCTTGGCGAGAGCGCGACTTCCGCCACGCGCCGGGAGATCCTGCTGAAACGCGACCAGTTCAACGCCGGCACGCTCTACGCCGTCATGATGGGCGACGAGTCGCAGCACGTGAGACTCGAGGAACTGATCGACCGCGGGGAAGACTACGATCGCGTACGCGTGACCTGGCTCAAAGGCGCCCGCTGACGCTCTGGCGGGTGACGCGTGACTCGCGACCCGTGACCCGTGACTCGTGACTCGTGGCGGGTCGGACGCCGGTCAGGGGCGCACCCCGGGCGCCTCCAGCTTCATGCCGCGGGCCCGCCACATCAGGTACAGCTCGAGCTCGACGAACTCGCGCGATCCGTACGCATAAGGCGCCGCGCGCATGCCGATCAGGCAGTTGCGCAGGCGGCGCTGCAGCGAGCCGAGGCCCTGCCACTCCAGACGGTAGATCGGGTAGCCCGTCGGGTGCGCCTGCGGGATGGGCGTGCCCGCCAGCTTCTTCCCCCAGTTGTCGTCGTGGCACTGCGTGCAGGCGAGGTTCAACTGGCCCTGGCGGCGGAAAAACGTGGCGCGTCCCGCTTCCAGCGCCGGTCGCGCGGGGCCGTCGGCCGCCACCGCGGCCGGCACGCCGCGTGATTGCCGCGCCACATAAGCCGTGAGCGCGAGCAGGTCCTGGCTCTCGTGCGCAAGCGGTGCCGCACCCTGGCGCTCCACCCGGCAGGCATTGATGCGCTGCTCGAGATCGACGAGCCGGCCGCCCCCGGCGTCCCAGGCCGGATAGCGCGCGGCCACGCCCTTCATGCCCGTGCGCGCGTCGCCATGGCAGTCGACACAGGCGCGGTTCGCCTCCCCGGTCCGGCGGTTCCAGAGCGCCTCGCCGTCGAGCACCCAAAGCATGCCCGGGTTCGTGGCGTCGTCATCCTGGATCGCCCGCGTCTCGCGGCTCATGAACTCGTAGCCGGAGCGCCGCTCAGCGAGCGGAATCTCCGCGGCCGACGCCGCGCCCGCCAGCGCGAGGACGATCGCGGCGACTGCCCGGCGCAAACGCTGGCCGCCCTGCCCGCTCACTCGACCGTGATGCGGGCGGTCTGCGTCAGCGCGTAGCCATTGTCGCCGGACCACTTGAACTCGATGGTGCCGCTGCGGGTCGCGACCGTGGTGAACGTGAGCGCCGGATTGGCCGCGATCGCCGAGTGGAGCTCCGCGCGGAACACTTCCTCGCCGTCGTAGATGCAGGCGAAGGAGCGAATGATGTTGCGCGGTATCACCTCGCCCAACTGGGTGCGGCGGAACCCCGTCTCCATCGCGTGCTGGGCGAGCGTCTTGATCTCGATGACCGCGCCGCGCTTCGCGCTCGACGGCACGTTGACGATCGCGCGCGCCATCTAGACCAGCTCCTCCAGGCACGCCGACAGCGTGACGACCACTTCGGCCGTGGCGGACCAGCACGACCCGTCGGAGAGCTGCGCGATGGCGGTCACCGTCTGGGAGTCGGCGAGCCGGATGCGGGTCGCGACGCGCGCGCGCCCGGCGCGCGGGCCGAGATAGACGCTCAGCACGTTCGGCAGCGGATTGCGCTCGGTGAAGACGTGGATCGCCTTCACATGGTCAGCGGGGGTCATCGGGCTGTCGACGGCAACCGCAAGGGGCACCGCGTTGCCGTTGTCGATCAGCGGCGGGATGTCGAGCGTCACCTTGCCGCTTCGGACCGGCGCCGTCCCGACGACCTTGCGTATCGCCTCCCGCATCGCCTCCGGCGTCGCACGGGCCGGTCCCGCGGCCGGCCCGAGCGCGATGCCGCCCGCGACCGCACCGGCAGTAACGAGAAATTCGCGTCGTGTCGTCATTGCGTCGTCAGCGTCGCGAGAAACGCGACGATGTCCTCGATCTCGTCCGCGCGCAGCACCGGCTTGCCCTGATAAGCCGGCGCAACGCGCGCCAGGCCCTCGGTCCGGTAGTAGGCGGGCATGATCGTCGCCGCGTTGAGCCGGCCGGGCTCGACGATTCTGAGCCGGATTTGCCCCTCCGACAACCGGGCGCCCACGCCCGCGAGATCCGGCGCGAGATCGCCCTGGAAGCGCGCCTCCGGAAACGGCCCGCTGTGGCAGAGCAGGCACAGCCCGACCTGGCGGTTCGTCACGAGCAGGCGGCCGCGCGCAGGGTCGCCCGGGGCGCCCGTGAGCGACCGCGGGATCGCGTCGCCCACGACCGCGTACCGCCCCGCGCCCTCCTCGCCGCGCGCGCCGGCCGCGGGCATCGCGGCGGTCGCGGCAGCCAGCGCCGCCGCGCAAAGCCGGCGCAGCCGTGCCAATCGCCTAAACCAGCTCGATCCCGTGGTTCTTCAGCGGGACCGAGCGGATGCGCTTGCCGGTCGCGCGGAAGAAGGCGTTGAGCACCGCCGGCGCGGCAACGCAAATCGTCGGCTCGCCGATGCCGCCCCAGATCTTGCCGCCGGTCGGCATGATGATCGACTCCACCTTCGGCATCTGCGCGATGCGCATCGAGTTGTAGCTGTCGAAGTTGGTCTGCTCGATGCGTCCGCCCTTGACCGTGCACTCCTGCATGAACAGCGCCGACAGGCCGTAGACGAAGGAACCCGCGATCTGCCGCTCGATCTGGGCGGGATTCACCGCGTAGCCCGGGTCGGTCGCGGCGACGATCCGGTGGATCTTCACCTTGTTGCCGCCCTCCACGGAGATCTCGGCCGCCGCCGCGACGAAGCTGTTGAAGGCCTTCATCTGCGCGAGCCCGCGGTACCGGCCCTTGGGCGCCGGCTTGCTCCAGCCGATGCGCGCGGCCACCGCGTTCAGCACGCCGAGGTTCCTCGGGTGATTCGCCATCAGCTTGCGCCGGAACTCGAGCGGATCCTGCTTCGCCGCGTCCGCCAGCTCGTCCATGAAGCATTCCATGAAGATGCAGTTCTGGTTGATGTTGACGCCGCGCCAGAACCCCGGCGGCACGTGCGGATTGCGCATCGCATGGTCGATCAGCAGGTTCGGGATCGTGTAGCCGAACGAATGCTCGCCGCTCTGCGCCACGCCCTGGAACGAGAGCGGGTCCATCCCCTTGTTCTTCTCCACGATCTGGGGGCGAACGGCGGCGAGAATCGACTGGCCCGAGAGCCGCATCCGCAGCCCCGCCAGGTTGCCCTTCGCGTCGAGCGCGCCAGTCAGCTTGCACTGCATGATCGGGTGGTAGTGCCCGTGCAGCATGTCCTCCTCGCGCGACCACAGGAGCTTCACCGGCGTGCCGGGCATCTCCTTGGCGATCGCCACCGCCTGCTTGACGTAGTCCTGGAACGCGCCGCGGCGCCCGAAGCCGCCGCCGAGGTCGATCTTGTAGACCTCGCACTTGTCCGCGGGCAGGCCCGAGGCTGCGAGCAGCGCGGCAAACGAGGCTTCCCCGTCCTGCGTCGGCACCCATACCTCGCACTTGTCGGGCGTGTAGCGGGCCGTCGCGTTCATCGGCTCCATGCAGGCATGGTTCTGGTACGGGTAGCCGTAGACCGCTTCGATCTTCTTGCCCGCCCCTGCCAGCGCGGACTTCGCGTCACCGTTCTGGTTGCCGACGAAGGCCTGGTCGGCGTCGAGGCCGGCCTTCAGCACGTCCGCGATCGAGGCGCTCGAGACCTTGGCGTTCGGGCCCTCGTCCCACGCGACGGGCAGCGCGTCGAGCGCCTTCTTCGCATGCCACCAGGTGTCGGCCACCACGGCGACGGCGGAGTCGCCGACCTTGACGACCTTCTTCACGCCCTTCATGCCCATGACCTTCGCCGCGTCGAAGCTCCTGAGCTTGCCGCCGAATACCGGGCAGTCCCGTATCGCGGCGTTCACCATGCCGGGGAGCTTGAGGTCGAAGCCATAGACCTTCGCGCCCGTCACCTTGTTTCGGGTGTCGAGCCGCTTCACCGGCTTGCCGGCGATTTTCCAGCGCTTCGGGTCCTTCAACGGCACGTCCTTCGGCGGATCGAGCCGCGCCGCGGCTTCCGCCACCTTGCCGTAGGTCGTCTTGCGGCCGGACGGCGGGTGCGTGATGACGCTGTTCGCCGCGCGGCATTCGGACGCGGGAACCTTCCACGCGTTGGCCGCCGCCTGGACGAGCATCATCCGCGCCGCCGCGCCGCCCTTGCGCACGTAGTCGTGCGACGTCCGGATGCCGCGGCTGCCGCCCGTCGAGAATGGCCCCCAGACGCGGTTGCGCTTGACGCTCTGGCCGGGCGTCGGGTACTCGGTCCTCACCTTCGACCAGTCGCATTCCAGCTCCTCGGCGACGAGCTGCGCGAGGCCGGTGATCGTCCCCTGCCCCATTTCCGAGCGCGCGACGCGTATGACGACAGTGTCGTCGGGCCGGATCACGACCCAGGCGTTGACCTCCGGCGAGCCGTCGGCGGCGCGCACGACCTCGGGCCCGAACGGCAGCCTCAGGCCAAGCGCGAGGCCGCCGCCGACTGCCGCGGTGCCGATGATGAAGGAGCGGCGGGTAATTTTTGGCATGGCTGTCATGGTCCCCTCCCTATGCCTTGGCGGCCGCGTGGATCGCCGCGCGCACCTGCTGAAAGGTGCCGCAGCGGCAGATGTTGGTGATCGCGGCGTCGATGTCCGCGTCCGTCGGCCGGGGCTTCTCGCGCAGCAGCGCCGCGACCGCCATGATCATGCCGGACTGGCAGTAGCCGCACTGCGGCACGTCATGATCGATCCAGGCCTTCTGCACCTTGTGCAGGACCTTGCCGGAAGCGAGCCCCTCGATCGTGGTGATGCGCTTGCCGGCCGCCGCGCTGACGGGAATCGCGCACGAGCGCACCGCCGCGCCGTCCAGGTGAACCGTGCAGGAGCCGCATTGTGCGATGCCGCAGCCGTACTTCGTGCCGGTGAGCCCGACCTGCTCGCGCAGCGCCCACAACAGCGGCGTATCGGGCTCGACGTCGACTTCGTAGGACTTGCCGTTTACGTTGAGTTGCATGACTCCTCCTGCCGGTTGATCGACCGTGCAAGCGCCGCCGGCCGGCGCCTTGACGCGCCGCGCGTGCCTGCCACTGTCCCCTCGGGATTTTTTTGCCGGCAGCGCGAACGCCGCGGCTTTTCTGAAAACGCTGGTGAGCGAAAGATTATTCCCGACTCAGGGGCGGGTCAAGTTTCGCGGCTTGCGGATCGCGGTTGGCGGATGGGCCCCGTCACGAGCCGCGACCCGCCGGCCACGCCGCTGCGGGGATTAGACCTTCCCCGGCGGGACGCGCCACAAGTACACGGTCGTGCCCTGCACGTCGGCCGTGCGCTCGGGCTGCCAATCGCCCATGCTGAACGCGTGCGACACGATGCGGGTGCCGGGCTTGAGGTCCCTCAGCAGCTTGGGCCGCAGCTTGAGGTTGAGGTCGGTCAGCAGGTATAGCGTCACGACCGTCGCGGCGCTGATGTCAGCCTCGAACAGGTCTCCCTGGATGATCCTGACCCGGTCCGCGACGCCGGCCTTGCGCACGTTGTCGGTGGCTTCCTCCACCCGGTCGGGATCGATGTCGATGCCAACGCCTCGCGCGCCGTACTGCTGCGCGGCGGTGATCACGATGCGGCCGTCGCCGCAGCCCAGGTCGTAGACGACGTCCTGCTTCGTGACGCCCGCCATCCTCAGCATCGCGTTCACGACCTCGTTCGGCGTCGGCACGAAGATCACGTCGGGACCGCGCTGCGGCAGTCCCCGCTCCGCCGCGCCCGCCAGGCTGTACGAAGCGAGGGCCCCGAGGCCCGCCAGGAATTGCCGTCTGTCCATGCCGAATCTCCAGTAGGAGGTCAATCGAAGCGCGCCATTCTACCCGATTAGGAATTCGCCGGACTTACGTCCGGCGAATTCCTGAATGAAATTTCCATGGCAGGCACTTCGTTTAGGAGCCCGCGTCGCAGGCCTCTCCCACGGCACGGACCGTCGGTTAACGGCTGCGCCGAGCGTTTCCGCCGCGCGGGCTCCTAGGGGACGCGGGCGTGCTGCATGCGCCCCAGGATCACGGCCGTCCGCTCCTGAAGGTAAAGGGTGTCCCTGCCCGGCTGGTAGCGGCGCGGGCTCGGCAGCATGACCGCGAGCCGCGCCGCCTGCGCGGGCGTCAGCGCCGCCGCCGGGACGCCGTAGTGGTAGCGCGCGGCGGCCTCCGCGCCAAACACGCCGTCGCCCCACTCGACGACGTTGAGATAAATCTCCAGGATGCGGCGCTTGGTCAGCACGACCTCGAGCATGACGGTGATCACCGCCTCCTGCGCCTTGCGCCACCAGGTGCGCCGGTTCGGCAGGAAGAGATTCTTTGCGAGCTGCTGGGTGACGGTCGATGCGCCCAGGACGATCTCGCCCTCCCGCACGTTGCGCTCATGGGCCTTCTGGATGGCGTCCCAGTCGAAACCGGAGTGGCTGACAAACTTGTCGTCCTCGGCGGCGATCACTGCGCGCTTGAGATGGATCGAGATGCGGCTGTAGGGCGCCCATTGGTGCGTGTGCTTCGCGCGGGGATCGAACCGCCGGTCGACCGCGAGCCGCGAGCGCATGAAGGCCGTGCTGTCCGGACTGTGATCGGCCCAGTACCAGATATGCGCGAGAAACCAGAATTGCGACAGCACCAGCGCGATCAGCGCCAGCAGGATCGCGTACCAGCTCCAGCGGAGGAGGCGGCGCACAGCGCCGCCTCAAAGGAAAAAGGGAAAAGGGGAAAGGGGAAAGGGATTTCCGCCGTTCGCCAAATTCACTTTGCGGCTTTTCGCTTCCACCCTTTTGCCTTTTGCCTTTTCCCTTTTGCCTTTTGCCTTGTGCCTTTTTCCTTGTGCCTTGTGCCTTCGCGCTCATTGGATCATGCGCCGCCGCAGCAGGGCCATCGCCGAGCGCGTTTCCGGATAGACGCCGCGCCAGATGAAGAACGATTCCGCGGCCTGCTCGACCAGCATGCCGAGGCCGTCGGAAACGCGCGCGCCCTGCCGCAGGGCGAACTCGAGAAACGGCGTGCGCCGGGCGTAGACCATGTCGTAGGCGAGTGCTCCGGGCGCGACCACCCCTTCCGGGACCGGCGGCATGGCGCCCGTCAGCCCGGCGGACGTGGCATTGACCAGGATATCAAAGGTCGCGCCGGCCAGCGCTTCGTACGGCCGCGCGGAAACCCCGTCGGGGGCGCACGATCGCAGGCTCGCGAACCGCTCCACCAGCGCCACCGCCTTGTCGAGCGTGCGGTTCGCCACCACCACGAGCTGCGGCTGCTCGCGCAGGATCGGCTCCATCACCCCATAGGACGCGCCGCCCGCGCCCATCAGCAGCACGCGCTTGCCACGCACCGGCAGGCGGAGGTTGCGCGTGAGGTCGCGCACCAGACCAATGCCGTCCGTGTTGTAGCCGACGACCGCGTCGCCCCGGAACACCAGCGTGTTCACGGCGCCCGCGGCGGCCGCGAAGCCGCTGCGCGTGGCGGCGAGCTCCCAGGCTTCGTGCTTGAACGGAAGCGTGACGTTGAGCCCCTTGCCGCCCGCCTGCCGGAACTTCAGAACCGTTTCGCGAAAGCCGTCGAGCGGCGCGACGATCCGGTCGTAAGCCATATCCTGTCCCGTCACGCGAGCGAACTCGGCGTGGATTTCCGGCGACAGGCTGTGCTCGACGGGGTTGCCAACGACGGCGTACTGGTCGGTCATCGCTGATCTCGAAGCCGTCAGCCGTCAGCCGTCAGCTGGCAGCGACTGCAAACTGTCCACTGCAAACTGACGGCTCCTATTCAGCGACGAACTGGTCCGAGCGCGTGAAGATCCACGTGCGGGTGATGCTGAGGATGTCGGTATCGCGGGCGATGTCGGCCGGAAACGCGGCGAACGGCGCCGCGAGCTGCACGATGCGCAGGGCAGCGGCATCGAGTATCCGCTGGCCCGACGAGCGGTTGATGTCCACCCGCTCGAGCGAGCCGTCGGCCTTGATGGACACCGTCACCACCAGGCTGCCGTAGACTTTCCGGTCGCGCGCGGCCTGCGGATAGTTGATCTCGCCGATGCGCTCGATCTTCACGCGCCAGTCCTCGATGTAGCGCGCGAACCGGAACTCCTGCGTGCGCGCGCCGATGAAGCGCCGCCTCGGCCGCTGCTGATAGCTCTGCCAGTCGCGCGCGATGCTCGCCTCCAGGCGGGTGATCTCGAGGCTGCGGTTCATGATGTCGATCGCGCTCGGCGCGGGATCCGGCTCCTGCTTCGGCTGCGGCACATCGGGCACCGCGGGGACCGCCGCCTTCGCCTTCGCCTGCGTCATCAGCTGCTTCGCCTCCCGCTCGAGGATCTCGACGCGCTTCTTCGCCATCGCGAGGTCGGCCTCTTTTTTCGCCTCGCGGGGCACGGGCAGCGGGCTCGTGGCGCGGCGCTTGGCGTCGGTGTTGCCGCCGCCGTCGAGATTGGCCTGCGCCAGCGCGTCCGCCTTGTGGGGACGGGTCTGGGACTTGGCGTTGACGAGGGTCACCTCCAGCGGCTGCTGGCTCGCGAGGCGCGAGAAGTCCGGCATCGTGAAGGTCACGCCGAACGCGATGAACGCGTGGAACAGGACGGACAGGGCGACCGCCACCTGCATGCGCCCGTGCTTTCCGAGCGCGGTCATGCGACGGTCGAGCGCCGCGAGGCTGCGCTCAAGCTCGGCGACGCGCGCATCCAGGCGCGCGACCGCGGCGGCCCATGGCGCATGGCGCGCGTGCCGCGCCCGGCGCCGCAGCGGCACGACCTTGCGCTCTGGAAACATCCCCATGCGGTCCATTGTAACCTAGGCGCCTAAAAGATGCATCAAAAGGCTTTTAATTACTGTAGGTTACACGCACAACCTAAAGTAAAACACGAGTCGGGGCGCACGCCCGCTCACGGGCGCGCGTCCGCGCCCGGCGTCTCCGGCGGCAACTCACGCCGGAATTCGCAACGCAGCGTGAGTTCGAGCAAGTCCACGTCCGCGACGGCAAGCTCGACGCGTGTCCCTGTCTCGAGCACCGGCAGCGAAGGCACGCGCGCGACCAGCGGCAGGTCGTCGAAGCGCGCGAGGCTCTCGCGAACGACGGTCGCGGTCACACTGTCGACGCCCTCCTGCCCGAGCCAGCGCAGGCACCAGTAGCGCTCCATCTGGCGCTGAAATTCGCCGTAGGCCTCGTATGTCGACTCGAAATCGCGCATGGCCGCAAGCAACGCCTCGTCGTTCGGCCGGTAGGGAAGCGCCTCGCCCCGGGCGAGCGCGACCAGCTGGCGCTGGTTGACGAGATCCACGTAGCGCCGCAGCGGCGAGCTCGCCCAGGCATAGCATTCGACGCCGAGACCCGCGTGACCGGCCGCCACCGTGCTCATGCGGACCTTGCCGTTCTCCTGCACGCGATAGATTGCCGAAGCACCCCGGTCCGCGAGCTCGCGCCCCCACGCGCTGTTCGCCAGGATCATCAGCTCGGAGACGACCCGGTCGATCGGCGTGCCGCGCCGGCGCTTGACGATGCGCACCCGGTCGTTCTCGACGGAAAAGCTGAACTCGGGACGCGGCTCCTGCTCGGTCGCCCCACCCCGCCGCGCCCGCTCCCGCGCCACCGCGAATCGCCACAAGCGTGTCAGCGCATCCCCGCGCGAGTGCTCGACCGCCCCCGCGTCCAGCGCTGCCTCGTTGAAGGCGCGCTCGAGCGCGTCGTGACGGAGATTGGCGGTGATGGCGACGCACTCGACGCGCGTCATCGCCGGGCCGGGGGCGCCGTCGGCTCCGACTTCGACGTAGAGCGAGAGCGCCGGGCGCTCGCCGCCTTCGGTGAGCGAATAGGCCTCGATCGCCGCGGGCGGCAGCATCGTGAACTTCGCGCCCGGAAAGTAGACCGTCGACAACCGCTCGCGGGCGACGGCGTCGAATGCGGAGCCCGGACCGACCCCGAGCGCCGGGGCGGCGATGTGAATGCCGACGCGCATCGTCCCGTCCGCTCGCGCGACCACGGAAAACGCGTCGTCGATCTCGGTCGTCGCGGCATCGTCGATGCTGAAGGCTTCCGTCTCCGCCTGCGGCAGACCCACCGGCACCGGCGGCGCCGGCAGCACGGGAAACGCCGCGCCGCGCGGAAAGTGCTCGTGCAGGAACCGGTTCACGTGGTAGTCATGCGAGGAGGCGAGCGCTCCGCACTTCTCCAGGAGCCGCGCCGGGGTGAGCTTAAGACTCGTGCACGCCGCATCGAGCGCCTTCCACTGAACGCTCGCCTTATCCGGCCGATACAGAAGCTGATCGAGGACGGGCCTGAAGTCATCAGGCAACCGGCATTGGGCAAGCTCCGCCACGTATTGCTCCCGCTTCTCCGCCTCGCGCTGCTTGCGCTCGACGGACGCGAGCGCCGCCTTGAGCGCGTCAGGCGGCGCCGCCTTGTAGCGGCCGCGGCCCTTCTTGTAGAAATACATCGGCGCGCCGTGCAGCCTCAGCAGCAGCGCCGCCGATTCGGCCGGAACCGGGGCCCGCCCGTAGTACTCCCGCGCGAGGGAGTCGAACGAGAATTCGGCCTGCCCGCAGCACTGCCACAGAAAGTCCACGTCCACGCCGTCGGCCAGCTTGCGCGCCTCGTCCATGATTCCGGCAAGGCCGGCGCCGTCGAAGCGGAACAGCACGGCGGACACCTTCACCTTCGAGCGCTTTCCATGCGGCGCCTCGACCTGCAGCGACGTGTCGTGGTCGGCGAGGACGGTGCCCACCTTGAACGCGCCCTCTTCCTCGTAAAAGATGCTTTGCGTCACGGGTTCGTTCGGAAGCGGGCTCTCGGGGAAAGCGGGAAGGGCCAAAAGAAAAACCGCGTTGCGCGGCGGGCCGGCCGGCCCGTCCGCTTCGAACGCGGTGACAATTATAAGCGACGCAGGACCGCTCGCGCCGCTCTCGCGCTATTTCGCTTCGATGTCCAGCACCTCGTGCACCTCGGTGTGAAGCTCCGTTCCGGGGGCGCCGCCGGACGCCGCGTCGCCGCTGACCAGGTGGAAGCGACCGTTGAGGATATCTCCCGCGAGACCGTGGCGCGGGAACGTCATCGACGGCATCTTGACCCACCTGTTGGCGCGAGGGTCGAATGCCTCGACTGCCCGAAACGTGCGCTGCCATTCGCCACCGCCCCAGCGTTCCTCGCCGCCGGCGACATAGATCCTGCCCTTGTACGTCCCCCAGGCCACCGCGCTGCGCGGGTGCGGCATCGGCGCCTTCAGCGAGCCCCATTGATTCGTCACCGGATCGTATTCCTCGACGATGCTGGTGTTGGCCGCCCGCGTGATGAACGCCGCGCCGAGCCGGCCGCCGATCACGTAAATCTTGTTGTTCGCCATGCCGGCCGCCGCGTGATTGCGGGCGGTGGGCATCGGGCTGCGCGCTTCCCACGTGTTGGTAGCGGGATCGTAGACTTCGTTCGTCGACAACGCCCTATGGGGGCGCGCGGGGTGAATATCGACGGCCTTCGAGCCCGGATGCACCCCCGCGCCGCCGATCACGAATATTCTCCCTTCGTGCACCACCGCATTGGGGGACCCTCGCTTGGTGGGCATTGGCGCAAGCGCCCGCCACGCATCCTTTTCAGGGTCGTACTCCCATGCGTTGTCGATGGGAACCCACGAGGGCTTGCCCTTGTCGGGGTACTTGAACCCGCCCATGGCGTAGATCTTCCCGTTCAGCGTGGCAAGGGCGACGTGATGGGAGGCAAGCGGCATGTTCTTTTTCTTGGTCCACGTATCGGCGTCCGGGTCGTACTCGTACACCATGCCCTTCGGCTTCCATCCCGGCGCGAGCCCTCCGAACACGTAAAACTTGCCGGCCGCCGCGATGCCGTAGACCTCTTCAGCCGGCTCGGGAGAGGGGGAATGGGTGAGGGACGGGCATCGCGCACAATCTTCACGACGCTCGCCGGATGCCGCAGAATTCGAGCACGGAATCGACGCAGACGCCGAATTCCGACAGCCCGTGATCGCCGCCTGGAATCACGATCTGCCGGCACCCGCGATAACGTTCCACTGCCGCGCGGTAATCGAGCACCTCGTCGCCGGTCGCGACGATCAGCAGGTAGCGCCCGGGAGTGACGGTGGCGACCTCCAGAGCGCGCATCTCCTCCAGGTGCCCCGCGGTGAGCTCGTAGCGCTCGCCGGTATACAGGTTTTGCTGCGCGCCGAGAACCTCGCGCAGAAGATCGTACGGCCGCACCGCGGGATTGAGCAGCGCCGCTCTCACGCCGTGTCGTTCCGCGAGATAGGTCGCGTAATACCCGCCGAGCGAGCTGCCCACCAGCGCGGCGCCCGGATGCCGCGCGGCAAGCGCATCGAGCTCGCGCGCGGCGTCGGCCGGGCGGTGCGGCAGCGCCGGCGCGATGAATTCCGCGCCGCGCCCGAGGGCGTCGAGCCGCGCCTTCAGCACCCGCGCCTTTATGGAGGCGGGGGAGCTGTTGAAGCCGTGGATGTATATCAACATCCTGAAATGCGTGAACAGTGAACGGTGAATGGTGAATGGGCCGACCCGCGGTTTCCCTCAAAAACGGTTTGCGCCGTTACGCGTATTTCCGTTCACCGTTCACTGTTCACCGTTCACTGTTCACCGTTCACCGTTCACCGTTCACGCCTTCATGAGCTTGACCGCGAGGTCAAGCAACATCGTGTCGTTGCCGCGCGCCGCGATGAGCGAAAGCCCGAGCGGGCAGCCGTCGAGCATCGCGAGCGGCAGCGAGACCTGCGGCAGGCGCGCGAGGCCCGCGATGCACAGCAGCGGGAGCGCGCGGGCGCGCAGGCCGTCCACCACTTCTGCCGGCGCGTTCCGTTGAAGGGCAATGCCGGGCGCGCTGGGCAGCGCCAGCACGGCATTGTCGCGGAGCAGCCCGTCCATGCGGCGCGCAATCTCCTCGCGCCGCGCGCGGGCCCGCTCGACGTCCCGCGGCGCGACCGTCGCCGCCCAGGCGATTCGCGGTCCGACTGCGGGACCGAACGCGGGCTTCACGCGGGTCACCCACTCGCCGTGACAGGCCCAGGCCTCCGCGCCCTGCGGGAAGCGGAAACTATCCATCCACTTCTCGAGCGGCTCGTCGCCCACCGTCACGGACGCCGGCGCGCCGACGAGCGCCGCCACCTTGCGAAGCGCGGGCTCGAGCGCGTCCGCGGCGCCGGGATCGGCCAGGGCGAACGCGTCCTTCGCGATCAGCAGTCGGGCCGGCGCCCGCGCGGGCGCGTCGTCTTTCAGCAGCACCCTGCCCACGCGCTCGAATACGCCGGCATCGCGAGCGAACCACCCGCAGACGTCGAAGCTCGGCGCAAGCGGGCAGACGCCCTCGAGGGAAATGCGCCCGTGCGTCGGGCGCAAGCCCAGTATCCCGCAGTAGCTCGCCGGCAGCCGCACCGAGCCCCCGGTGTCGCTGCCGAGCGCGAAATCCACGAGTCCCGCCGCGACCGCCGCCGCCGAGCCCGAGGAGGAGCCACCAGGAATCCGGCCCGGCGCGTTGACGTTGACCGGCGTGCCGTAATGCGCGTTCTCGCCCGTGAGGCTCCACGCCATCTCTTCGGTGTGGGTCTTTCCGACGAGGCGCGCGCCGGCGTCGAGGAGCATCTGCACCGCGGGCGCGGATCGCGTCGCGGGCTCGTGGGTGCGCAGCCAGTCCGGATTGCCGAACCCCGTCCTGGCGCCCGCCACGTCGTAGATATCCTTCGCGGCGAACGTGAGGCCCGCGAGCGGGCCGCTGCCCGCGCCCGGCAATTCGACGTGGTTCTCGCGGCAGAAAGCGTTGAGGGTGTCGTTGGCGACGATTTCATTCATAGAGGAGCGTGAATAGTGAACGGTGAATGGTGAACGGACCTTGAAACGCCTATGAAAACCTGCACATTGAACAGCGCTGCGCTTTCCGTTCACGGTTCACGGTTCACCGTTCACTGCTCCTGGCCAGCCTGGCCAGGAGCTTCTCGTGGATGCCGCCGAAGCCGCCGTTGCTCATGATGATGACGTGGTCGCCGGCCCGCGATTCGGCGGCGATCGCTTCGACCAGCGCGCCGAGGTCGGGCAGGACCGTCGCCTTCGCGCCGAGCGGCGCGAGCGCCGCCGCCGCGTCCCAGGCGAGGCCCGCGCTGTAGCAGAAGACCCGGTCCGCGGCGCCGAGGCTTCCCGCAAGCCGGTCTTTCATCACGCCGAGCTTCATGGTGTTCGAGCGCGGCTCGATCACCGCGACCATTCGACCGCCGTCAGCCTTGCCGCGCAGCCCGTCGAGCGTGCTCGCAATCGCGGTCGGATGGTGCGCGAAGTCGTCGTATACCGTGACGCCGTTCACGACGCCCCGCGTTTCCATACGGCGCTTCACGCCGGCGAAAGCGCCGAGCGCGGCGATGGACTGCGCGGGCGCGACGCCGCAGTGGCGCGCGGCGGCGATCGCGGCGAGCGCATTGGCCCGGTTGTGCGCGCCGGCCAACGCCCACTGCACGCGGCCCAGCCGATCGCCGCGCCACCGCACGTCGAATCCGTCGGCCGCTTCGCTCGCCACGCTCCAGCCTTCGGGCGCGTTGAAGCGCTCGACCGGGGTATAGCAGCCCCGCGCGAGGACGCGATCGAGCGCGTCGTCCGCGGCGTTCGCGACGATCAGGCCGCTCGCCGGCAGCGTGCGCACGAAATGGTGCAACTGCGTCTCGATCGCCGCAAGGTCGGGAAAGATGTCGGCGTGATCGAATTCCAGGTTGTTGAGTATCGTGGTGCGCGCCGGGTAGTGCAGGAACTTCGAGCGCTTGTCGAAGAATGCCGTGTCGTACTCGTCGGCTTCGATGACGAAGAACGACGGGGGCTTACCCCCCCATCCCAACCTTCCCCCACCAGGGGGGAGGGAGCCTCTTTTTTCTCCCTCTTGATGGGGGAAGGAGCCTCTTTTTTCTCCCCCTCGATGGGGGAAGGAGCCTTCTTTCCCTCCCCCTCGATGGGGGAGGGTTAGGGTGGGGGTGGACAGTCGGGCGGATACTCCGAAATTGCCAGGTACCCCTCCAATCAGGAAGCCGGGAGCATGCCCGGATTCCTCCAGGATCCATGCGAGCATGGCGGAAACCGTGGTCTTGCCGTGCGTTCCGGCCACGGCGACGACCCACGTTCCGGCGAGCACGTTCTCCCGTAACCACTGTGGCCCGGACACATAAGGCAATCCTCGCTCGAGGATTTCCTCCATGAGCGGATTTCCTCTCGTCACGACATTGCCGATGACGAAAACGTCCGGTCGCAGCGCTATCTGGTCCACATTCCATCCATTAATCAACTCGATGCCGGAGTCAGCGAGTTGATTGCTCATCGGCGGATAGACGTTGGCATCGCAGCCGGTCACGCGATGGCCCGCCTCGCGCGCAACGAGCGCGAGGCCGCCCATGAACGTGCCGCAGATGCCGAGTATGTGAAGGTGCATTGTGCACGCCGATTTTATCGGATTTCTCTTATCATCCGCCGTATCCAGGAAGGGACGCGCCTCAGGAGTGACCGTATGCTGATGACAAACCGGATTTCGCCCGCCTGCAGGGTGCTCGTCACCGCATTCGCCGCGGTCGCGCTGGCGCTCGCCGGCTGCGCATCCGCCGGGGGCTCCACGGCGACAGCGGTCCCGGCGCCGAAGAACATCATCATCCTGTTTGCCGACGGCGCCGCGCTGACTCAGTGGGAGCTGGGCCGCTACTCGGCCGAGCACCTGCGCAGGAAATCGTTCGCGGTCACGGACGTCGTGTTCAGGCACGGCGTGTTGGGGACACTGTCGACGCACTCCGCGAATTCCATGGTGACGGACTCGGCCGCCTCCGCGACCGCCATGTCCACCGGCGTCAAGACCAACAACTTCATGGTCGGGGTGGCGCCGGATGGCAATCCCTTGACCACCCTCTACGAGGCCGCCCGGGCCGCGGGTAAGCGCCTTGGCCTCGTGACGACGGCCGAGATCTATGACGCATCGCCCGCCGCCTTCAGCGTGCATGCCGCAGGTCGTGGCGCGTTCCAATCCATCGTGGACCAGTACCTCGCGCTTGAAATCGACGTGCTGCTCGGCGGCGGGGCGCGCTATTTCCAGCCCGAGGGAACTGCCGGCGGCAGACGCAGCGACGGAAAGGATGTCATCGCCGCGTTCGCCGGAAAGGGCTACAGGGTTGCCCGGAACAAGGCCGAACTGAGCGCGGCCGACGGCACGAAGCTGCTCGGCCTGTTTGCCGACGGGCCGATGGGATACGAGATCGACAACGATCCGGCGCGGACGCCCTCGCTTGCCGACATGACGCGCGCGGCGCTGCGCGCGCTGTCGCGTTCGAGCCCGCGGGGATTCGTATTGTTCGCGGAGAACGAGAATATCGACGACGCAGCCCATGAAAACGACATCGCGGCCGTGATTCGCGCGCTATGGGCCTTCGACGATGCCGTCGAGGTTGCGCTGGACTTCCAGCGCCGCAGCCCCGACACGCTGGTCATCGTCACGTCCGACCATGAAACGGGAGGACTCAGCATCACTTACGCGCTCAAGGACCGGCCATCGCCCGGGCGCGACAACCGCGTCTACATCCAGCCCAGCCTCGAAGCGATCGGCCGCATTACGATGTCGTTGGACGCGGTCGCCCGGAAGCTCGGCCGCAAGCCCTCTCCAGACGCGCTCGATGCGCTGCTCTCGCGACATTTTCCCGGATTCCGGCTCGATGACGACCTGCGCGAGCACATCCTCATGCAGCGGCCGATGGAGCTCAACTTCACCTATGCCACGCAGAACGCACTGGGGCGCATGGTCGCGCGTCAGACCGGCTTCTACTGGGGAACCAGCGGGCACACCCCGGAGCCCGTCGCAGTCGGCGCCATCGGCCCCGGCGCGGAGCTGTTCCGCGGCTACCAGGACAACACCGACTTCGGCAAGCACCTGCACCGGCTGATCCAGGGCAAGTGACTACCGGATTTTCTTGGCGGCCTTGGCGTCTTGGCGGTTCAGTTCTTCTCGTGCGTTGCGCGCCGGAACATCCACGCGTGGAACACCAGCGTGCCGGCCACCATCGTCGCGAGCGAATAGACCGGGTCGAGCTCGCGGGCGGTGAAAACCGACTCCGTCATCAGCACCGAGCCCTCGTAGTTCGCCACCAGCGCGAGAAAGACGTTGTTCACCGCATGCACGCCGATCGCGAGCTCGAGACGGCCGTCGCGCAGCGTCACCGTCGCGAGCAGCATGCCGATCGCGAAGTAGTTCGCGGCCATGATCAGGATGCCGTAGCGCGCCACCTCCGGATTAAGCAGGTGCGGCGCCGTGAAGAGGGCGCTGCTCGCGACCGCGATCACCACGGGCCGCCGCGTCAGCAGCCCGATCCCCTGCATCGCGTAGCCGCGGAACACCAGCTCCTCCGTCGCGCCCTGCAGCGGCGTCAGCGCGAGCACCAGCAGGAGGGAAATGAAGAACCGGTCGGGATTGAAGCTCAGGTAATAGCGGTCCGGAAATAGGCCCTGCTCCAGCGCGACGATCGCCGCCGCGAGGAGCATCCAGGCAAGCGCGCCGCGCCGCATTCGCGGCCAGTCCACGCGCGTCGCGGGGGTCACGAGGCTCAGCAACGGCCGGCGGTGCACGAGCTTCACCGCGACGGCGAGACCCGCCAGCATCATGAATATGGAGAAGTTGATCAGCACGAAGGCGACCAGCGGGTCCGCTGGCACGCCGGCGACGTACAGCGCGATCGCCGGCAGCTGCCCGAGGCCAAGCCAGAAGAACGCGATCGTGCCGGCGCCGAGGGCGTAGCGCCACCCGCTGTTGCGCCCGAGACGGGCGAGGTCGAGGTAGCGTTCTGTCGCTGGCGACATCGCGAATGCTACGGGCGAAAGACGATAGACGAGAGACGATAGACGAAGGAGCAACCGCCGGTTCCCGCCTCTCGTCTCTCGCCTGGCGCCTCTCCTCTAAGGTTCATAGGCGAGGTTGGAAGCCAGCCACCGCTCCGCCTCCCCCACCGCCAATCCCTTGCGGCGCGCGTAGTCCTCGAGCTGGTCGCGCCCGACCTTGCCGACGGCGAAGTACTGGGACGCCGGATGGGAAAAATAGAACCCGCTCACCGCGGCGGCCGGATGCATGGCGTACGACTCGGTGAGCCGCATGCCGACGCGCTCCGCGCCGAGCAGCTCGAACAGGGGGCCCTTCTCCGTGTGATCCGGGCACGCGGGGTAGCCCGGCGCGGGCCGGATGCCGCGGTATTGCTCCGCGATCAGCGCGGCGTGGTCGAGCCCCTCGTCCCTGGCGTATCCCCAGAATTCCCGCCGCACGCGTTTGTGCAGCAGCTCGGCGAACGCCTCCGCGAGGCGGTCGGCGATCGCCTTCAGCATGATCGCATTGTAGTCGTCATGTCTCTTTTCGAACTCCGAAAGTTTCTTTTCGATTCCGATTCCGGCCGTCACCGCAAAAGCGCCAATGTAATCCGCCACCCCGGAGCCGGCAGGCGCCATG
>Ga0326597_10004965_pt1 | contig 18582 bp, 13 predicted proteins | sample RVTome_12_FD_203789 | JGI IMG/M metagenome (GOLD analysis project Ga0326597, IMG submission 203789) | Soil microbial communities from uranium-contaminated site in the Upper Colorado River Basin, Wyoming, United States - RVT100D185 | ecosystem: Environmental > Terrestrial > Soil > Contaminated >... | reverse complement strand
CCAAGGCGCACAACGCTGCCTCCAGCACAGCGCAACCCGTCCCCGAACACGACGCCGTTGCCACCATTGATGGCGTTGAGGCCCACGAAGAGCAACGCTGGCTGCGCAGGGAGGAGGTTCAAGGCGAGGAAGATGAGGTCGTCGGCAGCCACGCTGCCCGAGCCTTCCACCTGCAACAGACCGCCGACGCCACCCGAGTTCCCGCATCCCTCTCCCGTGCCACCCGTATTGCCGCAGGGGCATATGCCATCGGAGCCGTCGCCAAAGCAGAAGGCCTTGTATGGGATGTCGAAAATGTACGCCGAGCCCGAGTCGATTCCGAGTCCGTCGTCCCTCGGAGCGCCGGCGATGAAGCGCCCACCGCTGAGCGCGATGCTCCAGCCCAAGAGATCGCCACTAACTCCGTCGGACGCAGCATGTTCCGAGAGCTCATGCCCGGTCCTCGCGTCGAACACGAAGGTCGCACCGATTTCGTTGTTGTGTTGCTTGGCCCCCACGACAACGTGCTGACTGCTGATCGCCACGCTCGCTCCGAACAAGTCACCCCACGCCGCGTCGGACGCTGTGAGCTTGTAGAGTTGTTGTCCTGTCGTCACGTCGAACACGTAGGCCGATCCAGACCAGCTGCCATAGAACAACGCCCCGACTACGGCGCGATGGCCGCTGATCGCCGCGCTGTGGCCGAACCAGTCGCCCGACGCTCCGTCGGATGCGGTCAGCTTGAAGAGCTGCTGCCCAGACGCCACGTCGAACACGTAGGCCGATCCAGACCCGTCGCCCAGATCGTCGTCCTGCCGGGCTCCAACGACGACCCGACTCCCGCTGATCCCAACGCTGTGTCCGAAGTAGTCTTGGAGCGCTCCGTCGGAGGCGATGAGCTTGAACAGCTCCTGCCCCGTCGTCACATCGAACACGTAGGCAGCGCCGGCGAGTGACACGAGGCCGTCGGCCTCGTTCGCTCCAACGACGGCGCGGTCGCCGCTGATCGCCACGCTCCAGCCGAAGCGATGGGCGACATTTCCGTCGGATGCGGTCAGTTTCAGAAGCTGCTGCCCCGTCGCCACGTCGAAGACGTAGGCAGAGCCAGACTGGAAGCCGTTGTCATCGTCACCCTGGGCCCCAACAATCGCACGGCTGCCGCTGATCGAGACACTCTCGCCGAACCAGTCTTCCGCCGCTCCGTCCGCTGCCGTCAGCTTGAGGAGCTCTTGGCCCGTCCGCACGTCGAACAAATAGGCAGAACCGGATCGACCACCGAGGTCGTCGTCCTGATACGCACCGACGATAGCAAGATTCCCGCTGATGCCGACGCCTTGGCCGAACCGGTCGTCAGTCTCGCCGTCGGATGCGGTCAGTTTGAACAACTCCTGCTGGGCGATGGCCCGCTCTGGGCAAAGGAGCACGATGCCCAGGAGCGCGAGGGTGAGAGCTGAGACGCTTGCGTGCTTCATTGGTGCCCCCCTGCTTGGGGGCCGGGGACCACGGCTACTACTACCACCTTGTGGCAGGTTACCACATGACTTGGGAGAACGGTACTGGGGGATTGGCACACTCAGAGCCCCCGGTTCTCCGTGCAGCACGAGGTCTTTCTGGCGGAGAGCTACTCGATCCGGATCGTGGGCGGCGACCTGAAGCTCCTGATGTGGGCCGTGCCGCGCGCCTCGAATCCTGCGGACCTGCACCCGCCCGACTGCGTGACGTTCCCGCCGTGGTTCTTGCTCCTCGCGCTGGCCGTTCCGACGGCGTTCTGTGGGTGGCGCGCGGCACGAAGGGGGCCGGCGCTACGAACGGGCACGGTGCGCCGGATCGGGCACGGCGCTACGGACGGCAACTGGGAAACCAAGAAGGAGCACGAAGAGCGGAAGAAACACTCCGGCCTCCGGCCGCGACCAGACGGCAGCGCGAGGTCCGGAAGGCGTCGCAGGCTGACACGCTTCCGTGGGTGAGTGGCATGGAGGCCTGACTGCCGCGTGGTGAGCGGGCCTCCGGCGAGGCCGCGGCGGTGCCCTCCGGCGGCGTCCCGCTCAACCCGCGACGGTGACGACCACTTCCTGGAGGCCGAGGTGCGTCGCCACGGCTCTCGCCTCGCGCCGCACGGCCGCGGCGTGCTTCGCGGAGCGCCACCCGCTCAGCGGCGAGAGCTCCATCTCCAGCCGCCCGGCGCGCTGCGCGTGCGACCACGTCGCCACGATGCGGCCGCGCAGGACGACCGCGGCGCAGACGAAGGCCGCCCTGCGCCAGACGAGCTTCTGGTCCGCGGCAGCGGGCACGGTCCAGGTCTTGTCGGCGTGGCCCATCAGCATCGAGTCCCACAGCGGCAGGAGCCGCAAGGGCCACTGGCGCGCGCCGGCCGGCGGCTTCTTCTTCAGCTCGCGCGCGTCGCGCGCCAGCGCGACCAGGCCGTTGCGCCCTCCGCAAGACACCGGCACGAGCGCCGACTGCGCCGCGAGCGCGTCGATCCAGACGCGCGCCTCGCGCACCCGGGCACCGAAGAAGTGCGCCACGTCGGTCACCGTCGCCGGGCCGTACGCCGCCAGGTAGCGGCCCGTCAAGCGCGTCGCGGCCGTCACGGGCGGCGGCGGATCCCAACCGAGGTCGGGGAACCACAGCCTGCGCGCCGCGTAGGCCTGCTCCGTGCCGACCTTCCCGGCCATGCACGCGTCTCCGCGCAGGGCCAGGCGCCACAACAGGCGTCCGGCGGCCAGGCGCCAGGCGGCGTCGCCCGGGCCGACCTTGGCCTCGACCTCGCGCAGGAAGCTCTTCGGGACGAGCGGGTACAGGTCGCGGCGCGTGACGGGGGCACCAGCCGCCTCGAGCAGGTCTTGCGCCTGGTCGACCAGCGCGGCCGGGGGCAGCGCGCCGCGCCGGCCGCCCGGCACCCACTGCTCGCGCGCCGCGACGACGTCGCCCCAGTCCGCCGCGGCGTCGTAGACGTGCAGCGTCTCGCGCTGGCCCCAGGTGCGCACCAGGTCGCGCTCACCGTCCAGGAGCCGCGGCTCGAGCCGCGCCGCGGCCGGCCGTCGCGCCGCGCGCTGGCTCAGCGCCAGGAGCGACGGCGCGAGCTGTTGCGCCTGGGCACCGAGGATGGCGCGCGCCGCCGCCGCGGCGTCACCCGCGCCGCGCCCCGCCAGGTGCCCGCGACGCGCGCGGAAGTACAGCGCCTGCTCCTCGCCGAGCTCGATCTCCGCGGGTGGCCGGGGCATGCGGCCCGCATCATTCCAGGGCCCGCGGCGTGCGGTCAAGAGCGCTCACGCGGCCCTCGTAGCCGCGAGCGCGAGGGATCTCAGCCGCCCTCGAGCGCGCCGCAGCGCTCGAGGGCGGCGAGAACGCGTTCCTTCCAGGCCGGCCGGCAGACGACGAGCTCGTCGTTGACGGGGTCCGCCTGGTTGTAGGCGTGGTCCTCGCCGCGCAGCCTGCACACGCTCCAGCCGAGCGCCCGCGCGACCGTCTCGGGCGCGCACGTGTCCCACTCCTTGAGCCCGCGGCGGTGCACGTAGACGTCGGCGCGGCCGAGCAGCAGCAGGCAGACCTTGTGGCCCACGCTGCCCGCCGGCCTCAGCTCGCCGCCGCCGAGCGCCTCGTGGAAGCGCTGCATCCACCTGGGCGTGTGGCTGCGGCTGCAGGCGATGCGCGGCTCGCTCGCGCCGTCCGAGTCGCCGCGCAGCACCGCGCCCGCGCCTTCCAGGCCGGCGCGCTCGCGGCCCGGCAGCGCCACGCCCCACAGCAGTCGTTCCTGCGCCGGCAGGGCCACCGCCGCCAGGGCGCAGGCGCCGGCGAGAGTCAGCGCGACGTGCACGGCCCAGTCGCGCCGCAGGTCGCTGTACTCGCGCGTGCCGTCGAGCGGGTCGATGATCCAGGTCCGCGCGCGCCCGAGCCGCTCGGCCGAATCGGCCGTCTCCTCGGACAGGATGCCGTCCTCGGGGTAGCGCCCGGCGATCAGCCCCTGCAGGTAGCCGTCGGCCGCCTGGTCGCCGACGTCGGCCAGCGTGCTCCCCTGCCAGCGCTCGGTCGCGCGCAGGAGCGTCACACGCTCGCCCGCCGCGCGCGCGGCCTCGATCGCGAAGCGCAGGTCGCGCTCGATCTCCTGCGGGCTGAGGTCTGCGGACATGGGTCGCCACCATACGGTCGCGCATCGCGACCGCCAGGGAGAGGGCCCGAATCCTCGCCTTCGGACGCTCCGCGCGCGCCCGAACACCTCGCGCCCGGAATGCGGTAGGCTCGTGCTAGTGCACCGGCCGCGCTTCGTGGTCGACGGGATGTTGGAGAAGCTGGGGCGCTACCTGCGCTGCGCCGGCTGGGACGCCGTCGGCGACTCGCAGCTCTCGACCGCGTCGCGGGTCGAAATCGCCAACCGCGACGGGCGCGTGTTCCTGACCCGCAACCGCCGCCTGCGCCACCACCACCCGCTGCCGCTGCTCGAGCGGCGCATCGTCTCCGACGATCCGGTGGAGCAGATGCGCGAGGTGCTCGCGCTCTGGCCGCTCGAGCCGCAGCTCGTCTTCACGCGCTGCATCCGCTGCAACGTCGAGCTCGAGCAGGTCGAGCGCGAGGCCGTGCGAGCGCTCGTAGCGCCGCGGGTCTTCGAGCACTACCGCCGCTTCTTCCGCTGCCCCGAGTGCGCGACGGTCTTCTGGAAGGGCTCGCACGTGCGCAACACCTGCCGCAAGCTCGGCCTGCCCGACGCCTCGGAACGCCCGCTGGAGTGAGGCGACGGCCGGCCTCGGGCCGAGGCGACGTCGCGCGGGACCGCGCTCGGCGGGTGGTCATGGGCGGCCCGGGCCGCGGTAGCCGAAGCAGATGTACACGTCCGCCGCCTGGATCGTGCGGCCTCGCAGGGACACGACGGTGCGCGCGGCGTGCTCGACGCGGTCGAAGCGGGCGCCGACCTTCTCCAGGTACTTGACGCGGACCTCCGGCCGGACGAGGACGAAGACCGCGTCCTGGCCGAGACGCTCCTCGGCCGGGGCCCACAGGCCGAACTGGCGGCCGTTCTCGCCGAAGGCCTCCTGCGCGAGGATGTCGTCGAAGGCTGCTCGGTCGGCCGCGCCGCCGCGCCGCCAGATGTGCAGCGCGAGCTCGGCCGCGTCGCGGTGGTCCGGCGCGAGCAGGAACACGCCACCGTCGCCGCTGCGGCGCTGCTCGAGTTGGGCGCGCCACTCGAGCGCGCTCGCCGCGATCTCGTCCCAGCCCGACCAGCTCGGGTGCTTCGACCCGACCTGGGGCAGGAAACGGATGGCCGGGCCGAGGGCCATCAGGACGCACACGGCGTAGGCGGTACCGCGCACGAGGCGGGCCGTCCGCGGACGTCGCGCCTCGATCCTCGACTCCCGCCACCACAGCAGGGCGCACAGTGTGAGCGGTCCGTAGGCCGGCATGATCCAGTTGATCTTGACGTGGATCGCGAAGCTCGCCGCGGTCATGAAGAAGACCAGCGGCAGCCCGAAGGCCAGGAGCCACAGCTCGCGCGCGGCGCGCTCGCGCAGCCAGCGCCGCCACGACGCGACGCTCGCGAGCGCGAGGCACACGAAGATCGTCGGAGTGAGTCCGAGGGCCTGCAGCGCCACGAACTGGCCGAACCAGTGCAGCGTCGGCTGCGCCGCCTGGGCGCGCTGCGCGGTCTGGAAGAGGAACGACGCCCACCCGTTGCGCGCGTTCCAGACGACGACCGGCAGGAACACGAGCGCCGCGACCAGGGCCGCCGCCCAGGGGCCGCCGGTCGCGGCGCGACGCCTCAGAACGGGGTCCAACGCGAGCACCACCAGCGCGCCGGGGATCAGGAAGACCGCGCTGTACTTGCTCGACAGCGCCAATCCCAGCGCCGCGCCCGACGCGAGCCACCAGCCCAGCGTCCCCGATTCGCGCGCGCGCCACAACGCGAGGACCGACGCCAGCCAGAACAGCGACAGGGGCGTGTCGGGACCGGCGAAGAAGTGCTGCGCGGCGAAGAGCGGCAGGCCGAACCGCAGCACGACCCAGGCCAGCAACGTCTTGCGGTCCGCTCCGAAGGCCTCGAGCAGCCGCAGGCCGACGAGCGTCGTCGCCAGCGCGCAGGCCAGCATCCCGACCCGGATCCCGAACGGACCGTCGCCGAACAGCGATGTCCCGGCCGCGATGAGCCAGGGCGCAAGCGGCGGGTGATCGAAGTAGGAGAGCGCGAAGCGCCGCGAGCAGACCCAGTAGTACGCCTCCTGGGCGAACTCGGGCATCCCGGCGCACAGCCACGCGCCGACGGCGCCGGAGAGCACGAGGGCCACCCAGACCGGACGCCACTCCGCGCGCGCGGCAGGGTGCGTGCGCGACTCGAGATCACGAGCGTGCGGTCCTGTGGGGATCATGGGTTCGAACGTAGTCGGCGCGCCTGGTGGCGAACGCAGCCGACCTCGGCAGAATGCCCCGTCTGCGTGAGTCACACCACTGGCAGCCGCCCGCACGGCCCAGAGGCGGTGCACGCCGCGCTCGCTCAGGCGAGGCGCTCCGCGCATGGTCCTCGCGGGCGGCTTCGTCGGCGCTCGATTTGACCCCCGGCCGGTGGTTCTACATAAAGTCCCCAGCTTGGAGCCCCCGGCCCGGATCTCCCGCACCTTCCCCCTGGTCCTGGCCGGCGTCCTCGCGCTGCGGGTCTTCTACGCCGTCGCTTCCCCGCTCGACCTCGCGCCGGACGAGGCCTTCTATTGGGACTGGGGGCGGCGCCTCGACTGGTGCTACGTCAGCAAGCCGCCGCTGATCGCGTGGTCGATGCGGCTGGCTGGCGCGCTGGGCGGGGACTCGGTGGTCGGGATCCGCCTCGTGGCCGTGGTGCTCGGCGCGCTGACCCTGTGCTTCTCCTACCTCCTGGCGCGCGAGCTGTTCGGCCGCGCCGCGGCAGCCTGGGTGGTCCTGATCCAGATCGCCACCCCGGGCACGGTGGGCCTGAACGGCCTGCTGACGATCGACGCGCCCCTGGCCGCCGCCTGGAGCGCCGCGCTGTGGCTCTTCTGGCGCGTGTCGGACGGGCGCGCGGGAGCCTGGACCCGCGCGGGCCTGACGGCGGCGCTGGCCGCCGGCATCCTGGCGAAGCAGATGATGCTCGTGTTCCCGCTCATGGCGGCGCTCTTCCTGGCGCTCGACCGGCGCGGAGCGGCCGGACGATGGAGGGCCTGGGCTTGGAGCAGCGGCATCGCGCTGGCGGCGACGCTGACCCCGATCTTGATCTGGAACGCGCGCCACTCCTGGGCCCTGTTCGCCCACAGCAGCGAGCACTTCACGGCATCCGAGCTGGCGGGCCTGCTGAGCTCCTGGCGGACCTTCTCGGCCTCCCTGGGCGAGCAGGTCGGCCTGGGGGGGGGGCTGCTCTGGGTGCTGGTCTGCGCCTGCCTGGTCGCAGCCTCGCTCGCGTGGCGACGCCTGGAGCGCAGAGCCCGCTTCCTGCTCTTGTTCTCGGCGCCTGGACTGATCGCGATCGCACTGTTGTCGCTGCGGCAGAGCACCCACGCGAACTGGCCGCTGGTCTACTACGCGAGCGCCTGGATCCTGACCGCCGGATGGATCGCGGGGTCGCTGCCGGAGTTGCGCCTGGCGGCGGCCTGGCGCCGCTGTGCCGGCCCCGGGGTCGTCCTGGGACTCGCGCTCGTGCTGCTCTTCTACGCCTACGTGTGGGCGGCGCCCGCCCTCGGGCTCGCGGGGGGCCATCTGGACCCCAGCGCGCGGCTGCGGGGATGGCGCGAGTTCGGACGCGCGGCCGGCGAGCTGATCGCCGATTCCGAGGAGCCGCCAGTGCTCGTGCTGCTCGGCCCCGGGCGCGCCGTCGCCAGCGCGCTTGCCTTCTACGCGCCGGGCCGACCGCGCGTGCACACCTGGAGGGAGGACCCCGCGATCTTGACGCAGTACGATCTCTGGGGCGGTCCGGCCGATCCGATCGGACGCGACTTCGTGTTCTTCCTCGAGCAACCGGAGTTGCCACGGTCCTGGAGGCGCTGCTTCGACTCCGTCGAGGATCTCGGCCTGCTGCGCGCGCAGGCTGGGACGGTGCTCGAGCGAGCCGTCCGCGTGGTGCACGGCACGAACCTGCGCGGGCTGCCCGATCCGCTCGGCACCTGGAGAGCGACCAGCGCGCGTCCCGACTCGCCATGAGCTGCTCGAATGCGTCGAAGGCCGTGAGCGCGCCGCTCTGGGTCCGCCACGCCTGGCCGATCAGCGCCGCCGTGCTCGCGGGCATGGCCGTGCTCACGGTCGTCCTCGAGGTCCTCGGCGCGGACCTGTACGTGAGCGGGCTGGTGTTCCGCTGGGACGAGGGCTTCGTCTGGCGCGACCATCCGCTGGTGCTGCTGTGCGAGGATTACGGCGAGCTATTGATCGCGGCGGCGGCGCTCCTGGCACTGATCGTGGGCGTGCTCGGTTTCTGGAAGGCCTCCCTGCGACCCTGGCGGCGGCTCTGCGTCTACGTCGTGCTGTGCGCGTTGATCGGCCCGGTGCTGGTCGTGAACTCGGCCCTCAAGAGCAACTGGGGGCGCCCGCGGCCGGAGTCGGTCGAGGAGTTCGGCGGGGCGCTCGAGTACCGGGCCGTGTTCGAGCCGGGACCTGCCGAGCTCGGCAGCTCCTTCTCCTCCGGACACGCGGCGGCGGGCTTCTTCTGGACGCTGCTCTACTTCCTGCTGCGCGAGGCGCGCCCACGATTGGCGACCCTCGGCATGGGGGTCGGGCTCGCGCTGGGCGCGCTGCTCGGGACCTGCCGGGTCCTGCAGGGCCGGCACTTCCTCATGGACATTCTGTGGAGCGCGGTCCTGATGTTCGTGGTCAACCTGCTGCTGTACCGACTCATGATGCCGCTGGGCGCACGCGCCGAGCGTCCCTGAGCGCCGGGGCCGGTCACTGACGGAACACCTTCCACGTCAGGAAGCCACCCAGGAGCGCGTACAGGACCAGAGGCCCCCAGGCTCCGGTCCAGGGTGCGATCACCCCGGCGGTGACCATCTCGTGGCCCAGCCGCAGGGAGAGGATCCAGTAGAGCAGCGCGTAGCCCGCGGACACGGCCAGGGCGGCGAGCTGTGTGCCGCGTCGCATGAGCAGCCCGGTGGAGACTCCGAGCAGGACGAAGACGATGCCCGTGGCGGCGTTGGCCATGCGCCGGTGCAGCGCGAGCTCGAAGCGGATCACCTGCTTGGGGGTCAGCGTCCCGCTGTCCAGGCCGCGCAGCAGGCCGCGCGTGGTGAGGTAGTTCTCACGCACGTAGTCGGGCTCGTCCCCGCCGACCAGGCGATCAATGGGGACCTTGACGGTCGCCTGCTCGAATCTCCCGCCCTGGCTGCCGTGGGCGATGCGGATGCCGCGCAGGGTCGCCAGCAAGTGCATCGGCGTGAACTCGATGCGCACGGCGTCCGCATCGAGCACGGCCGTCCCCTCGGCCTGGCTCAACGGCAGCTCGATCAGCGCGTCGTAGAAGACGTTGTCGCGCCGATCCTGGGCGATCAGGTGGAACTCCCCGTGGTGCAGCTCCGTGCGGCCGGGGGACAGGTTCTTCACCACGCCGCGCAGGGCCTCCACGCGGAAGGCCTTCTTCATGCGGTCGAGGCGCGGCAGGACCTCCGCGTGCGTGAAGAAGGTCACGCCGGTAACTAGCAGGCCCAGGAGCAGGGCCGGGAGGAGCAGGCGATAGGGGTTGATCCCCGTCATGTTCATCGCCGTCCACTCGCTGTCTTGCGCCAGCCGGCCGTAGGTCGAGACGACCGCGAGCAGGAACGCGATCGGGACGACGAACGGCACGAACATCGCGATCGCGAAGGGCATGTACTTGATGAAGGTCAGCGTGCCCACCCCCGGGAGCCGGCTCATCGCTCCCACGGCGACCCCGGGAACCGTGACGAATAGCAGCCCGCTCGTGGCCAGGATCGAGGCCCCCGCCAGTTGGAAGAAGATGTAGCGGTCGAACTTCATCGGCTCGTACGCAGGCAGAGTCTGGCATGCGCGCAGCCGGTGGACACGCCGAATCGCCGCCGCTCCCTGCCCGAGGGGGCCGAGCGATCCGGGCGGTTTCGTCGCCGGCTCCTCTTCGCTGCCGCCGCCGCTCGGCCCGAACCCTCCGAGCAGCTCACCTGATTCCCGCCCCGCCGGGGGAACACCATCCGTATCCGGAACGCTTCGGGAGCCGGCGGGCGGAGCCCGCCGGCCGACCCGACGCGAAGCCGCCGGCCCGCTCTCGCGGACTCCACGGACCCGAGGCGCCCGCGAGAGAATCGCGGCCGGAACATGGGCGCGCCGGGATCGGCGCCTACACTCCGCGCATGTCGTTTCTCCCTCCGTCGCGGCTCCACCCGAATGACCGATGAGCATCGAGGTCACGGCTCTCCTTCAGGAGCGCAGCGTCCTGCTCCTCGGCATGGGACTGGGACTGTGCGCCTCCCTGTGCTTCAACCTGGGGCTGGCGCTGCAGAAGCGCGCGGCGCTCGACCTGCCCCGCTTGCGCAGCGCGTCGATCGGTGCCCTGCGCGGCTTCCTGACCAGCCGCGGGTGGCTCGGCGCCGGCGCCCTGATCAGCTCCGGCTGGCTGCTGCAGTTCGCCGCGCTGTCCTTCGCCCCGATCGGCCTGGTGATGCCCGCGGTCGCCGCTGGCGTGGCCTTTCAGGCCCTACTCGCGCAGCGCTGGTTCGGCGAGCGGCTCACACCCCCCGACCTGGCCGGCGTCGCGGCCTGCTCGGCCGGCGTCGTGCTCATGGCGCTGTCCCTCGACCCGCGCGGTGAGCTCACCGGGCTCGACATCGATTGGGCGCGCACGCTCATCACGGCCGGCTCGCTCGCGTTCCTCGCGCTCGTGCTGGCCGGGGTGGCGCGGGGTTCCGGGTCCTGGTCGGGCACCGGCCTGGGAGCAGCGGCGGGCCTGCTATTCGCTGCGACCGGCATCCTGACGAAGGCGCTCGGCATCGGCGCGTTGCACGAGCAATCCGTGCCGGTCAGCGCGGCGACCCTGGCGCTCATGCTCCTGCTCGGTGGCCTGGCGCTGACCCTGCTGCAGGCCGCTCACCAGCGCGGGAGGGCGATCGTCGTGATCCCCCTCATGGGCATGCTGGCCGACTTCATCCCGGCCTCGATGGGAGCGCTGCTGTTCGCGGAGCCCTGGCCGGCCGGCTGGCCCCGAGCCGTGCGCCTCTTCGCCTTCGCCGCGATCGCGGTCGGCATCCTGTTGCTCGCGCGCCCCATCGCGCGCGCGCACGAGGGCGGGGTCCGCGCCGGCGCGTTCGCCGTGGGTGCCGATACCTGAGCGCGCGACCTTCCGTTCGTTGCGAGGCGCGCCGTGCAGATGCGAGCGGACCCAGCCGGGCACGCCGTGGCGCAGGAACACCGAGTAGATCCGCAGCGAGTCGGCCAGCGGGTCGAAATGGGAAGAGCGGTTGTCGTCGATGTACACGGTCGGGATCGGCACCGAGACGACCGTGCGCCGGCGCTCGAGCGCCAGGAGCAGGATCCGGAACTCGGTCTCGTAGCGCCGTCCGGGGACGCAGGCGGCGACCTCCTGCACGAAGGCGCGTGACAGCGCGCGGAAGCCCGACTGGGTGTCCGCCGGCGCATCTGCATGGAGGCAGCGCAGCAAGCTCCGCGTGAGCGTGTTGCCGAAGCGGCTGCGCAGCGGCATGGCCGAGAAGTCCGTGCGCGTCCCGAGCGCGAGGTCCGCGCCCTCCGCGCAGGCCGCCGCGAGGGCCGGGATGCGCTCGGCGTCGTGCTGTCCGTCGCCGTCGAGGGTCACCAGCACGTCGAAGGGGAACCGGGCCAGGGCGTCGTGAAAGCCCGCCAGCAGGGCGCGCCCCTTGCCCTGGTTCGCCGGCAGCGTCATCACGGTCACGCCACCATCCGACGCGTCCGCGGCGGCGCGCAGCTCCGCGGGGGTGCCGTCGCGCGAGCCGTCGTCCACGACCAGGACCCATTCGGCCTGGCGCGCCGCGGCGCTCACGACCGGGGCGCACAGGCCGGCCACGTCGAAGCAGGGGATCAAGGCGCACACGCGCGGCGGCCGTCGGCCGGACCCGCCGGCGAGGCAGCGGGCGGGCGGCCTGGCCTGCGCCGCGCGGGGCAGCTCGAAGCCGCGCTCGGGCGCGGAGAGCTCGATCCAACCGGCTTCGTCGAAGAAGCCGTGGGCGCGCTCGAGCTTCGCGAACAGGCGCTGCGCACCTCCGAGGACCTCGAGCGGCAGGTCGACGTGCAGCCGGCGTCCGGCGCGCCGGACCCGCGCCGCCCCGAGAACGCGACGGGATACCGCGACCTCGACCGGCACCGCCGGAGAGCGTGCGGAGAGCCGCACGCACGACGTCTGCAGCCGTCCGTCCTCGTGTTCCGCGCACAAGAGCAGGGTGGGCGTGCCCCAGGCGCCCAGGTTGCGTCTCGGCTCCAGGACGAGCCGCAGCTCGTCCTGCACTACGGACGAGGCGCTCACGGGGTGGCTGACGGTGCCGTCCTCCGGCCGATCGGCCTCGAAGAAGACCTCGCGCTCGCTGCCGTGCGCGAGGTAGCGGCGGCGGTGCACGGCGAGCTGCGAGGCGTACTGCAGCACGGCTGCGCGCTTGCGGGCTCGCTCATCGACGGAGAGTTCCAGCACCAGCGCCAGACGCGTGGTCGCGGGCGTGCCGCGGACGTGGACGTGGAACTCGAGCAGGCGCGGCGGCAGCGCACCTTCCGATAGCCGCCCGAGCGCCAGGCGCAGATAGACGGCCAGCGCGCTGTGGTCGGGGTGCAGGTCGCCCGCGGCCGGCGCGAGCACGTGCGTCGGACGCCAGGAGACGAGCTCGTCGAGCAGCGCCTCCAGGGGACTCGTCTCCCCCGCGAGCAGCGCGGGCGTGAGGCCCTGGTCTGGGAAGCCCAGGAAACACACGTCCTCGCCGGCCACGCCGAGCGCCGCCAGGGCCGCGAGGGTCTCGCCCCGGCGCCGCCGGCCGAACCGCTCGCGGTCCCGGGGCCCGATGCGCCAGCGGCGTTCGAACGCGCGCTGGATCCAGGGTGCGTTGTCGCCGTCGGTCGCCAGCACGACCCGCACCCCCGCGCCGGCGCGCAAGGCGCGCTGCATCAGGCCGGCCGCGGCGAGCGACTCGTCGTCGGGGTGGGCGCCCAGGACCAGCAGGCGCTCGCCGCGGCCGATCGTCGGAGGCTCACGCCGTTGGGCAGCCATGCTCGCGAGTGTAGACGCTGCGCGGGTGGGCCACGTGCGCATTCCTGCAACCGGAAGGGGGTCGGGGCGGAATCAGGCCTGCTGGATGACCGGCCCGGACGCGACTGCCATACTCCCGCCCACCAGTCGGGCTGGACGGCTTCGTCGTCGGGCCCGCCGCGAGCCTCACACCCGCTCCCCAGCACCTCGATCGTCGACCTTGCGATCCACTACCTCCTCCACGGCGAGCCTCCGTTCCACCCTCGTGCTGCTGGCGGTCTGCTTCGTCGCCTTCTGGGTCTGCCTGGGCCGCATCGGGCTGGTGGACCCCGACGAGCCCTTCTACACGCTCACCGCGATCGAGATGCTCGAGCGGCACGACTGGATCACGCCGCACATCTTCGGCGCGCCGCAGTTCGAGAAGCCGATCCTCTACTTCTGGCTGACGATGGGCTCGTTCAAGCTGTTCGGCGTGTCGGAGCTCGCGGCGCGCGCGGTGCCGGCCCTGTTCGGGACGCTGCTCGTGCTGCAGGTGCAGCAGTTCGGCCGCAGGCTGTTCCGTCCCCGCTCCGGGTTCCTGGCGGCGATCGTGTTCACCACCACACTGGCCTCGATCGCCATGTGTCGCACGGTGTTGACCGACGTGGTCTTCGCCTACTTCGTGGTCGGCGCGCTCCTCTCCTACTGGTGCGCGAGCGAAGAGCCGGCGCGTCGCGGCCGCTGGGTGCTGCTGCACTTCGCCGCCTCGGGCCTGGCGGTGCTGACCAAGGGGCCGGTCGGGTCGCTGGTGGTCTGGATGGCGATCGGGGCCCATCGCCTCGTGACCCGCAGGCGCACGCCACTGCACGGGGCGCCCCTGGGCTGGGGCCTCGCGCTGTACGCCGCGATCGCCGTCCCGTGGTTCGTGGTGATGCTCTCCAAGTTCGGCTGGGAGTACTTCCAGGCCTTCTTCGTGCACGAGAACCTCGAACGCCTCATCCGCGCCGAGCACCCCAGCAGCAATCACTGGTACTTCTACCTCATGATCCTGTCCCTGGGCAGCCTGCCCTGGATGCCGCTCCTGGCCGTCGCGCTGCTGCGCCTGCGCTCGAGCGCGCGCACGTCCGGTCACGCCTTCCTGTTCTGCTGGCTCCTCACCAGCCTGCTGTTCTTCACGGCCGCGCAGAGCAAGCTGGCCTCCTACGCCTACTTCCTCTTCGTTCCGCTGGCGCTGTGGATGGGGGACACCCTGGACCGGGCATTGCAGGAGGGCGTCTGGCGACCGCGCGAGCGCTGGGTGGCGCTCACCGTCGCGCTGCTGCAGATCGGGGTGCTGGTCATGGGCCTTCTGCCGCGCGACGAAGTGGCCGGCGGTCCGCTCGCGTACGGACTGATCACCATGAGCGCGCTCTCCGCGCTGGGGGTGGCGCTCTCCTTGCGAGGCCCTTCCCGAGCGGGAGTCGCCGCGACGGCGGCCGGGGTGGTGGCTCTGACGTTGTTCGTCGTGGGGCCCGGCGCGGCATCCCTGGGTTCGTTGATCTCGGTCCGCGCGGAGGCGCAGCGGCTCGTCGCGAGCGAGCCCACCGGACTCCCGGTTGTCACCGAGAAGCTGCTCGTGCGCGGAGCGGCCTGGTACACGCGCCGTCCGGTCGCGGTGCTGGCCAGCGATCCGCAGCCGTTCTGGACCTCCCAGAACGTCGAGGTCCTCGTCAACCGCAGGGACGTGCAGCGCTACCTCGCACGCGACGGGGCCGCCATGTGCATCCTGCGCCCGCAGACGAAGGAGTGGAAGCTCGCCAGCCAGGGCGGGACCCTCCAGGTCGTAGATCCGCGGCGCGTGGAGCCTGAAGAAGGGAGCCTCGCCGGCGAGGACGAGGCCCTCCACGACCAGGACAGGTACTTCGGGCACAAGGTGGTCGCCCGGCTCGCCGCGTCCGGGCGCAAGTCGAAGCCGGGTGCGGGCTCCGCGAGCGACGACTGAAGCCGCCGCGCGCAGCACGTCGGCTCCGGTTGGACCGCTCCGGCTCGCAATCCGGGCTAGGCAGGTCGCTCCGTCGGGCCGCTCCAGCTCGTGAAGCCGCCGGCCAGGTTCAGGACGGCCTCGTGGCCCTCGCGGCACAGGAGCTCGCAGGCGAGCGCCGAGCGGACGCCCATCGCACAGTAGACCAGGGTCGGGCGCCCCTTCTCCGCCTGAAGCTCGCCGATCCGCTCGGCGAGCTCCTCGATCGGGATGCGCAGGGCGCCCGGGATGACGCCTGCTGCCGTCTCGGCCGGCGAGCGCACGTCGAGCACCCGCACGGCGCCCGCCTCCACCAGCTCGCGCCCGCGCGCCGGCGGCACGTCGGACCACAGGCGCCCCTCGAGGATCATGTCGGGCTCGACCGGCACGCCCCGCGCGAGGCGGGCCAGGAGCTCCCGCGCGATCCCCTGCTCGCGCTCGGCGCGCTCGGCCACCTCGTTCGCCTGGCGCCGGCCCGCGCGCTCGGCGTCCTCGACTCGCCGGGCGAGCGTACCGATCCGGGCCCGGGCCGCCAGGGCGACCAGGATCGCGAGCACGGAAAGGACCAGGGCGGCGGTCTGCAAGCAGGGATCCTAGTCGCCGGTCTGGTCGCCCCACAGGGGGGAATCGGGCCTCTCGCCAGGCGCGCCCACCCCGCCGGTGCTACGGGGTGCGGCCCGCCTCGCCGTCGAGGGCCGCCCGCGGCTCGTCGTCCGTCGCAGTGCTCACCCGTCCCCGTGCACCCGGCGCGCGCTCCCGCTCGCGCCGCGGCTCCGAGCGCTCGGGCCCACGCCCGCGCTCCGGCACGCCCCAGGAGATCGGGCCGCTCTCCACGCGCACGGGGTGGCGAGCCTCGCGATCGTCGACCTCGACCCGCACCCGCCCGCGGTTCATGGCGAAGCGCGACGGCACCCGCCGCCCGTCGCGGTCGGTGGCGATCGGCCGGGAGACGATCACGACCGGACCGCCGGGGACGCGCGGGTGGAGCAGCAGCGCGCCGCCGTCGGGGGTGACCTCGGGGTCGAGTTCCCCGTCGAGCGCCAGCACCAGCGCGCTCCCGCCGCCGAGCGGTGGGAAGGCCAGCGTGATGCCCTCGCGCAGGTCGCGGCGGTCGATCGAGAGGCGATCGAGGGGCCCGGAGGCGAGGACTCGCAGCTCGTAGCGCTCGCCCGTCGGCTGTCCCGAGCTGGCCGGGATGAGCCGCGATCCCGCGCGGGAGACCTTGGCCGAGCCGCCGGCAACGCGCAGCGGCCGCCGCGGGCCGTACTCCCAGCGCTCGTCGCGCGCCTTGTCCACGCCGCGGATCTCGGGTCCGCCGCCCGTGGGGAGCGACTCGCTCCGGACGGCCTCTAGCTCTTCGCCGGGCCCTGCCGCCGCGTTCGCGCCCGAATCGGCGCGCTCGATCGCGAAGTAGTCGCGGCCGGAGCGCTGGACGCCGCGTAGGGCCCGGAAACGTCCCGAGCGGCGGCCCCCCTCGGCGTACACGGCCCGCGCTCGCGGGCGCAGCACCTGGCCCTCGACAGCCTCGGAGGGGCCCGAGATGCCGACCCAGAGCGCGCCCAGGAACAGGATCAGCCCGAGAGACAGGAGCAGGGACGGGTCCGGGACGGAGCGCCAGGGCTTCATGGCAGAACCTTCTGGGTGTCGCCCGGCCGGTGGCTGGGAAAGGGAGGGAGCCGGCCGCGACCCCTGAACATAGCCTAACTCCGCGCGGGCGTTTCGCGCGAGGGTCGCGAATCACCGCCCCCAGCGAGGAGCAACCCGCGCTCCGAGGCCGCCCGGACGGGCGCCGAACGGGTCGGGCGACGCGCCCCCTCGTTCCGAGCTACCGGCCGCGGAACACCGCCACCGAGGCCGTGAATCCGTGCAGGAAATTGCGCCCTCCGACGGGGCCGATCTCGCCCATGGCGAAGAAACCGGCGGCCGGGATCTCGCGCTCGAAGCCGGCCTGGACGCGGCGGATGTCGTGGTCGGGCTCGTCGGGGAACATGCGCGAGCCGCGGCCGTTGCACGAGAACAGGAGCGCGCCGACCGAGCCCGGCGCGGCCGTCGGCCCACCCACGCCGGCGCGCACGAGCTGCGCGAGATCCTCGCCGGCGGAGGCCGCGTCGCGCACCATGAACTGCACCGTCTGGCCCGCGCGCAGGGAGGTGTCCGACACCGCCACCGCGCCGTCCGAGGACTGCACGCCCAGGATGGCGCGCACCAGGAAGTCGCCGCGCTCGAAGCGGCTCTTGCGCGCATCGACGGCGACCCCGAGGAAGGGGCCACGCTGGAACAGCTCGCGCTCCTCGGCCGGGGCGGCGCGCAGGATGTCCACCAGGGCCCGGGAGGCCTCGCGCCCGCCGAGCCTCCGCACCAGGTGGTCCTTCACCGACGTGATCACCAGCGGCGCACCGATCGGCCGGCAGCCCTGGCTGACCACCGGAAAGAGCTCGATGCCGCCCTCGATGACGACGCCCAGCGCGCCGTCCTCGACCAGTTGCTCGTCCAGGAAGAGGAAGCTCTGGCCCGGCCCCTGACCGCCGCTGGCCATGCCGCCGACCGCCGGCACGCCGGGCAGGCGCTCATTCAGGATCGCCAGGTAGTCGGCCATGGGGAAGGTGAAGGGCTCGCCCAGGAGCAGGAGCAGCGCCCGCTCGGGGGCCTCGACCGGCGGCAGCGCGTCGAACTCGATCGCCCCGTCGCCGTCGGCGCGGGCGCGCGCCCGGAAGGGGCGCAGCGTCATCTCCTCGCAGGCCGCCGCCCACAGCGACAGCGCCGGACCCTCCTCGATCTCGCGCCGGCCGCCGACGACGGTCTCGCCCGTGCAGCCGACGGCGTGGGCCGCGCCGGTCGCCTGCCGGATGCGCCGGCTCAGGCCCTCCAGCTCGGGGCCGTGGTGCAACGTGACGAAGAAGCACAAGAGGTCGGGGGTCCGGCCGTCCAGGCCGCGCTTCAGCGCGGCCACCGCCTCCTCGACCGCGTCCGCCGTCACGAGTTGGGTCGAAAGGCCACTTGCGAAGATGGGGTTGGGGCTCAAGTTCCCTCGTGCATTCGGGTCGATGACGATTCTGCGCCGGACGGACGCGCGACTCCAGGCCGCGCCGCGTCGAAACCTGCTGATCCGCGGTGTTCAGGTTCGCGCGAAGGGATAGACTCTCCGCCAAAAATCCGGCTCACGGCGAACCTCGCCGGACCCCTCGGAAACCCCTCCCCACCTCGGGAACGACACGCCCGTGCCCCAAGACCCCTCTCGCAGCACTCTCGAGCCCGCCCCGGACGGAACCGGAAGACCGTCTCGAGGGGAGAGCCGGCCCACCATGAAGACGACCCGAGAACCCGGAACCGATCCAGCCCTGCAACGGCAGGAGCGCGTCGTGATCCGCTTCGCCGGCGACTCCGGCGACGGCATGCAGATCACCGGGAACCAGTTCACGAGCACCTCGGCCGCGGTAGGCAACGACCTCGCCACGCTGCCCGACTTCCCGGCGGAGATCCGCGCACCCGCCGGAACCCG
>Ga0326597_10004963_pt1 | contig 18586 bp, 17 predicted proteins | sample RVTome_12_FD_203789 | JGI IMG/M metagenome (GOLD analysis project Ga0326597, IMG submission 203789) | Soil microbial communities from uranium-contaminated site in the Upper Colorado River Basin, Wyoming, United States - RVT100D185 | ecosystem: Environmental > Terrestrial > Soil > Contaminated >... | reverse complement strand
GTTGCTTTGTCATCCCGGTAGATTTCCCGCCAGTGCCCGGTTGCCGCCAGGTAGCGGACCAGGGCCGTGTCGTGCGGGAAAAGCACCCAGCCGATTTCATAATTCCGCAGAAGTTCCCCGTTTTCCTCCTCGATGCTGACAATTTTTCGGTAGTCGCCGAAAATGATCTCTCCATACATGTCGGCCCGGCCGTCGATGAATACTTTCTGGGCGGGGTCCAGGGCATAGATCAGATATCCTCCCCAACCGTATTTGTTGAACATCTTGCCAGGTATCGGATTGGCGTTAAGAAAAGCGACCGCCTCGATGGGGTGGTTTTTTTCGGGAACCGGGATGAGGGCCTGGAATACCTTCTGCCCGGAAGGAAAGGCGGAGGTATTGGCCGCCATGAATGTCACGAAGAGGATGGCAGCCGTCACCATGCCCGACGCTCCGGAAAGTCTCAGATTCCCGGCTCCGGATTTTTCCCGCGGGAATTGGCGAAAATGCTGTTTCAGGGAGGTCAGTGCCTGGGCCAAAAAGGGTATCAGTACCATCGAGGCAATGCTGATGTTGCGCTGGTGCGAAAGTGCGGCGTTGAGGAAGACAAGGAGCAACAACCTGTTTGTCCAACTGGTTTGAATGCCGGGAAGGGACAAAAGCAGGAGAATGCCCAGCAGGAAAAACCGAAAAAGGTGTTCGTCCTGCATGTTGGGCGGGAGCCATTCCCCGATTCCGGTGGAGAAGATTTTCTGGGTCACCAGAAAGGGGAAAATGAGCAGATGATAGCCGAAAGGGTTGATGCCGGAGGCCAGAATACTGGCCAGCATTATCAGCAGGGGGAATTTGTGCTCCCTCCAGAATGACCGCCAGGCCAGGGTTTTCGAGGCGATCAAGCCTTCGATCAGGGGGCCTGCCAGATAGATCCCCTGTAATGCCAGGCCCAGGATGAAGCCGCCGTGAAAATTGGCCCAAAGCGCGGTAATGAGCGGCAGGAAAAAGAGTTTTCGACCGCCCGAAACGAGAATATAGAGCGTTATCGCTCCGAACAGCCAGGAGAAGAGATGCGGTCGGGCCAGCAGATGGCTTTTGGAGAAACTGAAGGCCACCAGCAGGCAAAGCAGGGAAATCCATTCCCCGGAAAAACGAAGGGCAACCTTGAGGAGAATCCAGAAACTCAGCGCGGCGATAAAAAAATAGAATATGGCCAATCCCTGCAGGCCGGCCAGGCGATGCACCAGTGCCATGACGATTTCCGCCAGCCACTCATGGGCCGTCCAGGACGTTCCGTAGGCCGTATGGGAAAAGATGTCCCGGGTCAGCAGGGTACCTTTTTCGAGCATGGTGAGACCGGCCTTGATGTGCCAGAAGGTGTCGCCGTCTACCAGGACCTTCCCGCCGTCGAAGAAGACCAGCGCCGGGAAGATTATGCATAGAAAGAGGCCCGGCAAATCGGGGAGGAAGGTTGCTGCGGTTCGTCGGGGCATTGTATGACGCTTTCGCAAACCAATAAGATGGCTAAACAAAAAATTAGGCAATTAGCGGGAAGGTACAGTTCGAAGGCTTTTCAAGCGTTCAAGATTCTGTTGGGCCCGAAGATAGAAAGACGGATTGAGGTTGAGGGCTTTTTTGAAGGCCGCTTCGGCCTGATCCCAATTTCCCTGGGTCATGAGAATATATCCGAGATTGTTGTAGGCGGCGGCTTTGCCCACCGTATTTTCGAAAAGGGACAGGGCTTTATCCGTCTCACCGTTCAGCAGATAAGCGGTTGCCAGATTGTTTTTCGCCCGGGGATTCCGGGGGGCAATGGACAGTGCTTTTGAAAAGGTATTGATTGCCTCGGAGTAACGCCCCTGAAGCAGGAGATTGAAGCCGAGATTGTTGTAGGGCGCGGCAAGATGGGGCAGCAACTCGACCACTTTTCGGTACAGGGGTTCGGCGTACGCCAGGTGTTCCTGACCGATAGTATCGTTGGTAATGGCCAGTTCGGTGAGGATTTCAGGATCATCCGGATTAATTTCAACGGCCCGGTCGAGCCATCGAATGGAGGCGGTAAGATCTCCCTCTTCCCTGGAAATTTTCCCCAGATAGAGCATGGCCCTGGTGTTTTCAGGGTCCTTTTCCAGGGCGCGCTTGAACATCCGGGTGGATTCTGGAATCAGATTTTCCTGGTAGAAGATGGTTCCCAGACCCGCCAGGGCCGCGGCCGAATCGGGGTTCTGCTGCAAGGCTACGGAAAAATGAAGTCTGGCCAGTTGGGTATTGCCGTTTCTCAGGTGGTTTCTGCCCCGGTTGATGAGTTCGGAGTAGGGCAGTTTGGCGATTTTGTCTTCTTCCTGGCCTTCCACCCCGGTCAATCTGGGGGTTTTGTCGAATTCATTCCGCGAGGGGGTGACCGTTGTGGTGCAACTGCATAAAATAAGCAGGAGCAGAAGAATTCCACCTCTCGCAAGGCCGATGGGCAGCGAAATATAATAACTCACATTCTCTCCTTTGAACGATGGCAGATTCCCCCGGATAAACCGGGGGATCGCAATGCTCCGCTGGGAAGGGCAGGCGCCGTCAGATGGCGCCATCAGATGGAAGTGAACAGCACCTTGATGATTCGGATGACGCCCGGCCCGACCAGAACTACGAATATGGCCGGGAAGATGAAGCAGACCAGCGGGAAGATCAGCTTTACCGTTGACTTTGCCGCGGTTTCCTCGGCGATCTGCCTTCTCTTGATGCGCATGGCATCCGAATGAACGCGCAAGGCCTTGGCCAGGCTGGTGCCGAACCGGCTGGTTTGAATCAGGATGGTCATGAGGTTGCCCACTTCCTGCACACCGGTCCGCAAGGCCATATTCTTGAAACATTCACCACGGTTTTTCCCGGCCCTCACTTCTAGTGTAGTCAGATTGAATTCGTCGCTCAGATCGGGGCAAATCGGCCTGATTTCATCACCCACCCGTTTGAAGGTCATGTCAAGCCCGAGGCCCGCTTCAACGCAGACTACCATGAGATCCAGCGCATCGGGAAGAGCTTTGATGATCCGGCCTTGCCGGCTTCGGATCAGGTAGCCGAGAATGAGGTCGGGAAGACCGAAACCGACAATAATCAGCAGCAGGGTGAAAAGCACCACCTGCAGGGAAAAGGTGTAAAAGAACCGGGAAGCAAGATAGATGAGGGGAAACAGGACCAGCAGCATTATTTTAACAGCGACAAAGTACTGAAAGGTCGTGGCGGAACGGTAGCCCGCCTGGATCAGCCGCAGCCGGGTTTTCCTGCCCAGATCGCTGGTCTGTGGAACGACGAGAGTATTGATCGGCTTGGTGAATCGGGCGACAAAGCCGTCCGGTCCCTTGTCCAGGAGCTTGGGTTTTTTGAGAAGTGAAGGCTCCTTGATAGGAATCAGGCGTCCCAGTCGTTCTTCGGCCGGGTTGCGGCGGACCCAGAGATAAGTAATTCCGAATACGCCGAGGGTTACCCCCAGAAAGGTCAAAGACAGCAAGGAGGCATACATGACATTGTCTGCTATCCAATAATATGAATACAAAAGTGGTTTCATGGCGCGACCTCACATATCGATGGTGACGATTCTTTTTATCGTGAAAGCGCCTATTAACTGGGCGATTCCAGCGCCGATCAGCATGTAAATCCCGATCTCGTCGGTCCAGAGCAGGGAGAGATAATCGTAGTTGACGAAGTAGATATAGATGAAGAGGAAAATCGGCAGGCAGATCAATACGGCGGCGGAATAACGTCCCTCGGCCGTCAGGGCCTTCACCTGCCGGGAGAACTGGAAGCGCTCACGGATCAGTTTGCTGATGTTGTCGAGAATTTCGGCCACGTTGCCCCCCGTTTCCCGTTGAACCAGAATCGAGACGATGAAAAATCGCAGGTCCGTGCTGGGGACCCGGGTGCAGAGGTTTTCGAAGGCTTCATGATGGGTCAGGCCGAGATTGATTTCGTCGACGGCGGCGCCGATTTCCGAACGGATGGGATCCTCCATCTCGGTGGCCACCATTTCGAGGCCGGATGTCAGGGCATGTCCTGATCTCATGGCCCTGGCCAGCAGGTCCAGGGCTTCGGGAAGCTGCTCCTGGAATTTATCGAACTGGGCCTTTTCCATGAACTTGAGAACTACATAGGGCGCCGCGAGAAGAATCAGTCCGAGGCCGATCGCGGTAAGGGTCTGGTCGAACAGTTTCAGGGCGATCAGGAATCCCATGACACTGACGGCCAGGTTGCCGATGATGAAGGTCGAGGCATTCAGCGGCAGCTTGCTTTTCAACAGTAGACGGTCAAGTTTGCTGCTGCGGGGAATTTTGAGAGCAAGCCGTTCGAAGGCGCCGACATCCTTGAGAACCTTTTCGCGGTATTTTTTCAGCTTTTCCTGGCCATGTTTGCCGCCCGCGGAAATGTAGCAGAGCCGTTTTTTGATGGCGAATTTTTCGGCGAACCGGCTCTCATTCCAGGCCAGGAAAATAAGAATCGCCAGCGAAACGGTAAATAGGAACACAGCACCAGATATTAATAGCGTTAATAAATCCATGGTGCCCCCCGTCATTCGAAATATTGATTCGAGAAAAACAGCTCTTCGGGTACTTCCACCCCGGCGATTTCCAGCCTGTCGGCAAATTTGGGCCGAATTCCGGTCGCCTTGAAATGACCCAGAACCTTCCCTTGAGGGTCGATCCCCGTTTTTTCAAAAACAAAGATGTCCTGCAGGGTGATCACATCCCCCTCCATCCCGACGACTTCGCTGATGGAGGTGACCTTTCGGGTACCGTCCGCCTGACGGGAGGTCTGGATGATCAGGTCGAGGGCCGAAGACACCATGAAACGCATGGCCGTTTCCGGAAGATTGATGCCGGTCATGAGAATCATCGATTCCAACCGGGTCAGGGAGTCCCGCGGTGAGTTGGCGTGAATGGTGGTCAGGGAGCCTTCATGGCCGGTGTTCATGGCCTGGAGCATGTCGAAGGCTTCGGAGCCGCGCACCTCGCCAACGATGATCCGGTCGGGGCGCATGCGGAGGCTGTTGCGGACCAGATCCCGTTGGGTGACCTGGCCGGAACCTTCGATGTTGGGGGGCCGGGTTTCGAGGCGAACCACGTGCTCCTGCTGCATCTGGAGTTCCGCCGAGTCCTCGATGGTGACCACCCGTTCGTTTCCCGGGATGAAGCCGGACAGAATGTTCAGCAGGGTTGTTTTGCCGGCGCCGGTTCCGCCGGAGATCATGACGTTGAGCCTGGCTTTTACGCACCCGGCAAGCAGGGTGGCGATATGGGGCGTGAGGGTTTTGAAGTTGATCAGGTCATCCATCTTCAGCGGATCGACGGAAAACCGCCGGATCGACAGGATCGGACCGTCGATGGCCAGGGGAGGGATGATGGCGTTGACCCGGCTGCCGTCGGGCAGGCGGGCATCCACCATCGGGGAAGACTCGTCGATTCGTCTGCCGACCCGGGAGATGATGCGATCGATGATGTTCATCAGATGGGCATTATCGATGAACCGGGCGGAGGTTTTTTCCAGCCTGCCGCGGCGCTCGACGTAGATATCCTTATAGGTGTTGCACAGGATATCCGACACCGTCGGGTCCTTGAAAAATGGCTCGATCGGGCCCAGGCCCGTCAATTCATCGATGATTTCGGCGATCAGGGCGTTTCTTTCCGGTTCGTTGAGAAGAAGTTTTTCCTCGCTGAGAAAATAGTCGACTATCTTGACGATCTCGTTGTTGACTTCTGCGAGCTCCATCGACTCGAGGGCCGCCAGGTTGGCTTCCTCGACAAAGCGGTTATGGATTTTGTGCTTTATTTCGTAAAAAGAGGAGACCCGTTGGCCGTTTAAGAGAGATCCGGTGTCCGGGAATCTTTCGGTTTCCTTACCCAATAGATTTTTAAATGCCACGTTGACCTCCTAAATTGCGCGACCAAAGAGGCCTTTCACGCCCCGGAATTGTTCCTGGGCAAAAGGGCCTTTCAATTTGTCGACAAAATTCATGATATTTTTCGAAAAGGGGCACCCGGGGTTGAATTTGATCAGGGGTATCCCCTTGTTGATAGACGAAATCACGTTTTTGAAATCGTTCGGAAAAAGCCAGAAAAGCGGCTTGCCCAGGGTTTTTTCAACCTCGCTCACGGAAAGGGAACCCCCCTTGATATACCGGTTGGCGGTGATTTCGACCTTGTTGAGCGAGATGCCGTCCTTTTCCAGCAGTTCGCAGAGCCGGGCGGCGTTGCGAATGGCCGGCACCGAAAGATCGATGACCAGGAAGATCTTTTCCGAACCTTTGAAAATTTCGATGGTACGTTCATCGATCGACATGGAAGGGCAATCCACGACAATGTGATCATAGAGTTTTCGGGCCAGTTCCAGGATCGTCGCCACATGGAGGGGTTGGATATCGACGTAATCTTCCGGGTTCGGCGGTGCCGCCAAAAAATCCAGGCCCTTCGAGGCATTGACCATTGCCGCCCCCAGGAAGGAGGCGTCGAGGCGATGGAAGTTCTTTACCAGATCGAAAATGGTGGTGTTGGGCACCAGGTCCAACAGGACGGAGGCGTCACCCGATTGCAGGCTCATGTCGAAAAGGGCCACATTGACTTCTTTCCGCTGTGCCAGGGCATAGGCGGTATTGGCCGCAACCACCGTGGAACCGAGGCCGCCCTTGCTGCTGACGAAACTGTAAACCGAACCCCGGGCGATTTTCCCCCCGTTGGCGAGCCTGGTTCGTACGTCCTCTACGGCATTGGCCAGTGTCTTGGTATGGATCGGCGTCACCAGGTATTCGGCCACCCCGGCCTTCATGACCTCGACGATATGTTGCGGATCCTGATTGACGGTTACGACAAAGTACGCGGCCAGGGGGAATTTTTCGCGGAATAGCTGGATGCGCCTGGCAACCGCCCGGGCATCAGGATCGTCATCGAACATAATGATGTGAGGTACTGTTTTGACGGTGGTGGTTCCTTTTTCCCCCATACCGACAAACCATTGTACCGCTTCCACGTTGGGGATAGCCTGGAACTCGCCGAGAATGCTTTTTGCCAGGGCTGAATCCGCCAGTTCAATTGCTATATTGACTTTGCTTGGCATTTGACTGATACCTCGTCGTGTCTGTGCAAAGAAGGTCAATCCTTCTCGATTCGCTATTCAACCAGGCCCGGAACGCTGCCGTTGGTTCCGAAGTTGCCGCCACTGCCCCGGCCAGGTTCGGTAAGTTCGCATATGACCTTCGCTTGAATGGTCTTATTGGGCGTCAATTCAATCCCGGTAATTACGGCACTTGCAAAGCCAATTATAGGGATTTGTCCAGATGGATTATCCTGGCAGCTATCACTCTCGTACACAGGAACAGTTACACCCCAATTGCCATCACTATCTTTATTCGCATTATATAAAGCCTCAAAATAGGGAAGAGCTGTCTCTGCAACACCGCCAGTAAATGTAAAGCTGTCGTTACCACCGCCATTTATTGCAGGACTTTTGAAGTCAGGATCATAATCTTTGAAGCAGTAATCTTTGTTGTAGTTTTCACCAGCGGGGTCACACCAGGGGTTAGACCAGCTTATGACTTTTTTAAGGTCGCTAGCCGATGCAGAGCCCTTATCCTTTACTTGATAGATATTCCAACCTGCACATCCTGACAATCCACCTGTTGGATAAAATTTTATGGTTTGATCACAATACCCTTTTTCTTCAGCCGCCCAATTAGCCGGGTCGAACCATTCTTCAGATATGCCGACAGGTATTGGCAAGCCTCCTTCTTCAATGGTACTCAAGGGCGATAAAGCCGCCGTGGCCAAGGCTTTGACCTCCAAGGTAGGTATGCCGAATATAGGTGCAAAAAACGTTTGTATCGGGCCGTTGGCGTCGCCGTCCCGGCGGATGATCACCCGAACAGCGTCGGGCTGATTCAGGGTGGGGGTCAAGGGGTCCGCCGCTGAGGGGTCCTGGGCGAAGTCCCAGTCGCCGATGATGACATCCGAAGCATTAAGGGCAAGGCTGCCGACATCCCCTGCATAATTGAGCAGGGCCGCCTCCTGGGCGATGGGGATAATGGTTGAGGGATCGGCCACATAGGTTTGCTGTTCCGTATAGGTAAGCGTCCCATAGATCTCGCCAAGTTCCCGAGCTGCCGCAAGGGCAGCGGCATCGGCGGCATTCTGCAGTTCGTTCCTGACGACATGCCGATAACCGAAGTCAATGGCGAAAGCTGTTACCCCCAGCAGGACGAAGAGCAGGAGTGCTATCAGGACGATTACCGCCCCTTGTTCTTTATGTAGAAGCCTCTGAATGCGACCGGGAATTTTCATGTTGTATCCCTCCCGGGGCTGTTGCCCCGATTCACTCGGCTCTCATGGTGGCACTGGCAGCCAGGTTTTTACTGACGCCCAGATTGGTGATAAAGGACGGAAGGATAAGGAAGTCATAACTGTAGGATACTTCCACCGTCACATAATCCTGCGCGGGCTGCAGCCCACCAAAGGGATCCGTTTCCACTCCATTGACTTTTACAACTGTTTCCGGTGCGGTTTCTGAGCCGGATTTGAAGGTGAACAGGTAGTCGGCACAGTAATCATTGACCACCTGGGTGATCTGAGCGGTTGATTTTCGTTCTTCTCCAATCGTGATGCCGAATCTGGCGCCTTCTCGAGCGGCATTGGTAAGCATGGCCTGGTTGTACATCACGAAACCAAATTCGACGATTCCGAACACGATTACCAGCAGTAATGGAAGTACTATCGCAAATTCAACAACCGCCGCACCTTTCTCGTTTTTCCATTTCATGGCAAAGCCTTCTTTCTGGTTTTCGACCGGAATCAATCAACCTCGACTTCAGAGGCGTCAGTCAGTCACGCCGAAATCCAGGACGTCGATCTTTTGCGCTTTTTCGGAAAAGGTCTGGTGGTAGTTGTCCATGGCATTTTCCGCGGCCACTCCGTCCAGGGTTTCGGGGTTTTTCATGTTGCCGTCCTGGTCGTATACGAAGCGGTAGTCCGGATAGGCCACCTGCATATCCCAGGTCATCTGGCTGTCTTTGCCGAATTCATGATCTATGTAGTATGTCTCCTCCAGAGAGGCGCAGCCGGCAAGGAGGATGGAAGTTGCAAGTAAAAGAATCGTGGTCTTCATGTTGTGCTCCTCTCGCTGGTTCATTCGACCGAAATGGATTCCTGACCGAAAACGCCCTCAAGTCCGCCCTGGGAAGCACCAGGGGTAGGGGTGGGGGCGAAGCTGTGCCTGCTCAGGGTTGACGCCTCGTTCGGCGACCGTCTGCCTTCCAGACGCCCTTCCAGATAGAATTCGAAACGATTGGGAGGGTTCACGTTTTCTCCGGGAAAGCGGAGGGTACCTTCCTTGTTGGCCTTGACCAGGTGCGGCGTCACGGCGATCAGCAGATCGGTTTTATCCTGCAGGTAGGAAGTGCTTCTGAACAGGGCGCCGATGATCGGCAGGTCCCCCAGGCCCGGAACCTTGCTCACCGATTCCCGCAAGGAATCCTGCAGCAGGCCGGCCAGGGCGAGAGTCTGCCCGTCATAGAGCTGTACCGTGGTTTCCAGTTTGCGGGTGGTCAGGTTGGGCACGATAAAATCGGCGCCGACGATACCAGAGGGGATGGTGCTGCTGGAGGCGATGTCGCTGACGCTGGGAGCGACCCGGAGACTGATCTTGCCGTCACTCAGTACCACGGGGGTGAAACGGAGAGCCACGCCGAATTCCTTGTACTCGATGGTCACAGTGTTATTGTCCTGCGGCACCGGGATGGGGAATTCGCCGCCGGCCAAAAAGCTGGCTTCCTTGCCGCTCTGGGTGATCAGCTTCGGTTCGGCCAGTATCCTGGCCATGCCTTCGGACTCAAGGAAGTTGAGCGCGGCGGTGAAATCATCGATGTTGAGAAAGATGTTGGCCGGGTTTCCTGCGAAATTGAGGAGCAGGGAGCCGGCATCCACAAGGGATGGGACTGCGCCCCCACTCAACCCTTCGGTGAGGCGATTTGCTCCCGCAGCGCCGCCGAAGCTGCTGCCGAGGCCAGTTACCCCCAGGGCGGCCTGCCAGTTTTTGCTTGAGGTACGGTTCACTTCGGCGAATTTGACCTCCAGCATAACCTGCTGGATGCCTCCGACCGTCATCAGGTTGGTGACGCCGTCACCCGATTTGCCGGTGCCTTCACTGGCCCCTTTGCCTTCGGCCTTGGGCGGGAGGAAGGTTTTCGACAGGCGAAGGACCTGTTCCATGATTTCCGGCCCGGAAACGGTGCCGGAGAGTACGATTCCGCTCTCGGAGGAATAAACCTCGACCTTTTCCTGGGGGAAAAGCTGGCTGAGTTTCTGTTTCAGCGGTGTGACGTCCAGGGAAACATTCACATCGATCACGGCTCTGACTTCACTCTGGGCTTCATCGTATACCGTAACCCGGGAATATCCCACCTTCTTGCCCAGATTGTAGACATTGATCAGGTTGGCCCGCAGCGGCCGGGCGCCGATGATTTCTTCGTTGGAAATCAGGATCTTCATTTTGCGGCTCGGTTGCTTGATCTCAACCAGTTCCGACCCCCCTACGTTTACGTCGAGGGTCAGATGTTCGATCTCCGCCGCCAGAAGCGGGGCGCACAGGAAACCGACCAGGAACAGCCCTGCCAGCCCTGCATTTACGACGAGTAACCGGAATTTTGTCATTATGGCCTCCATGGAGTAATACACGTATTCATATATTCGGCAGGGTCAGTGTGCGGCGGTGAACTGATATTTTTCCGGAGCCTTTTCTCCCCGGATGATTTCCACCTCGAAAGACGGGGGCGGAGTGTAAACCCGGCGCCGCACGGTGCGCACCGGGGCTTTTTTGACAACCGGCTTGACCTCGTCCATGGGGTTTCGCAAAACCAGCTGGATCGACCCCTGGCTGGTCTGCAGGGCCAGGGATTCGGCGTCTTCCGGGAGAAGTTTCAGGGTGACGGTTCGCACGACCTTGGCCTTGCCCTCATCAATGAAGGTTTCCTGGGCAATGGCCAGCACCTCAACCTTTTCGAGCAGGGTTTTGGCCTTGTTTTTTCCGCTTTTGCCGTCGACGTCGATGGCGATGACGTCAACAAAGGTGTTGGGCAGGATAAAGCCGCCGACCCCGGTCACCTCGTTAACCTGGATGGCCATCGCCCGCATGCCCGGTTCGATGACCGCCACCAGGCCGGCGCCGGAGCCGGGAGCCGCCAATCCGGTACTCATGATCGGCGTGCCGGCCGCCAACTTGGTAATGGCCACGCGGCCTTCAACATCGCTGATGTTTTCGAAGGAGCCTCGCGGAGCATTAGTCCGGGGCCAGTCGACCAGAGCCAGGTTTTCCCCGGTAAGCCTGGTGCCTATATTCAGGTCGGTGGACGCTACCACAATTTTGCTCATGGGGGTCGACTCCGTGCGAACCACCGGTGTTTCCGCGGTTTGGCCGGACAGCAACCTGTTGACCAGAACAACGGCCAAAATCCCGAATATGACGGCGAATCCCAAGGCGATTACTGTGCCATACTTCTTCATCCGATGCCTCCTGTTGTTTTGTCCGAGAATACTAATTCTATTTCACAGTCGGTTCAATCCCTGTTCCGAATCCGTATGAATTATCCCGGACTATTGTCGTCAACCGAACCGGCGTATCACTCAAGGGTCAGGTGTTTGATGCGGCAAGCAGTTTCATAATTCCTCCCCAGTGGATATAGGCAAAAAACCCGAAAGCCAGGGCCGCGGCATAGGGGAAACGCAACGGTTCAGTCTGGGAAGCTTTCGGAAAACGGAAATCTCGGAGAGCCGTTAAACCGCCGGCCCGCAAGGTTCCGGCAAAAACCAGAAATTTGTCCCGAAGGTTTTGGGCGAAAAGGGCGTGCAGCGCCCCCATCGCGCCCCCGAAAAGGGCCGTGTATATGAATACCTGAAAAATGATCCCGGGGCCCAATAAAGTTCCCAAGGCTGTCAAAGCTTTGACATCCCCCGCACCCATTCCGCCGAGCAGAAAGGGTACCAGAAACAGGCCCAGGCCCGCCAGCATGCCGAGCAAGGCCCAGCCCGCCCCGGCAAATCCCGCTTCGTGAATTTGAAAACAGAATCCAAAAAGGATAAGGATGGCGTTGGCCAGATTGGGAATTCGGGAATAAAGGGTATCGGTGGCGCAGATAAGAAAAAGAAAGGAGGAGGCAGTCAGGACAATCAGATCCGCTCGTCTTTCATAAATGAAATAGAGCGCCAGAATCATGGCTGTTGCGCCGGTTAAATATCTGGGAAGGTCTTTGCAACCATGATGGATCATCCTGCTGCCTCCTGTTAACATCAGATAAAATTGAAAATGCAGTTTTAACCTTTACGATCAGCAAACGCAAACCGGAAAAATGTGTTTTGTTCAGGTTGTCCCTCAACCGTCTACAACGTCAAGTTTGTCGGAAATGTTCTGGAAGGTGTTGTTGACCCGATTCCCCAGAACGGTGATCGCGGCAATGGCAACGATGATGATCAACGCCAGCATGACTGCGTATTCCGTTGCGGTTGCTCCCTCCTCACTGACCAAAAACTCTTTGAATTTCATCATGATTCCAGTCATTTACAAGCCTCCTTTGTCGAATGGATATTTCCCTGAAGAGAACCGCTCTCTGCAAGGGGTGGTGGTTCCAGGTATTACTTCTCTATACCATTTTGTAAAAGATCGATGTAAGGGATGGGGAGTCAAAAATATGACTATTAAATACATTAAATAATGGTCGTTGGATGGGCCCGTAAAGGTGAGCTAGTCACGGTGCCCTGACTGTGATTACATATTATCTCGGGAAATCACCATGTCAAGGTGACGAGGGTGGACAAATCGGGTTTTCTTGGTGGCAAGACCTTGGAAAACCAAAAAAAAAGAAAGGAAAGTCACCTATTAACAATCCGGGGAATATTTAAAACAGGGATATTGTTCATCTATTGCCGGCATGCTTGTTTAGTGGATTTTTGAAGTGCGTCAAAGCGATAGGCGCAAAAATTTTTATGGTGAAGACTGTTATTTCAACTAATCGTCGTCATAAACGATCTAGCTTTCTTCAACACATCTATGTCTAGCTTAATTTTAGAACGAATAAATATGGGTTTGATCAATCTCTACGAATATTTTCGCTGTTTTTGTCAAAATTACCTCTTTCCCTCAGGAAGGAAGTGCAAGAAGTGCAGATGGTGGGACGGCACCTTCTGCTCCCCGGGAAGGGGGTACCTTGTCCCGGGATTGCTTTGCTTCTGCTGTTTGTTATGCTGAAATCATCTGCAAGGAGGTAAATGCCATGACCAAAATAAACAATTTCATCGATGGGCAGTGGGTTTCGCCCGGTTCCGGCGAGTATGCTGAAAGTTGCAATCCTGCCCTGGCTTCCGATGTGATTACCAATTATCCCCTGTCTGGAAAAGAAGATGTTGACCGGGCGGTAGCGGCAGCCGCCAGGGCTTATCCGGCCTGGCGCGGAATGCCCGCGCCTCGCCGAGGGGAAATCCTGTTCAGAGCCGGCGAGCTATTGCTGCGGCACAAACAGGAATTGGGAAAAATCGTCACTCGCGAGATGGGCAAGGTGCTTGCCGAAGGGCTTGGCGATATTCAGGAAGCCATCGACATGGCCTTTTACATGGCGGGTGAAGGTCGGCGGATGGTCGGGGAGACCGTACCCAGCGAACTGGGGGATAAGGACGCCAAGTCGATTCGCGTGCCTCACGGTGTTTTTGCCCTGATCACCCCCTGGAACTTTCCCGTGGCCATCCCGGCGTGGAAGATTTTCACCGCCCTGATCTGCGGCAATACCGCGGTCTTCAAGCCATCTTCGGACAGCCCCTTCTGCGCCACCCGCCTGGTGGAAATTCTCGAGGAGGCCGGCTTGCCTCCCGGAGTACTCAACCTGGTCATGGGCAGCGGAGAGGATGTCGGCGAGTATCTTGCCCTTCACCCGCAGGTGGCAGGGGTTTCCTTCACGGGCTCGTGCTCTGTGGGCGAAAATCTCGAGCGCCGGGTGGCGGAATTGCATCGGCCGATTGCGGTGGAGATGGGTGGCAAGAACGCCATCCTGATCATGGATGACGCCAATCTCGAACTGGCGCTGCATGGTGTGTTGTGGGGCGGTTTCGGAACCACAGGCCAACGCTGTACCGCCGCCAGCCGGATAATCGTGCACAACAAGGTTTACGACAAATTTCTCGGCATGCTGGTGCCGGCGGCGAAGGGGCTCAGGTTGGGGGACGGCCTGAAAAAGGAAACCGATGTGGGTCCCCTGGTCAATGAGCGTGGGATGAAAAAGGTACTGGAATATATCCAGATCGGCCAGGAAGAGGGCGCTATGCTGAATTGCGGCGGCCGCCGGGCCGTCGACGGAGCGCTCGCGAAGGGCTATTTCGTCGAACCGACCATCTTTTCCGGTGTCCTGCCGGAAATGCGCATTGCCCAGGAAGAGATTTTCGGCCCGGTGATCGCTCTCATGCGCTGTACCTCCTATGAGGAAGGCATCTCCATCGTCAACCGGACCCGGTTCGGCCTTTCCGGCGCGATCTATACCGGCTGCGCCGATCTCGCCGCCAGGGCGGAAACCGATATCGAAACCGGCCTGGTCTATATCAATGCCAGCACCATCGGCGCCGAGATTCAGCTCCCCTTTGGCGGATTCAAGCATTCCGGTTCCGGACACCCCGAAGCGGGGGGGCGAATGGGAGCTCTCGATTTCTTTTCCCGGATCAAGGTAATCTACCGGGATTTCAGCGGCCGGTTGCAAAAAGCCCAGATAGACGTGAGCCCGGAGTGAAGGCAGTGACCCGGAATTACGATCCCCGTCGGGTGATCATCATGGGGGCGGGCGGGCGCGACTTTCACAATTTCAACGTGCTTTTTCGCGACCGTCCCGATGTGAGAGTCATCGCCTTTACCGCCACTCAGATTCCCTACCAGGATAACCGCCGCTATCCGTCGTCCCTGGCCGGCCCCATCTATCCCGAAGGCATTCCGATCCTGCCGGAAAAGAACCTGCCGGAGCTGATCCGCCAGGGAGCCGTCGATGAAGTGGTTTTTTCCTACAGCGACATCGCCCATCAGCAGGTCATGGAAGCCGCTTCGCTGGCGGTGGCCCTGGGCGCCGATTTCCGCCTGATCGGCGCCGAAAAAGCCATGCTTCAGGCCTCGATACCGGTCATCTCGGTATGCGCCGTGCGCACGGGGTGCGGCAAGAGCCCCCTGACCCGCTTTCTGTGCCGACTGCTGCTGGATGCCGGGCGCAGGCCCGTGGTAGTCCGGCATCCCATGGCCTATGGCCGATTGGAAATCCGGGCGGAGGAAAGCTTTCGCACCCTGAAGGATCTGGATCGTTACGAATGCACTCTGGAAGAACGGGAAGAGTACGAACCGATCATCCGCCTGGGGGTGCCGCTGTTCGCCGGGGTTGACTATAAAAATATCCTGTCTCTTGCCGAAGAGGCAGGGGATCTGCTGGTCTGGGACGGCGGCAACAACGATGTGCCCTTTTTCTATCCCGATCTGGAACTGGTGTTGGCGGACCCCCTCAGACCCGGCGACGAGCGGAGTTATTATCCTGGGCTGGTCAATCTGATCCGGGCCGATGTGATTATCCTGAACAAGGTGGATCAGGCGGGGGAAGACGGGTTGCGGGCGGTAGAGGACAACATCAGGCATTTCAATCCCGAGGCGACGGTTCTTCGGGGAATTCTTGAGGTGAAAGTCGCCGATCCGGAGATTCTGCGGGATAAACGGGTGGTCGTCATCGAAGACGGGCCGACCCTGACCCATGGGGGTATGACCTTCGGCGCCGGACTCATAGCCGCGCGACAAGGCGGCGTCGCGGAAATCGTCGACCCGCGCTCCGGTGCCGTCGGCAGCCTGCGAACCCTTTATCGGGAGTATCCCCGATTGGGCAAAGTCATCCCCGCCATGGGCTACAATGCCGAACAATGCGAAGATCTGCGCCAGACCCTGGAAAGGGTCGATTGCGACCTGATCGTTTCCGCCACTCCCGTGGACCTGGGGCAAATCCTGCGGCTCGAAAAGCCTCTGGTCCAGGTTTCCTATGACTTCGTCGAAAAATCTCCTGGAGCCCTGGCGGCTGTTATTCGGGAATTTCTGGATCGGGTTTGAAGTGGCAGAGGGTAGGTAGCAAATCAGAAAGCCTGGACCACGAAGCACACGAAGGACACGAAGGGGAAAACTAAGGCAAGGATAACCATAAGGGTTTGTTTTGTAAGTATTTCTTCGTGCTCTTCGTGTCCTTCGTGGTGACAAAAGCGAATAGGATTATCGATAAACAATACTTATGACGACAAGAAACAAAAAACTGACCGTACTGGCTCTGGGCGGCAATGCTCTGATCCGGAAGGGAGAAAGAGGCGAAATCGAACAGCAGCGGCGGCACATCCGGAATGCCCTGGAGCAGCTGCCGGCTTTGCTCGAGAACCAGGGATTGCTGCTGATTACCCATGGCAACGGACCGGTGGTCGGCAACCTGTTGCTGCAGAACGAGGCGGCCAGGGAGATCGTGCCGCCGGTGCCGCTCGATGTGTGCGATGCCGATTCGGAAGGCAGCATCGGCTACATGATTCAACAGGAAATGGTGAACAGGGTGATGGGCCTGGAGGAAAACAGGCCCGTAGTCAGCGTGATAACCCAGGTGGTGGTGGATGCCGCGGACCCCGGTTTTGTCCATCCGACCAAACCTGTCGGTCCGTTTTACACCCGGCAGGAAGCCGAAATCCTGCGCCGGGCGCGGGGTTGGACCATTTTCGAGGACGCGGGGCGGGGCTACCGTCGGGTGGTCCCGTCGCCCCGGCCCCTGGAAGTCATCGAAAGCGAACCGATCCGCCTGTTGCTGCGGCACGGCGTGGTAGTGATTGCCGGCGGGGGAGGGGGCATTCCGGTGATCCGGAACGAAGACGGGATGCTTCGCGGGGTCGAGGCCGTGGTGGATAAAGACCTTACCACGGCGCTGCTGGCTAAAAGTCTGCGGGCCCGGAGGATGGTTTTTCTTACCGCGGTCGATTGTGTCTACCGCCATTTTGGCCGGTCCGACCAGGAGCCTTTTGCCTGTTTGTCGATTCCGGAGTTACGCCATTTTCAGCAAATGGGAGAATTTCCTCCGGGCAGCATGGGCCCCAAAATCGAGGCCGCCCTCGATTTTCTGGAAACCGGGGGCCAGGAGGTCCTGATTACCTCCCCGGAATGTCTCATGGACGCCCTCGGCGGAAAGGCTGGGACCCGTATTATTCCTTGATCCCTTTTTCCAGAAAATGTATAAGTGGTCCATATTTTTCAAATTCATCCCTCTTTATGGGTTGTTTGGACGATGCCGCGACTAAACATCCCTTTTTTCGATCGGAAGTAGCGCCGGTGCCGGAAATTTTCGATATCGTCGACGAGAACGACCGGGTCATCGGCCAGGCCCCCCGTTCCCTGTGTCACGGCAATCCGGATCTGGTTCATCGGGTGGCCCATGTTCTGGTTGTCGATGCCGGGGGGTGTCTGCTGCTGCAAAAACGGTCACTCTCCAAGGACGTGCAACCCGGGCGTTGGGATACCAGCGTGGGCGGCCATCTCAATCCCGGGGAAACCTATCACGCGGCGGCCCTGCGGGAAATGGAAGAAGAACTGGGAATCCGGCCCGAGGGCCTGATTTTCCTGTATGCCTATAAGATGCGCAACGACTTCGAATCGGAAAACGTCGTTACCTATCTGGCACGGTGCCGCGGCGACGTGCGTCCCGATCCCGCTGAAATCGACGAAGTCCGGCTTTTTTCCCCGGGGGAAATCGATGAATTGCTGGGCAAAGACTTCTTCACTCCCAATTTCGAGGAAGAATGGCAGCGATTCAGGAACTGCCAAATTCTTCCCCCAAAGGAAATCTGAGGTAGACTTGCTTAAATTCACGGCACAGCAAATTTTAGTTGCCTAAAAAATAGGCCTTTTGGCTGACATTCCTTAAGCAGGGATTCCGAACAGTCCTGGTATTCTGGGAAAAATATCGATAATTCAAATAGTTGGTGGTTTATTAAGGAAGTTGTCTGGTTTTGGCAGGGGAATTGCTGCCGCAAACAGCATTCTAAACAGACTGGTGGATGGGCAGCTACTCCTTATACAGAATTTTCATGCCCAACATTTCCGGAGGTAATGACAAATGAAAAAAGTCGAGGCCATTATCAAACCGTTCAAGCTGGATGAGGTTAAAGAAGCTTTGAATGAGATCGGCATCCAGGGGATCACCGTCAGCGAAGTCAAGGGCTTTGGGCGGCAAAAAGGACACACCGAGCTATACCGCGGTGCCGAATATGTGGTCGATTTCATTCCCAAAATCAAGATGGAAATCATCGTCAAGGACGACATGGTGGCCAAGGTGATCGAGACGATTGCCGAATCGGCCCGTACGGGACGTATCGGCGACGGCAAGATCTTCGTTACCTCGATAGAAGAAGTTGTCCGCATCCGGACCGGTGAGAGTGGCGAGGATGCGTTGTAAATCTTTTTAATTGTAATGATGTTGCTTTCGCAAGAAAGCCAAGGAGTGAATGGCTAAGCAAAAAGCGCCAAATGCAAGGCGCGCAATTGTCGAGGAATGAGGCGTACTTAGGTACGCCGC
>Ga0326597_10004961_pt1 | contig 18591 bp, 15 predicted proteins | sample RVTome_12_FD_203789 | JGI IMG/M metagenome (GOLD analysis project Ga0326597, IMG submission 203789) | Soil microbial communities from uranium-contaminated site in the Upper Colorado River Basin, Wyoming, United States - RVT100D185 | ecosystem: Environmental > Terrestrial > Soil > Contaminated >... | reverse complement strand
CGCCCGATAGCGCGTGGAGGCCTTTGACGCGTTTGTGCGGGAGGTTTACAGCGATATCCACGCCCTCCTCGACATCTACACCATCATCAATTGCCTCTCCTACTGTGTCTTCTGTAAAGATCGAGCCTTTTCTCAACCTTTTTTCTTTTACTACAGAAAGTGCTGCACTCCCACCACCGAACATGAGCTTGAAAAAGGCGTCAAACTCTTTGTTGATTTTTGTAATACCTTCTACAAAGCGCGTCTCTAGTGTGTCGGAGAGCTCCTCTATAAGAGCGTGGAGTTTTTCGCTCGAGGTCTCGAGGTCGGCCAACTCGCGTGCAAGAAACTGGTCGCGCAGGGTTGTGTCTTGGTACTCTTTAAGCACCTCCCCGCCACCACCCGCTCCAAGCCCTTCGAGCTTTATCTTCATCCTCTCAAGCGCTCTGCGCCTTTCCTCCTGCTTTGCGCGCGGCTCTTCCATTATCCCCGCAGGGCCAACCTCCTCGCCATCGGCAGTACGGATGATATAAGACTCGTACGCTAAGGCTTCCCTCCCCAAAAGCACTCCTGCCTCGGTAAACTCCGCCTTAAACGCCGCCTTGTCGCGCGCCAAAATGTCGCCACTTGCGCGCAATCCAACCAACTGTGCCTCTACTTCTGTGCGGTGGGACATCGCCTCAAACAACTCCCTCTGGGCATCGTTTGCCGCGTCCTTCTCACTTTCTATACGGAGGCGCAGTGTGGCTACATCGGACACTGTGTGCTCTTCTGCAACCTTGATATCATGCAGCTCTTTTTCAATAGTGCGCTTTTTTTCCGCCAGCTTGTCGACCTCTACAGCCGGTGCCCCAAGCACTTTAATGCGCTCTACAAACCCCTTGGCAAGAGTGATTACTGTTTTGATGCGGCCTGTTAGTTCTGCACCGTCAAGAGAGAGTGCCTCGCTAAGACCCGAGACCACCTGCTCTGCAAAAGTTCGAGTCTCCGCCGCAGGCACTTGCCCCTCTTGATGTGTGGCGAGGCGTGAGTGCGCGGCCAGCTCGCCCTCTATGCGTCCGAGCTCGCGGGTGGCCGACTCTTTGCGTTCGCGCGCGGTGCGGCTTTGCACCTCGAGCGCGATAAGCGCCTTTGTATCTTCGTCGCCATCCTTTTTGCTGCCAAGCTCTTTGCGCAAACTAGCTATGTGTTGGTCCAGTTTTGTGCGCTCGGCAAGAGGCGCCTTATTTGCCTCGGCCAGTTCCTCTGCCACTTGTGCAAGGTAGGTACTTTCCCGCTTAAGATACTCTGCATACACTCCTGTGAGCGTGTCGCGTAGTGCCTCTGCCTCTTCAATCTTTTTTACCTGTGTGGCAAGGAACTTTATGTGTGGCGTAAGCTCGCGGCGCAGGCTCGCCACCTCTCGCATATTCTCCGCTGTCTTTTCCAACTTGCGCTCGGCCTCTTCCCTTTTATATAAGTACGCGGTTAGGCCAAGTGCATCCTCGAGCATTTCCCGTCGTTCACGTGTAGAAGCAGAGAGTGCGCGGTCTGCCTCGCCTTGGGAGATAATGTGGTGCCCGGTGTCGCCTATGTTGGCCCCTGCCAAGAGCTCGACTATATCGCGCAGGCGCACCTGCGAGTTGTTTAAAAGATAGTCGTTTACGCCGTCGCGGTGGACAACGCGCTCTATCACCACCTCGTCAAAGTCTAGGTTTAACCCGCGGTCGCGGTTGTCAAAGATGAGCTTAACGCTGGCGCGGCCGGCTCGTGGCGAGCTGGCAGAACCGTTCCAGATTAGATCTTCGCCGCGCCGGCCGCGCATCGACTTCATCGACTGCTCGCCCAGGCAAAAGCGGAATGCCTCCGCAATGTTTGACTTGCCCGAGCCGTTGGGGCCGACAATGCCGGTGACCGCAGACCCAAACTGGAGTGAGGTCTTTTTAACAAACGACTTAAATCCAACGAGCTCAATCGACTTCAGGCGCATTACAAACTATTGTAGCAGAAGAACGCCGTGGTGGTACTATACGCAGGCTATAACCCGGCTTTTGCATCATTTTTACATGCAAGACCGATACTAGAGGTGTCCTCTTTTTCTTTACAACCATTTTGCGTACAACAATACGCCGTTGAATTTCCAGATTTATATATTTCAAAAGCGAACCAGCCCTGTGCCACATTTGAGTCTGCATACGCAGCATATACATACCCATACTTACTCATGTCTGGCCATGTATAACTGCTTCCTCCCCCGCACGCACTTTTTTCGGCGACAGGTATTGACGCACTACCACCACCACAGTTAGTCCCTGCACCAAAACAGTTCATCTCGCCACCCAGTAAAAGATTGCATTGCAATTGGTTTTTCTGCGCCCCCTGGGCGGTTGCGTATGCGGCCACCTTTTTTGCACTATCCCGTGCACCGCCGAGCGACGCAAGCACAATAGAGGCCAAGAGGCCTATAATGGCGATTACTACTAAAAGCTCTATAAGTGTAAAACCCTTAGCGGGCAGAAACCTCATACATTTTATAGTACTTAAAAAATACAATACATCAACCCATGCTTATCACCACCCTTTCTCCTCAAGCGCGTTCTGGGCAGCATCTTGCTCGGCCTCTTGTTTGCTTTTGCCGCTCCCTTCCGCCAAGAGCATATCTTTTACATACACTCCAACAACAAACTCTTTGTCGTGGTCGGGGCCTGTCTCGCGTATAACGGAGTAAAATGGTGTTGAGCCCTCGGCATCTTGAGCTTTTTCCTGCAATGTAGACTTGGAGTCGCGCCAAAGCTTTTTCTTTACTATCTCGTCAATTTTTACAAGTAGGTACGAGGTGATAAAGTCTTTTGCCGCATCGTACCCCTGGTCGATGTAGATTGCACCTATGAGCGCCTCAAACGCATTGGCAAGGAGTACATCGCGGGCGCGACCCTCATCTTTTGCCTCGCCGCGCGAGAGTAGCAAAAAGTCGTTCATCTTTATGTCGTTTGCCACTTCAGCGCAGGTCACGGCGTTGACCAAGGCCGCGCGGTAGGCAGTCAGCTCCCCCTCGGTTTTGTCGGGAAACTTTTCATACAAAAAATGTGTCGATATAAGTTCCAAGACCGCGTCTCCCAAAAACTCGAGGCGCTCATTGTGCTCGAGCTCTTCGCCGCGATGCTCGTTTATGTAAGAGCGATGTGTAAAGGCCTGCCGCAAGAGTGCGGGGTTTTTAAATGTGAGACTAAGGTTGTGTGCAAAAGTATTTACGTCGCCTTGTGTGTCGCTCATGTTTTTTTGCCTGTATGCGCTGGCTTTTGATTATCGTGTAACAGTTGCATGGCTTTGGTTACTATAGGTAGAACGTCGTCGTACAAGTTTAGCTCGAGAGCATCGTGTAGTTTAAACCAGCGCGCGTCGTCGAGCCCCCCGGTTTGCTTGAGTGTAATGTCGGTAAAAGGAGACTCCGCCAAAAAGTACGTCACCTGCTTGCGCTTTTTGCCAACCTCGGGGTCGGATGCGATGTATTCGTTTTCTCCCACCTTGTGTTTGATTTTTATGTCGAGATTCATCTCCTCTTTTATCTCGCGTACGGTAGCTTGCTCGACATCCTCATCTGCCTCTATGCGACCCTTTGATAGGGTCCAGTGGCCGAAAATGTCGTGCACCAGCGCTAAGTACAGCTCGCCCTGATGTTTGGTGTAGACAATAGCCCCGCCCAGGCGCTCGAGCGGCATCTGGTCGTAGGGAACGGTCTTTTTCTTTTTTGAAGTTTCGTCTTTGCCCGGCTCACCAAGCTCTTTGTATACAGCACCCAATACGCCGTTGACAAAGCGGCCGCTGTTTTCACCGCCGAAGCTTTTGGCAAGTTCTATAGCTTCGTTTATAGCCACCTTGGCCGGCACCTTGTCGCGGTCGGCAAACAAAAGCTCGAAGAGTCCTAGCCGCAAAACATTCCTGTCGACCGGCGCGATGCGCTCTAGTGGCCACTCGGGTGCCGCTTTTTCTATAACGAGGTCGAGGTCGCGCCGTCGCTCGATAACGCCCTTTAAAAGGTCGTCCATAAAGACCGAGTCGCCAGCCGCGGGAGCAAACTCCGCCGTATTGCGCAACAATGACTCATGTGCATAAGTGCTGGAAGCGTTGCGGAAGTCCCACTCGAAGAGCGATTGTAGTACGACCGATCTTGAAAGGTGCCTGTTTGCCATTGTTTTTAAAGAGCTCCTCTATTGCACCGCCCCGCACAAAGAAACAAAGCCGACGCTCCGGTTTGCTGTAGTTACCGACTCTCGGATTTGCTTCCTTCCTTATTCTTCACCTTTGAGTTCCCGTCATTACGCTTGGCACGCTTGGCTGCCTTGGTGGTCGTCCTGCTTACATGGTCGATTACGATGCGACCCTTGTATCGGCCACATGAAGCACACGCGCGGTGCGACAGACGCGCCGCCCCGCACTCGCAGGTTGAAAGAACCTGTGCCTTAAGCGCATGGTGGCTACGGCGGTTTGCCGTGTGGGCCCTTGTATGTCGCATCCTGACGACCATGCCCACACTGTATCAAAACCACCCTTAAAACACAATCGGGCCTTGTGGTATATGAAAAGCCGGCTCCGCAGGGTATGCGTGCCGACTTCTGGTTGTCTCTTCCTTCATTTAATTAAGCGGCATGCAGATTTTGCAGACCGCCCTACGCCGATTCAGAAACGTGCAACTCGAAACTTGTACACGTTTTGTGTGGAATCTGCGTTGTCCCAAATTCGAGACAATTTACCTCGTTAGGTGTTGGCCCGAGGTAGGGATAGATCATGTCTATCCCTCCGTTACTGCACACCGCGCATAGGCACTCTGGGCATCTTTTGTGCCCACTCTTAACCCTCATTGACATTGAGTCCTCCGTAGTTTATGGCTTTTTTAAAAGCCCCCAAACTCAAACACAAACAACAACTGATGTTAAATCCTACGCAACTTATGGTGCGCTGTCAACTTACAAAAAACTGTGGCGGTGGATATCAGTTGGTCCGTGCTTTTTAAGCGCACTGTAGTGCGCCTTAGTTCCGTAGCCTTTATGTATTTCAAAACCATATTCCGGGTAGCGAAGTGCAAGCCGGCGCATCAGCCGGTCGCGACGCACCTTGGCGGCGATAGAGGCCAGTGATATCAACGGTTCAGTTTCGTCGCCCCTAATGATTGTTTGTTGGAATATAAATCGTGCTGGCGCTTCGAGTGAGCCGTCTAAAAGAATGTGGGTCTCTTCTGCCGGCGCTTCCAAAGAGCGCAGTGCCCGTGCAAGCGCTGCGCGCACTGCAGGGACAATGCCATGCGCGTCTATATAATGTGCAGAGGAAAATTGCACAACGAAACGCATGCCATGCTCGCGCTCCAAGACCTGCAGCTTCGCAAACCAAATTTCTCGTCCAAGCTCAGACATCTGCTTGCTGTCGCGCACCCCACCAAGCAGGGCGAAGTCAAAATGCTGTGGCACCGCCACGGCCCCAACCGCCACAGGCCCGGCCAAGGGCCCGCGCCCCGCCTCGTCTATACCAATTATTAATCGACTCATTGACTCTAATTTTACCAAAATATACGATGCGTTGTCGTCGATATTCCAAAAACCTCACGACCGTGTATGATGTGGAATATGCCCCAGGTTGAGGTAAAAGCCAGAAGATTACGTCGGAAAGGGTACCTGCAAAAGGCACTTCTCACTACACTGGTGGTTGGTGGTCTTATGCTTGTGGGGGCAGCACCGATTGGTATCCCAGGTATAGGACAACGTAATAAGTATCGCTTCAAACACCAGGTCAAGTCGACACTCTCCAGACTTGTACAAAAAGGATACGTAGTGTTTGAGTCTCGTGAAGATAAACGATATGCACGCATAACTTTGGCCGGCGAACGAGCCTTGAAGTATATGGAACAGCGCTCTGCGCTGCTGTTGCACAAGAAAAAGCGTTGGGACAAACGTTGGCGAGTAGTTATATTTGACATCCCAGAGCGGCGGCGCGGGACCCGCGACCGCTTGCGGATAGTCATGTGTGAGGGAGGATTTTATCGGCTCCAAGACAGCGTCTGGCTATACCCGCACAACTGCGAAGATTTTATAGCATTACTAAAAGCAGATTTGAAAATTGGTAACGCGGTGTTGTATATGGTTGTGGAACAAATAGAGAACGACTCAATAATTAAAGAGCATTTTTCATTGAAATAGCGCGGTCCATTACTATATTCCAAAAACATAACGACCGTGTTGAATATGGAATATCGCTGTCGTGTAAGCTTATATATATTTTGCATGAGTAGCATAAGTAAGAAGACCACAACAATAGAAGACCACGACAAGGTTCCTCGCTCAAGAGTGCGAGCCGGGCGTATACTTGGCCCATGGCAGCACCGTTTGTACACCTGCATGTCCACTCGCACTACTCCCTGCTTAAGGCGCTGCCCAAAATCCCAGACCTGGTAGCCGCGGCAAAAAATGAAGGGTGCAAGGCGCTTGCCTTAACCGACCTTGGAAGCATGTACGGCACTATCGAATTTATAAAAGAGTGCCGCAAAGCCGACATCAAACCTATAGTCGGGCTCGACATCGCGGCCGAGGGCGACGGGCGCATTATACTTTTGGTAGAAAACTCGGCGGGCTACAAAAACTTGCTGGCTCTAATGACAGCTGCCAACTTTGCCGAGCATCAGGTCGAGCCAACGGTAACACTGGCGATGCTTGCCGGCCACACTGAAGGGCTCTTAGCTATAGGAAACCGCATTGGCGTGGGACATGTGTTTGAGTACCAAAATCTTTTTGGCAAAGACAATTTTTATACAAACGTCGCGATGCAGGAAATTTTTTATCTTGCACCTGGAGACAGGCGCGCGTGGGAAACTCTGTGCGCCATAGGCGAGCGCGGGCCCGCCGACCATGGCGACATAGACGACGAGGAGGAGAGCTACGCCTTCCCCACCGCCAAGGAAATGCAAAAGCATTTTTCCAAAGAGGCACTTGAACAAACTCTGTCCATAGCGGCACGCTGCAACTTGGAGATCACACTGGGCTCATGGATATTTCCGCCATACACTACCCCCGAGGGCACCACGTACGACCAAGAACTTCGCCGCATTATAGAAAAAGGGTTGGCCGACCGCGGGCTTGTGGAGACGCCGACTGTGCGCGAGCGCATCGAGTACGAATATAAGATAATTTGTGACAAGGGTTACTCACCGTATTTTTTGGTGGTTGCCGACCTGCTAAACTTTGCGCGCAAAAGCGGGATACTTGCCACCACCCGTGGCAGTGCCGGAGGATCACTTGTTTCCTACTTAACCGGCGTCACAACCATAAACCCGCTTGAGTATCTGCTCCCATTCGAGCGCTTTTTAAACCCAGAGCGCCCAAAGGCTCCCGACATCGACATGGACTTTGCCGACAACCGACGCGACGAGGTTATAGATTACGTCCGCAAAACTTATGGCGAAGACCGTGTTGCGCAGATAGGCACATTTGGCACCATGCTTGCGCGCGGAGTGGTGCGCGACGTGGCGCGCGCTCTCGGGCACCCATATGGACTCGGTGACCGCATCGCGCGGGAAGTACCGTTTGGTAGCCAGGGCTTTCCTATGACTCTTGACCGTGCTCTTGAAGAAAACGCCGTACTAAAAAAAATGTATAAGAGCGAGCCCGACGTACACGACATAATAGACCTGGGCAAAAAAATAGAGGGTTGTGCGCGGCACATCTCCGTACACGCGGCCGGTGTGGTGATAGCTCCAGGGCCGTTGGTAGAGTATGCGCCACTCCAGCACGACCCAAAAAGCACCAGCAAAGAGGGCGGCAAAATCATCACTCAGTACGATATGTACTCAATAACCGACGAGTACGGTGGTGTTGGACTTTTAAAATTCGACTTCCTCGGCATACGCAACCTGGCTATCTTGGCTCACGCTGTAAAACTCGTGGAGAATACTCGTGGGATAAAGGTAGACATAGAGCGCGTGCCTGTTGACGACACAAAAACATTTGAGATGCTTGCGCGTGGCGAGACAGAAGGGACCTTCCAGCTGGGGGGCGCTGGGATGACGCGCTACCTAAAAGAGTTGCGGCCCACCTCTATACACGACATCAACGCGATTGTTGCGCTCTTCCGCCCAGGGCCGATGGAAACTATCCCCTCCTACATTGAGCGCAAGCACAACCCGGCACTCATTACCTACCTCGACCCGAGAATGAAGGATTACCTAGACTTTTCCTACGGACTGTTGGTGTACCAAGACGACGTACTGTTGACCGCTATAAAAATCGCCGGATATTCGTGGCTCGAGGCAGATGCCCTGCGCAAAGCAATGGGCAAAAAAATTCCTGCAGAGATGGAAAAGCAGCGGGAGAAGTTGACAGCCGGCGCGGTAAAAAATGGAATGTCACAACAAAAAGCGGAAACGTTGTGGAAGCTCATTGAACCATTTGCGGCATACGGCTTTGGCAAGGCGCATGCGGCAAGCTACGGGCGCGTGGCATACCAAACCGCGTATATGAAGGCGAACTTCCCCGTGGAGTACATGGCGGCGGTGCTCACCGCCGAGGCGGGTGACATAGACACCGTGTCGGTGATGGTGCGCGAGTGCAAGCGCATGGGAGTGCCTGTGCTTCCGCCGGACATAAACGAGAGCTTCGGCGACTTTACTGTCGTGCTAAAAGGGTCGGAAAATGCCGATACGGAGACTGAGCCACGAGCGGAGCGAGTAATAGGCTCCGTATCGGCAGTTTCCGACCCGGTGAAAGCCACGCGTGCTGGTGATGAGCCTATGGCCCGCTATGCGGGCGGCTCAGTCTCACCACCGGCACGCGTGGCAGGCTCACCCATGGCACGCGGGGCTACCGCAAAAGACTCGATCCGCTTTGGCCTATACTCTATTAAAAATGTTGGCAGCGGTGTCGCAGACAGCATAATTGCCGAGCGCAAAGCAGGCGGAAATTTTGCATCCATCTCCGACTTTTTGCGCCGTATCAGAGACCAAAACTTAAACAAAAGAGGACTTGAGTCTTTAATAGAGTGCGGGGCGCTCGATGGGATTGGCGAGCCGGGCTCGCCCGACGGCGGCCGCGGCGCGATGCTCGCCTCGATAGAACTGTTGTTGGAGTACCATCGAGAAACTTCCAAAGAACAGGCGCAGGACTCGCTCTTTGCCGGACAGGGAGGCAATGCTTCCGACATCACTCTTCCACCAAGCGCCCCCGCCACGCAAGCGCAGCGCCTTGCGTGGGAGAAAGAACTTTTAGGGCTCTACGTTTCCGGACATCCGCTAGACCGGTTTAAGGAGCAACTTTCAAAACGACCGATGACTTTGGATGAGTTGCACAAAAAAATGACACCAGGGATGACAGCAATTGCGGCCGGGATGGTAGAGAGCGTGCGCACCATACTCACCCGCGGCGGCGACCAGATGGCATTTGTTAAAATCACAGACCACAGCGGCTCGATAGAGGCGGCTGTCTTCCCCCGGGTGTATGCCGAGCATAAAGACATACTCAAACCAGAGGCGGTAATAGCGCTCAAAGGGCGCCTAAGCCAGCGCAACGGCGAGCTTTCCATGGTAGCCGACAAGCTAAAGGTGCTGTAATATACCTTCTATATATATGGAGGAACGCGACCATAAAAAACTCGGGCCAGCACTCGACCTTTTTTATATAGACCAAACGGTCGGCAAAGGGCTACCGATGTTTTTGCCAAAAGGGGCGATAATAAAACGCGAGCTTGAAAAGTTCGTTGTGGAAGAAGAGGTAAAGCGCGGCTACCTGCACGTGGCAACCCCCGACCTCGCGCGGCTGGAGCTCTACAAAAAGTCGGGACACTACCCACACTACAAAGACTCGATGTACGCGCCAATTGTCATAGACGACGAGGAATTTATGCTCCGGCCTATGACCTGTCCGCACCACTTCCAGATGTACCTCTCGCGGCCGCATAGCTACAAAGAGCTGCCGATGCGCATAGCCGAGCTGGCACAGTTGTATCGCTACGAGCAGTCCGGCGAGCTGATGGGCCTCCAGCGCGTGCGCACATTTTGCCTGGCAGATGCGCACATTGTTTGCGCAAACGAAGAGCAGGCTATGCGGGAGATAAGCGACGCGCTCGACCTTATCGAGCATATGGCAGGAGTGTTTGGGCTAAAACTGGGCGAGCACTACCGCTACCGCTTGTCGCTGGGCGACCGCGCCAACACCGAAAAGTATTACAAAAATGACGCCGCATGGGAAAAGGGCGAGGACTTACTGCGCAAAGTTATGCAAAAGCGCAAATGCGAGTTTGAAGAAGCCAAAGACGAGGCCGCGTTTTACGGCCCCAAGGTGGATATCCAGATGAAGAATGTAAACGGCAAAGAGGACACGGCGTTTACTTGCCAATACGACTTTTGCATGCCGGACCGCTTTGACCTTACCTACATCGGCGAGGACGGCAAAGACCACCGCGCGTTTGTTGTACACCGCTCCTCCATCGGGGCCATAGAGCGCAGCATGGCATTTTTAATAGAGCACTATGCCGGTGCCTTCCCCACCTGGCTCTCGCCCGTGCAGGCGCGGGTGCTACCTATTGCCGATGCACACAAAACATTTGCGGAAGGTGTTTTAAAACAGTTGAGGGATGCCGGCGTGCGCGCTGACATAGACGAAGGCAACGAAACGCTGGGCAAAAAGGTGCGCGAGGCAAAGACACAAAAGATCCCATACCTGTTGGTAATCGGCGACAAAGAACTGCAGGATCAAAAAGCTGCACTGGAGGGCCGAGACAATGGCAAACTTGGCGTGCTCGCCGTAGCCGACATTGTTTCAAAAATTACAGAAGAAATTCGCACCCGCTCATAACAAAAACCCCCCAGCTGGGGGGTTTTTGTAGGACAATGTTTTGGAGAGTTCTACTTCTTACGCGCGGGCGCGTGAGATTTGCGCTGCAATAAACGGGTCGACACCTGAGGTAGTTTCGGCAACAGCTGGCTCACTCTTAGAGAAAGTCGGCGCAGTCATCTCTGCAGACCTAACACTCTGTTTCGCCACAGGCGAGCCGAATAGGAAAGTGTTTAGCGAGCGGTAGATGCTTGTCTGCACGCGCTTTACAACCAAGAGATACGCGATGAGGAAGCACCAGAGGATAAGAAAGCCCCAGTAAAGTGCGGTGCCAACAGGCCCGAGCTCCAAGCCCGTGTATGGCACTTGCGAAAGGGTCACATACGGAGTGGTCGGCGTATTGTAGACAACCGGGTTGTATTTGTAGCAGTTGGGGTAAGTCCCGTACCAACCAGTTTGGCAGGTAGGAGGTGTGTAAGTATTGTAATTGTTATAGACAACCGGCTGAGCCACAGGAGCTACAGGTACATTAACATTTACGTTGTTATTGTTGACGTTGTTGTTTGTGTTGGTAACAGTAGTGGTCTGCGTTTGCTGCTGCTGTTGCTGTTGAGTTTGCGTCTGAGTTTGCGAACCGCCGCCGCCAGAACCACCGGACGGGCCGTATGCAAAACCGTAGTTGCTGTAAAAACCAGGAGAGGAGTAAGAGGATGAGGGGTAGGAGTAGGAAGGAGTGGAGTAGTAGTCTCCATAACCATAGTCCGTAGGATAGTAGTCTCCATAACCATAGTCCGTAGGATAGTAGTCACCGTATCCATAATCCGTCGTGGAGTAGTAGTCGCCATAGCCGTAGTCATTGCTCGGTGAGGAGTAGTAATCACCATAGCCATAGCTCGGAGAGGAGTAGTCGCCATAACCGTAGTCTGAGGAATAGTCTGCCGCATGAGCAACAGTCGGTGTGATAACCGGAGCAAAAGAGAACACAAGCACCGCCAGAGCGATACTTACAGTGCGAGATATGTTGGTCATGCTGTTTTTCATAAATTAATGGCTTAACAATACCATCCTATCACATCTAATAATTTTGTCAACTCCCCTCACGAGAGTCTCACTAGGCACCTTTTGGGGCGCTCAGTCAGAAAATAATGAAGAAAATATGCCCAGCGGAGCGACGACTTATGTCGCTCCGCCGAACATGGAAGTTTACCGGCAATCGAACTGGCAGCGAATGCCGCCACCAGGAATAGCCGTGCACCGCTCGCTCCTGACGAGCTTGCGCGGGGCCAGGCAGGCCTTGGTATTCCCTCCGAGATTACGGAGGTTATACTTTTTGCCGGTATTTGTAACAACCTGTCGCGACCCCCTGGCCACGTTTTCAAACGTGGTCCAGTTAGCCGCGACCATTTGTTGGTCGTCGGCCTGGGCTGGCTCCTGCGCAACATCCTGACGCTGTTGCTCTTCGCACCAGCGGAAGGTGTTGGTGCGTTGGTTGGCGGTCATCTCTTCTGCCGCGAACGGCAGTGGTAGACTTTTGCAGACCATCTGAACGTCACGCGCCGATGGCGCGTTTTCTTCCACCGGCTGATCGGTCTGCGCCACCTGCTCTTCAGCAGGCGCTGGCAGGACCGGCTCGGCGGTCGCCTGGTCGAGGCGGTCGCCGAGCTTGCTGGTCGGGCCGGGCCGTAAGTCCGGCGGCAGCGCCGACTTTTCAGCCGACGCCGGCACCTCGACCTTTACGGGCGAGGTGAACTTCTCCCAGTCGATTTGCGTGGAAATAACCACGCCGACCAGAAGACCGAAGAGTAGGGCCGCAATGGCCCACGTACCCATCCAGCCCGGTTTCGTCGATACCGGCACCACGCGCGGTGCCATCGGCGCCGTGCCCGGGGCCACGGTCGGCCTCGGACCGGGCGCCGTGTTGGCGGCGCTTGCGGCAGTCTTGAGGGCCGCGTTCTCCGCCGCGAGGGAGGAGATTTTTTCATGCGCCTCCACCAACCTGTCGGTTGGTGTAGGCCGGGGTGCCCTTGGGGCACTTCCGGCGGCCGGTGAGGCAGCGGGCTTTGCGGCCGGCTTGGCCGCAGGTTTCGTCGTAGGTTTCTTGGCCATGTCGGCCTCCTGTGTTTGCCCCCTTGGGGGGCGGTTGATTTTTACTGTACTTTCCCTCCTCCGCGGCACCTTCCGGCACCGCGGTGGCGAAATTTTGGCCCTCTTTTTACAGGGACCTGCCCGCGCGTCTCTCGACTAGTTCGAGGCGAGCGAATAGGTTCCTACAAACTCCGCTGTCACTACAAAGCGGGCGGTTTTGCTGGCAATTGACAAGTCACACGTCACCAAGACCAGGCGCTTGCTATCCTTGGACATCTCTATCACATCCTCGGTAGCATCCGCAAGTTTTACCCCTACAACGGCATAGCGATACTCGGCCGAGCCGGAGTAGACGCTCACGATTTGCCCGGTCTTCAAATTTTGTATCGAGTTGAAGGCTTTGTACGACTGATTGTACACGACAGGCAGGTTGCTTGAGTGGCCAAACAAAAGGACTGTGCCCTCCGCTCCAAGCATTGCCGATGTCGGGTAGCGCACCGCGCCCGAAAGAAGCGCGTCATCCAGAACATCGATGTCAGTCGAGGTCGGGTTATTTACCTTTACGTCAAGGCCGATGTTTTTGGCTACAATGCGCACCGGTGCCTCTTCTGCATCACTTTGTGGCACCTGCTGCTCGGACACAGTTGGCGTCTGTGCAACTGCCGCCGTAGGGTCAGGCGTTGCGCCAACACCAAGCAAAAAGGTGTATGAAAGCAAAAATATACCAACAAACACGGCCGAAAAAGACTTCGGCTGGTTGAGTATGTGCGGTATGATGCCTACTTTGCGAGTTTGCATAGTGTGTGCCCTGTGGTGTATACCTAAACCAGGGATATAAATAGCTTATACCATAAACACTATTTTGTCAAGAGTAGTGCTTGACATTAAAAACCTAATATGCTACGATAATTCCTGCAAACCTTATGATTGAACACAAAGAAGAGTCGGGCGTTCGCGAACTTTTCCTGCGCACTGTTGCGGTGGTAGGCCTTGTGGCCGTGCTATTGCTTGGTGCATGGGGCATTATACTAATTGCCTTTAACCTCCCCCACTTGTTTGACACTCTCGGCGGGAGCGTCAGCTCGCTTTTTACATCATCTGAACAAGTAAGCACAACTACTGTTACCGTCACTGATACTACTTCGCAAAAAATTACCACCACCGTGCCTGAAACACAGGGCGATGCATCAACAAAGTCTGGTACTGTCGCAAGCATGGGCGGCGCCAGTGTTAAATATGTAGCGAGCGGCACACGCACCAATCTATACGGCGCCTCGGACATATACGTGCGCATCCTTTCCGTTGTACCTGCCGGCGCGCGCACCAGCGTACAGTTTGAGGTGCAAAACATCGGCACCAACGTAACCCCGAGCAACTGGACCTTTGACGCACAGCTCCCGCTTACTCCTGCATACACTTACCGTTCGAATGGACAGCAGGCTCTCTACCCTGGCGACAAAATTGTCTACACCATTGGTTTTGAAACACCGTATACTTACAACAACCAGTATCCGTACAATTACTACAATGGCGGCACATGCTACCGCTATGACGGGTACAACAATTACCCGACCACCTGCCCAGGCATAAACAACAATAATTACAATCAAAATTACTACAACAATTACACTTACGGCTCTAGCAACTACGCATACTTGCCACAGCAGACGGGCAGCCTGGTAACTGTAACAGCTGACCCGTACAACTTGGTATCCGACTACAACCGCGCCAACAACACCGCCAGCGTTTCTATCTAAAAACTCTCTTTTTTACTTGTTTTTGCTTCTTTCGCTAGATATCCAAGTTGGCCAACTTTGCGTTGCTTTGTATAAACGACTTGCGGCTTGAGACATCCTCGCCCATCAAAATGTCAAAAACGCTGTCGGCATCGGCGGCGTCTTCTACAGTTACTTGTTTAAGCACGCGCCGCGCCGGGTCCATTGTAGTTTCCCACAGCTCCTCCGGGTTCATCTCCCCCAGACCCTTGTATCGCTGGATATGGAGTTTAGCTTTTTTCTTTTGCTCGGCAGGAGAACCTTCCCCCTCCTCGCTCACTGCCGCTAATCGCGTCGCGTTACGCTCGTCGGAGGAAAGTTCTCCTGCCTCGCCCGATTCCCCTTCTGGCTCCCCCCCAGTTTCATCAACTACCTCTTCTTTGCCGACAAATTTTGCCTTTTCCTCCTCGCTGTAGGCGTACACAACTTCCTTGCCCCTCTTTATTTTGTAGAGCGGCGGCTGCGCGATGTATAGGAAGCCGCCGTCTATGACCGGCTTAAAGTGACGGAAGAAGAGTGTAAGTAGGAGCGTGCGTATGTGTGCGCCGTCTACGTCGGCATCTGTAGCTATAATAACCTTGTGGTAGCGTAGTTTTGAAAGGTCAAACACGTCGCCTATGGCGGTGCCTAGTGCTAGTATCAAATATTTTATTTCTTGGCTCGCGAGCATTTTGTCGAGCCGCGCGCGTTCAACATTTAAAATTTTACCGCGCAGCGGGAGTATCGCCTGGGTGCGGCGGTCGCGCCCCTGCTTACCAGAGCCGCCGGCCGAGTCTCCCTCTACGATAAATATTTCTGACTCGCTGGCTTCTTTGCTTTGACAGTCGGCCAACTTGCCCGGCAGACCAAAGCCCTCTAGCGCCCCCTTGCGCAAGACAGAGTCTTTGGCTGCCTTAGCGGCTTTGCGCGCTTTGAGTGCCAGCGCTGCCTTCCCCACCATTGCGCGCGCGTCCTCGGGGTTTTCTTCCAAAAACGCTGCGAGTTGTTCGCTAAGTACACTCTCAACCGCGCCGCGCGCCTCTACGCTCCCCAGCTTGGCTTTTGTCTGACCTTCAAACTGAACTTCTCGCAGTTTGACCGACACCACGGCTGTTAAACCTTCGAGCACGTCGTCGCCGGTAAAGTTCTCCTCGCTGTCTTTGAGCGCTCCTGCCTTGCGCGCATATGCGTTGAGTGTGCGCGTAAGCGCAGTGCGGAAGCCGGTTACGTGCGTGCCGCCCTCGCCGTTGTAAATGTTGTTTGCAAACGGAAACACACGCGAAGCTATGTCGTCTACATACTGGAGCGCCACCTCTACATCTACACCGTCTACCTCTTTTTCAGTATAGAAAATATTTTTGTGCACCGGTTTTTGGTACCGGTTGTAAAAGGAAATGAGCGAGCGCAAACCTCCCTCGAAGTAAAACGACTGCGATGGGAAGTCGGTGAGATAGTCGCGCAGGTAGAGCTCTTTGCCAACCTCGGTAAAAGCGATGGTGCTTGCGCGCGCGTCTATAATTGTGATGCGCAGGCCTTTTACCAAGTATGCCTGCTCGCGCAGATGCGAAACCACTTTGTCGAAGTCGTATTCAATTGTTTGAAAAATCTCAGTGTCTGCGGTGTAGGTTTGTACAGTACCGTGGAGCTTGGAAGTGCCTACTTTTTTGACCGCCACTTTGCGCTTGCCACGCGCGTACTCCTGCACCCAGGAAGCGCCCTCGCGATGCACCTCGGTGCGCATCCAAACAGAGAGCGCGTTTACCACCGACACACCAACGCCGTGCAGGCCGCCGGAGACCTTGTACCCTTCGCCGCCAAACTTGCCGCCGGCGTGTAGAGTTGTCATCACGGTTTCCAAAGCCGAGACCTTGGTTTGTTTGTGCATGTCCACTGGTATGCCACGGCCGTTGTCTGCAACGCGCACCACATTGTCCGGCAGCAGAACCACCTCGATGTCGTTGGCAAAACCGCCCATCGCTTCGTCGCGGCCGTTGTCGAACACCTCCCAAATAAGGTGGTGTAGGCCGTCGGGGCCGGTTGTCCCGATGTACATGCCTGGGCGTCGGCGCACCGCCTCGAGTCCTTCGAGTACAGTAATGTCCTCGGCACTGTACCTATGCGGCTTTTTCCCCTGTACATCCTCTTTGGATGACGCTTTTTTAGCCTTGTTTTCAGCCACAGAATTGAAGAAAGCCCACAAAGGCTTTGCCTGTTTATTATACCAAATACCGGCCTATTTTGAAAGGGTGTGGACAGCCAAACCACCTTGCAAAATAAAGGTACTGTGATATTGTTTGCCTTGGATAGTCAACACAGGAGGAAAAGATGACGGGACAACTGCGGGCTGTGCGGGCAGGGGCCCGCGTTTCAGCATCGCTGCTTGACGCCACCCTGGCGCAGGTGGGTATCAGACCGATCCCCGACGATGTCGTCGAGGAATACATGAAGGACCAGCTCGAAAAAGCTCCGGGAAGCAACTTCGTCGGCCGACTTTTGGACCGGCTTGGGGTCGACACTGTCTCTTTCCACAGTGCTGTCATGCGCGGACTTATCATTCTGGGCGTAATCGGCATGATAAGCGCTATGGTCGGGATACTGGGCGCGACTATCGCAGTGGTCAGCCAAACATTCCCTGCGTGGCCATTCTTGTCTTTGACGGCCATCGGAGTCGTCATTGCCGCTGGAGCAACCAACATCTTCTATGGCATCTATTTTAACGAGCTGCCAATAGAGATTCTCGGCCCGGCGCGTTGGGTCACCATGCCCTCGGAAAATATGCGCTGGATGCCAGAGCGCGTCGTCAACGAGATGCTGCGGATCCAGCGGCACGACCCCGACATTCGGTTCGAGGTCGCCGACCTAAGGCAGAGCGACTACTCGCTCGACCCTGTGCTCTTCGCCATCCTGGGCGACGAGCGCCGCGCAGTTCTCGTCTGGAATCGCATCGGAATCTGGAAAATACAGCTTGCCTGACACGCCGCGCCGGCCGCTCCCACTTGTGGAGCGGCCGGCAATTTGTTTTATCAATTAACCTTAACTGTAACGGTCGTTATGCCTAAGGTTAAAACTGTTTTAGAGACTAGCGGATCTCGAACCCTTCTGCTTTGAGGGTCGTGTGGACGTTGTCCATCGCGGCGTTTGCCTCTGTTTCGGTGAGAGTCTTTTCAAACGACTGGAAGATGAGGCGGAATGCAAGCGACACTTTGCCCGCCTTCTCAAACCTGTCAAAGAGGTATGTTTTGACACACAGCTCGCCGGCGGTCTTTTGTAACAACGTGAGTACATTTGTAGGGTCGGTGCCATTTGGTACCCAGATGGCGACATCGCGCACGATGTACGGATATTTTGAAAATGGGCGGTACAGCACGGATGTCGAGGTAGGCATAGACTCATACTGAGACGGCTCGACACTTTCAACATACTCTGTAATCGGTTTTTCTACGGCCGGCTGATTCTCGCCTACGCTCCCGACCATTGTTATTTCTTTTCCGTCTTTCCACACCGTGCCTATTTCAAAAAGTTTTACGTCTGTAAGCCCGAGCAGATCTTTGTTGAGAATATTTTTCTTGAGTGCCTCGGTCAAGCCATTGATCAAAGTGGTGCGCAAGTACGGCCGCACGCTGTCTATTTTATTTAACACAGTGCGCTCGCCGCGGTCGGTAAAGACGCTAGTGTACACCTCGCTGTAGCCATTACCCACGAGCCCTTCGCGCACTTTTTCTGCAGTATAAAAATTTTTGTTTACATCTGACTTTTTCTCAAACGGAGGCAGCACAGTTTCAAGGATTTTGTCATATCCGACTATCCTCCCAACCTCCTCAGCCAAGTCCTCGGCAATCTCAATATCTAGTCGCTCAAACGGCACAACCACCTCGAACACCCCACCTTCTTCCCCGCCTCGCGTCGACTCGCCGCGAGTCGAGGCGGGTTTGTAGCCAAAACTTAGTCGAGAAAAGACGTCTGTAACCTCCGCTCCAGTGAGCTTT
>Ga0326597_10004960_pt1 | contig 18591 bp, 19 predicted proteins | sample RVTome_12_FD_203789 | JGI IMG/M metagenome (GOLD analysis project Ga0326597, IMG submission 203789) | Soil microbial communities from uranium-contaminated site in the Upper Colorado River Basin, Wyoming, United States - RVT100D185 | ecosystem: Environmental > Terrestrial > Soil > Contaminated >... | reverse complement strand
CGGGCATGATGATCGGTGACGCCATGGATGGGTCGAACTCGTCTCGCGCCTCCGCCATGACGACGGCACGACGCACACGCCAATCATCGTGGTCACTGCTTGCGCCTGGCCGACAGACCGGGAGCGCGCTGAGCACGCGGGGTGTGATGTGTTTCTGCCGAAGCTGTCTCTACCTAATCGCCTGCTGCGCGAAGTACGGCGATTGCTATCTGCAGCGCGTCCGCAGGTTGGCAAGAGACATCAAGTATGTCAGGTTCCGTCACACCGCACGGCGCGTCATGAGCGCGGATGGCAGCCCACTGGCAGGCTGTCGCGTGCACTTGCAAGGCCTTCGTGATGGCGAAATCCACGAACCGAAAGACACCCCCTTCCCTCAGGTCGCTGGCGCACACACCGTCGGCGAACGTGACCGAGTACGACATCGCTCGCCGTGCTTACGATCTGTATCTTGCCCGTGACCGCGAGGACGGACACGACGTAGACGACTGGCTCCAGGCAGAACGAGAACTACAAGGAGAGGAGCATCCTTGAATCGCGACGAACGCGAAGGGAAGGTCGAAGCACTCAAGGGCAAGATCAAGCAGGCGGCTGGCACGCTCACGCGCGATCCAGACCTGCACGACGAAGGTGTCATCGACGAAGTCGCCGGAAAGACGCAGGCGGCCGTGGGCCGCGTCAAACGCAAGGTCGGCGAAGCCATCGAAAGCGTGGGCAACGTCATCAAAGAATAGGCTTTGATCGCAACGTCAGCGACCCGACAGATGTCGGTCATCGCTCGGACGCTGCGACCTCTACGGACGGATGGGGAGCGGCATGGAACAGACGAATCACAGGTCCACTGGACGACGACTACTGCTCGGCATATTGGCACTCGGCGTTACCCTCGGCACCGCCGCGGACGCGCGGGCGCAGGGTTTTATCAGTCCGCTCATCAGTCCGCTCATCGGGATGGACTTCGGCGGCGACGCGCAATGTCCAGGCCTGACCGGCTGCCAGGATAAGAAGATCAACGCGAGCGTCTCGTTCGGCGCCATGGGCAACGTGTTGGGCTTCGAGGAAGAGGTCGCGTACGCGCCCAACTTCTTCGGCAACGCGGCGGGGCTCTCGTCGAGCGTGCTGACGCTGATGAGCAACGTCATGCTCGTTCCCAAGATTGGTCCGGTGCGCCCCTACGTGGAGGGGCGTATCGGTCTGATCAAGACCCATGTCGATCTGACGACGACGAGCGTCTTCACGACCAGCAACAACGGCCTCGGATGGGACGTCGGCGGGGGCGTGATCGGGTTCATCGGCGATCATGTCGGCCTCCGCGGCGACCTTCGCTACTTCCACGCCTTTCAGGATCTCACGATCCTCGGGTTCACGTTGAGCAACTCGAAGCTCAACTACGGGCGCGCGAGCGCCGGAGTGATGCTGAAGTTCTGACGATGCGGGAGGGTTTAGGGATTATCCGCGTCTCCTTGTGCACGACGGACACACGGGTTCACTGACGTCTCAATGCTGCTTACACCTATGACGGAAAATCGGCGAGCGCGTGCGATAAGGTGCGATCGACACGTCGCGATCCCGGCGGCGCGGGATTGTTGCCCGGAGAACGCCGAACCAATTCCTAGTGATCCGCTCGCGCTCCCAAAACTGCGCTCTTGGCCGCGCAGCTGTGAGGGTATGCAGTTTGCCGTATTTCATCGACATGCACAGTTCCACTTCTGAAAGGCTTCCGCCGATGCAACGCCAGAACGACCGCCGCCCGTGGAATGTGCGCGCTCTCCTCGAGTCGACGGAGACGCCTTTCGCCATCGCCGATTACAGACCACGAGCCGTCATCTTCCTCCAAGGTGACCCCTGCGACAGCGTGATGCACATCGAAAGCGGTCGGGTGTGGTTGGCCGTGACGGCGCGCAGCGGCAAGGAGGCGATCTGCGGTCTCCTCGACACTGGTGCGTTCTTGGGTGAGGAGGCGCTCGTCGGCCGCGGCGAACGGCCGCAGAGCGCGACCGCCATGACCGCCACGCAGGTGCTTGTCGTCGCGATGGCGCACATGACTCGGCTGCTTCGCACGCAGCCGGGACTCTCGGATCGGTTCATCGCGCACCTCCTCGCGCGCAACACCCGCCTCGAAGCCAATCTGACCGATCAGCTCCTCCATTCCAGCGAGCAGCGCCTAGCGCACATGCTGCTCGTACTCGCGAACTGCGATGAGCGGCGTCCGCGCCGATGCGCGCTGCCTGAGCTCCCGCAAGAGATCATCGCGGAAATGGTGGGGACCACACGCTCACGCGTGAACGCCTTTATGGGCAAGTTCAAGAAGCTTGGCTTCATTGAAGAAAACAGCGGAGTCCTCCACGTCAACCCGGCCCGTCTACACGTCGTTCACAATGGCGATCGAAATAGCTCAATCGCCGCATCCCCGGCGGTTCTGCAGGTGCCGGAGTCGGAGGAGAGGCGCTGGCCTCTGGCGGGATGATGACGCGCGTCCTTGGAATCGGTGTCGCACTGCTCGTGGCACTCGGCGCCGGCTGGGTGTGGGGCGCGTCGGGTAAGTCGGACCTCAATCGCGCACTCCGGATCGCTGAGCTACGCGACGGCTTGCTCGAAGGGCGCGCCGCGGTGCTCGATGCACGCTTGGACATCTACAGCGTGAACTTTGGTGAAGCGAGCCGCCATCTTGAGGCGGCTCGGAGTGCATTGCGCGCTGCAGAGGCGCGTCTCAACGGTCTTGGCCGCCAGGCGGAAACGAAACCACTGGAGCTCGCCCTGGCGAAGATCGACGAGGCCCAGCGTATGGCCGGTCAGCTCAATCAGGACGCGAACGCGCTGGCCGCCGACGCGTCGAAAGCGATCAACGACGTGCTCGACACCACCGTGAAGCGCTAACGCGGGGTAAGGAGAGACAGCACAGACCGATGGTTTGTCACAGCGTAAAAGAGAAGGAAAGTGCGACATGAAATCGATGATGGCGACGACAATCGTGACGACGTTGGCGCTGACACCGCTCCTGGCGGTGGACGATGAGCCAGCCAAGCGCCTGGACGAAGCGGCGGCCGTGTTTTCCGAGATCATGGGGTCGCCGGATAAGGGCATTCCGCAGGACCTCCTGCAGAACGCCCACTGCATCGTGATTGTCCCGGGCCTCAAGACGGCGGCGCTCGGCGTTGGCGGGAAATACGGGAAAGGGTACTTGTCCTGTCGCAACAAGAGCGGAACGGGCTGGTCGGCGCCCGCCACGGTCCGCATCGAGGGAGGGAGCGTGGGCTTCCAGATCGGCGCGTCGTCAACGGACTTGATCATGTTGGTCATGAGCGAACGGGGCGCGGAGAAGTTACTGGCGAGCAAATTCACGTTGGGCGCGGAAGGCTCGGTCGCGGCTGGCCCCGTGGGTCGCACGGCCACTGCCCAAACGGATGCGCAAATGCATGCGGACATTCTGTCGTGGTCGCGGTCGCAAGGGTTGTTTGCGGGCGTCGCTCTGGGGGGAGCCACACTGCGCGAAGATCTGGATGACAACGCCACGCTGTATGGCAAGAAACTGGAGAACAGCGAGATTGTGACGAAGGGCGTGCGTCCACCGAAGGCCGCTGCGAAGCTGCTCGAGCTGTTGAACCGGTACTCCGCCAAGGAACGCAAGAACTAGTCGCACGTGGCGGCATGAGTCGGCCCGGTGGGTCAGTGAGAGAGGAGTCATGATGAAAGGCTTTGTGCAAGACATCGAGGATCTCGCCGTGAAGAATGACGAGTTTCGCCGTGTGCTGTACACAGCAAAGCACTGCCAACTCGTCGTCATGGCGCTAGAGCCCAAGGAAGAGATCGGGGCCGAAGTCCACACGCTCGACCAGTTCTTTCGCGTGAAAAAAGGGACTGGTGAGGTGATCTCGATGGCGTGCGGACGGCGATCCGAGCGGGCTTCGCGGTCGTCGTCCCGGCGGGGGCGAATCACAACATCATCAATACCGGCACTGGTCCACTGAAGCTCTATACGCTCTATGCGCCTCCGAATCATCGGGACGGCGTCGTCCACCATACCCGCGACGACGCGGAGGTCGACGGCGAACATTTCGACGGCAAGACGACCGAGTAGGGAGTCGACTGGAGGAGGGAGAAAGTGGCGTCATGCTGATCCTCTTGATTGTTGTCCTGGTGCTGCTCTTTGGCGGAGGCGGTGGCTACTACTACGGCCGCGGTGCTGGGTGGGGCGGACCACACTACGGGGGCGGCCTGCTCGGTCTTGTGCTGATTATTGTGTTGATCCTCTGGCTCACTGGCAACATGGGCGGTGGCATGATGATCCGGTAGACGTCCGGCCACGAGCAAGCAACTGAGTCGCCGCTTTTCTTACGTAGGAGGAGACGAGATGAACGCAGTCAAGATGGCGGCCATCGTGCTCATCGCGGCCGGCGTCCTGGGGTTGGTTTACGGCAGTTTCAGCTACACCAAGGACACCCACGACGCCAAGCTGGGACCGCTCGAGCTGTCGGTGAAGGACAAGGAGACGGTCAACGTCCCGGTGTGGGCTGGCGTGGGGGCGATCGTGATTGGCGGCGCGCTCCTGCTCGTTGGAAGTAAGAAGAGCTAGGCGCGGCCCCCGGGTTCCCACCGCACGTGATTCTCTTGCGAGGTCGTTGCGGACGTCTGCTTTACCACTGCCGCAGTTCGTCTCGGGGGCGAACATTTCCTCTCATCGATCGATCCGGTAGTGCTCCTTCACCATCGCCACAATTTGTGAATCGGTCAGCCTGTCCTGTGGTCTCAATTCCGACAGTCCCTCGCTCGCGGCGGGAATGAGCCCTTCGCCGCTGCGACAACTCCGCTTGGCTGCTCGCTCAGACCAGCGAAAGCGAAACGCCGGACGGGCCCGAGGCACGGGCACAAACCGAAAGCGGACTGCAAAGAATAGAGCGCACCATTTCCTGCTGCATTACAGCGCCGCGTGGTAAAATTCGAATTCTTCGTCCTGCTTTTTTGAGCCTGCCGCCGCCGCTTACGCGGAACGATCGGCTTGCCCACAGACTCTCCAAAGCACAACCTCGCTGCCATTGGAGCATCAACCCATGTCGAAGGAACGTCTGTCGTCCGTCCGACCGCGGTCGGTGCGCCCGCCGCCCACCGGTCGACGACCGAAGAATCATCTGCTCGCCGCACTGCCTGCCAAAGACTTCCGCCGCCTGCTGCCGTATCTGAAAACTGTTCCGATTCGCTTGAAGCAGGTGCTTCACGAACCCGGCGAACCGCTCCGAGCCGTATATTTCTTGAATGGCGGCGTCGCGTCGCTGACAACCCTGCTGTCGGACGGCACGATGGTCGAGGCGACGACAGTCGGTAATGAAGGCATGCTCGGCATTGAAGCATTTCTCAGCGTTGATGCGGTCGCACCGGGCAAGACCCTGATGCAGGTGTCCGACACGGACGCCGAGATGTTGAGCGTTGCGGATTTCCGACGCGAAGTCGCGGCACGTGGCGCACTGCACGATTTGATGGGGCGCTACACACAAGTGATCATCGCGCAGCTGATGCAATCAACGGCGTGCAGTGTGAGGCACCAGGTGCAACAACGTTGCGCCCGCTGGCTGCTGATGACGCACGACCGGATGGATGAGCAGGACTTCAATCTGAGCCATGAGTTTCTGGCGGTCATGCTCGGTGTGCGACGTCCGACCGTCAGTATCGCTGCCGCCGCGCTGCAAGAGGCTGGGCTGATCCGCTACATGCATGGGTGGGTCACGGTGCGAAACCGCAAAGGGCTGAAATTGGCATCCTGTGAGTGCTATTCGAGCATTCGCGCCCATTTCGACCGATTGCGACAGTAGGCGACAGCAGGTTCGTCTGGCGACAGCATGTCAACCGAGGCGTTTCCCACGGGCGAGCGTAAATTTCCGGTGACCCTACAAGGCTGTCTTGATTCATGACTGTCAGGTACCTTACAGTTGTCGTCACCGCCCTCCGCAGGCATCACAGCGACGTTCTTCCGCCAGCGGACGCCGCCCTGGACGGGAAACACCGTCGTCCGTCGTCTCTTCACCGCGAGCGAGAATTCTATGGTGCCACGTTTAGTTCCCGAAGACGGGGACGTCGTCGTCCGACAGAAGCGCGGTAATCCCTCCACAGTCTATCTGCTCGGCACACCTTCGGCTCCCGATCAGTTCATACTCCGCACCCGCGACGAAGCCGTCTCGCAAGGCCTCAGGTTCGCCAAGCGTGAGCAGGTGCGGGCATGGTTTGACAATGGCAATGGCAACTTTGTGTTGCTCGGCACGTTCCGAAACGAAGACGCGGCACAGTGAGGCACTCGTCATGGCAAGATCAGCGAAGAGAAGGACAGACGAGACGGTGATAACGGCTGCCGACCGCTCACCGAAGGTGCTGACCGATGCGGCAGACGACAACCAATCCCACGATGACACCTTTCCGACCTGAGGACGAAACCGGCGGCATGCTGACCGCGATCGTCGATGCATCCGACGACGCCATCCTCAGCAAAGATCTGGATGGTGTCATCCGTTCCTGGAATCGCGCCGCCGAGCGCCTCTACGGTTACACGGCCGCGGAGGTCGCAGGACGCCCCGCGTCCCTGATCGTCCCGCCTGACCGCCGGGATGAGCTCGCGAGCATTTCGGACCGCATCAAAGCTGGCGAGCGTGTCGAGCCCTACGAAACGGTTCGACAGGCGAAGGACGGTCACCTCGTCGAGGTGTCGCTGACCGTGGCGCCAGTTCGGGATGGGACAGGATCGATTGTCGGCGCGACGGCTATCGCCCGTGATCTCACGGCGCGCAGGCGCGCGGACGTGGCGCTCCGCACGAGTGAACTGCGCTGGCGCTCAGTTATCGACTCGGCTGTCGACGGGATCATCGTCATGGATGCCAAAGGGCGCATCGAGGCGTTCAATCGCGGAGCCGAACGGTTGTTTGGGTACCGAGCCTTGGAGGTGATCGGCCGGAACGTCAAGATGCTGATGCCGTCGCCCTATCACGAGGAACACGACGGGTACCTCGCGCGGTATCTCGATACCGGCACGGCCAAGATCATCGGAATTGGCCGCGAAGTGACCGGCCGTCGACGTGACGGCACGACATTCCCGCTCCATCTTTCCGTGGGCGAAATGTCGATCGGCGGTGAGCCCAAGTTCACGGGCATGCTCCACGATCTCACCGAGCGCGTGCAGCTCGAAGAACAGCTTCGCACGAGCGAGGCGCGCTGGCGTTCGATCGTCGAATCGGCCGTGGACGCGATCGTCGTCATCGAGGCACTTGGGCGCATTGAAGCGTTCAATCCGGCAGCCGAACGACTGTTCGGATATGGCGAGCATGAGGTCACCGGCCGGAACGTCAGCATGCTGATGCCCTCACCGTACCACGAGGAGCACGACGCATACCTCGCTCGGTATCTTGAGACGGGCGTGCAGAAAATCGTTGGCATTGGCCGAGAAGTCACGGGCCTTCGGAGAGATGGCACCACGTTTCCGTTGCACCTGTCAGTTGGCGAAATGACGGTCGCCGGCGAACTCAAGTTCACTGGGATCATCCATGACCTCAGCGCACGCGTGCGCATCGAAGAGCAGTTACGCGAACACACGGCCTTGGCGAGACTTGGCGAAATGGCCGCAGTGATCGCCCATGAGGTGAAGAACCCCCTGGCAGGCGTGCGCGGTGCGATTCAAGTCATCGGCACGCGTCTGCCGAGGGAGGGTAAAGACGCCGCGATCGTCAAAGAGATCGTGACACGTATCGACGCGCTCAACGGCCTGATGCAGGATCTCCTGTTGTTCGCGCGGACTCCGCAACCGAACCCCGCGCCAGTGGACCTGGCGGCACTTGTGATGACGACCGCGGATTTGCTCAGTGGCGACCCGGCGCGCAAGGAGATTGAGGTGACCGTCGGCGGGTCAGCCCCGTCGATCGAAGCGGATGCCGACCTCCTCAAAATTGTGTTCGAAAATCTGCTGGTCAATGGAGCGCAGGCGATGCACGGGCGTGGCACGATTCGCGTGTCGCTCTCGTCGGTGGACGACACCTGTCGGATTGCGTTCAGCGACAGCGGTCCAGGCATTCCTTTGGAGGTGCGGGAGAAGATCTTCACGCCATTCTTCACCACAAAAGTTCGGGGATCGGGCCTCGGGCTGCCGACCGCCAAACGCCTGATTGAAGCGCATCGTGGACAGATCAGCATCGTTTGCCCGCCTGGTGGAGGCACGACCGTCACGATCCAGCTACCCACACAAAGCGCCGCAACATTGTAAGTCCCCGGCTGGCTTGGATCACTTCTTGAATAGCTCAGAATCGGTTGCGATTCTTGTCCAATAACCGCGGTTCTTTGCAATCGACACGCAGGTGTCCGGGCGGGGTTTTCCCCAGATGATGAAGAAATCCCCCGCGCTCCGGGTGCTCGTGGTCGAAGATGAGCTGCTCATCCGGTGGGCGATCTCGGAAACGCTGGCACACGCGGGGCACACCGTGATCGAGGCCGAAGACGGAGCGACTGCGGTTCAGGCTCTCGCGGATTCGGCGCAGCTGGTCGACGCGGTGCTTCTGGATTACCGGCTGTCTGATTCGAACGACCTAACGCTGCTCGCGAGTATCCGGCGGCTCTCGCCTCACAGCCCCGTGATTCTGATGACGGCTTATGGCACGCCGGAGGTCACCAAGGGCGCCCTCGAGCTCGGCGCGTATCGGGTCATGAGCAAGCCTTTCGAGATGCATGACCTTGAGGGGTTGCTCCTTCAGGCGTGTGGCTCGGGCTCAAGGTAACGAGAACACGGGACTGCGTCGGTTGACAACCCTGAGGCGCGACTACTTCGGTCGCCTCATTTCGAGGAGCGCAGCCCGGGGGGAAGTTACCTCGGAGGGTCGGGAGGAACAACGATCCTGGCTACGGCCGTGGACAAGGCAACAGATCCATGATTCAAGTCACCGGCGCCATCGTTCTCGACGAGCGCGAGATCAAAGAACGTTTCGTCCGCGCAACGGGCCCGGGCGACCAGAATGTCAACAAGGACGCGACGGCCGTTGAGCTGCGAGTCGATATCGGGAGGTCATCACTGCCGCCCGACTTGAAAGAGCGCCTGATCGCGTTAGCCGGTAGGCACGTGACGACCGATGGCGTCCTGGTGGTTGTCAGCCGGGTGCACCGTTCACAGGCGCAGAATCGCGACGCGGCGCGCGCCCGGCTTGTGGCGCTCTTGAAACGTGCGGCCAAGCCACCAAAGAAACGCAAGGCGACGAAGCCGGGTCCGGCCGCGCGCGAGGAGAGGCTGGTTTCAAAGGAGCGCCAAAGCGCCGTCAAACGTTCTCGGAGCGGGCGAGACGAGAATTAGCAGGTCAGGTGCCCGCGTGACCGACATGCACAACGGCGACGACGGCAAGATCGTTTATTGGCACCGCGACCTGCCTCCGTTGGATGCGGATTTGGCACCAAGGGCCCCGGCGCGCGGCGGCGTCCTGGCGTGGGTGGCACGGCCGCCGGCGGCGTCGGCCGTGAGCGATCGGTCCGATAACTGGGCACGTCGAATTCGAGAATCACCGCGTGGTGCACGAGCCGATCGATCGCGGCCGCCGTCGCCATCTGGTCGCGAAAAATCCGGTCCCACTGACTGAACACGAGGTTGCTCGTCACCATGACCGACCGGCGTTCATACCGTTCCGCGAGGAGCGTGAAGAGCACCTCGGCTTCATCGGGACTCTGCTGCACGTACCCCAGATCGTCGAGCAGGATCACCTCGAACAGATCGAGCTTCCGGAGTGCCCGCGGCAGCTGCAGATCGCGCTTCGCGCTGAGCAGTTCCTGCACCAGGGCGTAGGCCGGCGTGTAGAGCACGCTGTGGCCGGCCTGGACCAACGCGTGGCTGACAGCACACATCGCGTGGCTCTTCCCGACGCCCGGCAGCCCGAAGGCGAGCACGTTCGTCGCCGTGTCGAGAACGTCCCGGTCGCGAGCTCCTGCAACCGCTGCACGATCGGCAGCGGCAGCCGTCCCCCATCGAGTGTTTCGAAGGTCTTGCCCGGTGAGAGTCGGGCGACGTGACGCAACCGGGCAATCCGCCGCTGGCGTCGCGCCTCGGCTTCCGCGTCGAACACGTCCACGAGTACCGGGACGACCGCGAGGTGCCCGGCCTGCGTCAACCGGGGCACCATCTCCTGCGCCGCGATCGTCAGGCCAAACGTGGTGAGGAGCGTGGTCACCTGCTCGGTGGCGGCGGGGACCGTGGGCGTCAGCATCGGCCACCTCCCACCAACAGCGCGTCGTAGTGCGCCAAATCGGGGAGCGGCAGGTGGAGGACCGGCAGCCGCGGGGTCGGGGGCGTCACCCGCGCCTGCACGCCCGCGTAGTCAAACGGCTGCGCATCGAGAAGCAGCCTCGTCAACGTGGCATCGACGTGGCCTTCGCTCGTCGTCGCCGCCAGGTGCAGCAGACGCACGTACTCAATATCGGCCCGCTCCCCATGCGTCAGGCACAGGGCGTCGTACGCCTGACGAAACGTGAGCGACGGAAACAGCTCCTCGCGATAGCGATACCGCGCGAAGGCGCCGGGCTTCCGCACCAAGCTCCCAATGATGTGGCGGTAATCGATGCGGTGATCGGCCTCGCCCCGGAGCCGGGGCATCGTTTCGATGACCTGGCCGCGGTACAGCACGTCCACGGTCGTCGGATGCTGCCGCGCTTCGACCGTGTGGCCCAGCAACCGGGACGGCACCGAGTACGTCCGCTTCCCGACCCGGATGGTGCTCCAGCGGCGCACGACGCAGGTAAAGGTCGTGTAATTCGGCACCGGCGCTGGCGGCAACGGGCGCAGATACGGGCGCTCGTCGGCGAGTCGGGCCGCCGCCGGCCCATTCCGCTTCCGGTCAATCACCTCGCGCACAAAGGCTTCGTACGTCGCTTCGTCGACGAAGTCCGTATGCCCGCGCAGGAGCAACGCCTGCTCCACCGCACTCTTCGTGCGGAAATGCGCTTGCTCGACCACGCCGTTTTCGTGCGCCTCCCCCGGCTGGATCCGTGACGAGCGCAACCCATAATGCGCAACCCATAATGATCGAGCACGCCGCGGAAGCGCTCCGTGAGCTGCCGCCCGCCGCTCCGTTTGAGCTCATGCGTCGCCGCCGACAGATTGTCGTGGCGGATGACGGTGGGAACTGCGCCGAGCGCCCACATCGCGCCCTGCAACCCCGCGACAAGCGCTTCAAAGGTCTCGCTCGCCGCCAGCGCGACGTAGGTCCAGCCACTGAAGCTGAGCACCCATTCGAACAAGAGATGGGGGAACGCGTCGCCCTGGATCGTGACGCCCAACCCGCTGGCATCCGTAAAGTCGAGGCCGCCCGATCGCAGGGCACGAACGTCCGCTCTACGGGTACGAACTCAATGAGGCAGTCGGGTAACATTCTGAAGCGAGGCAACACGCCCGGCCAATTCAATTGTCGTTGATCAGGCGCTACCTCGACGCGCTGGCGCGCCTGGCCGATCTGCGCGATGCCGGCGCCATCCGCCACCTCGCGCTCACCAACTTCGACACCGAGCGGCTGGCCGGCATCCTCGACCAGGGCATCCGCATCGTCTCCAACCAGGTCCAGTTCTCGCTGATCGACCGCAGGCCCGAGGCGCGCATGGCGCCCTTCTGTCGCGAGCGCGGCGTGCACCTGCTCGCCTACGGGACGGTGTGCGGCGGGCTCCTGTCGGAGCGGTACTTCGGTCAGCCCGAGCCGCGCGCCTCCGCGCTCGACACGGCCAGCCTCCGGAAGTACAAGCAGATGGTGGACGCCTGGGGCGGCTGGCAACTGTTCCAGGAATTGCTGGCGGCGCTAAACGATGTCGCGACGCGGCACACCGTGAGCATTTCGACGGTGGCGGTGCGCTGGGTGCTCGACCGCCCGGCCGTGGCCGGCGCAATCCTCGGGCGCCGGCTGGGTCTGACCGATCACCGCGCCGACAACACTCGCGTCTTCGCCCTTCTGCTCGACGCCTCGGATCACGCACGCATCGAAGCGGTGCTGGCCAAGTCGCGGGACCTCCTCAGACTGATCGGGGACTGCGGCGACGAGTACCGCTGAGAATCGCGAATCCCTCGCTGTCGATGCGACCCGCATCGTGAACAACCACCCTCGCATTCGCCCCAGAAAGTTCACCGACCGGGGCGCCTACCACACGTATCGCTCGAGTCCCGGCGGCGACGGGTCTGCCGGAGGGGACGTGGTCATGAGCACTCCAACGCTCTGCATTCCATCGGTGAAGTAGCGATCCCCCCAGCCTCAGGTCAGCCTCGAGCCAGCCGGGATGCGACGCGTCGACACCGAGCGGTCGCGACCGGCCGTACCCCCTTCTCGCCCAACCAGGGCGCGGACCCGCTCCGCCGCGCGCGACATCACGTCGCGAGGCGGCCGCCTCTTCGCTTGTGCGCGGCAGGCGGCGACCGTCTGCTTCAAGCGCGCGGCCATCGTCCCACAGCACGCGCACGATTTGATGTGCCGTTCGACCGTCCGCCGGCGGGCTGGCGGCAGGTCGCCGTCCAGGTAACGCGACAACTCCAGCAACAGCGTGCGGCAGCGCGCGGACGGGCGAGTCCGGACGGTCATTTCGTCCCCCTCGCCAAGTCCGCCTGGAGATGGAGACGAGCGCGATGCAGCCGCGTCTTGACGTTATCCTCGGAAATACCCATCACCGTCGCGATCTCTCGCATCGACAAGCCTTCCATCTCTCGAAGGAACACGATGGCGCGGTACGGCGCGGGTAACGTGCGCAGGGCCTTGCGTAACCGGCGACCAAGCGCGGCGTTGTCCGCCAGCTGTTCCGGATTCTTCCCTGGATGCGGCGCGTCCAGGCGCGTCGGACCGTGGGGACCGGGCAGGACCTCATCCAGCGACTGCAGCCGCGCCGGCTCGCCGACCCTCCTCCGTCTCCCCATCAAGCAGGCGTTGCGCACCGTGCGATAGAGCCACGGACGGAACGCCCCCGGCTCGCGGATACGTCCGACATGGCGAAATGTCTTGATCAGCGCCTCTTGCATCGCGTCCTCGGCATCGTCCGCATGCCCGCACACCGAGGTACTGAAACGCCAGGCGACTTCCTGCGCCCGCATCAGCAACCGGTCCAGAGCCTCGGCATCGCCGGCGGCGGCCGAGCGGACCAGGCCCGAGTACTCGTCCTGCACCGGGTCCGCCGAACCCTTCTGGTGAAGATGCATCCGCTGGGGTTTGGTGACACGCCGGCCTCGACCCCGCTTTGTCACGATCTTCTGTTTCATGAATCTCTGCCAAGGAGATGATACGACGCGCAGCGACCTACCTCTGCCTGGCCACGCTCGGGCTGGCCGCCCCGGCGGCGGCCCAAAGCCCGCTGACCCTGACCGAGGCCATCGCCCGTGCCCGCGAACAGAACCCCAACGCCGGCGGCGCTGCGGCCGCGGAGCGCGAGGCCGCACAGCGCGTCAAGCAGGCCCGCGCCGGCTACCTGCCCAGGGTGGACGTCGCCGAGTCGTGGCAGCGTGGCAATCAGCCGGTGTTCGTCTTCGGCTCGCTGCTGGCCCAGCGTCAGTTCACGGCCGCCGACTTCGCGCTCTCCGCGCTCAATCAACCAGAGGCCGTCAACAACTTTCGATCGGCGGTGATGGTGGAGCAATCACTGTTCGACGGCGCCACCAGGGCGCGCATCGCCGCCGCCGGCATTGGCCGCGACATGGCGACGGCCAACCGCGTGATGGTCGACCACGATTTGGCCGCCAGCGTCACCAGCGCCTACGGGCGCGTGCTTGTGGCGGCGGCCGCACGCCAGTCTGCCGCCGCCGCCGTCGAGACAGCGCGCGCGGATCGCGAGCTGGCCGGCAACCGGCGCGACGCGGGCCTCGTCACCGACGCCGACGTCTTGCAGCTCGACGTGTACCTGTCCCGGGCCCGCGAGCAGCAGATTCGGGCTGCCTCCGACGAACGGATCGCCCGCGCGCAGCTCAATCAGCTGATGGGCGAACCGCTTGGTGAGCCTTTCGCTCTCGATCCCTTCCCCACGGCGGCTGCGATCGATGCCACCAATCTCGAGTCGCTCGAAGCCGAGGCGCTCAGGAACCGGCCAGACGTGAAGCTCGCGGCGCTGCAGGAAGAGCTCGCCGGCACGACCCGGACGGCGGCCCGCGCCGCCTTTCTGCCGCAGGTGGCGGCGCAGGGCGGCTGGGAATTCAACCACGGTGGCTGGAACACGCCCGCCTCGAGTTGGGTCGTGGGGGCAGTGGCGCGCATCAACGTGTTCCAGGGATTCGCCGACAGGGCCCGCCTCGTCGAAGCGCGGGAGCAGGAGGCGCGACGCGTCCTGGAACGCGAACAGGCCGAGACCGCCGCGCGCCTCGAGGTGCACATCGCTGTCTCCCGGCTCGACGCAGCCCGGGCCAGCGAAGCGGTCGGCCGCGCGGCCGTGGAGCAGGCGCGTGAGAGCCGGCGCATCATCCGCGACCGCTACGAAGCCGGCCTGGCCGATGTGGCGTCGCTGTTGCGCTCGGCCGAAGCCGTCGTGCAGGCCGAAACACAACAGACAGCGGCGCAAGTGGCCGTGCTCACGGAAACAGCGGCGCTGGAGCAGACATTGGGAAGGCGATGACCGACATGATGGCGAGAAGACATGCGCTGCTGACGAGCGGTATGGCCGTGGTCGTTTCGCTCGCTGGCTTTGCGGGCCTGGTGCTGCCAGCCTGTTCGAGCCGCGCGGAGCCGACGCTCGCGGACGCGGAGACGTCGGTTGCCGTCTCGGTTGCGACTGTGGCGATGACCGACGTCGCCGACACCTTCGAGGCGGGTGGCGTGGTGCAGGCACGGACGACCGCCACGATGATGGCGCGCATTCTGGCGCCGGTGCGGGACGTGCGCGTGGCGCCGGGTGATCGAGTGCGTGCTGGTCAGGTGCTCATCGTGCTTGACGGAAGCGACCTCGACGCCCGTGCGCGAAGCGCGCGCGGGGCCGCGCTGGCCGCCGAACAGGGCGCCGCCGCTGCCGCCGCCGAGCAGCAGGCAGCCGACGCCGCCCTCACGCTGGCGCGCGCGACGCACCAACGCATCGCAGGCCTGCACGCCAAGCGCTCGGCCACGGCACAGGAACTCGACGACGCCACTGGCGCCCTGCGCGCGGCAGAAGCCCGCGCGGCCGGCGCGGCCGCACGCGCGCAGGCCGGCGGGTCAGGCGTGGAAAGCGCACGCGCCGCCAGCGAGGCGGCCGGCACGACGGCATCGTTCGCGCTCATCACCGCGCCGTTCGACGGGCTGGTCACCGAGAAGCTGGTCGAGCCTGGCAACCTTGCGGCACCGGGCACGCCGCTGATGCGGCTGGAGGATACCCGTGGCTTCCGGCTCGACGTCCGCGTGGACGAGTCGCGGATCGGTCAGATCTCACCCGGCGCCGTCGTGCCCGTCTCGATTGACTCCGGCACCAGTGGGTCCACGACGACCCTCGGCGGCACGGTCGCGGAGATCGGCCGCGCGGTCGATGCCGACGCGCGCGCGTTTCTGGTCAAGATCACGCTGCCCAGCACCAGCGGGTTGCGCTCGGGGATGTTCGGCCGGGCGCGCTTCGGCGCCCAGTCGCGACGCGCCCTGACGGTGCCCGCGGGCGCGCTCGTGCATCGCGGTCAAATGACGTCGGTCTTCGTCGTCGAGAAAGGCATCGCGCGCGTCAGGCTCGTGAATGTGAGGGGCACCGAGGTCCTGGCTGGCCTGTCCGAGGGTGATGACGTGATCGTCGCGGCGCCCCCCACCCTGACCGACGGGCGCCGCGTCACGGAAGGCGGCCGCTGATGGCTGCCTCGTACGGCGCGGCTGGAAGACTGGCGGCGGCATTCATCAACTCGAAGCTGACACCGCTCGTGATCCTGGCCTCGATCGCGCTCGGTGCGCTGGCGGTCGTGGCGCTGCCGCGCGAGGAGGAGCCGCAGATCGTCGTGCCGATGGTCGACGTGTTCGTGGAGATGCCCGGCGCAACACCGGCCGACGTGGAGCAGCGCGTGACCCGGCCCATGGAGCAGCTCCTCTGGCAGGTGCCTGGGGTCGAGTACGTCTACTCCACCTCGGCCGCCGGGCAGTCCATGGTGGTCGTCCGCTTCATGGTCGGTCAACCCGAAGAGGCAGCCCTGGTTCGGCTCAATCAGACGCTCGCGGCCCATGCCGATCGCATCCCGCCCGGAGTCATCGGCCCGATCGTCAAACCCCGCTCGATCGACGACGTGCCGATCCTGGCCGTCACCGTGTGGTCGGCGCGTTACGGCGACGACCAACTACGGGCCCTGGCCGCGCAGTTGCGCGACGCGATCGCCGAAGTGACCGACGTGTCCGAAGTGACGCTCATCGGCGGGCGCCCCCGTCAGCTGCGGGTGGACGTCGATCCGGCACGGCTCGCCGCCTACGGGCTGGATCCGCTCGCGGTTCAGCGCGCGATCGGCGCGACCAACACGCGAGGCACCGCGTCGGGATCCGTCGCTGGTGGACGGGTCACCGGCCTCGAGGCCGGCAATTGGCTGCGAACGGCCGGCGAGGTTCGTCGCGTCGTGGTGAGCGCCTCGGGCGGCCGTCCGCTGTTCGTGAGCGATCTCGCCGAGGTCGTGGACGGCGATGCCGAGCCCACGTCATACGTCACCTATCAATCACGCGAAGCAGGCGCCCATCCCGCGGTCACGATCGCGGTCGCCAAGCGCAAGGGCACCAACGCCATCGACGTGGCGCGCCGCGTGACAGAGAAGCTCGACACCCTGCAGGGCACGCTCGTGCCCTCCGACGTGCATCTCACCATCACCCGCGACTACGGCGAGACCGCCGCCGAGAAGAGCAACGAACTGCTGTGGCACATGCTGCTCGCGGTGCTCTCGGTGTCGGCGCTCATCTGGCTCGTCCTCGGCCGACGCGAGGCCGCGGTGGTGCTCATCGCGATTCCGGTCACGCTGGCGCTGACGTTGTTCATGTTCTTCCTCTACGGCTACACGCTGAACCGCATCACGCTCTTCGCCTTGATCTTCTCGATCGGCATCCTCGTGGACGACGCGATCGTGGTGGTGGAGAACATCGTGCGCCATGCGCGTCTCGCCACTGGCGCGGCGAGCCGACTCGCCGCCGTGGCGCTTCGCGCCGTGGACGAGGTGGGGAACCCCACCATCCTGGCCACGCTCGCCGTGGTGGCGGCCATTCTGCCCATGGCCTTCGTCGGCGGCCTGATGGGCCCCTACATGCGGCCGATTCCGGTCGGGGCGTCGGCGGCAATGCTCTTCTCGCTCCTGGTGGCCTTCGTGGTGACGCCGTGGGCGGCTGTGCGGCTCCTGAAACCGGCCGCTCATCCCGAACACGGCGAAGAGGATCTCTTCACGCGTCTCTATCGGCGCGTGATGGGGCCGCTCATCGCGAAGGGCGGGATGCGCGCGCTCTTTCTCGGGGGCGTGGCGGTGCTACTGCTGGCGGCGATGGCGCTCGTGCCGCTCGAACTGGTCACCGTCAAGATGCTGCCCTTCGACAACAAGAGCGAGTTCCAGGTGATGGTCGACATGCCGGAGGGCACCGCCCTCGAAGCCACGGCGCGTGTCGCGTCCGCATTGGCTTCGGCCGCGCTGGAGGATGAGACCGTCGTCAATGTGCAGCAGTACGTCGGCGCGTCGGCGCCGTACAACTTCAACGGGCTCGTGCGTCACTACTTCCTGCGTCGTGCGCCGCACCTGGCCGACCTGCAGGTGAACCTCGTCTCCAAAGGCGAGCGGTCGGCGCAGAGCCACGACGTGGCGCGGCGCGTGCGCGACCGGCTGTTGCCGATCGCCCGGTCGTTCGGCGCCACACTGCAGGTGGCGGAGGTGCCGCCGGGCCCCCCGGTCCTGCAGACCCTCGTGGCCGAGATTTACGGACCCGATGCCACCCGGCGGATGGAAGTGGCCGCGCAGGTCAAGGCGATCTTCAACCAGACGCCCGATGTGGTGGATACCGACTGGTACGTCGAGGCGCCGTACCCGAAAGTCACGCTCGTGGTGGATGGTGAGAAAGCCGCCGCCGCCGGACTCTCGTCGGCCGCCGTGGCGTCGGTGGTGCGTATGGCCGGCTCGGGAGAGGTTGTCGGACTGCTGCACGATGCGCGGGCGCGAGAGGACGTCCCCATCGTCATTCGACTGCCCCGCGCCGACCGCAGCCTCGAGGCGATTCAATCGCTCCGGCTGATCGGGACCAGGTCCCAGGCCCCGGTGGCCATTGGCGAGCTCACCAACGCCATGCCCACGCAGCAGGAGCCGAGCCTCTATCACAAGAACCTGCAGGCCGTGACCTACGTCACGGGCGATCTCGCGGGCAAGAACGAGAGCCCGGTCTATGCCATCTTCGCGATGAACGAAGCCATCGCCCGTCTGACGCTGCCCGAGGGATACGGGCTGGACGTCTTCAACGCGACCCAGCCGTTTGACACGTCGAAGTACGCGATGAAGTGGGACGGCGAATGGCACATCACCCTCGAGGTCTTCAGGGACCTCGGCCTGGCCTTCGCGGCGGTGCTGTTGCTGATCTACGTGCTCGTCGTCGGCTGGTTCCAGTCGTTCAGGACACCGCTCCTCATCATGGCCGCGATCCCCTTCTCGCTGGTCGGCATCCTCCCGGCGCATGCGGCGATGGGTGCGTTCTT
>Ga0326597_10004959_pt1 | contig 18593 bp, 9 predicted proteins | sample RVTome_12_FD_203789 | JGI IMG/M metagenome (GOLD analysis project Ga0326597, IMG submission 203789) | Soil microbial communities from uranium-contaminated site in the Upper Colorado River Basin, Wyoming, United States - RVT100D185 | ecosystem: Environmental > Terrestrial > Soil > Contaminated >... | reverse complement strand
CACGATGTTGTTCGCGAGGCGCTGGAATCGATTGATCTCGCCCCACGGCGTGTCGCACTTGCCGAAGTCGGCCGTGAGTCGCGCGCACGCGTCCGCGAGCGCGGCCAGCTGCTGCGCGGGCGACGGCTCGGCGGCGCCGCCCCGCCCGCCGCGGGCACCACCACCACCTCGCGCGCCCCGCCCACCCCGTCCTGCCTGCTGCAGCGACTGCGTGTAGTAAATCGCCAGCGTCGTTGGCACCGATGACACGCTCCAACGGAGGTCCCACTGGCGGAGCTGTTCGATCTGGCTCGCGACCTTCTGCCGGGTCGGGTCGGCTGGGGGCGTCGCGTCGTATGCCTTGATCAGGGCCGGGATCGACTTGTCGAAACCCGGGAGGTACGTGTCATATGCCGCCGCGCGCAGCCCCTCGATGTCGAAGTCCTTCCTGTTCTCGAGGACCATCACGGCGTGTCGGCCGCGCGCCGACTCGCTGCCGTTGTCCACGTACGCCGGAAAATCGGCCTGCTTCGGGCTGCTCGGACCCGACGCGGCCCACGGCCAGTCATTCGCGTTGTAAACCCAGCCGCTGGCGGGATTCACCGAGTTGGGCGATTCGTCGAAGGTGTGCAGTCCCTTCCATTCGGTTGCCGGATTGCTGCCGTCCACCGGCTGGCGCCAGTTGAAGCTCGGGTCGCGACGCGGAAGGAAGTTGGCGAAGAAGTGGCCAATGTTGCCGTCGGCGTCGGCATAGAGCGTGTTGTTCGACGAGTTGCCGTACTTTGCCATCGTCGCCTTGTACTCGTCGATCGTGCGGGCCTTGGTGCGCGACCAGCTCTGGTCGAGCGCATTGATCGGATCCTGCATCAGGCGATACGCCACCCACTTCCCGCCCTGCGACCGGATGACCGGACCGAAGTGCGTGTAGTAGACCTCGAACTCGCGCTTCGCCATGCCCGACGCCGTCTTGTACGGAACCGTGATCTTCTTCGTGATGAACGGCCGTTCCTCGTTTCCGAACCTGTAGTAGTACTTGCCGGCTTTCTCGGATACCGTCTCGAGGTACTCGTCGGTTGCGTCGATCGGGCTCGTGGTGTGCATCCAGCCGGCCTTGTCGTTGAATCCCTGGTAGATGAAGAACTGGCCCCAGGTCGAGGCGCCATAGGCGTTCAGCCCTTCGTCGCTCGTCATCTGCAGTTCCGAGCGGAAGTAGTGCGATGTGTGCGGGTTGATCAGGAGCAGCGCGCGCCCGCGCTTCGTGTTCCTGGGCGCGACCGCCATGCCATTCGATCCTCGCGGCTCGCGGTCGTTGTAGGTCCCATTCTCATCAAATGCCGGTTCCGTGTGGTCCGTGGCACCATTCTCAGTTCCGGGGCCGGCGCGCAGTCCGGTGCCTGAGTAGAAGGCCTGGATCCCGCCCAGGTTCACCGCCGAGATGTCACCGCCGATCGAGCCTTCGCTGAACGTGAGCGCCATCCAGGGCTCGAACTTCGTGATCACGCGCGGCTTCACGTTCGGATGCTTGGCGAGATAGAAGTTGAGCCCGTCGGCCCACGCGACCATCAGCTTCTTCATCCACTCGGGACTCCTGGCGTACAACACCTTCATTGAATCGGGGTCAATGAAGAGCTTCATCCTGAGGTCGCGCCAGATCGCGCTCTCACCTTCAGCCTCGGCCAGGCGCCCCTGCGAGTCGATGAAGTTCGTCTCGACGCGATTGAAGTCGTCTTCGGCCTGTGCGTATACCATCCCGAACACGGCGTCGGCGTCAGTCTTGCCCTTGATATGGGCAATGCCCCAGTCGTCGCGGACGATCGTGATGTTGTTCGCCTGCTGCTCCCAGCGAGCAAGCTCGGCGCTGCGGAACGGCGTGGGGCCGACCACAAAGGCGGCTGCGACAATGGCGAGGGCGGACTTTCGCATCTTGGCAACTCCCAAACAGAGGATTTCGAATCTCGAGGTGTGGTCCTGGTCCTGGCGCTCCGTCTACCTGTTTACGGCTTCCCCGGCTCAACCGTTCCGCCGGACTGCATCATCCTGTCGCGAATCGCCTTGAACTCGTTCCCGGGGCGCCACTCGGGCATCTTCGCGGCCTCGGCCACGCGATAGCCGATCGTCATGAAGAGTTCGAGATCCTGCACGGCGCCACTCAGGTCCCATCCGGGCAGGATCTCATCCTGCGGCGAGTGATAGTAGGTCGCCGTGTATTCGTCCCGCTTCTGCTTTCCGTATCCGGCCGGCTTGCCGATGTAATCGATGCCGGCCTCGGCGTAGAACGCGGGGACGCCCTGCTTGGCGAAGTTGAAGTGGTCGGACCGGTAGTAGAACCCCTTTTCGGGCTCCGGGTCTGGTCGCAGCAATCGCGCCTGCTCGGCGGCCGCGACGCGCGCATAGTCGTCGAGCTCGGAGTTGCCGAGCCCGATGACGACGACGTCGGACGTGAGGCCCCACTGGTTGAGACCGTCCATGTTGATGTTGGCGGCCGTCTTTGTCAGCGGATAGATCGGCGTCACCGAATAGTACGCGGCCCCGAGCAGGCCCTGCTCCTCGGCCGTGACCGCGAGAAAGAGGATCGACCGCTTCGGCGCCGTCGGCAGGGCCGCGTACGCCCTGGCCATCGCCAGCAGCCCCGCGGTTCCGGTGCCGTTGTCGAACGCTCCGTTGTAGATCGAATCGCCGTTCACCTTCTCGCCGACCCCGAAGTGGTCCCAGTGCGCGGTGTAGATGACGTACTCGTCCTTGAGTACGGGATCGCTGCCCTCGAGCTTGGCGACGACGTTGCGCGAATCGATCGTCCGGAGCGCGTTGTTCAGCGTCACGCTGGCGGTGACGCCGAGTGGAACTGGGGTGAATTCGTGGGTGACTGCGGCGCTCTTCAGCGAATCGAAGTTCTGGCCGGCCATCTCGAAGAGCGCCTTGGCCTGGTCGAGCGTCATCCAGCCCTCAACGTCGCTGCGCGCCATGTTCTTGTCGGGCGTGGCGAGGTCGAACTTCTCCGACGCGTTCCCCTGCACGACGGTGAAGGGATAGCCGGCCGGGCCGGTCTCGTGGATGAGGAGCACCCCGGCCGCCCTGTGCTTCATTCCCTGCTCGAACTTGTACGTCCAGCGGCCGTAATAGGTCATGCGCGGGCCGCCGAACTGCGTCGTGTCGGCCAGCGGCGGGTCGTTCACGAGCATCACGAGCGTCTTGCCCGCCACGTCCAATCCCTTGTAGTCGTCCCAGTTGAACTCGGGCGCCTCGGTGCCGTACCCGACGAATACCAGTTCCGAGTTCTTCAGCGACGCACCTGGCGCCACGTGCTTGGTCCACGCCACGTATTCATCGCGCCACTTGAGCGACCGGGTCGAGCCACCTTTTGAGAAGCTCAGTGCCGGCGCGCCCTTCACCGTGATCGCCACGAGCGGGACGTTTTGGATGTACGTGCCGTCCGTGTTGCCCGGCTGCAGCCCAATCGCCCTGAATTGGTCCTCGAGGTACCGCACGGTCCGCTGCTCTCCGAGCGAGCCCGGCGCTCGGCCGAGGAGCGAATCATCGGCGAGCACGCGTATGTGGTTCATGAGCGTGGCCGTGTCGAGCGTCGCGAGCGCCGCGGCAGGAACGGCTGGGCCGGCGCCGGACAGATCGGCGCTGCAGCCGGCGGCGACGGCACAAAGGGGGGCCAGGAGACGGATCGGGTATCTGGACATGGGCTCGGCGTGTTTGAGATGCGTGGCAGCCCCGAAAATGTAGTCCGATCCGGCAAGGGCGCCGAGTGGCCAGGCGACGGATTTGCCGAATCGCCTCGATCACGCCCATAATCAATGATCAACCCTCAATCATCGAGCTGATGGAACGAAAGGAATTCCTCGTCAAGTCCGCACTCGGAGCCGTTGGCGTGACGGCCGGGTCGATCAAGTTCGAAGGCGCGAGCGCCAAGACACCCGGCCCTGTGCGCGCCACCCGCAAGATCCTCATCGCCGGCGGCGGCTTCAACACGGCCTGGATCCGCGAGATGGCGCGCCTCACCGGCAAGCCACGCGCCCGCATCTGCTATCTCCCCACGGCCAGCGCCGACAGCGCGACGAGCACGATCAGCTTCTTCAGGAACTGCTCGCCACTCAGCGTGGAGCCATTCGTCCAGAACAGCTTCATCGAGAGCCTCTCGCAGAAGCAGGGGTGGGACGAGGTGCTCCTTTCAATGGACGGCATCGTCGTGTCCGGCGGGAATACGCTCAACCAGCAGGCCATCTGGAAAGCGCAGGGCATCGACGTCGTGCTGCGCGAGGCATGGGACCGTGGCATCGTGCTCGGCGGCGCGAGCGCCGGTTCGCTCTGTTGGTTCGACGAGGGCACGACCGATTCACGCCCGAAGGAACTGACGATCGTGAAGTGCCTCGGCTTCATCAAGGGAAGTCACTCGCCGCACTATGACGCCGAAGCCGGACGTCGCCCGCTGTACCACAAACTGATCGGCGACCGTACCATGCAGCCCGGTTACGCTTGCGACAACGACGCCGGCATCTACTTCGAGGAGACGGAAGTGAAGCGGGTGCTCTCAGCGCGCGAAGGAGCGAAGGTATACTTCGTCAGCGTCGTGGACGGAACTGTCGTAGAGAGGGTACTGGAGCCGGAACGCATCAGTTAGCACGGCCGGCCGCGCACGACGCCCATACAAACCCATTCTTCTGAACAGGTTCACGATGCGCATTCGCACATTCGTCGCCGCCTCGGTGCTGATACTTTCTGCTGCCGTCGCGTTGCCCGCGCAGCAGATGACCACGTTCCCGACAAGCGACCCCGTCATCCAGCGCATTTGGCGACTGGGCATGGACAGCTCGTGGGCGCCGAAACTCGCACAGACGCTACTCGATTCCATCGGGCCGCGCCTCACGGCGAGTCCCGGTCATCACGCGGCCGGCGACTGGGTCGTGAAGATGTACAAGGAATGGGGCATCGAGGCGAAGAAGGAGCAATACGGCACCTGGCGCGGCTGGCGTCGCGGCGTGTCGCATATCGATCTCGTGCAGCCGCGGGCGCGTTCGCTCGAAGGGACGATGCTCGCGTGGAGTCCCGGCACGCGCGGGCGCCCGGTGACAGCCGAAGCGATCGTGTTGCCGAAGTTCGCCGATAGCACCGAATTCGTGCGCTGGCTTCCGCAGGCGCGCGGCAAGATCGTGCTCCTTTCGCCCGCGTTCCCGACGTGCCGGCCGTCTGAGGACTGGAATCGGTGGGGAACGCCGGAGTCGATCGCCCGGATGGACACGGCGATCGCGTTGATGCAGCAGCAGTGGGCGTCGGACCGTGACAGCACGAAGCTCTATCGTGGCACGGGCTATTCGCTCGCACTAGGCACGGGAACCCTGGGCATGCGGCTTGAGAAGGCCGGCGTTGCGGGAATGATCTCGTCGCGCACCAAGCTGTCCGGATTCGGCAACCCGTTCGCACAGCCCGGAGGCGGCCGGGGCGGGCGCGGCGGCGGCGGTCGCGGCGGCGCCACTCCGGGCCCGGGCACCATGCGCGGCGGCGGACCAGGCCCCGGGGCTGCGGCAGGCGGCCGCGGTGGATTCGGCGGCGGGCCGGGTGGCTCGGGCGGCTGGGGCGTGATCGAGATCTTCGAGACCTACAACACGATCGCACCGGCCGTCACGCTCACCTGCGAGGACTACGGCCTCGTGTATCGACTCGCCGAGAACAGGCAGAAGCCGATGGTGCGCCTCGATCTCGACGCGCAGCTGATGGGTGAGCAGCCGACGTTCAACGTGCTCGGCACGATCAGGGGCACGGAGAAGCCGGACGAGTATGTGATGCTCTCGGCCCACTTCGACTCGTGGGACGGAGGTTCGGGCGCGACGGACAATGGCACGGGCACGATGATGGCGATGGAAGCGATGCGCATCCTCAAGAAGGCGTATCCAAATCCCAGGCGCACGATCATGGTCGGCCACTGGGCAAGTGAAGAGCAGGGACTCAACGGTTCGCGGGCGTTCACCGAGGATCACCCTGAGGTAATGAAGGGTCTCCAGGCGTTGTTCAATCAGGACAACGGCACCGGTCGCGTGCAGTCGCTCTCGTCGTCGGGGCTTTCGGCCGTCGGGCCGCACCTCAAGGCGTGGTACGAGAAGCTGCCGGGTTTCTACACCAATCCCGCGAGCGCGAACGTCGTGTCGTGGAGCTTCAACGACGTGCCGGTCGGCAATCCCGGCGGAACCGACGGTGCAGTGTTTGCGTGCTATGGGACCCCGTCGTTCGGCATGGGCGCGGTGAGCTGGAACTACGGCACGTACACTTGGCATACCAATCGCGACACGTACGACAAGGTCGTGATGGACGACCTCAAGCACAACGCAACACTCGCGGCGATGTTGGCGTACGCGGCGAGCGAGGATCCGGAGTTCATCGCGCGCGACCGGTCGCCGGGCGCGTGGCCCGACGGTTGGCCGGCCAACTGCGGAAAGGCACCGAGAAGCACGAAGCCGCGCTGGTAGTTGGCTGTTCGCGTCAGGCAGCGTCAGACGATGTTCGATCACACGCCACGCCTGACGGTCGAGGACGCCGCGCGCCTGGCGAGCGTGCTATACGGCCTTGAAGGGTCGGTTAGCGCGCTATCCAGCGAGCGCGATCAGAACTTCTTCGTTGAGGCGGCCGACGGTCGCCGCATCGTGCTCAAGGTCGCGAACGCGAGCGAAGACCCAGGGATGCTCGACGCGCAGCGCGCCGTTCTCGCGCATCTGTCGACGCGATTTCCGATCGCCCCTACGGTCGTGCCGACCGCCACGGGCGAATCCGTCTCGACGTTTGCGACTCCGGACGGGCGATCGCATGCCGTGTGGGCGATCACGTTCCTCGACGGAAAGATGCTTGCCGGCCAGCGCCGGCGAACAACGCCGATGCTCGAGAACTACGGCGCCCGGATCGGCGAGCTGAGCCGGGCGCTTGCCGATTTCGACCATCCGGCCGTTCACCGTGATTTCCACTGGGATCTCGCCAACGGTCGCGTAGAGATCACGAAGCACCGCGCGCTTCTCGATGACGACCTTGGTGTACTGATCGACGTGCTCATGCAGCGTTTCGATCGTCACACGGCGCCGCTCCTGCCGTCGTTGCGAACGAGCGTGATCCACGACGACCTGCACGACCACAACGTGCTCGTCGGCGGGGGCGACGACCTCTGGACGCGCAATCAACAGGTGGTCGGTGTCGTCGATTTCGGCGACATGGTGTTCGGCTGGACGATTGCCGAGCTGGCCGTGCCCTGTGCCTACATCGCGCTGAGCGCGCCCGACCCGCTCAAGGCTATTGCCGGCATCGTGCGCGGCTGTCACGCCGTCTTCCCACTGACCGAAGACGAACTGTCGGCGCTTTACGGGCTCATCGTGATGCGCCTCTGCATGAGCGCATGCCACGCTGCGCATCAGCGACGCGCGAACCCGGAGAACGACTATCTCGACGTAAGCCAGTCGGCGATTCGCGATACGCTGCCGTTGCTCGCCGCAATTCCGTTCAACCTGGCCCGTGCGGTGGTTCGCGATGCGTGCGGACTCGATCCGGTCCCGGGGAGCGCCGGGGTGACCTCATGGCTGGGCGCGAACACGGAAACGTTCGCGCCGCTGCTCGACGTGGACGTGCGCACTGAGCCCTGCCGGGTGCTCGACCTCGGCATCGCGAGTCCGCTGCTGCATGGCGACGCGCAACGGAACGTGGAGCCACTGCTCACTCCCCGAGTGAACGCACTGCTGGCACCGGGAACGGTGGGAATCGGTCGCCACGACGAGGCACGGCTGCTGTACACGGCGGCGGCGTTCCGGTCGAACACGGTGCGCACCGGTGAACTCCGTACCGTGCACATCGGGCTCGACCTCTTTGCTCCCGCAGGAACGCCCGTCCATGCGCCGATGGACGGCACGATCCACGCCGTCGCCGAGAATCGTGATCCGCTCGACTACGGCCCTGTCATCGTGCTGCGCCACGCAACGGGTGATGGCGCACCCTTCTTCACGCTGTACGGCCATCTCAGCAGTGAATCGCTCGACGGCAAGCAGGTCGGTGGGCGCGTTGCGCGCGGAGAACGGATCGCCACGCTCGGCGCGCCGGAGGTGAACGGTGGCTGGACGCCGCACCTGCACGTTCAGGTAGTCACCGACCTGATGGACCTCGACACCGATTTCCCCGGCGTGGCGCCGGCGAGCCAAAGGGCCGCGTGGCTGAGTTTCTCACCAGATCCCAACCTGATCGTCGGGGTGCCGGCTGCACAGTTCCCAGAGGTCCCAGCGCCGATCAACGCGGCGCTGGCGGCACGCCGGCGACGCACGACCAGAAACCTGAGCATTGCATACCGCGAGCCGCTGCGCGTTGTGCGCGGATGGAAACAGTATCTCCTCGACGACAACGGCCGGCGCCATATCGACGCGTACAACAACGTGCCGCACGTCGGGCACTCGCATCCCCGAGTCGTTCAGGCGGTGACGGAACAGATGGCGGTGCTCAATACGAACACGCGCTACCTCAATGATGCGCTCGCCGGGTACGCCGAGAGGCTGACGGCCACTCTGCCGGATTCGCTCGAAGTCTGTGTTCTGCTCAACTCCGCGAGCGAAGCCAACGAACTCGCCGTGCGGATGGCGCGAGCCTGCACGGGTGCGCGCGACATGGTCGTGCTCGAAGCGGCATATCACGGCAACACGACCACGCTCATCGATCTCAGTCCCTACAAGCATGCCGGGCCGGGTGGATCGGGCGCGCCGGATTGGGTGCATGTGGCGCCGCTCCCGGACGACTACCGCGGTGCATATCGGCGCGACGATCCGAAAGCCGGTGCGAAGTATGCGGCGCATGTGACGTCGCTGGTCGACGCGTTGCACGCACGTGGTCGATCACTCGCGGGGTTTATCGCTGAAACGTGTCCGAGCGTCGGTGGGCAGATCATGCTTCCGCCGGGGTACCTGCAGGCCGTGTATGCGGCAATCCGCGCCGCTGGTGGTGTGTGCATTGCCGACGAGGTACAAACCGGACTCGGCCGGATCGGAACGCATTTCTGGGCGTTCGAAGCGCACGGCGTCGTGCCCGACATTGTCGTCATGGGCAAACCGCTCGGCAACGGCCATCCGCTGGCGGCCGTCGTGACGACGCGCGCAATTGCCGACGCGTTCGACAATGGCATGGAGTTCTTCAGCACCTTCGGCGGCAACAATGTGAGTTGTGCGGCGGGACTTGCCGTGCTCGACGTGCTGCGCGATGAATCGCTGCAGGCGCACGCGCTGCAGGTTGGGCAACGCCTGCTCGGCGGACTTGCCCCGCTCGCGGAGCGGCTCGCGCTCGTCGGCGATGTGCGTGGCTCCGGATTGTTTCTCGGCGTGGAACTCGTGCTCGATCGCGAGAACCGCGAGCCGGCGACTGCGGAGGCGGCGTACGTCGTCAATCGAATGCGCGAGGAGGGAATCCTGCTCGGCACCGACGGGCCGCACCACAACGTGGTGAAAATCCGTCCGCCGATGCCCTTCGATTCCGATGACGCCGATCACCTGGTAGCGGTGTTCGACCGGATCATGAGTCTGGAGCTAGGCTGACTTCTCCGGGCGTACGCCGACGGATGCCTTTGGCTCCGGCAGCTCACCGACCCGACGGAGGAGCGGCGTCATCGTCATGCCCTGCGCGAAGAGCGAAAAGGCCACCACGGCGAACGTCACGGCCAGGATCTCGTCGTGCAGCGGCATGGCCGCGGGGAGCCCCAGTGCGAGCGCCAGCGCAAGCGCGCCGCGCAGGCCGCCCCAGAACAGCACATGCTGATGCTTGGCCGACACTCTGCGACTCGAGTTCCTGAACAGCGCGCATAGCGGGTAGATCGCCGCGGCGCGGCCGAGCGTGACGAGCACGATCGCTATCACGATCGGCAGGCGCACCGCCGTGAACGACTGCGCCGCCTCACGAATGCCGATCAGGATGAAGATCAGCGAATTGACCACGAAGGCGGCGTACTCCCAGAACGACTCGACTCCTTCGCGCCCCCTGGGTGAGATGGACCCGAGCGGGCCAATGTTGCCGACGACGAGTCCGCAGACCAGCGTCGCGAGCACTCCCGAAAAATGGAAGTGCTCGGCGATCAGGAACGAGCCGTACGCGGCGACCGTGGTGAAGGTGAGTTCGACCAGATGGTCGGTGGTCCGCCCGGCGATGAGCAGCATCGCGCCGCCAACGGCGCCTCCGACCATCAGGCCGCCACCGACGTTCGTGACGAGCGTCCAGGCGACGCCGCCTGTTGTGGCGCCGGAGCCGAGCGCGAGCGCCAGGGCCACGCCGAACAGGATGGCGGCCGTCGAGTCATTGAAAAGGCTTTCGGCTTCGACGAGCAGGCGCAGCCGACCTTGCACCCCCGCCTCCTTGAACGTCGCGATCACCGAAACCGGGTCGGTTGCTGCTATGAGCGCGCCGAACACGGCGGCCGGTGCCCAAGCCCACCCCGCGAGCATGTGCATGCCGACCGCCGTGATTGCCGCGGACAGAACCACGCCCGCGCTGGCCAGCGTGACGATCACGCCGAGGTCGGCCTTCAGCTCATTCCAGCGAATGAAAAGAGCCGCTTCGAACACGAGCGGCGGCAGGAAGAGCCCGAAGATCAGTTCTTTCGTCAGTTCGAAGCCGAGCTCCGTGCTGACAAACGACATGCCGATGCCGGCGGCGACGAGCCCGACGCTGTAGGGGACACGCATTCGGCGCGCGGCCATCGCCACCAGCGCGGCGAGGAGCAACAGGGCTTCGATGCGATCGATGGCGATGTTCATCGCCGGCTCAGTGCCCGCGCGGCGAGCACGCCACCGATGAATCCGCCGAGGTGCGCCTGCCAGCTGATACCCACTTGCCCGGGCATCACTCCGAACACCAAGCCGCCCCACGCGGCCGTGACACCGACGCTCAGAGCAATGTTCCAGAACTTTCGTTCGAACCAACCGGTGAGCATCAGGAAGCCGAGATAGCCGAAGATCACGCCGCTCGCGCCGATGTGCACCGATCCGGGTGCGCCGAGCACCCAGGCCATGAGTCCGGAGCCGAGCATTGCGGCGAGAGTGACGCGGGTGAATCGGCCGCGGCCCTGGATCAGCGTGAGCCAGCCGAGCACGACGAACGGAATCGTGTTCGCCGCGAGGTGGGCAACACTGCCGTGGATGAATGGCGCAAAGAGAATCCCGCGCAGGCCGATGAGCGTGCGCGGGATGACGCCGAACTGATAAAGCGCCCCGCCTAAGAGCGTGTTGGCGCCGAGCGCCGTCCAGAACGTGCCAAGCGCGCCGCCGAGCGTGGCGGCCTGGCTCCTGATCGTGGTGAGGGCGCGGCGGCCGTCGGCTTTGGTCAGCGCCGGCATCGGCGCCGCGCCCTCATGTCAGGAATCTCGCTTTTTGTGCGAGCTACTCCGGCCGCTTCAGCGAGAGCGGAAGCGAGTACGACTGCCCCTGCACGTTCGCGTCGAGCCCTCCCGAGAGAGCGTCCTTCGTCACCGTGAACCAGTACCAGACTTCGATGTTGCCGTTGGGCGTGGGCATTGAGGCCATCGCGGTGAGCGTGTCGCCCTTGAGCTCGATTTGCTGCAGCGGAACTTCGCCGTCCATGCCGGAAATTGTCCCCGTGTAACTGTCCTTCTCCTTCTTGAACGAGGCGTTGACCGCCATGCCGTTGCCGCCCATGTCGAGGTACCCGGTCCACGCGCCTTCAATCGATGGTGCCGAAGCCGCAGCTGGCGGCTTGGCCTTGGTTGAGTCGGACTGTGCGGAGGCGGTGGAGCCGGCGGCGGCTGTGAGCAGCAGGCCGGCGGCGAAAACGGTGGCGGATCGCATCGGGTGCCTCAACGGGCAGGGGTTGGGAGCAGGTCGCAGCGAGGAAGATACCGGCGCCGTGAATCGGCGGCCAGTCGGGAATTCAACGCGTTCCCCGCCTGGTCTCCCGGTCCCCGGAGCTGCGCATGCGCCTTCGTTGCTATCGTCGCCATAGCCCGGCTGATAACTTCGGACGGTTCCCATCGCACGGACGGCTGATGGACTTGCGGGCACAACTCCAGGCACAGCTGGACGCTGACTATGCCATTGAGCGCGAGCTTGGTGGCGGCGGGATGTCGCGCGTTTTCGTGGCGACGGAGAAGAAGCTCGGTCGCAAGGTTGTAATCAAGGTCCTGTCGACCGAGCTCGCGGCCACGCTGAGCACCGGCCGGTTTGAGCGGGAGATCCAGCTTGCTGCATCGCTGCAGCAGGCGAACATCGTGCCCGTGCTCACCGCAGGTCAGGTCGAATCGACGCCGTACTTTACGATGCCCTTCATTGAGGGCGAATCGCTGCGCGGCCGGCTCGCGCGTGGGCCGCTTTCCGAGCACGAGGCGCTCAGCATCCTGCGCGATGTGGCGCGGGCGCTCGTGTACGCGCACGAGCGCGGCATCGTGCACCGCGACATCAAGCCCGACAACGTGCTGATCTCGGGCGAGGCCGCGGTCGTCACCGACTTCGGGATTGCCAAGGCCATCAGCGCGGCCCGCACCCAAGCCGGAGCGAACGCCACGGCTATGACCCAGGTTGGCACGGCGATCGGTACGCCCGCGTACATGGCGCCCGAGCAGGCGGCCGGCGATCCGGCCACCGACCATCGCGCGGACATCTATGCGTTCGGCTGCCTCGCGTTCGAGCTGCTGACCGGCACGCCGCCGTTCCACGGCCTCGCGCCTCACAAGCTGATGGCGGCGCACATGGGCGAGACGGCGCCAACGTTGAGCTCGCGTGTTGGCGGCGTGAACGCCGTGCTCGACGCGCTTGTCTCCGGCTGCCTGGCGAAGATGCCGGACGACCGACCGCAGACCGCGCGCGACGTGTTGCGCGCACTGGAATCTGCTGTGAGCGGCGCGTCGCGCGATGCGATGCCCGCCGGACTGCGTGGCAGGCACTGGTCGCTTCCTGCCGTGCTCGGCATTTGGGCGGTCACATTCGCGGCCACGTGGATCCTCGCAAAGGCGGCCGTGGTCGGCATCGGTCTGCCGGGCTGGACCGTTCCCGTCGCACTCATCGCGGCCGCGCTCGGCCTCCCCGCCGTCCTCACGACGTGGTACGTGCAAACAGCCGCACGCCGCGCGTTGTTGCACACGCCGACGCGCACGCCGGGCGGAACGGCCGTGCATTCGACGATGGCGACGATGGCGCTGAAGGCGGTGCCGCACCTGTCGTGGAGGCGGACGTGGGGGGCGGGCGCGATTTCTGCCGGCGTTGTCGTGGTTGGCGTCGCGGTCGTCATGGTCCTGCGCGCGTTCGGCGTCGGGCCGGCGGCGTCGCTGCTCAATGCCGGCACGATCGGAAAGGACTCACGCGTGCTGGTCGCGCAGTTCACCTCTTCCGCCACCGATACGTCTTTGGGGACGGTGGTGGCGGCCGCGATGCGCACGTCACTCGCGCAATCGAGGGCAATCCAGCTTGTTGCTCCCGGCGATGTCGTGGCGGGGCTTGTGCGGATGAAGATGGAAGCGGGTACGACGCTCGACGACAAGGCGGCGCAGATGCTCGCCATGCGCGAGGGCATTCCGCTCATTGTGACGGGCACGGTGTCGCCGGTCGGTGCGGGCTACATGGTCACGGCCAACCTGGTGCGCGCAGACTCGGGTCTCACGCTCTTCACAGTGCAGCAGGGCGCGAGCGGCGCCGGCGACATTCTCGACGCGGTTGACAAGGTGGCGAAGGGGATGCGGTCCCGGATCGGCGAGTCGCTGCGATCCATCGCGCGCGCTCCATCGCTCGAGCGCGCGACGACCAGTTCGCTCGCCGCCCTCCGCGAGTACTCCCGCGCGCTCGAGGCGGGTGACCTGCACGGCGACACGGAACAGGGCGTCGTGCACCTGCGGGCCGCGCTGAAGGAAGACTCCACTTTTGCGCAGGCGTGGCGGAAACTGGCGGCGTATCAAGACGGGTTGCGATCCGAGTTGTTCCACGCAGTCACGCAGGCCTACCGGTTTCGCGAACGACTTCCCGATCAGGAGCGGTTCGAAGTCGAGGCGTATTACACGCGCGAACTGGGGACGCGGCCGGGAGCGGAGTACTACGCCGCGCATCAGGATTTTCTTTCGCAGAACAACCGTGTCATCAATCTCCATGAGCTTGGTGATTACGCGGCGGCCGAATCCGTTGCACTGGCGAACATCGCCCGCGACGAGGCGGCGGGCCGGAAACCGATCATTCAATTGTGGACAAACCTGCTGCATGCGCAGGTGTTGCTGGGCAAGCGTGATGAAGCCGGTCGCACGGCGGCCGTGCTGCAGAGCGACTTTCCAGGCTCCGGAGCCGCCGCGTGGAGCGAGGCGTGGATGGCCGGGTTGAGCGGGATCGATTCCCTTGATGCGATCAATTCCCGGCAGACCCGTTCACCGATTGCCCGCGTGCGCGCGGGGGCCGCCCGCACCGATGCGAACGTTTTCGTCGCCCGCGGCCGGCTGCGTCAGGCCAGTCAGCGTGGCCGGATCGCCCTGGCCGTCGAGGACTCCACGAAGGTCAACTTCGATCCCGTGGGCAATACGGCAGCGCATGCCGTGGCCGAAGCCACGATGCTGGGCGCTCCATCCGCCGGAATCCGCGTGCTGGATTCACTTGCGGTAACACTGGCCAAGTCGGGGTCGTGGCTCGATCGCGGTGACCTGCAGCTGGCGACCGCGTACGCGGAGCTTGGACGAGCGGATCGGGCCACGGCACTGGTGTCGGAATTCGAGCGTTCGGCGTCGCGCGAGGAACGGCTGATGCGCTGGGGCGATTGGCAGGCAGCGCGCGGCGAGATCGCGCTCGCCGAAGGGCGCGCGCAAGACGCGATTGCGGCCTTCAAACGCTCATCAGATTCTGATTCAGGGGTGGTCGAGCCACGCTGGTTCGGCCGCACGGACCTCCGTCTCGCCCGTGCCTACGACAAGGCGGGCCAGTCGGACAGCGCGCTGGCTTATTTTGAGCGCCTGACTCAGCCGGCGATGGTGCTTGGCCTCACGACCGCCGCGTCACCGGCGCTTCCGCTCGCACCCCGGCGGCTTGGCGAACTCTACGAAGCGAAGGGCGACGTCGCCAACGCGATCAAGAACTACGAAGCGTTCGTGAACCTCTGGAAGGACGCGGATCCCGAACTGCAGCCGCAGGTCACGGAGGTCAAGGGTCGCATCGCTCGGCTCCGCGCCGCCGAGGCCAGGAAGCGGTAGCCGGGTGGCGCCCTGCGCGGATCGCGGCGGTTTGCCGCCGACGCACGCGCACCGTAACGTCTGACATGCGACTCCCGACCATCGCCTCGCTCGTGGCGCAGGCAGCCGTTCTCATATCCTGCGCCCGGAATGTTGACTGGCCCGTGTACCAGGGCAGCGACGACAAGACGCACTACACGACGCTCTCACAGATATCGCCCGGGAACGTGGCGCAGTTGCAGGTCGCGTGGTCCTACGACACCAGGGACGCGTTCGAGGGTTCGGAGATGCAGTCCAACCCGATCGTGATCGACGGCGTGCTCTACGCGATGTCGCCCAGGCAGCGCGCCTTTGCGCTCGACGCCGCAACGGGAGCGGAACTCTGGAGCTTTGACCCGACCAATGGAAACTTCACCGGCCCGCGCATCCGGTACCGCGGAGTCGTGGTGCACGACGGGCGCGTCTACTTCAACTATCGGTATCGTCTCTTTTCGCTCGACGTCAGGACGGGCCTGAAGGTGCCGGGCTGGGGCAACGACAGCGGCTGGGTGGACCTTCGCGAAGGTCTCGACCGTCCGGTTGCGGGACTTTCCGTGAGTGCGAGCACGCCGGGCGCCGTCTACAAGGACCTGCTCATCGTGGGCACATCGGTGCCCGAGGCTCTGCCTTCGGCGCCGGGCGACATTCGCGCCTACGACGTGAAGACCGGCGACATTCGTTGGATCTTTCACACGATTCCGCGACCGGGCGAAGTCGGCCACGAGACATGGCCACCCGACGCGTGGAACGTTGCGGGCGGCGCAAACGCGTGGTCGGGCGTGACGGTGGACCAGAAACGCGGCATGGTCTTCTTCGCCACGGGCTCGGCGTCGTTCGATTTCTATGGCGCCAACCGCACGGGCGACAATCTCTTCGCCAATTCGATCGTCGCGCTCAACGCGAACACGGGCGAGCGTATCTGGCACTTCCAGGGCCTCAAGCACGACCTCTGGGACCGCGACTTTCCCGCGGCACCGACGCTCGTGACCGTCACGCGCGACGGCAAGCCGGTGGACGCCGTCGCGCAGATCACGAAAACGGGTCACATCTGGCTGCTCGACCGAGCGACCGGCGCGGAGCTCTTCCCGAGCGACTGGCAACCGATGCCGAAGGCGATTCTCGAGGGTGAAAGCACGGCCGATTCACAGCGCTTTCCCACGGTGCCGAAGCCGTTCGCACGCCAGCGACTCACGGAGGACATGCTCACCGACCGCACGCCGGAGGCGCACGCGGCCGCGCTGAAGATCTTCCGCGAGAACCCCACGCCGCATCCCTTCACGCCGCCCAACGAGAAGGGAATCATCATCTTCCCGGGCGTGGATGGTGGTGGCGAGTACGGCGGTCCGGCATTCGATCCGACGACCGGCATCCTCTACGTGAACTCGAATGAGATGGGCTGGGTGCTCAAGATCGTCCGTCGCGAGGACAAGTCGCTCTTTGGCGCGTACTGCGCCGAGTGCCACGGGCCGAGGACGACTCCCGTCGGGCCGACGCTGACCGGAGTCGGGACCCGCCTGTCGCGCGAACAGATAATGGCCGCGATCCGCAGCGGTACCGGGCGGATGCCGGCCTATGCCATGGCGCTTGGCGACTCATCCATTGCGGAACTCGCCGAGTATCTCATCAGCGGCAAGCCGCCGACGCGCACACCGAAGAACGTTCCGACGTTCCTCAAATACCGGAACACGGTGTTCGACATCTTCCTCGACCACGAAGGTTACCCGGCCATCAAGCCCCCGTGGGGAACGCTCAACGCGATCGACCTCAACTCGGGCGAAACGAAGTGGTCGATCCCGTTCGGCGAATATCCGAAGCTCGTCGAGCGGGGGCTCACCAACACGGGGAGCGACAACTACGGCGGCGCGATCGTCACCGAGAACGGCCTGCTGATCATCGCAGCCACGACCTATGACAACAAGATTCGCGCGTTCGACAAGTCGAATGGCAAGCTGCTGTGGGAAGGTCAGCTGCCTGCAGCGGGTAACACGACGCCGTCCACGTACATGGTGAACGGCAAGCAGTACATCGTGATCGCCTGCGGCGGCGGCAAGAACAATGCGCCGAGTGGCGGCACGTACGTGGCGTTCGCGCTGCCCTAACCCAGCAGTGTCGCGTGATGACACGCCCGGACGGCGCGATCGAGCCGATAATCATCACGGTGTCGAATCACTGAAACCGCGGGCCGCCCATCGGCGTACGCAGGCGGGAACGGTAGCACGCCAAGGCATCTCCCGAACCCGCCCAATCCCATGGAGCTGTTGTTCCGCGATTTCCGTTACGGCCTCCGCTCGCTGCGAAAAAGTCCCGGCCTCACCATCATCGCTACGGTAGCGCTGACGCTCGGAATCGGTCTCACGACCATGATGTTCAGCATCGTCTACGGTGCCATCATGAAGGGACTGCCGTACTCCGAAGGCAGCCGGATCGTCGAAGTGCGGCGCGATCAACCGAGCCGCGGCAACACGCGGATGAGCATCCCGATTGCGGAGTACGAAGACTTCAAGGAACAGCAGAAATCGCTCGACAACTTCGTCGGCTGGTATTCAGGCACCGTGAACGTATCAGGCACCGGCGACGCCGAACGGTACGATGGTTCGTTCGTGACCGCAGGGGTCTTCGAACTCACGCGCGTGCAGCCGATTCTCGGTCGCACGATCCTCCCGGGCGAGGACATCCAGAACGGGCAGCGCGTTGCCGTCATCGGCTACACGATGTGGCAGCGGCGGTTCGGCGGCGACTCCGCCGTGCTTGGCACGGTGATTCGCGCAAATGGGCAGCCGTACTCCATTGTCGGCGTAATGCCCGAAGGGTTCCTCTTCCCGAACAACGCCGCAATCTGGCTGCCGCTTTCGCTCAACCGCTCGCCGGCCGTGCGCACGGACGGCACATGGCTCAACGTTGCCGGACGCCTGAAGCCGGGCGTCACGATGGAAGCGGCCAACGCCGAGTTCGGCGACATCAGTCGCCGATTCCAGACGGACTTCAAGGAAACAAACGAGGGAATCACTGCGGGCGTGCTCGGGTTCGTCGACGCCGAAATCGGCCCGCAGGCCGGCCAACTCCTCTACACGATGCTTGCCGCGGTGTTTTTCGTGCTGCTCATCGCCTGCGCCAACGTCGCCAACCTCCTGCTCGATCGCGCCGCGCACAAGACCAAGGAAGTCGGCATTCGCACGGCACTCGGCGCCTCACGTGCCGCGGTCGTGCGTCAGTTCCTGGCCGAAGCACTCGTGCTCGCCACCGCCGGCGCCATTGCCGGAATCGGCGTGGCGCAGGTCGGTATCACGGCGTTCAATCGTGCGATCGTGGACACGCAGCCGCCGTTCTTCATCGACATTCGCCTGCATCCGCCCGTCTTGTTGTTCACGGTCGGCCTCGCCGTGCTTGCAACGCTGTTCTCGGGGCTGATCCCGGCCGTGCAGTCGTC
>Ga0326597_10004958_pt1 | contig 18597 bp, 13 predicted proteins | sample RVTome_12_FD_203789 | JGI IMG/M metagenome (GOLD analysis project Ga0326597, IMG submission 203789) | Soil microbial communities from uranium-contaminated site in the Upper Colorado River Basin, Wyoming, United States - RVT100D185 | ecosystem: Environmental > Terrestrial > Soil > Contaminated >... | reverse complement strand
GCGTTCCCCGATACCGCGCAGCGCGCCGAAATCTGGCGGCGAGTCTTTCCGCGTGAAACGCCGACGGAACAATTGGACCAAACCAAGCTGGCCCGGCTCAACGTGGCGGGCGGCAATATTCGCAACATCGCATTGAATGCGGCTTTTCTCGCAGCCGACGCAGGCGAGCCCGTGCGCATGACGCATCTGCTGCGCGCCGCGCAGGGTGAATACACAAAGCTGGAAAAGTCTTTGACTGACGCTGAGGTCGGAGGCTGGGTATGAAGGTACAGCCGGGGCCGTTGACTCACAAGACAGAACCGACGAGCAGCGTTGAGGTCGCGGCGCAGACTCCTGTAGTGGGTGTGGCTACAGAAGCTGCGCGCTTCGGGCCGCGGTCTTCAGATCGTTCGCGGCCTTCAGTTGAGTTGCACATCGAAGAGCTGGTGCTGGACGGCTTTGAACCCGCACATAGGCATACAATAGGTGATGCGATCGAGCGCGAGTTGGCGCGTTTGTTTACCGGGCAAGGTGCGCCGGCACGGATAACACAAGGCAGTGAAATCGCGCACCTGGACGCCCGCTCACTGGAAGTAACGCTAGGTTCCAACCCAGAAACGATAGGCCTTCTGTTGGCAAAGGCGATCTATGAAGGATTGGCCGAATGAATGCAGCACTACAAACCCATGCGAAAGCTCCAACAAAACCTTCCTTCATACCTGTTCGCGCGAGCCTACAGCGCAAATGCGCTTGTGGTGGAGCGCTCGGTATCGCGGGAAAGTGCGAAGAGTGCAGTAGCAATCAACTGAAGGTGCAGCGTCGTGCGGTTGATCAGACAGAGGCTTCCACCGTGCCGCCCATTGTGCACGAAGTGCTGCGTTCGCCAGGACAGCCGCTGGATGCAGCGACGCGCGCGTTTATGGAACCGCGCCTCGGGCACAACTTCAGCCAGGTGCGCGTGCATACGGACACGCGAGCAGCAGAATCGGCAGCGGCGGTGAACGCGCTGGCATATACCGTCGGGCGGGACGTGGTGTTTGGCGCGGGGCAGTACGCGCCGGCTACTGGGGTGGGACAACGCATATTGGTCCACGAGCTGACGCACGTCTTGCAGCAGCGACAAGCATCGTCGGGCATGCCGGGAGGGCTGAAGGTCAGCGCGGCGAACGACGATGCTGAGCAGGAGGCGAACCGTTCGGAACATATGATATCCGCGGAGCCGTCGCGACGCGCCTCTGATAATGCCCGGAATCAGGCACAGCAAAGTGCACGCGTGGGAAATTTAGCCACAACCGGCACGCTCCGTCGGCGTGTAAATCCTAATTTTGTTAGTTGCAATCCGCCGAGCGCCGCTATCGCTGCAATCACCGGCGCCGACCCGGTCGGCGTCATCACGGCAGCCAATGAGCGCGCAATCGAGCTACTGGACAATGTAATCGACGAATTGCAAACCACACGCAACAGCATCGTCGCAGGCGCAGACGCTGCTTTTCCGACCGTCTCGGATGGGGTGGCGCTGGCGCTCGCGAACCGATTCCACATGGACGCGAACGATCGCGATATCTGGACGCGTCGCGGCGCAGGCACCGTCGATGCGTTGATCCGGCGATTTCGAGGCTCGCGGCAGATTCTGAATGACGGTGCGATGCGCTACCAATGTCTGGGCGGCGCAGCCGTAAACTTCACCTTTGGAGGGATAAACTGCGCGGGGCCGGGATGCGGCGCCCAGACGCGCGCGGTGTCGTGCGAAGGCGTTTCCCTGTTGGTTCTGTGCGCGCCGTTCTATGGCGATTCAGCGGACGATCAGGCTGCCACTTTGATGCACGAGTGTTTCCATATCTACTTTGGAGTCATCGGGGACACGGGAAATCTGGCTAATGCCCACTGTTACGACCAGTTCGTTTCAGATCTTAGCGGCACCGCTATCAATCCACTTTTTGTGGGTTCGTGTCCCTGATCTGCTGAGGCGAATCGGAAATGGGATCAGAGTCATATTAATTTTCAAGATGCCAACCTCGAATCAGGAGCAACGCCTGCAAAGGCATGAGCCAATGAGATGAACACGCACACCGCCGCACAGCCGAAACAGGCCCCCACGTCTTCGTTACGACCGATGCCTGGCCTCCTGTTGCAACGCAGGTGTGCTTGCGGTGGATCGGCGAGATTGACTGGAGAATGCGACGAGTGCAGCAAGCAGAAGCTTTCACTTCAGCGCTCGACTCAAAACTCGGAACTCGGAACTCTCAACTCCGGCGGCGTGCCGCCCATCGTGCACGAAGTATTGCGCTCGCCGGGACAGTCGCTTGATAGGCAGACACGCGCCTTCTTCGAGCCGCGGTTTGGTCATGATTTTAGCCGTGTGCGCGTGCATACGGATGCGAGAGCGACTGAGTCCGCGCGAGCGGTCGACGCCTTAGCTTATACGGTGGGACGGGATGTGGTTTTCGGGGCGAGGCAATACGCGCTGGAGACGAACGAGGGCAAGCAACTTCTGGCACATGAGCTGACGCATGTGGTGCAGCAGAGTGCGGTAACTTCTGAGTCGACCAATCTGACGATAGGGGACCCAAAAGACAGTTACGAGCGTGAAGCTGACGCAGGAAAAGATTTCCTACCACATCAGAAGATAGATGGAAGCGTTAGGATGCCCGTTGTGCAAAGGGTTTCTCGACCCGTCATGATGCGTAGTCCGCTTTTCTCCAGCACGCTGGAAATCTGCCACTGGCTGCTGAAGTCTCGCGTCTTTCACGTATCAGAGGGAGGTCTGAGCGTCACGGTCAATGCTCGGTGGGGTGCAAGTCCCGAATGGGAAGGAACCGAGCCTCCAGAGTGTGGACTTGACGTCTACAACGTGGAGCTTAGTGAGGAAGGGACAGTCTTCGATACCAATTATGCAAATCGGGAATTCACCTGCGGCGCGCCGTTCACACGCACGTGGGGAAACCTACCCGATGGCGATTATAGCCTAACGATCTGGACTAATAACACGAATCCTACCTGCTGTCTGTCGGGCGACATCTTGGTGTCTCAGCAGAGCAAGCAGGCAGGAGACACCGGCGAAAAAGCTGGACAGAAGATCTGCGGTCCCGACGTGACGCAATGGCTGATCCGGCAGATCGAGACCAACGCGAAGAGCGAGGTCGTAGCAGAGATGAAGAAGAACAATTCGGAAGACTGGAAAGGCGTCGACTGGGGCGCATTTTTGACCTGGTACGAGCTCGTCAAGACGGGAGCACAGTGGGACTTCAAGAAGGACCTGGGAGACGCGATCAACCTCGCGCCGTGTCGGCGGAATTGCAGCGGTAAGCTCTACTCGGTCACGCTCGACGACCAGTGCATGACCTATGAGGTGGGGGCAAACATCCATTTCGGATACGTTGGTCGCGCCGCTGGCTTCACCGAGAACCGTCTGCTCAGCGGCGCGTCCGGCGCGCAGGTTTCCGAAGGCCGGGGAGAGACAAAGGACGATCCGAGGGACGTCCAGGCTATCAGAAAAGGATTCGCACTTTTCAACGCGGGCAGCCCCACTGGGCTGAACAAATCCGGCCTCGAAGCGAACTACTACCAGAACCTTCCGGCGGGAGACGGTGACCCGAAGGGCTGCGAGCCATGCTCCACGAAGCTATAGCAAGGAGATGATGACAGAATACCTACGACCTAAGCTCTCGCAGACGGGGTTGAGAGCCACATCGATTCGATCTTTCAAACAGACGGAGTTGAGGGCGTTGATAGATAAAATCCAAACCAGTTGTAATTGCGATTTCGGTGCGCTCGATAAAAGCGGAACATGCTCCTAACTAGGGTAAGCCGATCCTATCGGCGCGAAGGAGTCTTATGACCACATTTCCCGGTTCACCCAAAGTACAGAAAGGCGCTATCATCGGGCTTGATCCGTTCAGCCCACTGGCGAGTGTGATCGTGTTTCAGTACAATCCGGATACGCTCACCCGCACGCTGACCGCGCAAACGACCGGCGGCACGCCCAACTCCGGAGAAGCGTTGCGCTTGACAGGGCCTCCGCAGGAGACGATCGCCGTCAACATCGAAATCGATGCCGCGGACCAACTGGAGAAGGCAGACACTCTGGCCACCTCGCTGGGCGTTCATCCGACCCTGGCGTCGCTCGAAATGTTGCTCTATCCAAAATCCACGCTCGTTATCGCCAACGAGGCATTGGCAAGTCTCGGCGTCATCGAGATCATTCCGCCCGAAGCGCCGTTGACCCTTTTTATCTGGGGGATAAAGCGCGTCGTGCCGGTCCGCCTGACGACATTCAGCATCACTGAAGAAGCGTTCGATACGAACCTCAATCCGATTCGTGCCAAAGTGAATCTCGGCCTGCGGGTGCTCAATTATCAGGATCTGGGCTTGGCGAGCGTCGGCGGCGCGCTGTTCATGGCACATCAGGTCATCAAGGAAGTGATGGCGACGATCGGCGGCGGCAGCAACATCGCCGGCGCCGTGTCGGGGTCGTTCAGTGCCAGCGCCGGCATCGGGTGAGGAGCATCATGTTCGATCCAGTCAGCAGATATATCGGTCTCGAGATTACGACGATCAGCGTTTCCGACGGCGATAACGGCACGCGCGACATCCGTTACGTTCGTCGGCGCATCATACCGTCCGCCGAGGGGCTGACGACGCTGGCCGAACACACCGTCGCGCAGGGTGAGCGGCTGGATCAGATCACGGCGCGCTATGTCGGCGATCCTACGCAGTTCTGGCGCGTGTGCGACGCCAACAACGTCAGCAAGCCCGAAGAACTTGAAGAGGTAGGACGCGTGATCAAGATCGCGATGCCGCGCATATAGTAAAGCGCTTCCTTGATTTCGGATGATATGATGGGATCAATCAGACACAGCTTTTCCTGATGAAACGCCAGATTCTGGCATAGCCAGGAATTGATTGGTTTCATGGAATCTCTTTAGTAGTTGCAGGAACCAGAGCATGCTGACGAGCCAGCTAGGCGTACGACTGATCCTGTGGCTGGGCCAGAGTGTCCCGCTTCCTGCGCCGGCGGAGGCGCTCGGTGCGTTGACTCGCGTAGAGGTGACCAACGACGCGCAGAACGGCGACGGGTTTCAGATTACGTTCGCGCTCAGCAAGAGCCAGCCGACGGACTACAGCCTGTTGCAGAGCGGCGCGCTCAAGCCCTCGACGCGCGTCATTATCGGCGTTCTGCTGGGGATCATGCCCGAGGTGCTGATCGACGGCATCATCACGCACCATCAGCACGCGCCAAGCAGCGAGCCCGGATCGAGCACGCTCACGGTCACCGGAAAGGACGTGAGCATCATGCTCGATCTCGAAGAGAAGAACGAGAAGTACGAGAACCAGCCCGACTTCGTGATCGTGACCCAGTTGATTGCGAGCTACGCGAAGTACGGTCTCATCCCGCTTGTGACGCCAACGACCGACGTACCCATCATGATCGACCGCATTCCGCGGCAGCACGAAACCGATCTCAAGTTCATCCAACGGATGGGCGAGCGCAACGGCTTCGTCTTCTACGTCGAGCCGCGCACCTTCGGCGTAAACACGGCATACTGGGGACCGGAGAGCCGTCTGGGCTTGCCGCAGCGGGCGCTCACGCTCGGCCCGGGGCCGTCGAGCAATCTCAAGTCGCTCAGCTTCTCACAGGACGCGCTCGCCCCCGTCAACACCAAAGGGACCTTCGTCGAGCCCATCACGAAGATGGCGATTCCGATCCCGCAATTGCCGTCGCTGCGCGTGCCGCCGCTGGCCTCGTCACCGACCGAGGCGTTGCGGACCGTCCTGATGCGCGATACCTCGAATCAGAACCCCGCGCAGGCGGCGACCTCCGCGCTGGCCAAAGCGACGACGGCTCCCGATCCGGTCACGGGGCAGGGCGAAGTGGACAGCGTGCGCTACGGCAACGTGCTGCGTGCTCGCAAACTGGTCGGCGTGCGAGGCGCCGGTCTCTCCTACGACGGCAACTACTACGTGCGGCGGGTGACGCACACCGTCACGCGCGGCGACTACAAACAGAACTTCACGGTCAGTCGAGAAGGCACTGGCTCCATTTTGCCGGTGGTCGTGCCATGAGCGGTGAATTCTACGGCAAATATCGCGGCACCGTCACGGACATTCAAGACCCGCTGATGATGGGTCGCGTACGGGCCAAGGTCGCCGACGTGTACGGCGATCAAGAAAGTGGTTGGGCGATGCCGTGCCTGCCCTTTGGTGGCAGCGGCATGGGTTTCTTCGGATTGCCGAAGGTTGGCGCTGGCGTCTGGATCGAGTTCGAACACGGCGATCCCGACTATCCGATCTGGGCTGGTTGCTGGATCGGTTCAGTGGCCGAAGCGCCAACCGAGCTGCTGACCCCTCCTTACAAGAAGGTCATTCTGAAAACTGAAGGCGGCCACAGCATCGTGGTGGACGATACGCCCGGCATCGGCGGCATCACGCTCGAGACCTCCGGGGGACAGAAGATCGTGATGAACGCCACGGGCATCGAGATTACCAACGGTCAGGGCGGGACGATCAAGATGGCCGGTCCCCAGGTGTCCATCAACAACGGCGCACTCGAGGTGATTTGACGTGCCCGGATTTCTCTTGCACATGGGAGCCACGGTGCTCTGCGCCCACGCCGGCCAAGCGCAGCCGACCGTTCCCAACCCGCGCGTGAAAGTCGGCGGGCAACCAATCGTCACGCTGCCGACGGTTTACACGATTGCCGGCTGCGCGTTCCCGCCTCCGCCGGCCGGCAATGGACCATGCGTGACGGCACAGTTCATAATGGGCGCCACCCGCGTCATGGCCGGAGGCCAACCGGTGCTCCTGCAAGACAGCATGGCGATCTGCACGCCCACGGGGACGCCGCTCACCATCGCGACGACCCAAGTACGCGTGAAAGGAATTTGAGCGATTGATGGAGGCTGTGATGCAGCTCGATTACCCATTCGATTTCGGTAGCCGCGGCCGCACGGCCGAGACGACTGCCGACGAGCACATTCGGGACTTGATCGAGCAGGTCTTGTTCACCAGCCCCGGAGAGCGCGTTAACCGACCGACCTTCGGCAGCGGCGTGCTGCAATTGCTGTTTGCGCCGAACAATCAGGCACTCGCCGCCGCGACTCAGATGACCGTGCAGAGCGCGCTGCAACTGTGGCTCGGCGATCTGATTCAGGTCGAAGGGCTGGATGTGCAGAACGACGACTCGACACTGCGGGTGCTGGTGCAATACACGGTACGCCGCAATCAGCAGCGCCAGGTTGCTCAGTTCGTCCGCCAGGGAGCAACGGGATGATTTTCTCCTGCTGTGACGAGCGGCGCCGGGCATTTGTACGCGACCACGGCGTCGTCAACGGCGTTTCCTACAACGGCATTGATTTTCTCGACGTTCTCGACGTCGACGCGGCAACCGAGGGCGAGCGCCAGCGCAAGCTCCTGGTGCATTTCATCAAGCCGCTCGCCGCCGACACGCTGATGATCAACAACGTGCTCATCGAGGGCGGCGAACGCATCCGCGGCATCAGTGTCATGTCGCTGGCCGTCGGCACGGGCCCCGAAGCCAACGTGCTCACGGTCGAAGTCGACAAGCGAGGCGACTTCTCAACCTACACACTGCGTCTGGTCCGGGATGTCCTGCACGCGGGGAGCGCCGGTGACGAGCCGCCTTCGGGCTTCGATCGCGTCCTGTCCTCGGTTCCGTTCTCGTTCAAAGTCGAGTGTCCCAGCGATTTCGACTGCCGCCCGACGCACGTCTGTCCGCCGGCTGCGCGGGACGAGCCCGAGATCGACTACCTCGCGAAGGACTACAACAGCTTTCGTCAGCTGATGCTCGATCGGATGTCCGTGTTGATGCCGCAGTGGAAAGAGCGGAATGTCGCAGATCTCGGCATCGCGCTGGTCGAGGGGCTGGCCTACGTCGGGGATCACCTCAGCTATCAGCAAGACGTCATCGCGACCGAGGCCTATCTCGAGACAGCCCGTCGCCGTGTATCCGTGCGCCGTCACGCCTTGCTCGTCGACTACTTCGTGCATGACGGGTGCAATGCGCGCGCATGGGTCCAGGTCCAGACCGATTCGGACGACGTGCTGCTCAAGCGCGGCACGCAATTTGTGTCGCGTGTAGACGGACTGGGACAGAACGTCGTCGACCCCGGGACGGACAGCGACGCAATGCGAAGGATCAAAGCGGTGCGGCCGGACATCTTCGAGACGATGCAGGACGCGACGCTGTTCAAGGCGCACAACGAGATCGAGTTCTACACGTGGGGTGACGAGCGGTGCTGCCTGCCTGCCGGGGCGACGAGCGCCACACTGAAGGGACGGCTGCCGGACCTGCATCCGGGCGATGTCCTGGTATTCGAAGAGGTCGCTGGCCCGCTGACTGGCCAGACCGGCGATGCCGATCCAGTTCATCGTCATGCGGTCCGTTTGACGCGTGTCGGATCGTCGCAGGACCCGCTTTTTCCAGATCCGCCGGGCAGCCCGAGCCCGCAGCTTCTGACCGAGGTCGAATGGCACACCGACGATGCCCTGCCGTTCCCACTCTGCGTTTCGGTTCGAACGGACACGTCCGCTTACAACCCGAATGTGAGCGTGGCGCGCGGCAACATGGTGCTGAGCGATCACGGTCGTACAGTCACCGAATCTCTTGGCACTGTGCCTGCGGCGGAAGAAACCCTCGCGGTCGTGGCCGCGACCGGAGGTCGCTGCGCAGATAGGACTTACGTATCGGTGCCGCCGCGTTTCGCGCCCCGACTGAGCCAGGGACCCTTGACGCAGACCGCGCCCCGCCGCGTGAGAAACCGATCGTCGCAGTTGTTCGCCCGCGATCCGAATGCGTCTGCTTCCGCAGAATTTCGCTGGGACATGCGCGGCGTGCTCCCCGCCATCCGGCTCGAGGATACCGACGGCGGTCTCTGGACGCCGCGGCGTGACCTGTTGTCTAGCAACGCTTTCGCCGAGGAATTTACCACCGAAGTCGACGACGATGGGCGGGCGACGGTGCGCTTCGGCGACGATCAGTACGGGCGGCGTGCGACGCCCGAGGTCGAATTCACAGCAACCTACCGCGTTGGAAACGGCGCCAGCGGCAACATCGGTGCCGAGTCGCTGGCCCATATTCTGACCACGGACAACCGCATCACCAGCGTCCGCAACCCGATGCCAGCCCGAGGCGGCGCCGACCCCGAAAGCATCGAGCACGTACGCCAAATCGCGCCGAGCGCCTTTCGTATTCAAGAGCGCGCGGTGACGCCAGAGGACTACGCGGAGGTCGCCAAGCGTCATCGGGAAGTGCAGCAGGCGGCGGCGACAGTCCGGTGGACTGGCAGTTGGCGGTCGATTTTTCTGACGATCGACCGGCGCGGCGGCCGGCCGATCGGCGCCGACTTTGAGCGGGACATGCGGCTGCATCTGGAACGCTACCGGATGGCTGGCCAGGACATCGAGATCGATGGCCCGCAGTTTGTGCCGCTTGAGATCGAGATGACGGTCTGCGTGCAGTCCGGCTACTTCCGCGGTGACGTGAAGGCGGCATTGCTCCTCGTATTCAGCAACACAACCCAGGCGGACGGCGAGCGGGGTGTCTTTCACCCCGACAACTTCACGTTCGGCCAACCGGTATATCTAAGCAAGTTGTACGCGGCGTCCCAGGCCGTTGAAGGAGTGCGCTTCGTCACGATCGAGAAATTCCAGCGGCTCGGTGTCGACAGCCGCCAAGCACTCGACGACGGGGTTTTGAAGCTCCGACGGCTCGAGATTGCGCGCCTCGACAACGATCCGAACTTTGCTGAGCGCGGTGTCTTGCGCATAGCGATGGAGGGGGGCCGATGAGCGGATCGGACCACTCCAACGTGGCTCTGAACGATTGCGGCTGCTGCGAGGGCCTGACGGTCGAGACGCCCGCCCAGGTAAGCAATCGTCCTGGCCTCGCGGCCATCGCGTACCGCATCGGCACTCACGGGCAATTCAAAGCCAGCATGCTGGCCCGGCTCTCCGAGTCGGACTCACGCAAGCTGGGCGCGTTGACGACGCGCGAAGATGATGACTTCACGATCGCGCTGCTCGACTCGTGGGCGCTCGTATCGGACGTGATCACGTTTTACCAGGAGCGCATCGCCAACGAGTCCTACCTGCGTACAGCCACCGAGCGCGGTTCGATCATCAATCTGGCACGGCTCATCGGGTACCAATTGCGGCCAGGCGTCGCCGCTAGCACGTATCTCGCCTTCACGCTCGAGACCGGGGCCGGCGCCCCGACAGAGGTGACGATCGACAAGGCCGTGCGGACACAGAGCATTCCCGGTCCGGACGAGCAACCGCAAAGCTTCGAAACCATCGAGGCGATTGCAGCGCGTCCCGAGTGGAACCTGTTGCAGCCGCGTCTGGCGGAGCTTCGCGCCCCGGCATTTGGCGACAGGCACATGTACCTGGCAGGCGTGACCACGAATCTCAAACCCGGTGATCCGTTTCTCATCGTCGGCGCGGAGCGCGCGGCAGATACCAAGAGCGAGAAGTGGGAGATCCGTCGCGTCGCGAGGGTGGAAACGGACGCAACCAACAAACGCACACTGGTGCACTGGGACGAGCCGCTGGGCAGTCGCATCCCGCGCGTCGATTCGCCCAAGCTGGGGCCGACCGTCTATGCCCTTCGACTACAGACGTCGCTATTCGGTTTCAACGCGCCGAACTGGGATGCCCTGCCGATCGCGCTGCGCGTGGGCGAGGTCAATCCAAACCCCAAGCCAGACGGAAGCGACCGGTTTCTGCCGGGCGCGTACACGGATAAGGACAAATGGGCCGACGCGAGACTCGAGAAGGACGCCAAAACCATCAATCTCGACACGGTCTACGGCCAGATCATCATCGATAGCTGGATCGTGCTGGTCAAGCCAGACAACGCCACGCCGACCTACGCTGAACTGTACCGTGTGAAAAACGTGGGCCAGGAGGCGAAGACCGATTTCAACATCAGTGCAAAGACCACGCGGTTGGAGATCACGGGAGAGAACATCGAGAAATTCTCGCCTCGTGATACGACGGTGTTTGCTCAGAGCGAAAAGCTGGAGCTAACCGAGACACCCCTCGACGAGCCGCTATCAGGGAAAGAGATCGTTCTCGATCGCGTCTTGGAAGGACTCGAAAAAGGTCGGAGGCTCATCGTCACCGGCAAGCGGCCGCGGGCGGTGATTGGGTCGACCCGCCCCGGGTTGCACCTAAATCCCGCCGGCACATCGCAGCGAGTCGAACTCGACCTCGGCGATACTCTGACCGTTCTGGCACCGCTCCCCGACCTTAAGGCCAATGGCGGTGCAGAGGTGTGGCATCTGCTGCACCGGACCGGCGTCGAAGGCTACGTCACCGCACCCGCAGGCAAAGTTGCGCTCGCGGCGCCAGTTGCGGCCGATGAGATCGTGACCGAGGTCGTTGAGCTCGAAAAGGCGGCGACCGCGGACATCGAGCATACGGTGCTCACGCTCGTCGAGCCGTTGCAGAATGTCTACGATCGCACGACGGTTAGCATTTTCGGCAACGTGGCGCTCTCGACGCACGGCGAAACCGTGCGAGACGAAGTGCTCGGCAGCGGCGACGCCAGCCAGTCGAACCAGCATCTCACGTTGCGCCAGTCTCCGCTCACCTTCACCAGTGCGGACACCCCAAGTGGTGGTTCCTCGACACTGGAGGTGCGCGTCGACGGCTTGAAATGGACCGAAGTGCCGACGCTCTTCGATCACGGCCCGCGCGAGCGGATCTATGTCACGCGCATCGACGACGATCATAAGACAACCTTGGAGTTTGGCGACGGCCGGACCGGCGCGCGCCTGCCGATGGGTCGCGAGAACGTCAAGGCTACCTATCGCAAGGGCATCGGCCTCGACGGACTGGTGGAAGGGGGTCAACTCAGCTTGTTGATGACGCGCCTACTTGGCGTCAGGAGCGTGATCAATCCGTTGCCGGCTACCGGCGCCCAGGACCCCCAGAGCCTGTCCGACGCGCGGACGAACTCGCCGCTCACAGTGCTCACGCTCGATCGCATTGTTTCCCTCCGCGACTACGAGGACTTCGCGCGCTCGTTCTCCGGCATTGCGAAGACGCTGGCGACGTGGACCTGGAATGGCCACACTCGTGGCGTGTTCGTCACCGTTGCTGGCATCGATGGTGCGCATGTCGCGCACGGCTCGGTCTTGCGCAACCGTCTGCTCTTGGCCATGCAGAAGGGCGGCGACTCGTTTGTGCCCATGAAAATAGAATCCTATCGCGACGTCGCGTTCAAGCTGGTTGCAGACGTGAAAATCGATGAAGCGTACATCGAGGCGACTGTGCTCGCGGCTACCGAGTCCGCGTTGCGATCGAGCTTCTCATTCGCGGTCCGCACGTTGGGCCAGCCGGTTACGCTCAGCGAAGTGTTCGCGGTGATGCACAAAGTGCCGGGCGTCGTCGCGGTCGACATCAACAAACTCTATCGCGGTCAGCACGAAGCCCTGACCGTGTTTCTTCCGGCAGAGGCGCCGCAGGCCGGCGACGATGCCAGTGTGTTGCCGGCCGAGTTGCTGACGCTCGATCCGGGGGCGCTCGAATTGGGGATTATGCCGTGAGCTTCGACGCGCAGAGACTGTACGAGTTGTTGCCGGCCATTTATCGCATCCGTGATGCTGAACAAGGCCTGCCCTTGAAGGCATTGCTCACGGTCATCGCCGAGCAGGCTGGCGTGCTCGAAGAGAATTTGTCGCAGCTGTACGATGATCAGTTCGTGGAGACGTGCGCGCCATGGTTGCTGCCGTACATCGGGGACTTGATAGGCCTCACCGGATTGCCGGGCACCAACGTGCAGGCGCTGAGTCCGCGCGCCGAAGTGGCCCATACGGTCGGCTATCGCCGTCGCAAGGGCACCGCCGCGATGCTCGAGCAGTTGGCCCGCGACGTGAGCGGATGGCCGGCCCGCGCCGTCGAGTTCTTCCAACTTATTGCGGCCACGCAGTATTTGAATCATCTCCGTCCCGAGAATCAGAGTCTCATCAGCGTGCGTGGGGCGGATCGGCTCGAGTATCTGGGTGGCCCGTTCGAGCACGCAACGACGGGCGGCAGTTCAGACGTGGCCCACAACGTTGATGTCCGTCGCATCGCGAGCGGGCGTGGCCGGTACAATATTCCGAACGTCGGGATTTTTCTCTGGCGGCTCGAGTCGTTTGCGCTCACGCGCTCGCCGGCCGTTCCTGCGGTAGCCGGCGACCGGCGACGCTTTCTGTTCAGCCCGCTAGGCGTTGACTCGCCCCTCTTCAATCTGCCCAAGACGGAAGACGAGGTCACTCATCTCGCCGAGCCGATCAATGTGCCGGACCGAATCCGGCGGCGCGTGCTGAAAGGAAGTCTCGACGACTACTACGGCCGAGGCCAGAGCCTGCTCGTCGAACGCGCAGTCGTCGACATTGCTGTCGCGCCCACAGAAATTCCATCCGTCGACATCATCGTCTGCGACCTGACGGGCTGGAGCAGTCTGCCCGACGGCAAAATTGCGATCGATCCCGTGCTGGGGCGTATTGCGTTTCCACAAGACGAGCCCCAGGACGTTCTGGTGACGTTTCACTATGGCTTCAACGGCCGGATGGGTGGGGGCGAGTACAGCCGCCGTCGTTCCTCCGATGCACGTCGAACGGTGCTCGACGATCAGGGCATGCCCGTCAAGCTCGTGGTCAACCGAGTCGCCAATTCCTACTTCACAGATGCTGCCGCACCGAACGCCGCGTTCACGACGATTGCCGAAGCCCTGAAGCATCTCGATCAAAGGGGGGGCACCATCGAGATCGTCAACAGTGGGCGGTACGCCGAAACACTGGAGGTCGACGCGACAGGCAAGGTCGTCACGCTGCGTGCGGGTGAGAAATACCGGCCGATCGTCGCGCTAGGCGCCGACCTCGTGGTCAGCGGTGGCATGAACGACGAGGTCATGCTCGATGGCTTGCTCATAATCGGCGGCACGTTGAGAGTCGATGGCGCACTTGGCCGCCTGGTTCTGCGTCACTGCACGCTCGTCCCAGGCATCCGACTGTTGCCTGACGGAAAGCCGGCGCTGCCGACCACGCCGAGTCTGGTTGTCAGCTCTGTCAACACGAGGGTCGAGATCGACCACTGCATCGTGGGCGGCATCCGCGCGACCTTGGACGCCGAGGTCAATGTCGCCGACAGCATCATCGATGCGACGGACGAAACGAAGCTGGCCTATGGCGGCACGACCGGGTTCGGCGGCCCGCTGACCATCACGAACAGCACGGTCATCGGGCTGGTGCGAACCTCGGTCATGCGCCTGGCGTCAAACACTATATTCATCGCCTCGTTCGCGAATGCGGCGGACAAGGCGGCGCTGATTGCTCCGGTCATGGCCGAGCGACGGCAGGAAGGCTGTGTGCGTTTCTCGTACCTGTCCGCAGGCGCGCGCGTCCCCGCTCGGTATCATTGCCAGCCTGAGGCGGACGGCTCGCTCATTCGGCCGCAGCTGGTCTCAACGCGTTTTCATGACCCTGCGTATTGCCAACTGAGCGCGTCCTGTCCACTGGAGATTTGGAAGGGCGCCGATGATGAGGCCGAGATGGGCGCGTTCCACAACCTCTTCGAGCCGCAGCGCGAAACCCACTTGCGTTCACAAATCGACGAATACCTGCGCTTCGGCCTTGAGGCGGGGATTTTCTACGCGACTTAGCTTCACCCATTGACCGGGGCCCCCTTGGATGAAAAGCGATTCCAGCCGCAACACATTCGACGCCCGCAAGCACTTCAGCAGCGTGCGCATGCAGCAGGGACGGGTGCAGCTCGACGCCGACTGGAACGAGCAGCAGGACATCATCGCGCATCGTGTTCGCGCAGACGCCGCTGACATCGTCGGCTTGTGTGGTGGACCACTCCATCATGCCGCTTTTCATATCTTCAGCGACGCGGGCGAGTTGAGCGCAGAGGAACGGGAACTGCCGGAGAACAGCACGTCGGTCGCGGGCTTCAGCGTCCCCGACTTTCTGATCAGCGCCGGCCACTACTATGTCGACGGGATCCTCTGCGAGAACGAACGGCTTACGTCATATCTCAGCCAACCGGACCTGCCGGGCGCCACGGCCATCGCGGCCCCTGGCTTGTACATCGTCTACGTCGACGTGTGGCAGCGGCACCTGACGGCGCTCGATGATCCGTCGATTCGCGAAATTGCGCTCGGTGGACCCGACACGGCGACCAGGACGAAGACCGTCTGGCAGGTGAAGTATTGGTTCGCGGGAGCCGCGGCCACCGGGAATTGCCTGACGACGTTTTCGGAATTCGATGCCTTGATCGCCCCCGGCGACGGCACGCTGAGCGCTAGAACCAACCCGACACAGACGAGCGCCAACCCCTGCATCGTGCCACCCGGCGCGGGTTATCGCGGACTGGAGAATCAGCTCTATCGCATCGAAGTGCACAATGGCGGCGATGCCTTTGATGCCACGAACAGCGGATCCCTGGTGACCCGGGTCGCTAACACGGAGCGTCAAGTCCGATTCACCGGCAGCGGTGCCGCATGGACCGTGGGCCAGGCGGTCGAAATTTTTTCGAGTACGGCTAGCAGCGATCCGATGAATGGCACGCTGGCCTACATCATGGCCAAAGACGACGGCTCGAAGACGCTGACCCTCAACATCACGGTCTCCAACCTTAAGCTCGACGTGCTGCGCTTGCGTCCTGCGCAAGCCACGTACAAGTGGTCGCGCAATAACGGCGCCATTGTGACCGCGATCGAGAGTATCAACGGCCAGGACGTTGCGGTCCATGATCTGGGTCCGGACGCCGTCCTCGGATTCAAGGAAGGTCAATGGATTGAGATTTCCGATGATGGACTCGAGCTGAAGGGCCAGCCGGGCCAATTGGTTCAGATCAGCGCGATCGATCGCGCCGTCAATCTCATCACGCTCAGCGTCGCGCCCCGGCCTCTGTCGGCCCAAGCCGGCAACGTCGACAAGAAGCTTCACCCCAAGCTGCGAGGCTGGGACGGAATCGGGGCGATCAAGTTTCACCCGAGAATTCACGAAGACCACTTCCTCGATCTGGAAGACGGCGTGCAGGTGTGTTTCGCCGCAGGTTCATTCAAGACTGGGGACTATTGGAACATCCCAGCCCGCACGGCTACGGCGGACACGCAGTCGGGCAACATCGATTGGCCGCGCGATTCGTTGGACAAGCCGCTCGCACAGTTGCCGTTCGGCATCAAGCATCGATATTGCCGTCTGGCGATGCTTCACTGGGGCGACGACGTATTCGTTTTGACCGAGGATTGCCGCCGCCTCTTCCCGCCCGTTACGGAGCTGACCAGCCTGTTCTACGTCAGCGGCGACGGCCAGGAGGCGATGCCGGATCTCACGCAGACGGCACTGCTGGTGCCGTTGCCGCGGCCGGTATGCGTTGGCGTGGCGAACGGCAGCTGGCCCATTCAGAACGCTAAAGTGCGCCTGCATGTGACGGTCGGCGGTGGCCATATTTCGCCCGGGGTGCAGGGCGGCGTGCAAGTCCATCCCACAACGATCGACGTCCGCACGGATTCCGGCGGATTGGCGAGTTGCCTCTGGCAGATCGATGCCGGCACCCAGAGCCAGCAGCTCACAGCCACGTTGTTTGATGCCGACGACCATCCCGTGCATCTCCCGGTCATCATCACGGCGAATCTCAGCGTCGCCGATCAGGTAGCCTACGATCCGGGAAAGTGCGGGTCGCTCCAGGGACAGAAGACAGTGCAGAAGGCGATCGACCGCCTCACGCAGTTGATCAGCCTGTACGAGGCGGGCGGGAACAATCAGGAGAAGATGCCAGGAGCCCCTCTCAAGCCGCTCCGCGTGTTGGCGGCGGACGCGTGCGGGCCTGTCGGGGGCCAGACCGTTCAATTTACGATCGTCGCTGGTGGCGGCACGGTCGCGCCGACCCAAGGCATGACCGACGTCAACGGGTTTGTCACCACCATGTGGACCCTCGGTACATCGATGCCGAGGCAGGAGGTGGAGGCCATGCTCGTCGATGGCGCCCAACCCTCCATCGCGGCGCCCACGGCCGTTCGGTTCACCGCGAATCTCAGCATCGCCGGGGAGGTCGCCTACACCCCCAGCGCCGAGCAATGCCCCGACCTGGCGAAGGTCACGACCGTTCAGGAAGCGCTGGACGAGCTCTGCAAGCAGATTGTGCGACCCGAGCCCGGCATCAAGATCAAGGACGTCCTGACGCAAGACGGTAAGCGGCTGGAGAACGACACGCTCGTACCCGTGTCCCGATTGGCGCAAGGCATCAGGATTATCTGCGATGCCGATCTGGCGCCCGAGTCCGTGGGACGGTCGCCGGATCCGCCATCCAGCTTTCCTCAAGCGGTTGCCGAAAAGCCGACCTGCTTCGTCACACTGGATTTGCCTTATCCAATAGGCGCGGATAGAAACGTGTGGGAATTCAACGAGACGGTGGGTTTTCAAGGCGTCATCGTCGCGTGTAACGCAAGGATTAGGAATAACGAAATCCACTGGACTCCGACCGCGTCCGCCAATAAATGGCTGACGTCCGTTCTGTTTGCACGTAAGGTGGCAGACCGCGTCTTGGCTCACCTCACGCTCAAGGGCAATTTCATCTGGTCCAGCAAGTCTGAAGAGGCGCCCTCGTATCTGGATGGTGAGGCGTTTGGCACTAGGGGGGCCGCAGGCCGAACCGATCTGCGCCTCCCGAGCGGAGATGGTCGCAAGGGCGGCACCTTCGAGTCGTGGTTCTGGCTCACCCCGTAGAATTCCAACCCAGCGCTCCAGATAGGCATTCAAGTTCGGACTGTAGGCAGGCTGCGAGCGGTTTGTTCTGACCCGCCTTGAGCATCGCCGGTTACCGATTGTATAGCTTTCGCCTGTCGAGCCGGACTGTTCGGTGCTCCATCGGCGCGGCGCAGCGGATGAGGCGCCGATCGTCGAGGAAGGGATCGAAGGCGTCCGGCTGATGCCCGAAGGCGAATGGATCGCAATTTCCTGTCGTGATGCTCGCGGACCCCACCTGCAGCGCGGCGCGCGCAACCCCGAGCCGGCATGTCGATCCGGTTCGCCGACTTTGGCTTGAGCAGCTCTGCGGTTTGGCACCCGTCGAGCTTCACGCTCCTCGGCGAGATAAGTAATGAGAAAACGCGCGGTCGCGTCGGGTCTATCCGGCTCACGAGTTGCTCCTGCGGAGTGGCAGCAATCGAGACAGATGGTTACAGCTGAAGTGCGCGTAGTGATCGCCGCAAGCAGCTGATTGAGCTCAAAGTCAAACAGGAGCTGCCACCGGTTTGGTTGGAGATCGAAGTCGACGGGTACGAGCGCTTCGCGGTAAAATACCTGCCCATTGGAAGTGCTGACCGGTACACGTGTTCCGTGACCCGAGTAGTAGATGAAGACGCGATCACCCTGCTCGACGTTTTCAGAGAGAAGTTCGGTGAACGCCGCGCGAAGATTTGCAAGCGTCGCAGGCTCAGCATCAATGGAGGTCTTGTGTTTTGCGTTGTTATGAGGCGAGATGGGCACTTAATGCTCTCTCTTGGTATCCCCATCCGAGGACTGAGAAGAAGTCGCTGGACGGCGTCAACATCATTCACACAGCCATGCAGCGGCTTTATCGCATTGAACCGTCCCGGGTTTG
>Ga0326597_10004957_pt1 | contig 18597 bp, 10 predicted proteins | sample RVTome_12_FD_203789 | JGI IMG/M metagenome (GOLD analysis project Ga0326597, IMG submission 203789) | Soil microbial communities from uranium-contaminated site in the Upper Colorado River Basin, Wyoming, United States - RVT100D185 | ecosystem: Environmental > Terrestrial > Soil > Contaminated >... | reverse complement strand
CAACCGAGGTATAGGAAAAGCCCTTATCCGCCCTTTTGACAAAGACCCCAAAGGTGTGAATATCCCTCGTCAATCTCTCAGGAACCTTGGATAAAACAACCTTCTTTATCGAATTCAAGTCTTTTTTAACAATGTAGGCATTTGCCATCCAGGAAATTCCAAATACGCTCTTTAGAGGCTCGATATCTTCACTCTCAACAACTATCCTCCCATGAAGCCTCAGGACCTTCGCAGAGACCGCTTTTTTGATATTTTCAATGAGTCTTCTCTCGAATAAGGGGCGGTTCCTCCCCTTCAGCGCAAGCTCACCATAGTGTACGAGTATTGGCATGTCGATAGGTTCTTATTATAACTAATCCTCTCATCAAATGTAGCACCCGCTCCCAGAACGGGCATCAACGCGTGGACTGATGTGGGAATCAGTCCCTACATCCTTTGCAAAAGCCTCGCTCCTCACATTTAATTATCCCACCAGCAAGACTGGCGGGCTACCCGTGTGGGGGAACAGGGACTGGCGGGCTACCCCTGTTAAATGAACGATAACACCACTGGGTAGGTCACGAGTCCCTTCGATCTAACTCAGGGCAGGCTTGCTCGTGACATCAAAGAACCTGCTAATTGCCTAATTTATGGCGAACTGAAGTTCCCCGCTACAGGTCGCCGCTACTGCAAATAAAAAAAAGCCAGGGGGTTTTCCCCTGGCTTCTTCATATTCTTACTTGTAAAGATAGAAGGGGTTTGATCCCTTCTATCCTTGTGATTTATCTATTTACTTCTGCCCCTTCTTCCTTCTCCTGATCAACCTGAATCCAATCGCTAATGCTGGAACAAGCGGTATCAGTATGTTCGCCATCGCGGTACCTAGCTGTATCGGAGCAGCCCCCGCTATTGATGTACAAGAGCCACTGCTACCCTGTTGCCCGCTCGGAGTTGGTGTTGGTGTAGGCGTAGGTGTCACAGTAACAGTAGGCGTAGCCGTAGGTGACACAGAAGGTGTAGGTGTCGGTGTGGGTGTAGGCGTTGGTGTTGGTGTGGGAAGTGGCTCATCACTCGGCGGGAACGGCTCTCCTTCGTCCTGTAATCCGAACCTGCCAAAACAAACCGTTCTTGGGCTACAACTAACCCCTTGTTCTGCCGTATCAAACTCATCGGGGGTATAGGTTGATTGCGCGAAAGTAGGCTTATAACCCGTACTCGGTGTGCCAAAGTTGTAAAGATCAAAGAAGTTCATCAAAACCACATCGCTTCTTGCGGCTATCGATTCTGGACCGGGCGGCACGTTGGGATCAACCAACTGCGAGAAATTACCAAAATGCTGCACCGGAAGAGCATTATTGAATGAACAATCGGGATTTCCATCAACTATAGGATCTGGACTCCCCAAAACACTCGCAGAACCACCGAAGCCGCCGTTCACATCACTAACATTGGTATCACAGTCACTTTCATTGGCCGACCTTGCCCACATGTCAACTCCGTAGTCATAGTCAAAGCCACCAAGTACATCAGTCACATCATCTAGCATCCTCATGCTCCCGTATGTATACTCAAACTTAATCGCACGGTCATCCGTATCACACAAAACAACCGGTGTTATGATGAAGGTGCCTTCTTTTCCCTGTATTATACTTTCAAATATGTTCTGCCCAGCATTTGAAATGATGTTTCCAAGATCGTAGACATGTGTATCAAATGGTGTATATGAATCGCAGAAATTTAGGATCTCAACGCAATTTTCATCCAGAATCTGAACATGAACGCTCAGGTTGAGAGGAGCACAACCGGCGTCCCCAAAATTACAATCGGGGGGAAGAGCCGTCCCAAGCTCGTCTGCCTGCGTGTCCGGTAATGCCGTGTTCGTGTATTGAATGAATGTCCTTCTTCCATCCTTTTGGCTCCACCATACAACATTCTGAGTTGAGGTACAATTGGGGGAAGTGTGCAACTGACAAAAATCTGTATCGGCGGCCGCCGAGCCTTCATCTATTTCAAGCCAATCCAGGCCCCCGACAACACCCTCAAAATTCTCGAGCAGCTCAAATGTCCCGATAAGCCCAGCGGTAAAATCTGGCACGAAACAGCCCGGACAATCTATCGGATCGGGATCCACTGGAAGAAGATTAAGCCTCAACCATCCGTTATCGATAGGAACCTGAGGGCACAAAGGCGCGCCCACTATCTGAGCTTTAGCATCATAAACCTTGGTCCCTAGAAATAAAAGCATTATTGCGATCACTAGGAACATCCCTGATTTCAGTTTCTTTAAATACATTATCCATTTCCTCCTTTAGTTACTTAGGATTTTTAAAAACGTCATTTATCGACATTAAATTAATCAAAATAATCACCTGTATTACCAGGTAAACCTACCCAGGAATCCATGCTCCCAGTTCCATCTCCATTGTTAAGACCAATCCACCCGCCACAGAACTTATCGCTATCATCACAAATGTCGTCAGCCTTATCTGCCATTATCATCCATCCGTTGGGGTTGGTTCCACTGCATAGTGTGGACCCTCCCTTGCTGTTAGGAAGCCCCTGATTTACGCCCAGGTTGATAAGGGGGATCGTCGTTTCCTCAACCCCCGATGTCCTGCAGCCAAGCTCTGGCCTGTCATCGCATGAAACTATGTTTTCATTTGTATCGATTATCTCTCTTGCCCACTTTAGCTGCTTGGGATCTCCTAAACACAGATCCTTGTCATTTCGTTGCATGGACATGATAACTACATCAGAAAACGAGGTATCATCAACGTTATTGAAGTTAAAACCAAATACCGGCTTATCCATACTGTTATCTCCACCATGATCACCCAATGTAAGCGCCCTGTATTCATAGTTTCCGTCAGTATCTATAATCCTGAAATTTGCCAAGAGGACTGGATCATTCGCGCAGCCGCCACCAGCAGCCTGTACAGCTACAACAATATAGCCATGACCGTCATCCAGGATGGGGGGGAAAAGCTCTACCCCATCATTTCTTGTCAGGTTCCTTACATTATATACGTGTGTATCATTACCAGTATATGTGTCTGCGAAATTAAATTCGGTGCACCTGTTCTGGAATTGAGGGTCTGGATCGGAGGCATTGAAGGTCTGCACATGAACGGTTATTGGACCGCCGCTCACATTTGTGACCTGGAGAAAGGATTCCCTATCCCTGAGATCCCAATAACCCACCACAAATGAACCAGGCTCTATTTTTACAAAGGTTTGATCGGTATCACTCTGGCCCGCAAAAACAGCACCGGGTGAAGAAAGTAAAAACAAAGCTCCAAAAATCATCAAAATTAATACAAATGATAACCTTAAAAAGATACTTTTAGACATTAAACATATCCTCCTTATTTGATTTTCATAATCAGAGTGCTTGTTAAACATTTTCATCCTCCTTCATATTTTACTCAAGGATTGATCCTGATTTTCGAGAGCTGAAAAACATTAAGGATTGCTTCCCAGATAACTCTCATCCTCCAAATTAAAAAAACTTACCGAAATTAGAACATACATCATCACATTTGTCAAGCCCTTTTTAAAAAGTAGATAAAAATTTTCGTGATGCCTCACTGCATGTCCTCCTTTATTGTTTCAAGAGATTAAATCACAAATAAAATACCTTGTCAAGAGCATATTAATGATTATGTGAAATTTTCAAAATAAGCTAAAAATAACATGGCCACATTTTAGACGTAGTAATCTATAGGTGCCAGCGCTAAACAGGCAATCCTTGCCCAAACAGTGTCACAACAGGGGTAACAATCAAACATTAGTACCAACTATCGTTGCTTCTTATGAATCTATTACATAATAATAAAGACGCTAACTCAGCAGATTTTCTAACCCCAAATGGAGACCCACATGTCTCCGCCACATTATTTTAATTATACCAATGCAAATTCGGGACAAGAATGTCCCGACTATCCGTAATAGACTATCCGTAATATATATATGGTAGCAAGTAACGATAGGCGGGGGTTTCCAACCCCGAAGGTATAAAGCATTTGGAATGAAAACATAATGGTTTTCTCAACACTTGATACAAACATTGAAATCAAATATGTAGCGGACGACTTTAGTCCTCCACTGATCTACTCCCCCTCTAGAAAAAGGCATGTGCTAAGGAGTCGAAGGAGGGACTAAGGGGGATCTGATAAATCCCCTCTAACTCCCCTTTTAAAAAAAGGGGAGGAAAAAAATTGTGTGCCCGCTGCCCCCGGGTAGCCCACCAGTCTTGCTGGTGGTACATCAATTGTCACGAGCAAGCCTGCCCTGAGTTAGATCGAAGGGACTCGTGACCTACCCAAGATAATCAAATGTCTTTTACATTTAATGCAAATTCGGGACAAGAATGTCCCGCCTATCCGTAATATATATATGGTAGCAAATAACGATAGGCGGGGTTTTCCAACCCCGCAGGGATAAAGCATTTGGAATGAAAACTAATGGTTTTCGCCACATTTCATACAAATATTGCAATCAAATAAGTAGCGAGGTCTTTAGACCTCCATTTTTTTAGTATATTATTCTACATTTTACAAAAAAGGAGATTGAAGACATGATCGTCAAAAAAGCTCTTTCACTTGTAATAGCTACAATACTTATAATAGCAATAATTGGTTGTCAAAATAGTCAGAATAAAAAGGAAGAAGCAGTCAGAAAACTCACCGAGATGGGGATTCAATGTAATGAGAAGTCCTTATTTGACAAGATAAAAGAGCCTGACACTGTGGCAGTAAAACTATTGCTTGACGCAGGGATTGATCCTAATATAAGAGACAAAAAGGGATTTTCGCCCCTCATGGATTCCGCAGCTAGAGGCCATACTGAAATAGTTAAGACCCTGATTGTAGCGGGAGCGGATGTGAATGCAAAATCAAGATACAATGACAGGACCCCATTGATGCTGGCGTCATTAAATAGCAAGTCCGAAATTGTAAAAGTTCTGATAAGGTCAGGAGCTGATGTGAATGCAAAGGCCGGAGATGGTGCCACACCTCTGATTTTGGCTTCGGACGGGGGAGAAGTTGAGATTGTAATTTTACTAATCAAGTCAAGAGCGGATGTGAATCAAAGAGACGGCGAAGGTTCCAATGCATTGATAAGAGCAGCGAATAATGGCTACGAGGATACAGTAGAAGTTTTGTTAAAATCAGGAGCAGAAGTAAATGCGGTTAATGTCAGGGGCGATACAGCATTAATAAGAGCTGCGAGGAATGGACACCCCGAGACTGTTAAGCATTTACTAGATTCTGGTGCAGATATAACCATAAAAAATAACAATGATACAACGGCATTGATACAGGCCGCATCTAAAGGAATTATAGAAACAATAAAGTTATTGCTCCATGCGGGAGCTGATGTGAATGCCAAAGACTATAAGGGGAGGACAGCCCTTTCGATAGCTAAGGGAAAAGGTAATAAAGAAATAGCTGAATTGCTTATTCAAAAAGGAGCAAAGGAACTACCCACGGCTTCGCCCGCCCCGACAAGTAGAGGACTTTAGTCAAAGATCGTCAATCTCCTCCTGAGGGGGGGGGTTATGTCCCCGCTCCCCCCCCGGGTAGCCGGCCAGTCTTGCTGGTCGGTTATTGTGCAACGAGCAAGCAAAGTCGATGGGCCTGCCCTGACCGTTCGACAGGGCTCACGACAGGGTTAATCGAAGGGACTCGTTGCCTACCCAGGATAATCAAATGTCTTCTACGTTTAATTCGAATTTCGGGACAGGAATGTCCCGACTATCCATGATAAATACCTTCATCAATAACGATAGGTGGGGTTTTCCAACCCCGCAGGGTTAAAGCATTTGGATCGTGTCCGGAATTGCGGTTACCGGCAATGACCTGGGTTTTTAGTCGTGAACTCCCGGCAACTGGCAACGAAAAAATTTATAGTTGATTAGTGATGTATGAGCTAGTAATATTATAGTCATTATTTTTTCGGCAAGAAATCAAAAATCAGGAGAAAATTTAGCTTGAGCAGAATCTTTCAACTTATAAAAAAATTCCACTTTCCCCTAATTGTAGTTGCACTTCTATTCTATCTCTCACTTTTTTCATCCGTTTCACAAAATTCGGAGAGCGGCAACCAGCTTAACAGCCTGGCCTTCTTGCCTAACGTAACAAAATATGTAAACAAGTACTACGTCGACAAAAGTGCGATTAATGCCAAAGCCATGCTCGTAAAGGGCATGGAAAGACTTGAAACCATGCTGGATGAAGTCCTCGTTGACTTTCCCGACGGTGAGAATAGCGAAACATTCAAGGTTCAGGTACTGAACGAATCAAAAGCTTTTAATATGGGCGACATTAGTAATTTGGATGATCTGGAGCATACGATTAAGGAGGTCTTCCAGTTTATCCAGCCTCGTCTGACATCGGATGAGCCAAAAATCCAGGACGTCGGATACGTAGTTACAGATGAAATGCTTAGAACGCTCGATCCACATTCTGGTATCATCACTCCCCAGATCTACCAGGAGTTTATGATTGAAACGGAGGGAAGCTTTGGGGGACTTGGTATTGTAATAGGGATAAGGGATGGACAGCTCACGGTGATCTCACCCATTGAAGGAACGCCCGCTTACAATGCAGGTATAAAGCCAAACGACAGGATAGTTCAGATAGAAGATCAATCGACAATAAACATGTCTCTAATCGAGGCGGTAGGAAAATTACGGGGCCGCAAGGGAACAGAGGTAACCATTTATGTAACTAGGGAGGGATTTCCCGAGCCCAAAAAATTCAGGATGGTCAGGGACACCATAAATATCCAAAGCGTCGAAGCATTCGATTTAGGTAAAGGGATCTTATACGTGAGAATCAGGGATTTTCAGAAAAACACCTTTGACAGCATAAAAGAAGCATTGCAAAACAAAAACGGCAAGGTCAAAGGCTTAATTCTTGATCTCAGGGGTAACCCGGGGGGGCTCCTTGATCAAGCGGAGAAGGTGTCAGACGTCTTCTTAAAGGACGGTGTAATAGTTATAACAAAGATAGGAGACTCTGACAAAGAATATAGTGCAAGTGAAGATGTCTCTGATTATGTCGGTGAGATAGTAGTGCTAATAGACTCGGGGAGCGCAAGCGCATCAGAGATAGTCGCGGGTGCCCTGAAGAATAATGACAGGGCAGTGCTCATAGGGCTAAGAAGCTTCGGTAAGGGCTCTGTTCAACAGATATTCGATTTAAATGATGGTTCTGCCCTCAAACTTACAATCGCAGACTACCTAACACCTGGCAATATCTCAATTCAGGACGTAGGAATCACGCCAGATATAATGCTCAATCCAGTGGTGATTTCCAAGGAGAATGTCATCTTTAACCCCTCTGATCCCTCTTCCGATAAACCGCAAACTAATTCAGATGAGAAAACAAAGCCGTTGGAGGATCCGATTTATTCCATCAAATATCTTGATAACTCGAACATCGTCAACGAAGAAGATGAGGAGATAACACCTGAAGAGGCACTGAGCAGGGAGGAAAAAATAAAGAAACTTGACGAGGACTTCTATATCGATGTTGCAAAAGAGATTATCAATTCTACTAACTCTACATCCAGGAAAGAGATACTCAATCAACTGAAAGGCGAAATTAATAGAATTTCAAAAGGGCAGGAGATAAAGATGGGGGACGCATGGAAGGATCTGGGGGTAGACTGGTCTCATTCGGAATCGGGGTCCCGTTCGCCTGACATTTCAGTAAAGGTTTTCCCAGCATTTCCCGTTGCTAAAGCAGGAGAGAAGCTCAACGTAACTGCGGAAGTAACCAATCGAGGTACGTCGCCTATTTATAGATTGGAAGCCATAACAAAATCTGACAATCCGAGTTTCGATGGAAAAGAATTCATATTCGGCAAATTAAACCCTGGTGAAAAAAGATCTTGGACCGACACCTTTGATATCCCTGAATGGGCACTCAAAAGCGAGGATGAAATCACTCTGCATTTTGGAGACGCTGAAAACAAAAAACTCAACGATTATAAATTCAAGGCAAGGGTAGAGGAGTTGCCAAGGCCATTATTTTCTTTTAATTATTCTATCATCGACGATGGACGGTACGACTCTCATGGAAATGGAAATGGTATCCCGGAGTTCGGCGAGGCCATAGCACTATTGGTAAGGGTTAAGAACAGCGGCGAGGGAGTAGCAAAGAAAGGCATTGTAACACTCAAGAACAACTCGGGGGAAAAGCTATTTTTAAAACAGGGCAGATTTGAATTTGAGAACCTTCAACCAGGTGAAATGAGAGAGTCTCCTCTCAATTTTGAAGTCAAGAAGCCCGACGCAAAGATTGATTTGGAGCTTCAGATACTCGATGAAGTCCTCAAAGAGGGTTTAATGAGCAAAATCAATATCCTTGAAAGCGAAAAGGAGGCAAATTTTCTCAATAACTCGCAGAATATTGTTGTGTTAAACGATAAAACACTGATCAAGGGGGGTAGCTTTACGGACGCGCCTGTTCTGGCAATATCTGATAAGGGGGCAGGCTTCAAGACGATGGGAGAAAACGATGAATGGGTCAAAATTAAACTTAATGAAAACATGGTCGGGTGGATAAGAAAAGACGATATCATCTTCGTAGACTTTGTAAGTTCATCTTCCGACACACAGAATTTAAAAGAATATTTTGAAGGACCTCCAGTCATAAGCATTGTTGATCCGCCCCTTGCAACTGAGTCCGATACAATCACCATTAACGGTTCGGCAGAGGACGGTGATGGCGTTGCGCTGGTTTATGTTTTTTTGGATGAGGACAAAGTTATGCTACTACCCTCGAGAGAAAATAATGTTCCAATTTCCGTCAATTTAAAACTACATGAAGGGACTAATGTAATAACGTTCCTTGCAAAAGACTCAAAGGGTCTGATGGCTAAAAAGTCTTTTGTTGTAAGGAAAGAGGGCTAGACTAAGGACATGCTAACTGAATGGCCAAATTCATTCTTGGTCGGGTCTTTACAGGAGCGTTTGTTGTCATTGTCGTATCATCCATCACTTTCTTCCTGCTGAGAGTCCTTCCAGGCGGACCCTTTGATACGGAAAAGAAACTCCCTCCTCAGATTCTGATCAATATAGAGCAAAAATACAGGCTGACCGAGCCGGTATGGAAGCAATACGCTATATACATGAATAACCTTTTAACCGGTGACTTCGGGCCCTCCTACAAATACGTTGACAGGACCGCAAACGATATTATCGGGGACACGCTCCCGGTATCGATGGAGCTGGGTTTAGTCGCGCTACTAGCCTCTATCATATTCGGTACATCAATGGGAACGATTTCCGCAACCAGGCCAAGGGGATTGTTCGATTTTGTTGCGGTATCCCTATCTACCGCTCTGGTATCTGTGCCAAGCTTCGTCATAGGCGCAGTCTTAATATATGTGTTCTCTGTAAAACTGGGGTGGTTTCCCGCAGCCCTGTGGGGAGATGCTAGGCACCTTGTACTACCTGCACTGACCCTTGCCTTGGGTCCAGCCGCCTACCTGGCGCGTCTCGTTAGGGCAAGCATGCTAGAGACATCCCAAGCTACATTTATAAGAACCGCAAGGGCAAAGGGACTCAGCGAGACAAGGGTGGTCGTTAAACACATACTCAGAAATGCCCTAATTCCAGTGGTTACTGTTTTGGGTCCCATTAGCGCCTACCTGATCACTGGCTCGTTTGTAGTGGAACACATTTTTGCAATCCCCGGAATGGGGAGGTTTTTTGTTTTCGCCGTATCAAACAGGGACTACCCACTCGTAATGGGAATTACAATCGTCTATACGGTTATACTAGTCATAGCTAACCTCCTAGTAGATATACTCTATATTGTATTAGATCCGAGAATTACCTTTGAAAAAAGAAGAAAGTAGAGCTATGAGAAACATCAAGCTAACAATAGAGTACGATGGGACCAATTACCTTGGCTGGCAGAGACAGAAGAGAGGGCCTACCATACAGGAAACTATAGAAAATGCACTTGTAAAGATAACTACCCCCCATCTCATTTCCCTTCGACCTTGCTCAGGACATGCTTCCCCCACAAGGGGGGAAGGGAGCTTTGAGGTAAAGCTCATAGGATCCGGAAGGACAGACACCGGTGTCCATGCCTTGGGTCAGGTAGCAAATTTTAAGACCTCAAGCGGACTGTCGGCTTGTCAGCTTCAAAAAGCGCTTAACGCTATCCTCCCTGAAGACATCTCCATTGTAAAATGTGAGGAAGCGGATATGAGGTTTCATGCACAATTCGACGCTAAAAGTAAGACATATACCTATATAATATTGTACCGCCCATATCCCTCGGCGCTGGAGAGGCGCAGGGCCTGGCACATCCCATTCACATTGCACGTACCAGAAATGAAGGAAGCCTCAAAGGCCCTTATAGGTGAACATGATTTCAGTGCATTTGGTCTATCTACGCGCACCCTGAGATCGACCGTCAGGGAGATATTGAAGCTCGAAATAGCGTTCAGCGAAAAGGATCATCTATATTTTGAAATTGGAGCCACGGGATTTCTAAGAAGAATGGTAAGATTGGTTGTCGGGACACTTATTCAGGTAGGAAAAGATAGAATCACAGTCGAAGGCTTCAGGAGAATATTGGAATCTGGGGAAAGAACCAAATTTGTACGGCCTGCCCCCCCGTGGGGACTTTATTTGAAAGAGGTCAAATATTGAAGGGAATTTTAGACGAAATGCGGGGTTGGAAAACCCCGCCTATCGTTATTGATGACAATATCACTTATTGTGGATAGTCGGGACATTCTTGTCCCGAAATTTGGGCAAATCGTTGACATTTGATCGTCCCACCAGCAAGACTGGTGGCCTACCCTAGTTGCAATTAATCAATCATGTCCAATTGTTCTGAAAAATTCATTGATGAAAATCTGTAATCAATCGGGTCTTCAACCATACCTTTCCTTACAGGATTTGCGTGAATATAGTCTAGCTTCTCCCTGCACTTTTCCTCGGAATAAATCCCAAAATCATAGAAGCTCTTTTGCCATATGGTACCTTTGACGCCCAGACTTCTTAACTTGTAAGCGAATAAGCTCTTAATTTTTTGAATGACCGATGAGATTCCAAAGCCCTTCTTTGGCATTATCAATAAGTGAAAATGGTCTGGCATTAGAACAAACCCCAAAAGCAGAAATCCATATCTATCCCTGCAACAGAATAGATTTTTAACGAATAATTCTGCATAAATATAATTAAGGAAAATGGGATTGTTATATAACGTTTTCGATGTTACGAAGTATACGTGATTTTCAATATTATACCGTTTCAGTTTTGACACAATATAATTATAAACCCACCAGCAAGACTGGTGGGCTACCCGTCTGGGGGAGGATAGGGATGGGTGGGTTACCCGCTTTAATTAAGCGATGCTATCGCCGGGTAGGTCACGAGTCTTGCTCGTGACATTCGATTATTCGTTAAAAAAATCATTTAAATTATTGGACAGGTTACAAATTAGAATAAATATGCAAAAATAAGCAGGACCGAAATGAAATTTCTCAGATATAAAACTAAAGACGGCAAGGTAAAACACGGCTATCTTGAAGAAGGCAAAGTATTTGAGATTACCGGAGACATTCATGGCGAACATCATCCAACCGGTGACGAGTATAAGGTCAATAATATAAAATTCCTGGCTCCATGCTCCCCGAGTAAAATTGTGGCAGTAGGGCTTAATTACAGGGACCATGCGGAAGAACTTAAAAAGAAGATTCCTGGCGAACCCTTACTCTTTATGAAGCCATCGACCTCAATAATCGGCCATGAAGATAAAATTATATACCCAAGTCACATGTCCTCACGGGTTGATTACGAGGGAGAGCTTGCAGTCGTTATAGGAAAAGAGGCAAAGTGGGTAAATGAATCTGAGGCATTTCAGTATATATTTGGATACACTTGCATAAACGATGTTACGGCCCGGGATCTCCAGGTAAAGGATGTTCAATATACAAGGGCGAAGGGATTCGATACCTTTGCTCCGATCGGGCCGGTTATAGAAACAGAAATCGATCCATCAGATTTAGAAATTTCGACATTCCTTAACGGTGAGCTAAAGCAACATTCCAGGACATCTGAAATTATTTTCAAAGTTCCTAGGCTCCTAAGCTTCATCTCAAGGGTCATGACGCTTCTTCCCGGAGATATAATCGCGACTGGCACACCATCTGGAATAGGTCCCATGAAAATTAGTGATAAAATAGAAATCAAGGTTGAAGGAATCGGGAATTTAAAGAATTATGTAGCCTAGTTTGATCGATGCGGGGTTGGAAAACCCCGCCTATCATAATTGATGACAATATTTATTATCGATAGTCGGGACATTCTTGTCCCGATTGAAGGGTAGGTCACGAGTCTTGCTCGTGACATTGGATCGTCCCACCAGCAAGCCTGTCCTGAGTTTAATCGAAGGGACTGGTGGGCTACCCGTGGGGGGGACAGGAACTGGTGGGCTAATGATGTGGGGGGTATGGATTCGTGGGCTACCGTTTAAATTGACCGACAATATATTTTTGCCAATCCTACGAGAATGTAGGGACCGATTCCCATATCGGTCCACATATTGATGCCCGTTCGGGGAACGGGCGCTGGATTAATATAAGTTTATAATCGATTTATTGAAATTAGATTTATTCAAATTATAAGGATTAAACCGGCTGGATAAATATAATCATCTAATTAGTGGTACGTCGTATTATAGCCTGTGCTTGATTCTTCAATCGAGGATCAAGTCTCATTTGAAGCGCCTTCCGGGCAAGTTCAGCAGCTTTTGCCTTATTACCAAGACGAATATAAACGTTTGCAAAAAGAACTTGTGCTTTTCCATCAGTTTTGTAATTCTCAAATAGTTTATTCAGGTATCGCTCAGCTTCCTCATAATATTCAACGGAATATCTATTCCTCTTTAATTCACGTTCTCCTCTCAAAAAATTGAGATACCCCATATGATAATAATAATATCTTTCAGATTTTCTATGTAGATTGTACGATTTACGAAACCACTCCTCTGCGTCATCGAATTCGCCTATTTTGATATACGCAACTCCAAGGTTATTTGCTGCATAAGCCAATCTCTCATTTGAAACTCTAACCCTTGGATCAAAAACCTTTAAATATTCCTGAATTGCCTCTTGTACCATTCCCTCTTGCCTTAGGGCATGCCCGAGGTTTATGTGCGGATCGGCTGCAAAGGGAGATTTTTGTGATGCCGTTGCCCACAGGTTCAGGTTATTCTTCCATATGCTTTGACCATGTATAGTTGTTATTAGAAACGAAATACCTATAAGAATACCAACTGCCCATGCTAGCTTTTCGTATTTTATTTTTCTGCCGAATTCAAAAATCCAATAGCCAAGCAATAGGCAAAATCCGATAGAGGGTATGTATAAAAACCTCTCAGCGTAAGGTGCTGCGGCTATTCTAAACACAGCAACAAGAATCGGAGGCACAAGCGTAATCAAGATCCAAGAAATACCAAATGCGGTTATACCCTCTCTTTTCTTTACGGAAACTATGGTCATAATGCATAGCAGCAATAATAAGATTATAGAACCAAATAGATATATTCCCTCTTTTGGGACATTTGTTATGAAGGGATTTAAGTCAAAGGGAAAAACAAGCTTCTTTATATAAAATATATATGAAAATAAAGCAATTTTTATTTTAAAAAAAACGGTCTGAAGAAAATTTACATCAGGTTGCCCGTCAGAAATTTGGAACAGGCTAACATTGGCTAGACTATTGGAAAGTTCTCTACCATAGGCATTTATGCTACCTAGTAATGAGAAGTCCGCGATCATATTCTTAAAGGTATCAGTTCGTATATAGATATAGACAAAAAATAAGAAGGCATAGACAAAATATCTCAGCAGGTTAGTGCGAATTGCAATCCTTCGAATAAATATGTCATAACTTATTACTACGATTGGAAAAACAATCGCAACCTCTTTAGAAAGTAGTGAAAGAGCAAAACAAACGGCTGTAAAAACTAAAAACCATAGCTTCCTGAACGAGAGTATATGGAATACAAAGGCAAGCAAAAAAAAGATACAACATAATAAATCGGACCTACCAGCAACAAACGATACTGCTTCAACATGCATCGGAAAGGCAGCAAACAAAATCGATGAGAGAATAGCCACGCTTTCCCTTCTATCTATTCTAAATTCGCCAAGTACAAAAAGAGCAAAGAAATAAAATAACACTGTAACAATGGAATGCATGACCAGGTTACTTAAATGAAAACCAAAGGCGGAGTCCTTCCAGATTTTGTGATCAATCGTAAATGACGAAACCAATATTGGCCGATAATGAATTTGAGTGGGGCTAAGTAAATGTGATTCTATTTTAGAAGTATCATAAGAATAAATATTATTTAAAATACTCTCGTCATCCCAGACAAAATCACTACTTAGAGTGGGAATAAAAACCGCCAGAGAAAATATGAAGAGAAAAAGTGCAACTAGGAATTTGTTATGAAAAAGTCCTGCGATTACGCCTTCTTTTTTGTCCTTTTGAATTACATCTGCATCTCGTGATTGCTGCTTTGTGAGACTTTTTGCTTTCCTCTTTTTCTTGTCCATTATTCAGACCCAAAGGAAACACCAAAAATAAAATACAATTAAATTCTTGTCCTTCTTTGTAATTATCCAGTAAATTAAAAAAGCACCTTTAGCATTTATGGCAATTATCGTAATTAATATCTCAGCGATCGTTTTATTATACCCTTTTCATCCTACTAAGACCTGTTACTTCTAATTATGAAAAATTCCTTAAAAATTTCAACTTCAGGTAGAATACCAAGTTACTGTAATCACACCTAAAAGGAGCTCGAATGTGCCTAAAATACTGGTTCTGCCCGGGGACGGGATCGGAGTAGAGGTTAGTGACGTCAGCCTCGAGATTCTAAAAGGAATCGGGGATAAATATGATATTCAGTTCGATGTCGAGAAGGCATTATTTGGTGGAAGCTCCATAGATGCCTGTGGCGTTCCCATTACCCAGGAGGTTCTAAACAAGGCTAAGTCATCGGATGCGGTGCTTCTGGGGGCGGTCGGCGGTCCAAAGTGGGACCAGCTTGAATACGGTATTAGGCCCGAAAGGGGACTCCTTGCGTTAAGGAAAGAGCTCGATGCTTACGCAAATTTAAGACCCGCAGTCGTTTATGATTCACTTATTGACGCTTCTACCCTGAAAAAAGAGGTTATCGATGGCGTTGATATCATGGTGATAAGGGAGCTTACGGGCGGCATTTATTTTGGGACCCCACGGGGAATCGAAAAGCTACAAAACGGGGGCGAGAAAGGGGTAAATACGCTCCTTTACACCACATCCGAGATTGAAAGGGTCGCTAGAATAGCATTTCAGATCGCTACCAAGAGGAGAAAAAAGGTCACATCTGTCGATAAGGCCAATGTGCTCGAGGTAATGGAGCTCTGGAGAAAATGCGTATCAAGGATCGGATCTGCCGAGTTTCCAGAAATTGAACTCGAGCATCTTTACGTCGATAATGCAGCCATGCAGCTAATCCGTAGACCGAAGAGCTTTGATGTGATTCTTGCGGATAACATGTTTGGCGATATCATCAGTGACGAAGCCGCACAGCTTACAGGTTCGTTAGGGATGCTCCCGTCAGCAAGTATCGGAGCTACTGGGGCAATTTATGAACCAGCGCACGGGAGCGCGCCAGATATTGCTGGGAAAGATATTGCAAACCCTATAGCATCGGTCTTGTCCCTGGCAATGCTATTGAGGTATTCACTCAATCTGGATAAGGCGGCAGACGATGTAGAAGAAGCCATCAAAACCGTTCTTCAGAGGGGTTACAGAACAGCGGATATCTTCGAGGATGGCACTACGAAGGTAGGATGCAGGGAGATGGGAAACATAATATTGGAGGAAATCTATAAATTACAGTAGTCTTAATTAAACTTATTGGTTGTGAATTCGATACAAAGAACTGAAATAAAAAATTTATTCGACAACTTAAGACATTCCGAAATCTTTAAAGAGATTATTGATAAAATTGAAGAGGGTCCCCGCCGGATCACCCTGACCGGGCTTACCGGTTCATCGCGGTCCTATCTGATTTCGGCAATAGCTCAATTACTCAATCGGCCCGTTTTCTACATAACCGATTCAGTTAAAAGATCAGTCGAGGCACAGGGAGAAATCTCATGTTTTAGTGGACAAAAACCGCCACTCCTCGAAAAAAGGGAATTAGAGTTAAACGAATCGATCTTCTCATCGGTCTCCAAGGAAACTTCGGCTCGTTTAGAATGGTTATACCTTGCGAGAGTGAATAAAGTACTCATAGCCGAGGCGCCCGCTGTTCTCGAGAGGGTGATTCCGATGAACGTATTCGATGACTCCGTCATATCCATAAAAACTGGGGATAATGTGTCAAGATATGAATTTATTGCCAGGCTTGTGGAGATGGGTTATGTACAGACAGAGTTCGTGCAGAACGACGGAGAAATAAGCACAAGAGGATCGATAATTGACGTTTTTTCGCCCGCAACCCCCAATCCGATAAGGCTAGAACTCCTTGGAGATGAAATAAGCTCTATCAGATATTTCGGAACGTCTGACCAGAAGCTCATAGAAAAAACTGAAAGTGCCATAATTTTACCGGCAAGCGAACTAATTCTGAGCAAGGAGGCTATAAGCCGATCGATATGCTATGTAAAAAAGAAAGCCAAAGATCATGAGATACCAGCCTCCACTAAGATCTCGCTGATAAATGACATAGAGGGAGGTAAAAGGCTGCCCCGCATCAACATGCTATTACCATCATTCTACCCTAATCTTGGAACAGTCTTTGACTACCTTCTCCCAGAAACGCTGATCATTTTAGATCCGGCTGATGACATATTTAAGTCCCTTGGTTCATATGCTGACTCATTATTCAGAATCAACAGAAATCCAGGCAATAACAACATTCTACCGGACATAGACGAGCTCTATCTCACAAATGAGAGCCTTAGAGAGGAAATCTCAAGATTTCAAACAATTCAAGTCGAAGACTTATGGCTGAATGAGGAAGAAACAGATGGCATTAATCTATATACTGAACCTATTAACATTAAGAAAAAAAACGATCTCGATTCTCCATTTGAACCACTTGCCAATAAGATATTGGAAGCAGAAAAGATGGGCTGCTCGGCACATATCATCGTTAGCAACGATGTAAGCAGAGAAATGATAATTGAAGCGCTCGGAGGGCGGTCGATAAGCAACTTTGAGACGCATATTGGCCACCTTTCTTCTGGATTTATATTCCCCGCGGCTAATCAAATGATCATCGGAGAAAAAGATATATTCGAGGATAGCAAAAGAATACGCCCTCGAAAGATAAAGAACATACCTTCGGCCTTCTTAACATCATTCAGTGAGCTTAAACCCGGCGATTTCATTGTGCATGTGGATTTCGGGATCGGTATCTACAGGAGCCTTAAGAGATTAAGATTCGGTAACATGGAAGGCGACTTTCTGCAATGCGAATACCAAGGAGGTGATAAGATCTATGTGCCCGTAGATAAACTTAAGCTCGTTCAAAGGTACATAGGTGAGAGAAAGAATCCACGAATCGACAAACTCGGCCATCAAAACTGGAAAAGGGTGATAAGGAGGGTTAAAAAAGCGGTTGAGAACATAGCAAAGGAGCTCCTAGAGCTCTACGCTGTCAGAAAAGCAGAGAGCGGTTTTCAGTTTTCGAAAAGAGACAAGCTATTTAAGCAGTTCGAGTTCGAATTCCCGTATGAAGAAACAATAGACCAGGGCTCCGCTATAGAAGACGTAATGAGTGACATGGAGTCGCAAACGCCGATGGACAGACTGATTTGCGGCGATGTTGGTTTTGGAAAAACAGAGGTAGCTATAAGAGCTGCCTTCAAGGCGGTAATGGACGGAAAGCAGGTTGCCTTCCTTGTGCCGACGACCCTCCTGGCTTACCAGCATTATCTGACGTCAGTTGAGCGTCTAAAACAATATCCCTTAATAATAGAGACGCTATCAAGATTTAAGTCTCAAAGGGAGGAAAAATTAATCCTAAAGAGGCTTAAGGACGGTAACATCGATTTGATCATCGGAACCCATAAACTCCTAGGAAATAAAATTCAATTCAAGGACCTAGGGCTATTAATAATCGACGAAGAACACAAGTTTGGAGTCTCTCAAAAGGAGAGACTGAGGAAAATTAAGAAGGGCATAGACGTATTATCGCTGAGTGCTACCCCGATTCCACGCACACTTCAACTATCGCTGGCCGGAATCAGGGACATAAGCCTTATAAACACCCCCCCAGAAGGAAGGCAGGCCATCGAGACATATGTACTTCGATTCAGCCGAAACTTAATAAGAAAAGCAATCTTAAAAGAAATCGATCGGGGAGGCTCGATATTCTTTATCCATAACAGGATAGAGGATATCTTCAATCTTGCCGAAGAATTAAAGAATATTGTACCGGAGGCTAGAATCGAGGTCACTCATGGAAGGATGCACGAGAAACAACTTGAAGATAGTATCGATAAGTTTTCTCATGGCGAAATAGATGTACTGGTAACTACAGCGATTGTTGAATCCGGACTTGACATACAAAGAGC
>Ga0326597_10004956_pt1 | contig 18604 bp, 21 predicted proteins | sample RVTome_12_FD_203789 | JGI IMG/M metagenome (GOLD analysis project Ga0326597, IMG submission 203789) | Soil microbial communities from uranium-contaminated site in the Upper Colorado River Basin, Wyoming, United States - RVT100D185 | ecosystem: Environmental > Terrestrial > Soil > Contaminated >... | reverse complement strand
CTGCCGACAGGCGAGCTCGTCGAAGCATATTACACACGCATGTACAATGCCGTGCGTCAAAAGGCGGCGTGAACGAGGTCGGTATGGTGCTCCATCTTCTCCCAAGGAGATGGAGCGTTTTTATGCCTTGATCATGTCGCGCTTTATCTCCTCGAAGGTGCCTCCCACTTTCTTACCGGGGTTGAAGATATTTTGCGGGTCGAAGATTTGTTTCGTCTTTTCAAACAGGCTCACCATCTCGGCGCCGAAGAGCATCGGCAGGTAGGGCGTGCGGATAATGCCGTCGTTGTGCTCGCCGGTGGTCGTCCCGCCTTCCTTGATCACGAGTTCGTAGACCCGGGGCGCAAGGTCAAAGATTACTTGCCGATTCTCCTCTTTGGAAAGGTCCATAAGCGGGATGATATGGAAGTTGCCGCTCCCGATATGTCCGGCGATGGTGTAGATAAAGTGCGAGGAATACTCGTTGATGAGCGCATAGAGCTTGGGCAAGAAGTCCGGGTAACTCTCGGGCGGCACCACGAAATCGTCGATGAAGGGCGCGGTATGCATGCCGTGGAGACTCTTGCGCAAGAGATTGAAGCTCTCGCGCCGTACGATCCAGTACTTCTCGGACTCCTTCTCGTTTTTCTCTATCTTGGTCTGGAGATTAAGGTCCTTGAGCGCCTCCTCAGCTGCGAGGGCCTTCGCGTCAGCTTCTTCGATAGTGTCTTCGGCGAATTCGGCCATAAGGAGGAGCTTGGGCACGCCGCCGGTGGCGACGAGTGCCGCCTCGGGGAGAAAGTCGATACCGAGCCGAGCCGCCTTCACGAAGCCCATTTGCGAGAGCATCTCGGGAATGAATTTCACTGCGAGCGTGAAGGTATGGTCGTCGTAGGACTCGAATGACTCGGGCTTCTCTTTGAGTACGCGCTTCACTATCTCGGGCAGGATAGTGAGCTCGTGAAGGAAGATGACGAGCATCGCGCGGTGCTCCTTGGGCTTCACCAAGCTGAGCTTCGCCTTAGTCCAGAGCGCGAGGGTGCCCTGCGAGCCGCAAATGAGTTTGGCGAGGTTGAAGGCGCCTGTAGCCGGGTCCTTGATACTCCAAAGCGCATAGCCGGCCGAGTTCTTCGACACCTTCGGGCGGTGCGCCTCGATAAGGGCCGCGTTTTCAGTAAGAAGAACGTGCATCTCGCGGTAGATCTGTCCCTCGAGCGTCTCTAATTTTTTCTTCTCCTCCAGCTCTTCCGGCGAGAGTGCCTTGAAGGTCGCCGGCGACCCGTCAGAGAGTACGACGTCGAGCTCCTCGAGATACTTCTCCGTCTTGCCGTAGCCGAGCGTGCGCTCGCCGGCGGCATCGTTCCCGACAATGCCGCCCATGGCGGCTATCTCGCGTGAAGCGGGGTAGGAGGGGAGGATAAGCCCTTTCTCCAAGGTCGCCTTCTCAAAGTCGCGGTAGTAGACGCCGGGCTCCGTGACGGCGTAATCGGCCCCCACGTCTCCCATGTGGTTCATGTGCTTGGCGAAGTCGGCGACGACACCGGTGGTGAGGGGACCCCCCGACATGTCGGTCCCGCCGGAGCGGGCTGCAAGCACCACACTCGGATCTTTCTCATGCGCCTGGCCAATCGCCTTCACGAGCGCGCTTACGTCCCCTGCGTCCTTGGGGTATGCGACGAGCGCGGGCATGCGCTCGAAGAGAGACGTGTCGCGCGACGCTTCACGTCGCGCCGATGCCTCGTCAGTCACCTCACCCTTTATCGCTTCCGTGAGAATATTCTTGAGTTCCGTAGCGTCCATGATCCCTTATAGTATAACCGCCTTAGGCCAACTCTGGTACTAGCGGATAAAAAAACGCCGCGCGAAGACGCGCGGCGCAAACAAGACGGAATAATCAGCCAGCTCCAGGAACTCCCTTGAACGGAAGCTTGTCGTGCGAAGGTTGCCGACCGTGTCCGCCCAACGCCCACAGCACGAAAAGAACAGCCCCGAAGAACCACAGCACCCCTGCGCCGTAGGGAAGGAACAAAAGCTCTTCCGCGCGCATTTGTGCGAAGATGAGCGACAAGACCCACGTTGAGAACGTCATCGAGCCGAGCGCGAGGAAGCCGAGGCACGCGTGTAGCGAGCTTTTTAGACCCCATACCTTCGCCACCGTGTACACGACGCCGCCGCTCAGAAATAGAACAGTGCCGTTCAGCATGATTATTCCCGAGGCGCCGAAACCGATGATCGGCGTCTGGGTGCCGAACTCGTAGATCCATACGATCAGGGCAGCATTTGCTACGAGGAACGCCACTACCGCCAAATACGAAAATACTTTCGCCTTCATGCTATCCTCCCCATGTCAGGTTGCCGGTTCTCCAAAATAGAGAACCCGTATGTCATCCTAAGCTTTTCGTGCGCGCTGTCAATATTTGACGGCCGGCGTTTCGGCCATCGACCGCACCTCGATCGCTTTCTTCAAATCTGCCGTCCCCTCGTCTTTTATACACAAAATGATACGCTTAACTCAGAGGAACGTACACCAAACTTTTCAGAAAGGGGCGAAATGCAAAGGACACACGTACCACACGATATCCTCTCCGAACTTGAGCGGGACGTCAGGTACCACCGTTCCCAAGGAGAGTACCGGCCTACGGCGGTAGCCATCGCTCGAGACGTGGGCGGGAGGGTTCTCCTGCTTCGATCGGCGAAGGGCGAACGCCCCTGGGGACTGCTTCAGGGGAAGGTAGAAAAGGGCGAGAGCCTTATCAGGGGCCTTCGACGCGAGCTTCGCGAAGAGGCCAACATCAACGCCTCAGAAGTACTGGAACTCTGTTACGTGAACCATCTCAAGACTCACGGCAGGCGGCGCGATGGCTTCACGAAAGGGAAGCGATACTACTACTTCCACGTCGCGTGTCTGGGTTTCCCGAGCATCAGGCTCCAGTTCGCAGAAGTCTGCGACTACCGGTGGCTTTGGCCGCGACAGACACTGCACTTCATCGCCGAGAAGAGCAATGCTCGTCCGGAAAAGCGCGAGAGTATGATCCGTGCACTCCGCATAGCGCTATGCAGGTAAGGATCTCAACCTGAACAAAAAAGCCGGGCACCCCCCGGCCTTTTTATATAAAAAGCCGCGTCTGCCAGGCACGGCAGGCGCGGCAACCCACAGAGCGCATCACAGGTTTGGGGAGCCGTACACGCTATGCGGATTTTGTTCGCGAGAAAGCAGTAGTTGACTTGTTGGTCGATTCGCGAGGGGGCTTAATGCTATAGACTCGCCGGCTGTTGAAGGGCAATTCGCTAGGCCGTGCGTTTTTCGACGAAGGCCGCCAACCGAAGTGCCTTTCGTCGTCGAGAAATTCGTATGTCCTCCCCGGACACGCCACCTCACTTCGAATGCGCATCCGAGCGTGTTCCTGACCATTCTTCGGGGTCGAAGTCTCAACTACCCCGATGTCGAGCGGAGCCTTCTGCTCGTTACCTACAATCTCTACCCGGGTTCCGGGCACATATAACTGGACCATTCCAGCTCCTCAGAAACGGTTAATGACGCAACGCGATTTGTGCTGCCTGGGGGCATGATATCGCCCTCTCGCAGTCCGGTCAATAAAAAAGCCGCGCCACGGGAAGGTGGCGCGGCGGGACCAGGGCACCACGGAGGGGGTGGTGCCGCACGAACGTGCAGGGTCCCGAAAGGTATAACGCGGGCCGGGCGAATGAGGTTCCCTTCAGGCAGAAGCCAGCTGCAGATTGGCGAGTCTAGGCTATATATAACTAAATTGCAACGCAAAAATAGTTGCTATACTTTCTGCATGTCGTGGATCGTACTAGCGCTTATCGCCGCCGTCTTCGCGGCGCTCGTGGCTATCTTCGGGAAGATCGGGCTCCAGGGGATCGACACGACGCTTGCCACCACGGTGCGAGCCGTGATTATGGCCGCCTTCCTCGTCGTCGTGTCGCTTACGCTCGGGAAGCTCGATTTCTCCGCCATCCCGCAGGGGAGGGCGCTCCTCTTCATCACTCTCTCGGGCATCGCGGGAGCACTCTCCTGGCTCGCGATGTTCGCCGCGTTAAAAATCGGTCCCGCGCCCGGTGTCTCGGCCATCGACCGCACGAGCGTCGTCTTCGTCCTCATCTTCTCGCTTCTTTTTCTCGGGACTCAGTTTTCTTGGAAGGCTCTTTTTGGCGCCGCACTCATCGTTGCCGGAGCGATTCTGATGATCTAGAGCTTTTCTTCACGCGAGGTTCAGTAGCGGGCGCTTGTGAAGAAGAATGATTAAAGCTCGGTGAGGCGGTAGTCGTTGAAGAATACATCTTCGTAGTCGGTGCGGATGCCTGCGTAGCCGGCGCCGCTTATGACTGAGCCGCCGTACTTACCGGCATTGTCGATACCGCGGGCGACCTGCTCATAGTTGCCCGTGTTCGTCTTGTCTACATAGAGGGTGAGCGAGACGCTACCGTTAGTCTCAGTTTGGGTCACGAGGCGCATACGCATCCATTGTTTCTGCGGGATGAGGGAAGGGTTCGTCCACTTGTTGTAGGTGCCAGGCCACACACGCTCGAGTGCCATCGTGTAGTAGGTGCCGTTCATCTTCTTTTTAATGACCGCCATACCGTCCTGGCGGATACCGGCGTAGTAGAGATTCTGGCTGTCCTTGTAGCGACTGAAGAAGAGGACGCCGCTATAGCCGTCGCGGTTCGGCGTGTCAGTCAAGATGGTTTTCTGGATCTTAAACTGCATCTCCTGGCGCGCGTTCGTCCATTGACTGCGCGTCACGAGACGGAATATGTTCTGCGGATAGTAGCCGCTTCCGGTATCGAGCGGGTTGCTCGAGCTATAGAGAAGGCGGAAGAGGTCGGTAGAAGGGAGTGCTCCCTGGACGGTTTTACCAAGACCGTCTTGCATGATAAGATACGCACCACTGTTCACCCAGAAATACGGGCTCCAGCTTTCATTCATGGAACCCGCTTCAGGTAGGGTGCCGGCGGTGTTGAAGGTGTAGAGGAAGTGGGGTGTAACTACTGCTGCAGTCGCTGCTTCAGCCCGTAAGAGCTTAAGCGTACCTTCTTCTGATAAACTGAACGGAACAAGTACGAGAAGAAATGCGCCGATCAACAGGGTTACTAATGTTGAACGCCCATGCCCTTCAAAGAACTTCACATGCGATTCATTCATAGAGTACTCATGTAGGGTAGCTGAAAGGAAATCCCGTGTCAACGATTTTACGGCTTATTCGCTTCATTTTTTCTTCATCAACCCTTCATCATTTTTCGCCGCGTATACGCTAGAATATAGAGAATGAAAATAAATGAAGTAATTCTTTTCATCGCGCTTCTCTTCGGGACGCTGTTTATCTTCTACTCCGTTTTTGGATCGTGGCGTGTCTTTGTCCCTCCCGCTGGCCAGGCTTGTACTCTTGAGGCGAAGATTTGTCCCGACGGCTCTGCGGTCGGGCGCACTGGACCGAATTGTGAGTTCGCCCCCTGCCCGCTCCCGCAGGCAACCTCTACCGACCAAACGGGGGAGGGAATCCTGCCGTATAACTCCGGTGTCGAAGGCACGGTATATCTAGGTCCCACGTGTCCCGTGGTGCGCGATCCGCCCGACCCGGAGTGTAATGATAAGCCGTATGCGACCGCCATTCTCATATATCGTACGGGCGCGACCACACCGTTTGTGATCGGTAATTCAAACGAACAAGGCGTCTTCCGCTTCTCGCTCCCGCCCGGCTCCTATACGCTCATCGCGAAGAGTGGTACGACCCTGCCGTACTGTAGCGAGACCTCGGTCGCTGTCGTGCCGGACGAATATACCGAGGCATTCATCTCCTGCGATACCGGCATCCGCTAGACTCTCTGGTACTATACTCGGATGACCCAAGGCGAGGCACTTCAGATATTGAAAACCGGTGCGAACGTATATCTGACCGGCGAGCCGGGGAGCGGCAAGACGTATACCATCAACGAGTTCATAGAATGGCTGCGCGCTTCGGGCATCGAGCCGTCGGTGACGGCGGCGACCGGCATCGCCGCGACGCATGTCGGCGGCATGACGCTCCACTCCTGGAGCGGCATCGGCATCGCGGGACAGCTCTCGCGCGCCGATGTCGACCGCATCGCGAGCAAGGAGCATGTCGCGCGGCGTATACTCAAAGCGAAGGTGCTCATTATCGAGGAGATCTCGATGCTCTCCTCCACAACGTTTGAGATGGCGGACAGGGTGTGCCGCGAGGTACGCCGGGTCGATAGGCCCTTCGGCGGGCTCACGGTTATTCTCGTTGGTGACTTCTTCCAGCTGCCACCAGTGTCTAGGGGTCACGAGGTCGAATTCGCATATGCGTCGCCCGCATGGCGCGACCTTAACCTCTTCACCTGCTATTTGACTGAACAGTATCGGCAGGACGACACAGACTTTTTAAGCGTGCTTTCGGCGATACGCCGAGGGTGCGTGGAGGAGATGCATCACGAGCTGTTGATGACACGGCGAATAGAAGAGACAGGGGATTTACCCAGCACTAAAGGATTAGTGCTGGGCGTGCCGAAACTCTTTTCGCACAATGCCGACGTGGACCGTATTAACGCGGCAGAACTCGCGAAGCTCCCGGGCGCGCCAAAGAAATTCAAAATGAGCTCCAAAGGGCGAGACTCTCTTGTCGAAGGGCTCATGCGCGGATGTCTCTCGCCGGAGGTGCTGGAGCTTAAGGAGGGGGCGGCGGTGATGTTCACCAAAAACTCTCCGACCGGGAAATTCGTCAATGGTACGCTCGGGGTTGTGACCGGCTGGGGCTCAGACGGCCTGCCGATAGTCGAAACGAAGGACGGATTGTCGGTGTCCACCGAACCGATGGAGTGGCAGCTCGAAGAGCAAGGGAAGGTCCGCGCGAGCATCTCTCAGATACCGCTTCGGCTCGCCTATGCGATGACCGTGCACAAGAGCCAGGGAATGAGTATGGATGCGGCGATTATCGATCTCTCGAAGGCGTTTGAATACGGGCAGGGATACGTCGCGCTATCGCGGGTGCGGCGCTTAAGCGGACTTTATTTGACCGGCTTGAACTCCCGAGCGCTCGAAGTGCATCCCGAAATACTGCAGAAAGACGTGGATTTTCGCGCCGCCTCTGGTGCCGCCCAGTCTGCATTTAGAGATATGCCCGAGGCCGAGGTGCTCGCGATGCAGAAGAAATTTGTAAAAGCGATGGGCGGCGCATTTATTACAGAAAGCACGAAGCACGAAGCACGAAATCCGAAACAAAAGAATGTAGGGTTGCCCGGGCGTCTTGCGCAGACTCTGCAGACCGTACGGGATGCCAAAAGCTTAAAAGATGCTGCGAAGGCGCGCGGACTCGTCGCGTCGACCATCGTGAAGCACTTGGAAGAGCTCGCCCTAGTAGGGAAGCTGGTGCGGGCGGACTTCGCCCACCTCGTGCCAGAGACTATTCTCGAAGAGATACACGAGGCACTTGTGGAGACCGGCAACGAGCGCCTCTCGCCCGCCTTCCACGCCCTCCACGGCCGTCACTCGTTCGAGACTATCCGCCTCGTCCGCCTCATGCGCCAATAAGCATTGTCGACTTGAAGGTATTGAAGTCAGACTTCAATACACCCATGGTATCATATACTCATGAGGAAGGAGCCATTCGGTATTGGGTCGTTTGTACACGTTTTTAATAGGGGAAATAGGAAGCAAGAAATCGTACGCGATGACAAAGATCGCTGGAATTTCGTGCAAATGCTGTACTACTTCAATAGCAACTACTCCCCACTCAATCCCATGCAAACTCTCAAGAAAATATTGAAGTCTGACTTCAATACAAAGTTGATCTGGCCTAGCGGATGGCCCGAGAGAAAGCAATTTGTGAATATTCACGCGTTTATTTTACTTGATAACCATTTTCATCTCATCTTGGAAGAGTTAATAGAAAACGGGGTAGCAAAATTTATGCAAAAACTTGGTACAGGAATGACAAACAGATTTAATAAACGACATAAAGAAACAGGACGCCTCTTCCAAGGCGCTTATAAGGCTCGGCTAATTGATGATGAGAACTACTTTCGACACCTTTTTGCTTATTTACACATCAAAAATGCCTTTGGAATGTATCCTGGCGGTTTAAAGCGAGCAATTGCAAATTTTGACGCGGCCTACGATTTTGCCATCGGATACCAGTTTAGTAGTCTTGGGCATTACGTGTTGAAGTCTGACTTCAATATGGGAAAATTGATAGGGAGTGATGAGATGTTTCGAACAGCATTTCCCAATCCCGACGAAATGAAAGAATTTGCGAGGAATAGATTGGTATCCATGACGTTCAATGAGCGAAAATGCTCACTTGAGAATCTAGATTGAGTTGGATTGAAGTCTGACTTCAATCCAATGACTGTACGATTTTTGCAAAGTTGGAGACAGAAGTGAAAAAAATGGCTTAAAATATAGCTTTTTGACTATCTGCTTTCGAGCAGTGATCGTATAAAAACGGCGGTTTCGGAAGGGTTGGCGACGCGTTTTGTCTCGGCCTCGGTTTTGTAGACAGCTTCGTCATTGCCGTGCTTCTGAAGCTCATCGCCCACGTAGAGCGCATCTTTCTCCGCGATACCAAGGCGAGTACAGAGCTGGTGAATGCCGTAGGCCTTATCAACGCCTTCTTTCGTCACATCGATGGTTGTCGCGCCGCCCATCGCGGCGGCGAATCCCTTAGGTAAGTGTTTTGCGACAGCGGCCTGGAGCGTGCGACGCTTCGCATAATCAGGATCCCACTTTTTCTTCTCCGCGATAGGCGCTTCTTGGCCAAGCGCTGAGAAGGTGACCTGCCCGCCGCGGTACTCAAGGCGCGGCCCCCAGGTCTTCGCTCTAAGGTCAATGACGCCGCTTTCCTCCGCACCATCCTCGAGCGCTTTCTCTATGAGCGCGGCGTCTCGCTCTGAAATGCGTTCCTCATACACCCTCTTCCACGCGTCGCTCTTGAATTCGTAGAGGGCGGCACCTGAGGTGGGCAATATATAGAGATTTGAAAATTTCGAGAAACTCGGCAGGCGCTCGATGACCTGTTTTTGAAATTGGAGGAAGGCGCCGCCAGAGATGACGGCCACCGGAGTAACAGCGAGAAGGCGCGCGAGCAAGGCCGCCATCTCGGGCGCGAGCGGCTGCTTACTCTCTGTCAAAGTCCCATCAAGATCGAAGATAATTAGTTTGGTCATGTTAACGCATCAAGGATGTGAGAGAGCGAGGCGGTAGCGAGTCCGACGACTTTGTCTGCCGCGCCGTAATAGAGGAAAAGTTGGTCGCCGCGTACCACCGCGCCGCAGGAGAAGACGACATTTGCTACTTCCCCTTCTTTTTCGTATTTCTCAAGCGGCTCGAAGATCGGGTCGGCTGTGCGCGCAAGAAGCGTCACACCGTCTTTCCCCAAGAGCGCGGCGCCGAGCCGATAGGTCGCGTGGCGCGAGACGCCGTGGTAGATCATAAGCCAATTCTCACCGACCTTTATAGGCGGTGCGGCGACGCCGACCTTCTTCCCGTCCCACATGCCGCGTCGGGGCCCCATGACCTCGATGCAGCGGGAGACACGCTTGCCCGAGGTGAGGTCGGGGAGTACGTCGGCGCACAGCTGATTGTTCACACGGTGGTAGAGAAGATAGTTCCCGCCGATTTTTTCAGGCAGGAGCGCAAGGTCCTTGTCGTCGACGCCGTCAGGAGTAAGAAGGAACGGCTCACTCCAGGCGTCGAACTTTCGCGAGAGAAAATCTTTAACGCTGATCGACGATATAGCGCCTGCGGGCGGGCGCACACCGTCGTAAGCCGTGTAGGTCATGTGGAGCATACTGTCTATCTTCACGACACGAGGATCTTCGCAGCCGGAGTTGCCGGTCGGGCTCCCATGCTTCGACTCAAAGTCTGCGCGCGGCGTGTAGACGGGCGTCTCGAGGCGCTCGCCGATCGTGGTGCCGTCGGAGGAGACGGCGAGCCCGATAGTCGAGGTGCTCGCTTTGTCCATCGCGCGGTAGAGAAGGTAGGTCGAGCCGTTTAGGTCGACCGCTGCGGGATTAAAGACATTACGGCTTTCAAAGCCGCTCCCGCGTGGCGTAAGAATCGGATTTTGCGGTGCTCGCAAGAATGTGCGCGCGGGACGCCCTGGGTCCAAGGCACGCAGGAGATCGGGAAGCTTTGCGCTTGCCTTGGCGCAGACAGTGTCCGCTGCGCCGTACCATATTTCAAGCAGGTTATCAGCAGTAATGGTTACGCCCGAGGGGAATACGATATTCGGCACGAGACCATAGTGTTCGTAGAACTCTTGTGGTACGAGAATTGATTCTGTGCGGGAGATGAGCTTTTGTGGATTATCGAGAGCAAGGAGAGCGGCCTCAACCGAGAATATGCGCTCATGTTCGTTGTAGTAATCCTGAATGTAGGAGTACACCAGCAGCCAGCCCGATTCGGTCTTGAGCGGAGAGGCGCCAACCTCAATGTGATCCGTATCAACGCGCCGCAATTGGGGGAGCGCGTGATCGGCAAGATGCGCATGCCAGTTTTCCCAATACGTTTGGTCAAAAAAGTCCTCAATGCGCTTCGCACGCGCAAGTGCGATTGTCGGCCGCGGATGCTCTGCAGTCCAGTCGGTATGGGCGGTCAGGAGCATCACGATATCGCCGCCGATGCGTTCGGGGAAAAGCGTCGCCGCTTTCGCGTTAAAGGGCGTGATGAGGTGTCGTTCGGTAAAGTTGTTGGGAGCGTCACCCGCGGCGAGCGCGACCTTGATGTTGTCGGGACCGAAGGGATAGCCTCCGAGCGCCGTGTAGAAACAATACCAGCGCCCCTCAAAGTAAGTCACGCGCGGGTCTTCGCAGCCAAACACGTCCCATGATTCTTGCGGGATGATGATCTGCTGTCGCGACTGGAAGTGAACGCCGTCTTCGGCAAAGGCAGTTCCGATGCTTGAGAGGCCGGCAGTGGGCGTCTGGAGCGCATCGGGGGAGCCGAGCGCACGATAGAAAATGTGCACACCGTCTTCTGTGCCTGCCTGCCCTGCATGCGCAGGCATGGCAGGCAGGCGTACGGCCGACGGGTTATAGGTCGCGACTCCTTCCCATGGGCGATCGCGCTGCGGCGCCAGTATTGGGTTATGTGGTTCTCGGCGGATGACAAACATGGCTATGATCAGGCGGTTTGGGTGGCGCCGGTGGTGAGCGTTGGCGCGCTGCCCTCCACGAGTGCGTCGAGAAATGCGTCAAGTGGCGCGGTCGCGACCGCGATGACCTTATCCGCTCCGCCGTAGTAGATGAAAAGCCTTCCGTCGCGCACCACCGCGCCGCAGGCATAGACGATGCCGGGCTTGCCGTGGTTCTCGTAGTGCTCGTTGGGCGAGAGGGTAGGCGCGGCGGCGCGGGAGAGCACTTTTGTCGGGTCACGATGGTCTAGCAGCATCGCCCCGAGCTTGTAGCGGTTGGGCTCTTTCGGGTCCATTGCATGATATAAGACGAGCCACCCGCGCTCGGTTCTGATCGGAGGAGGACCTGCGCTACGCATCCGGTAGTGCCAGGCAACGCGCTCGTCGGGCATCTGGTGGGGGTCGGGACTGTAAAACTGCTTCTCTGCAAGCTTCGAGAGAGAATCAGCGTATTCGACCCGCACATGCCCAGAGTCCTCGCCGAAAATGCTGTGCAAGACGGCAAATTTCCCGTCGATTTTTTCGGGAAAGAGGACCCAATTCTTGTCGCGGTTGCCGTGCGAAAGAACGATTGGCCCCTCCCAGCCGGTAAAGTGGTGCGCTAGGAAATCCTCTTTACTTATGGAGATTACCGCGACGCGAAGGACCCAATTCTCGAACATGTTGAAGGTAACGTACACGCGATCCTCTATGACAACCATTCGCGGATCTTCGCAGCCGCCCCAGCTGCCTCCGGAAGGGTACATGACCGGGGAATATCGGCGCAGCCGAGGATCGATCTTTTGGGGATTCCGCGCCACGTAGACAGGATAGGGGAGCCGCACATCAAAGTGGACCCCGTCGGGGCTCGACGCATACCCTAGTCGCGAGACGCCGTCCATGCCGATAGCGCGGTAAATGAGGTGCGTTCGATCTTCAAGAAGGGTGGCGGCAGGATTCAAGACTGCCTCGGCGGTCCACGGATTTCTCCCAGGCGAGAGGATCGGATTATGGAGCGAGCGGACAAGAAGAATCCTTTTGAGGCGTAAAATCTCCGTGAGACGCTGCCGGAACGGTTCTGAAAAGGCGACGCCCAAGAGCGCGCCAACAACGAAGAACGAGAACAGCAACGCAACAATATTCAAAAAGAAGAGCAGGTCCATACGCGGCGCTTTCTCTCACAATACCACTCTTCCGCCGCGTAAAAACGGTGGTATACTCGCCGTATGTTGGTAAATGTCTGTATCGCGAAGCTCCACCGCGCCACCGTCACCGACGCTTCGCTCGACTATGTCGGTTCTATCACGATCGACGAGGCGCTCCTTGAGGCCGTCGGACTCGTTCCGGGGCAGATGGTCACGATAAACAACGTGTCAAACGCCGTATCCTGGCGCACCTATATCCTGAAGGGCAAAAAAGGGAGGGGAGAGATAGTGCTTAACGGCCCGCCCGCCCGCCTGTTCCAGAAAGGCGACAAGGTCATAGTGCTTGGCGAGGGGTGGGTTACTCCCGAAGAGGCCGCCAAAATGAGCCCCACCATCGTCTTTGTAGATGACAAGAACAAAATCACGAAAGTGAAGAGGGGTTGGCGTCCTAGCTAAAAGAAGGGTACACTTTTCTCCGGAAGCCCTTTCGAAAGGAGGGGTATTTTTTTGACCTTTTGGGGGACAAGAAATGGAAACCCGTCCGCAACTGTTGGACCATCTTTTCTGGAAAGCGTCAGATCCGAGGCGGGTCCGCCTGATCCGCGTCTCGAGCGCTTTCCCGCCGGAACTCAACCCGCTTGCATCTGACGGCGTTGTCCTCAAGGCAGCAGGCGTACCAGGTGAAGCGCAACATAGCAAATGGATCGTAGCCCGAGAAGGAATACTTGACGGCATTCGAAAAGGCCGTATCGAGCCCGGCACGACTGTCATTGAAGCAACGAGCGGTAACACTGGCGACGGCATGGCCAAGGTGTGCAATGCGCTCGGCCTTCGTTTTATCGCCGTTATGTCGGTCGATGTGCCGCACGATAAGATCGATGCAATACGAGTCGTCGGGCGACGCACTGGTCTGCACCTGCTATCCGATACGGATGAGACAACCGTAGCGTACGCACGCCGTTTGGGTGCTCAAGACGGTTGGTACAATCCTGATCAGTATTCCGGATACTGGAATCCGCAAGCGCACTGCACGTATCTTGCTCCCCAATTGTGGGAGCAGCAGCCGAACATCTCGCTCCTTTTCGTGCCTAGCGGGACTATGGGAACAAGTATCGGTTTGTCGATGTACGTACGCGAGAAGCATCTGCGTACGAAAATCATTCCTATCGTCTGCGCGGAGGGAGAAGAAGTCCCGGGAGCGCGTACGTGCGCAAGTATCTCGAAAGAGATCCGACAGCCAGTGCAAGGATTCTTTCGGGAGACGGATTTCGGGTTCGGCATGCGCCACGAGTCATTCCATCTCAGCTTCCTCACCTGGGGGCATGTTATACCGCATTTGGGGCCGACGTTTGGGCTCGGGTATGCCGGTGCGCTACGCTTCCTTCAAAAACAGAGGAAACTCGGCGACCTGGATCAATTCCGGCATAGCGACGGCAAGATCCACGCGGTTATTATCGGCCCAGATGACAGCCGGCCGTATTTGCCGTTGTATTTCGGTGAGCTCAAGAAGTGGGAGCTTTCGGCAAAGACTCCCCCCGCAGATCTTTTATCCGTTCTCGAGAAGTAGAGTAGTCGACTGCCTCAAATCCCGACCTCGATACATATCGAGGTCGTTTCTTTTTGTGCTAGCATCAATCCATGACGCTTGATACCGAGCTCCTCTTTCTCCTTAACAGTCTCGCGGGGCAGTCAGCACTTCTCGACGGGGTCATTGTTTTTTTCGCAAAGTATCTTGCGTATATAACCGTTGCGGCTCTTCTCGTACTCCTCTATTTCTCGTCCTATGCCCACCGAGAGAAACTGCGGATATTCTTTGTTGCCATAGCCGCCGGCCTTGTCGCGCGCTACGGCGCTGTCGAGCTCGTCCGTTATTTTTATGAGCGCCCCCGCCCCTTCGTCGACCTTGAGGTCACCCAGCTCCTATCGCATACTGCGGGATCCTTCCCCTCCGGACATGCGGCGTTTTTCTTCGCGATGGCGACCGCACTCTATCTCTACAATAAGAAGTGGAGGATCGGCTTTTTTGCCGCCGCCGTACTCATAACCGTCAGCCGGGTTGTCGCCGGCATCCACTACCCCTCGGATATCCTTGGAGGGGCGATTATTGGCATCCTCATCGGCCTGGCAACATTCTCTCTCAGTAAATTTCTCTCAAAAACGAGCTCACCAGACATATTGACAAAATAATGTCAATATGCTATCATGTAAAGATGAGATAGCTGCTTGCTATTTCGACTATTACATACATGCAAATTATAGGAGCCCTAATGGGGTTTTTTCTTTTGTCCGGAGCGGTAAGTGCCTTGCCCGCGCAAGCGGGTGCGCCCACACTACCGCCTCTGCCAAGCTACGCAGTCACTCTGACCGCGTATAACGCCGTTCCCGAGCAGACCGACGATGACCCGTTCGTTACCGCCTCCGGTGCCTACTCAAACCCCGAGGTCGTCGCGGCTCGCTCTCGCGATCTCGCCGCTGATCTCCCGTTCGGCACCATTATCGAGATTATCGGTCCGAGCGACCCCGATAACTCCTGCGGCTTTCATATCGTCGAGCCCATCATCGGCTACCGCATCATCGCCGACACGATGAACGCGCGCTATACCGACCGCATTGACATCCTTTTCAGTACGAACTCAAACTACCGTATGGCAGACGGCCGCACCAAGAACGCCGGCAATGTGCTTGGCATCTGCAAGGGCGCGACGGTTCGCGTCGTGGGGCATGTGGACATCACCCGCCCCGGCCGTCTGCCTGACACACAAGAGGAGCTCGCGATGCTTGTAAACGGCGGCCCAGCCCTGGCGCTCAACAAGTAGAGTATTCTAGAGAGGCATGAAGCGCCTCTCATACTTGGAATCAGGATTGACTCAAAAGGAGTATCGAATACTTAAGACGCTTTCCACACCGATCAAGATTCAAAGTTTCCTAGATACGCTCCCGATGAACTGGGAAAAGAAGGGTGACACGCACATGTCGCCCCGGCGCGTGCTTAAGACGAAGAAGGCGCACTGTATCGAGGGGGCGCTTCTTGCCGCCGCCGCGCTCTGGGCGGCGGGCGAGCCGCCGCTTATCATGAACCTCTCGCCAAAGATGGGGAAGGGAGACGATGACCATGTCGTCGCCCTCTACAAGCGCCGCGGCCGCTGGGGTGCAATCAGCAAGACTAATCACGCGACGCTGCGTTTCCGTGACCCTATCTACCGCACGCCCCGCGAGCTCGCGCTCTCCTATTTCCACGAATGGTTTCTAGATAAGAGTGGTGAAAAAGTGCTTGAGTGCTACAGCAAGCCGCTTGACTTGCGCCGCTTCGGCACAGGCTGGCTCACCGATACCAAAGACTTATGGCATATCGCCGATGCACTAAGCGAGCGCAAGCATTATTTCTTAGTACCGAGAGGGAACTGGCGCCATGTGCGCCACGCCGACCGTATGGAGCGCAAGGCCGGCAAGCTCATTGAGTGGCCTCGTTCCGACCTCCGCACCTAATACATAGGGTTACCCTATGTATTCGTCGGGTGAGTGGTTTTGCGAATGATGAGGAAGGGGGTCATTTCAGAGTCCTGGCCGGCGGGGTTGTCGGCGAGGACTGCGCGGACGAATTTTTCTAAAATGGCCGAACTCGATTTCCCGAGCGAGAAGGCGCCGCGATAGTTCGCGTCGATGATGACGGTTTCGACGCCGAACTCCTTTTTAATCTTTCTTGCGACGCCGTCGGGATTGTGCGGCGCCATCTTCGCATAATCCTTGAATTCCTCGATAGTCCAGGACATGGGGCAATCGATCGACTTCGCCTGCTTGCCGACGAGGTAATAGAACGCACCCGGGATGAAGTTGCGCGTTACGGCGGAGACCGCGGCGGCGAATAAAACGCGCAGGTACCCGGCTTCTTCGATAAGGAGCTGCATCGCGGGGGCTGTGCCGTGCCCCAGGCCGCGGAACTGCGGCGTGCCGGCGTAGTTTCTTACCTTGGTTGAGAGGAAGCGAGCGAGCCACGAGGTCTTGACCGCATCACGGTGGATGATGCGCCCCTGCGTGATACAAACTATCTTTTCGCTCACAAAAAGGATGTCGTCTCTTTCAATATGCGGCGCCACATACTCCTTCAGGAGTTCTATAAGGTCGTCGCCAACCTGGATAAGCCGAGTCTTGACCGGCAGGCGTAGGTAGCGGGCGCCGTCAACCACCGCGTCAAGCTGCTTCCCCTTATTCGGCTCGAATGTCGCTGACATGTGTCTCCTTATCATACACAAACAAGCACCCCGTCCGCCAGGTGGCGGACGGGGTGCGTTGCTTAACCTAATTGCTTAGATCTTGCTGACCTTGATCGCGTTGGGGCCCTTCGGGCTGTCGCCAACTTCGAATGAGACCTTGTCTCCTTCCTGGAGGTCGTCGAACGAAATGTTCACGAGCTCGTTGGAATGGAAGAAAAGATCCTTTTCCTGGCCGTCGCGCTTAATGAAGCCGAAGCCCTTGTCAGTCTTTTTTGCGATTGTTCCTTGTTGCATACTGTGTGATAAGAATGTTTTGTTTCTAATGCCTGCCTGCGATAGGCAGGTATCAAGTCAGTGTGCCGAAGAGAGAAGCTCGATCCCGACTTCCTTTGGATCCAGCGCTGGTTGATTTATTTATCATAGCATATACTCTACAGAAATGCAACAACCAGAGGTTTTTACGCTCCGGACACTGTTTACGCGCCCATACCTGCCGTCGCTTCTAAGCTCGTTTGCGCTCCTCGCGATCGCCTATGTGGTCGAGCATCATGCCAATCTTTATGCGTTTGACTACGCGCTCCGCCCGACCTCCAACTACGTCGGAGATCTCATCCTCGACAATATTCCCGCGCTTGACCTCAACTTCTTCATCGTCGAGGGCGCGTTTATCTCGATCGTGCTCGGTCTCCTCTATGTGCTCTCGAAGCCACGCTCCGTCCTCTTCTCGCTTAAGGCGGTCGCGCTCTTTATCATCGTCCGCGCGTTCTTTATTTCGCTTACGCACGTGGGCATCCACCCGGAGAGCATCAACCCGGGTCTCGGCCTCTTCGATAGCATTTATCTTTATCTTAACTTCCAGTCCGGACTATTCTTCTCGGGCCACACCGCCCTCCCGTTTTTAATCGCGCTTATCTTCTGGGGGAACAAGCGGGCGCGCCACATCCTTATCGCGTTAACTATTGCCTTCGGTGCCGCGGTGCTTCTCGCGCACATCCATTACTCCATAGACGTCCTCGCCGCGCCCTTTATGGTCTACGGCATCTACAAAATCGCGGCCTACCTCTTCCCACGCGACTACGCGCTTATTGAACCACCGCCCAAAACGTAGTAACATAGAACAGTTGCAGGCGGTGTACTCCTGCAATGGGAGACGTTCCTTTCATGTAAGAAGTGGGGAGATTGATATGCAACAGCAACAGATGAAGAAGGGAAATACGGGCGGAAGCTACCTGCCGGGGGACGAAGCGGCCGAAGCGGCTCAACGGGAAGCGCGGAGAGCCATTGCAAACGAGTGGGCGACGATGTATGCGCCCACGAATTACGCAGATGCCGACGAGGTTCCGGACCCGCTCGAAGTCGACGACTATGTAATAACATCCGCCCAGAATCTCGAGGCACCGGAGGAAAGTCTCCGGCAGCCGGAGGTCGCGCTGGACGCCAGTTTGCCCGAGCACAAAAAAAGCTTCAAACTGATGTTGAGCCCGAGCGAGGCTAGGCACTACGTCGACTCGGCGTCACCGACGGTTCGCGGAGTACTGGCATTCAGGACGCTCCGTTTCCCTGGTAGGATGCTGTTCATCGGCTAAGTCAAGCTAACGGCGACAGCAGGACGCTTCGAGGAATTTCTCGGAGCGTCATCATTTTTTAGTACAAAAAAATTAGGCCCGTCGCGCTATGCGCGGCGGGCCCCGGGAAAATCTTCATTCTCTGCCTTTTTCGATCGCATCGAGCGCAGCAAGCAGACTCAAGAACTGCCGCAGTTCTTTGAAGACCAGCCTACCGTTGAATTCGTCGATAGTCCTTTTTGCCTCGCGGCTCACGGCGCTCGAATGAATAATGACCGGCAGGTCCTTGACTGCCGCGAATCGGCTATCGCTGCGAAGACGGCGTAAGACCTCCATCCCGTCTACGCGCGTCATCCGGTTGTCGGTGATAACCACATCAGGCCGGGAGCCCGAAGCAAGCCGTTCGAGAAGCTCGTCGCCGTCGGTAAACACCTCGACGGTGTACCCGCGTTTTTTCAGTAAAGACGTGGTGAGAACACGGGTGTCCTCACTATCATCTGCGAACAGGATTCTCATGGTTGTACCTCCTTCCTTTTGCACACTACCGTACGTGTCGGGGATGTCAAACTTATTTC
>Ga0326597_10004955_pt1 | contig 18607 bp, 26 predicted proteins | sample RVTome_12_FD_203789 | JGI IMG/M metagenome (GOLD analysis project Ga0326597, IMG submission 203789) | Soil microbial communities from uranium-contaminated site in the Upper Colorado River Basin, Wyoming, United States - RVT100D185 | ecosystem: Environmental > Terrestrial > Soil > Contaminated >... | reverse complement strand
GCTCAGCATCACGGGGCGCGCGCCGGCCTTCGCGCGAGGGAGCAGGATCACGCCTTGCTCGAGATGGACGTCGGCGCGTTGCAGGAGGCGGATCTCCGAGAGCCGCATGAGCGTGAGCGCCGCCAGCATCGCGATCTCGCGGAAGGGGGAGGCCAGCGTCGCCTGCACCGTGAGCTCTTCGTCGGGCCGGAGCCAGCGGACCCGCGTCTCGTCCTCCGGGAAGAACGCGCCCTCGGGGAACCGATGCCCGGGCAGCGCCTTCTTGAGCGCCGCGCGCAGCGTGCGGAGGTCGCGGTTGATCGTGCTGGGCTTCGCCCGCGGCACCTGGCGCCCCTGGCGCTTGCCGGCGATCGTCTCCACGATCGTCCTGCCCTCCTGGGCGCGCGCGAGCCGGAAGGCGAAGACGTCGCGATCGCCGAGGGCGCTGACCGGCTTCGCCAGCAGTTCGGGGCAGAGCCGCTCGAGCGCCGCGACGGTCGACTCCGCCCGCACCGTCGTCTCCTCGCCTTTGCCGCGGGCCGTGAGGTCAGCCACGTAGAACTCGAGCAGCTGGCGCACGGTCGCAGGCTGGGCGCCCTCCTGTTCGACCCTGGCGGCACTGGCCTTCAGATCGCGGAGCAGCTCGGCGTATGCGTCGAGGGCCTCCTCGCGCGTCGCCCGAAACGCGGATCTCCGGATCCCGCGATACGCCACGCGAGCCTGCCAGGTCCACTTGCCGTGATTCTTGATATGCCGGACGCCCGTGCTCGTTCTCTTCCTCGATTCTGAGCCGGCGCCCCGCTGGTAGATGCCGTCACCGCATCGGGCCATCATGCCCTCCCGTACCTTGTCGAGTTGACTATTGTTCGGCCTCCAGCCTATACGTCCCCCGCCGTTGGATGTAGGTCCTCACGATCATCATCAGGCCCAGATTGACCTGATCGAGGACGTCGGCTATATCCTCGGCGAGCTTGCCCGTCGGCTCGGCACCCGCGAGAGAGTGAAGATAGCCCGCCACCGCAGCATCAGCGAAATAGAACCGCGAGCCCCTCATACTCCCCCCGCGGGAGACATAAGCTCGAACGTCAACCTTCGTTGGCTCGAGGAAATGGTGTCGGTATCCGCGGAAGATCTCCTCTGGGTCATAGTGAAACAAGACCTTATTCCGGAGCCGCACTAGCTTCTTGCCAAGTTGGTTTGTCGGTGCGCGGTCACAGGCCACGTCGACGAGTGCCGTCCAGGCACCTCTCTGCTTAGGATGCAGCCGCTGCACCAGCGCCACAAAAAACTCATGATCCAGATGCTGCCGGTTTCTCTCGATCAGTTGAAATAGCTCGTGTAACAACGCAGCGACGGCGCGAAAAATGTGCAGTTGGGCGCCGCTGATAGCCCCCCAGATCCGGTTCCTCTGTGGTGTCTCCGCCGGCCTTAGATCACCCAACGCGACATGGGCATAGATCGCATCCTTGCAGTCGTTGTAAATCAGGGCGAGCGCCAAAACGAAGTTGCAGATCTCTTGCGGTACCTCGGCATCGCCGCGAAACGCTTCAGGGTCAAAGGTTTCCAGGGGGGCTAGCTTCAGGCACTCCTCGAGGAACCCCGACGTGAGAGGGCGATTGTCTGTGCGCGACGGCCGGCGCCACTTTTTCACGATAGGCCTTTGAGCTGTCGGCGGAGGCGGGTGAACTTCCTCACGGCAATCATTTCCTTTCCTCGTTCTTGTGCGGCGGGCCATGCGAGCAAGTCACGTCCTCTATAAAGGCCGCCAGCAGCAGGCGCACGACGTTCGGCAGCAGCGCGGCCCGCTCCGCGGCGGGATACGGGACGAGACTCTGGACGACGCCATGCGACGCCCGGAACAGGCTCTCCTCGAGCGCCTTGTCAGTCACCGGCCCCGCCTGCGCCTGGAGGCGGTAGGCGTCGAGCATGTCGCGCACGCTCGCGCGGATCGTCCGCTGGAGCGCGTCGGTCTCGGTGCTCATGTGTTCTTCTGATCCTCCGGCGGCAGGCCGGGCGCCGGCTCGCCCATCGCGATCCCGGCCTCCAGGGCGTCGCAGAGCTCAGCGATGCGGTCGGCGCGGCCGGCCTCTGTCGCGATGGGAGTGCTCGTGGTGCGGCGGCGCCCTCTGCCGAACGGCGGCGGCGGCGAGGCCTGGGGCGCTTCGTCCCGCCACCGGTCGGCGAGGCGGGGCCCCAAGCCGCGGCCGATCTTCGGCCCCCGGTGCACCGTCGCCTGGGCGGCCTCGGCCAGCCTGCCGATCGCGCACCACAGCTCGAAGGTGTCCGCGCGCACGAGCTCGACCGCGCGCGCCAGCTCCGCATCTCGTCCTGTGTTGGCGCAGTGCCGAGTGATCCGCTTCGCCAGCTCGTCCAGGGCGGTCGGCAGCGGTTTCAACCGCTGCGCCAGCCGCGCGGCGCTCGCGCGCACCGTCTCACGCGTGGCTGCCGGTGGCGGGGGCGGGAACCCCGGTCGGTGACCTGTCAAGAACTGCGTCGTGGCCGGCATCCCAGGAGGCAGGCCGAGCTGCTCCTCGGCGTCCATCTCGGCACGGAATGCGGCGAGGCGATCGGGGCGGCCGATGCGGGGGCCTCGAGGAGAGGTGCTCATGTGCAGCAGCCCTTCAGGCCGGCCGTCATCCCTCAGTCCGATCGTCCGGCGGCACGTCGCGGGCTTTGTACTTGAGGCGATATTGCCGCATGAGCTCGTACACTTCGGCGTGCATGGCCGTGTCGCGTCGAATCTGAGCGAGGACCTCGGCCTCGTCGATCAGCCCTTTGTCAACGAGCGCATCGAGCAGGGCGAATGAGGCCACGGCGGCGATCTTGCCCGCTATGCGCACGTCCTCGACGGCCTGCTTCCACTCCACCTCCATCCTGCGCTCCGAGCCCTCAACCTCGGCCGTAAGCGAACTCGTAGACGTAGCCAGCGCCTGCTGCACCGCTTCAATCCCGCGCTGGATCTCGGCCAACAACGTCGCCTGCATCTCGGCCAGGCGCTGCTCGATCGTCGCCGGCGTCATGCCCCCAGCCCCTCGAGCTGCCGGCGGAGCCAGGCATCGCCCGCAGCGTCCCTCCGCCTGGGCGCCGTCCGTTCCCGGAGCGTGAGCACGGCGAGCTCAGCCGTGCGGACCGCGCTGAGGCGGCTCCACACGAACCAGGCATTGCTGTTGAGCTGGAAGGATCTCGGCATCCGGATCTCGGCCACGCGGCTAATCCTTCCACGCCGAATGACCGCTGCCCGAGTCCCGAGCCCACTCCATGCCGCGATCGTGCCCTGGCCCACCTTCTCTGCAAAGAGCAGCCAGCCGCCCCAAGGTCCGTCGAGCTTGTACTCGTCGCAGCTGCCCCCGGCGCACTTGTCGTCGATGATCTCGAGCCAGGCGCGGTAGCCGAGCCACTGGTCGGGGATCTCCAGACGCGCACCACGAACCGTACCGCCCCTGCGATCCTTGAGCGGGCTCCACCGATCGAAGGGGATCCGTAGGGTGGGCGGGAGTGTGGCTTCCGTGTACGTCTGCGTGCGGCGCGAGCCCATCACGCGGCCCTCCGCTTCCGCGGCGCCGCCTTCGCCAGTTCCTTCACGAGGCGGCCAGATCTTTCGCCGATAAAGTCTGTGAGCGCGTGCAGGACCGACTCCCACTTGTCGTCGCCGGGCTGCCCATACTCCAATTGCGAGTAGACCAGGTCATCGAGCACTTGCCACACGGCCCGGATGTCGCGAGCGAGGTAGGTAACGTGGCTCAGGTCAACCGCGGGGAGAGAACCGACCGCCAGCCAGGGCGCTTGGGCCTTCATGCGGGAGCCCCCTTCTGCGTCGGTGGCGCCGCGAGCTGTGCGTGTGTCCACAGAACCTCGCAGTCTTCCCGGAGAACATGGATGAGGCCCTCGCGGAAGATGCTCTCCGCGAACCTGGCCTTTCTGACGTCAAACAAGTAGCCCCGTCCGAGATCGTCCAGCAGTTCCAGCCCCACACTGAGGCGTTTCGCGTAGAATCGAAGCCCTTCGGCGTCGAGCGTGTAGCCCTTCCGCCGCTTCGGCTTCTCTCTTGTCGGGCGGGGCTCCGCAGGCGCGGCTGCCTGGGCCTTCATGCCGCGGCCTTCGGCGCAGTCGGGTGAAGTGCGAACACCCGGCTCTGCAGCGCGTCCGCCTTTTCTCCGATCGTCATGAGTAGGTACCAGATCGCACCGCTCTTCCGGTTGAGCGTCTGATAATCGCCCCCAGCGTCCGCGAGGTCACATGGCGCCCACAGCGAGCGTCCCGTCGCTTTCTCGACGACCTCCTCGAGCAAGGACTTGTACTCGTCGATCTGCTCCTGCACCACGCCGACCAGCTCCGAGATCAGGGATGCCTCGTCGTCCATCGCCCGCACGTCTTCGACCGTCGTGATGCGGCTGGCCGCAGCCGGGGGCTTTGTAAGCGTGCGGGCCCGTGGGGCTTGCTTCTTCGGCGGGGCGGGTGCTACCTTCGACTTGGCCATCGTCGTCTCCTTCGCGCGTGAGGGGTTGATCGGCCATGCCCTCGGCGTGTTTGCGCACGCCGGGGGCGTTTCTACTTCTAAGCTCTAGCCGCGGAAGCGAGTCCGCGCTACAAAGTCCTCCGCGACGTCGCGCACTCGCTGCCGAACGTAGGCTAGGTCTCCAAGATCGTTGGGCCACCGCGCAAAGACCCACTGCGCGAGATCCTCATAATCGACAATCCGGCGCTGGTGGAGTTCCCGAGAGAGCTTCCTACGAATCGCGCGCTCGATCTGCTCGCTCTTTATGAAGCAAGCGAGCAATTCCGCGCGGCTCCATTTCTCGCTGCCTATCATCCCAATAGCTCCGCCACCGGCACGCCGAGGGCCTTGGCGATCCGCCGCAGGACCGCGAGGGAGGGGTTCTTCTTCGAGCCGGCCTCGAGGCTGGCGACATAGGCCTGGCTAACCTTGGCCCGCTTCGCCAAGTCGATCTGTGTCAGCCCCCTGTTCTCCCGCTTCGTCTTGAGCATGCTCGCTAATCTCTTCGGGGACATTATCACTCCCGGTGATAACCTGTCAAGGGTGAAATCAGCGCCTGCCCGATCACGTGGTAGCGCGATGTTTTCGACGGCCGCGACGATAGCACAGCCGGTACCGCTAGGCGCTGCCCCGGCGCGCCTTCAGGCGATCGGTTTCCCGCTGCCGGTAGTCCGGATGCCGGCGCCGATACCGGGCATGGCGTGAGGGCTCTGTCGCCAGGGGCCGGCCGGGCTTCAGGCGACGATGCGCCAAGGGAAGTCCCGGGCCGCCCGCAGCGTCGCGTAATCCGCTTGGTAAGCCTGCGGGATGCAAGGGTTCTGACGAGGCCCCGGCGGGCAACCCGCTATCCCTATAGCGGCCCCCGTCATTTCGCGGGACAAGAGCCGCATGAGGCAGCGCGAGCACAGGTATCCGACCGCCGGCGCCGAGACCTGGTCGCCCCGCTCGGCCGGCGTCCGGCCGCAGGCGGTGCATGACGCTGGCGAGGGCTGCGAGGCACGATCACACGGCGTGGGCCGCGCGCGGGGCGTCATGCGTCCTCGCTCCGATCCCCCCACACCCGGGCGAGCGCACACGCGATGCGTTCGTCAAAGGCCCGCTTCTTGTCGGCGAGCGCCACGCGGCCCTCGTCGGCGAGATAGGCCCGGAATCCTTGTTCCCCCTGCACCGACACCAGCGCGAGGGGGGTCGGACAGCTCCAGGCGTGCGCGCATTCATGGAGGGTTACTCCGACCAGACCGGCCACATGGGGAGCGGCGCCGGACAGCATGATCTGCCGGGGCCGGCCCCTGCCGTCCCGGTCGACGAAGACCGATGATCCGGTCCATCCAGGGCTGTCAGCGCCCACGGCCTGGAAGCAACATTCGCCGAGCACGAACTCGCGCACGGCCGGGGGCAAGAGCAGGAGCGCGGCGACCACGTGATCGAGCACCGTGACGTCGCCATAGAACAGGGTGTTCTCTCGGAGCCACTCCGGCGTCGCCGGGAGGCGCACGGGCGATCGCCGCCAGGCGTCCAGCCGCGCGCGGCTCGGCGGCGTCGCGACGAGGAGCGGCGCGCCCAGCGCCTGGAGCCAGCGCCGACGTTCGATCGGCGCAGTCCGCGGCATGGCGTCGCGCCACGCGTCGGCGCCGCGCAGGGTGAGCGTCCCGAGGGTCACGGGCGGCCAGTCGAGGTCGGCGCCGAGCTCCAGTAGGAGCGCACCCGATGGGGCTTCGATCATGGCTCCTCCGCCTCCGGCTCTGCGCCATCAGACGCCGGCCCGTCCGCGTGGAGCCGGTCGTAGAGCACTGCGGCCGGTGCGTTCATGTTCCTGTCCTTTCTCTGCGCTGGGTGGGAGTGGACTGTCACTGTCGGGCGCTGCGCCACGGGGTGAGCTCGCCGGCGCCGCGCTGGAAGCCGCTGGAGGAGGCACCTCATCGCCACCACCCCTGCCGCGCGAACCAAGCGAAGTCGACCGCGCGCCGCTCGGCCTCCACGAGATCCATCCGCCCCGTCAGCACCAGCGCGCTGTCGGCGCAATGCTTCAGCTCGTGGAGCGCGGCGACTATGATGTCCGACTCGGACATATCGGCGCGCACGAACACCGTGACGCCGCGGCTGAACACGAGATCGTCAAAGCTCACCCGCGTCTCCGCGCAGTGCAGGTGGGGATCATACTGGCCATGAACGAAGGTCCACCAAATCGGCCGCGGCAGCTTGAGCCCAAGGTCGAGGGCGCGCCGCCGGCACGCGTCGACGAGGGACCGCTGCCGCACCGTGGGCATCGTTTTCGGATAGTCCCCGAGCGACACGCGGTCCGGCCGCGCGGTGCCGTCAGTCGCATCGAAGTCGTCGATGGGTTCGCTCATCGGGTTCGGCCGGCCGCCCGCGCCTGTGTGAGCAGGTGGCCATTGCCGAGGACCGCCTCGACCGTTCCCAGGGTCGGGACCGCCCCACCCCGATGGCGCTCGAGCGCCGCTTTCACACGAGCCAGAATCGCATCCGCCAGACTGCCGGTCATCCCTGCCCCTCCGTGGACCAGAACACCGCGCGTATGCTGGAGACTGCGCGCTTTGACTCGGTCGGATCGTAGTCGGACACGAGCTGGTAGACCAGGGCGTTCCCGAGCGGGATCTCGGTTCCGCTCACGCCCGTATGGCCGGTGATCTTGAGGATGCTGCCCTTCCGGAGCCAGGGGATGGCGAGCGCATCGAAGTCGATCTCGGTCTCCCACAGCGCGTTGGCTTCCGCGTAGAGGCCGGCAATGTAGGCCAGGTCCGCCGCGCTCATGTTTCGGTCACCGCCCTCCGCCGGCATCGCCTCGGCGCTGGGCGTCGGCACGGCCGGGGACGCGGGCACGAGGATGGAAAGGGAGACCTCCCGCGACACATTCGGCGCGGTCTCGCTGCTCGACGCCTTGAACGGGCTCCGGTTCGGCCCGCCGGGGCGGTGGCCCGCCGAGGTCGAGGAGGTGCTCGACGCCAAGGACCAATCGGCCGTGCCGTCCGGAAGCCGCTGCAGCCGGTATTGCTGCACGGTGCGCTTGACCTGCAGCGGGCCAATGTCCTCGAGCGTCTCGGTCGTCGACTCGGTCTGGGAGAACACGCCGTTGACGAGCGCCCAGACGGAGGTGAATTTGGCGGTCAGGTAGCGGTCCGCGTCATACGCGTACTCGACGGTCGTGCTTTTCGTGTCGACAAACTCCCGACGCTGCGGACTGAACGCCGTCTCCGGCACGTCAACCCATGCCCGGAGCACCACTTCCTCCCGCAACGGCAAGGGTTGATTCACTGGTCCGCGCTCGTCGTAGAGGCTGTCCTCCCACGTGTACACCGCCGTCTCTTTCGAGAGGAGCTCGATCCTCCCCCGCACGAGGCCAAGCGCGGCGGCCTCCGGTGACGCGGCGGCGGCGGCGGCCCGTTGTTCGGCAGGATGGATGCCCCAGATTTCCGTTTCGCTCCGGAGCAGGACCTGATCTGGCGTGCGGTAGACCTTCACCTCGATGACCTGGCCCACCAGCGCGCGATTGGCGCCGTACTGCTGCGTGACGCTCCGCTGCTCCTGAGTCCCGCTGACAATTGTTTGACCGCCCGTCTCTGGATCGGTGGTGATCGTGGGCTCCACCACGTTTTCCGTCGTGGTGATCACCCCGCCGAACCCTTGAGCGGGACCAGCAATGGCCGTCGCCGTGGCCTCCGGCATTTCAATCCGGCCTCTCAAGGTCAGCGTCCCGAACTCCCGGAGCTTCCGCTTCCTGAGCGTGACGTTCTGGATGCGCCCGCTCGCGACCGAATACTCGTAGTCCGCGGTCGGTGGCAGGGCCGTCCGCTTGCGGATGTAGACGACCGTCCCCTCCACGAAGATGTCCGTATGGTTCGGGTCGGCCACGTTCCAGGGGGCGATGAGCCGCTCCAGGATGTCGATGCACCGGCCGTTGGCGTCGAAGTCGTCCCAGAGCTGATAATCCCGCGTCTGCCAGGCGAGGCTCAGGCCCACGCTCGCGCAGACCTCCGCGGCGACCTGCTGGGCGGTGAAGACGCCGGTCACGGTCGGGACGTCCGTCGAACCGCTCTGGATGCCCGCCCCTGGGAAGCGCACATAGCGCTTCGTGAACTCCCGGTCGATGAGCAGCGCGGCGGCATCCCGGCCGGTCAGGTGGACCTGCACGCCGCGCCGGGTCCGCTGGAGCGCGTACTCGTCGATCACGCCATCGGTCAGGACCGCGAGTGTCTGCGGGGTGCCGGTGTCATCGAGGAAGCCCTGCTCGAGGGTGACCCGGTCATCTTCGCTGGCCTGGCGGTAGACGCGCTCGCCGGCCAGGTCCGCCTCGAAGGTCGTGCTGGGCGTGAGCAGGCTCGCCTCGATCCGCCAGCGGAGAAAGCGGATCGCGGCGTTGATCTCGAGGGGGAGTCGCAGCGTTCCGGTCGCGAGAGCAGGCATCGCTATGCGGCCTCATCCGCGCAGCGCGAGAGGGCGACGGTCACTTCCCCTCCTTGGCAGGGAGCGCGCGGACGCGGTCGAACAAATCGTGCATGCGATGAAGCTGCTGGCTCAGTGTGATGCCCAGGCCGTCCAGGCGCGCCCGTTCGGCCGGAGTCCGGATCGCCAGCGCGCTGATCCGCTCGAGCAGGACACGGGCGAAGACGGCGCGGGACACTGCGGGCTGACTCGTGAGCACGTCGCGGGCAAGCTCGGCGACCAGTCCGCGATCCGGCGGGCGGACGTGCTGCCAGAGCAAAGGCTTCATCTGGCCCTGGCGCGCGGCGGGATCACTGGAGTGTGTGAGCCAGCTCGGCGGCGCGGTGGCCCAGGGGTCGGGGGGCGCGGTGGCGGCAGAGGGCGGCGTGACGGGAGCGGTCTTGGTCATGGTGATCTCCGGGTGAGAAAGGAAGGGGAGCGGGGATTCGAACCCCAGCCTCCAGCCACCGCGAGCAAGGAGCGAACCCCCGCGGTGAGGGCGTGCATGGCCGCCAGACACTCCTCCCCTCGTCGTACGGTCCACCCCAGCATCGCGGTTGGCGGCCAGCTCGCGCTGCGCGAACCAATCGCGATCGAACATCTGGGGGTGGTCGTTCATGATGGGCGCGGCCTCCTGTGGTCGGTGAGTCGGACGTCGTCACGGGCGCGCGCGGACCAGGCGCAGCCGCGCCAGGTCCAGCGCCGTGCTGGCCGCGGGCGGCAGCGGACCAGGCTGCGCACGCGATCGAAGAGAGTGATCATTGCGCGCGCGCCGCGGCCTCGAGCCGACGGGTGATCTTTTCCTCTACTTGATCGGCGATCGCCTGGACGATTTGCGTCTCGGCCGTGCGCAGGTCGTCGAGAATCTCGGCCACCCCGCTCTTGATCGAGACCCGGACCCCATCAAACGCCCGAGTGAAGCCGGTCGCCAGGTTGGCGAAGCCGGCCGAGGTGCTCGCGAACAGCCCTTGCGTCGCGTCCGTGAGCGCTCCACCGATCGAGGCCTCGAAGGCGGCCCGCACCGGCGCGCGCGCGGCGGCGAAGGCCTGCGTGAGCGCCGCCGTGAAGGTGTCGCCGAACTGCCCGGCCTGTTCTTTGAACTGCTGCGCCGGACGGATGAGCTCGAAATCAGCCCGGCGCACGCGCCCGCCGCGCTCGAAGGTGCGCGCCGTCTCCTCGGCGATGCGCTCACGCTCACGGGCGGCGTCGGCCAGCGATCTCTTGCTGACGAAGAGCGGACTCGGCCGGCCGCTGCGAGCAGCGAGTGCATCGGCAGCGCCTAGAGCCTGGTCGACGAGTGATTGGCCCGAAACCTGGAGCGCGCGCTGGGCCTCTGCGACCTTGCCCAAGGCATCTATCTGGACTTGGCTGCCGGCCACCGCCGCTCGGGCCACCTCGGCCCACCGCTTCACGTCCGCGTCGGCCGCCTGGATGCCGAGGCTCTTCTCGAGCGTGAAGACGGACGTGGCGATCTTGAGTCGGTTCTGGCGATCCTGCTCGAGGAGTTCCAGCGACCGGCTGACAGCCTGACTCTGGATTTCGAGTCGCCGGGCGCCCTCTTCCTTGGACACATTGGTCAGATCGCGCTCGAGCTGGAGGCGCTCAGGATCGAGCGCAGTCTTCAGGCGTTCCCGGATCACGCCGCGCTTGGCCGCGCTCTGTTCCTCGAGGGCGTCCAACTCCGATCGTGTCTGCGCGCGTAGGAGCGCGGTCCTCTCCTGGAAGATCACCGCGAGTGAGCGGTTCTCGTTCCCTTCCGCCTCAACACTGGCCTTGCCGAGGGCAATGAGGGCATCGAGATGCCGGCGGCGGAAAGCGAGGTCGAGGCCTTGCTGCTTCGGCGCGTCCTGGGCGAGGAAGAGCTTCTTCGCCTGCTCAACCTGTTCCGCCATCCGCTTCGTGAGCTCCTCGATCCCCGGCCCGAAGGCCCGAGCCCAGAATGCGAGAATGACCTGCGAGGCTGACCAGAGCCCAGTGATCTCTTGTCCCGCGATCCGCGTTTGATCGGAGAAGGTCCCGATCGCATCGCTCGTGCGGGTCACGAGCTGACTCACTTCCGCAAAATCGGCGCGGCGGACGGCATTGGCGAGCGCAATCTGCGCATCCATCGCTTCTTTCACGCGGCCGATGTAGAGGCCGACGCCGAGGGCGGCGCCCGCCGCCGCCGCACCGCCGGCGGCCATGCCGACGCCGAGGACTCGGAGATTCCCGGCCGCCGCCAGGGCGACATTGCCGACATCTCCCAGGATCGGATTGAGTTGCGACAGGATGCCCCCGGCGAGCAGCCTCACGGAGCCGGCGACGTCCCGAACGCTCAGACCAAAATCGTCAACGCCAGCCTTGCCACGTCGGGCATCGTCCCCGGTTCTTTCAAAGAGCGGCTGGAACCGCGCGGCGGCGGCAGGAATAGCAGTCGGGCCACCGGCGATCCCGGCCAGTGCCGATGCGCCGGCGGATGGGCCGCCGCGCATCCCCTGCGCAAACGCCTCGCTGACGGTGAGCCCTGCGCGCTTCGCCTCCGGGACGAGGCCCTGGAAACTCTGGCGGAGCTCCGTCGAATCGGCGAAGAGGCGAACAAACGCAGATAAGGCTTCAGAAGGCATGGGCTAGATCTCCTTCACGTCGGCGGGGTCGCGCCCGCCACGGGTCAGTGCATACAGGGCCGTCTCAACTGCGGTCGCGAGCGCGAGAGTCATCGTGGGGGCGGTCGCCGGCTGGGAGACCTGCATCACGAGGCGCGGCGCGCTCTCGAGGAGCATCTGCCGGGCGGCGGTCGTCGCCGCGGCCCAGCGGGCTTCGACCCGCTCCGATCGCTCCCAGTCCCCGCGACGGATCTCGCGTCGGAAGGCTTCGAGCCGGGCCCGCACCGCGGCCACGCGCGCCCGCGGGGTCGTCACGTCCGCGAGCCCGACCACGGCCCGCGCCCGCGCCGCGGCGATGAGGCGCTCTCTCTGGGGATCGATCGCGATGGGCGTTCCGGCGAGCGCATCGAGGCAGACGCGCGCGGCCTCGGCCGTGGCGAGCGCCACGGCAATCGCGGACGCCGGCGCCCGGGTCAGCAAGGCCACGCTCGCCGCGGTCAGCCGCGGATCGGCCGGCGGATCGGTCACCTCCCCGTGCAGGCGGGCGACCAGCCCCGGAGCCGCCTGCGTCGGCCAGCCGCGCAGCCTCGCCGAGATCGCGTGCACCTGCGCGGCCCACGCTGACCCGACCACGGCGCTCGGCAGGTGACTGTCCACCAAGGCGTTGAGTTGACGGAGTAGCTCGTCGCTGCGGCTGGTGAGCACCTCGTCGATCTCCCGCCCACTGCGGCCCCTGCCGGCGGCCTGGGCGCTGAGCCAAGCTTCGGCGGGCTTCACGCGGACCTTGGCGGGCGTGTCCGTGGTGATCGGCAGTCCCGCCTTGATCCACCGCCTCACCTGGCGGGGCGCCACGTCGTGCAGGCGAGCGAAGGCGGCCTGGCTCAACTCACGCATGCCGCCAGCCATCGCGCATCACCTCCGAAAGAGGACAGGAGACACATGTTCCGTAAACCCTTGATTAGACAAGCTTTGCTCGTGCGCCGACCCGCGTCCGCAGACGGCCAGAAGGACCCATAACCACGCGTTATCATTGACCTTCTACCCTGTTCCCAGAAAGAGGTGCAACGCGTTCTCGGATCGCGCAGGGGCAGCAGAGCACGGCGGCGCCGTAGCGGACCCAGGTGCCGATGCCGCAGCCGATGCAATGATCGAAGGGGCCGATCCGCCGCGGCCCTAGGCCCGGCAGGTCGTCAGGCCAGGGATGGGCATAGCTGGGTCGCCAGATGGCTTCCTTCGCTACTTCTCTTCTTTCGCAGGGGGGGGCTTCTGTGTTGCGAAACGGAAGAGGGGAGGAGGGATCTTCTTTCTCTTCTTTCGCAGAAGCCCGGGCCGCTTTGAGCATGGCCAGGAAGCTCATCACGCAATACCCCCTGGCGAAATAAGCGAAGTTGCGAAGTAAGAGGTCACGCTGTCGCCTCCCACACGGTGGCCGTCCTGCCGGCGGTCTGACGCTCCGAGCGTCGGGCCTTGCCAGCCGCCAGCAACGCATCGAGGGCCGCTCGGATCTCGTCGGCCGAACGGTGCCGGCCGAAGAGGTGCGAGATCTCGGTGCTGGTCATCGAGCCCCGCTCCTTGAGGGCCTCGACGATGGTGTCGGCGATCACCAGGCCCAGGCGCCCGCCGAAGATGCGGCGGACAGAGGCGGCACAGTAGTCCCAGACGGCCACGGCGGCGTCCTGGTGCTCCGGCCGGATCTCCGAGGAGGAATCGAGGAGGGCATAGATCAGGCTGAGCCGGAGCACCTGCGCCTCCGCGCGACCGAGGAGGCTGCCCACCAGGCCGGGCTCCCCGGCACTGAGCGCTGGATAAATCTTCCGCCACAGCTGGGCGGTCTCGGCGTCCCGGGAAACCTGGCCGATCGTGGTGGCCCGCGTCACGGCGTCGGCGAGGTCCCGGATCAGTGGATCCAGGAGATAGCCGGGGACCGGCTCGCCATCGGGAAGCGACTTGGAGCGGCGCACGAGGAAATAGAGGAAGCGGTTGCCGAAGCCGTTGGCGCGCTCCGTCTCGTTCAAGTGGAGGCGGAGCTCATCGTCGGTGATGTGGCCGATGATGCTGATGTGCGCGCCGGTGGCGCGGAGCGGGCTGTTCTTCGTGAGGGTCGCGAGCGGCCGGTCGTCCCAGGCTTCTCGGATGACGGCCGAGAGGCTGTTGGTGTCTCCGTTCATGCGCTTGAACACGCTGGCAAGCTCGGGCTCGATCACCAGGAGGCGCTTGTCGTCGACGCCGGAGTCCACAATCACGGTCTCGTACGCGACGACGCGTCCCTTGTTCTTCACGGGCTGCCGCTCGCTTCGCTCGTCGCGCACGTGGGAAATCAAGCCCTCGCCGGACGACAGGCCGGACACGATCCGCGTCCCGGCCCAGGTGCGATCCACGTTGGCGAGCATGTGCCGCGGCGTGGACCAGGCGAGCCCCTTGCGTCCCTTGCCGCTGGCGCCCACGAGCGCGGTGTAGAGACGCGCCGGGTGCCGGTCATGCAGGACACGGCAGTGCGGCCCGGGCCCGATTGCGTTGCCGACGGCGACGAGGAGATGGGCTAGGGTCGCCACTGGGTCGGCCTCGGAGTAGGGGGCGATCGTCTCGACGATCCGGCCGGGCAAGCCGCAGTAGGCCTCGCGGGCCATCTCGGGCCAGGCCGGGAGACTGGGCAGCGCCTCGACCTCTGCGGCCGTGGCCCCGGTGGCCTGCACGAAATCGTCGACGCCGATCTTGCTCATGCCGCGAGCACCGTCGGTAGCAACACGACGCGCACGTGGGCGCCGCGCGCCTCGAGGGCCTCGGCCAGGCGCGCCGCGCCCCGCTCCACGTCGGGGTTCGTTCGCACATCGCCGTCGGGGAGAATCTTTACCTCACGCCCCTCGAGCGGGATGTGATCGAAGTCGTCGAGCAGCTCGCGGGAGCCGCGGACGTGCCAGCCCTGAATCCCGTTGAAGCCGACAGCTGGCAGGCCGAGCTGGGCGGCGGCGATGGCCTTCTTCGCGCCCTCAACCAGGAAGAGGGGACGGCTCGCGTCCATCACCGCGGCCAGGGCCTCGCGGACGAAGTACAAGTGCGGCGCGGAGCCCCATGGCTGTAGATATTTGACCTTGTGCCCGTCGCCGTCCGCGAGCGCGGGGAAGAGCTTCACCTGGAACGCGTCGAAGTATCCGCCGGCCGGATCGGGATACGGAATGAGCATGAGGGACGTCACCGCGGCGGGGATCTGAAAGCCGAGGAGCCGGTCGCCGGCGCTGGGCGGTACGGCCCGAATGCCCTGGCTGATCCAGCTCCTCTCCGTGATCCCAGAATTCTCCAGGTCCCGCCGATGAGCCGGCGCGAGTGCGCCATCGCCGTGGATAGGTGACAGCAACATCGCGAGCCAGCGGTTCACGCCGCGGCCTCGAAGAGGAGTACTCGCCAGTCGATCCGCAGTGACGCGCCAAGCTCAAATGCCCGGTCGAGAGCCAGCTCCGCAATGGCGAGTCGATGGGCCCGCGTCCGCCGCCGGCGCCACCGGGAGAACGCGCGGCGACGGGCAGAGTTCACGCGATCCACCGCGCTATCTCCTCTGGTGTCAGTTCGAGCGCGACGAGCTGCCGCGTCTGAGGACCCAGGCGGGCCAACTCCGCGCGAATCCCCGCGTCCACCTCTCCGGCCCGCGGGGCGCGCGTGAACTGACGGAGTCGCGCAACGAACTTCGTCGCAACGAGCGCGAGGTCGCGCTGGATCATCGCGCGGCCCATCGAATCTTGGCGCGGGCTCCGCCGAGGCGAATGGGCGTCACGGGCAGCTCGCCCTTCAGGCCTTTGCGGCGTGCCGTCTTCGCCGTCAACTGGAACGCCGTGGCGAGCTCGTCCGTCGTCATCACGCGATCGGCACCCGGCGCCGTCAACGGCGCGATCGTCGCGAGCGCGGCCACTGCTTGCGTGTAGGCAGTCCACACGTCCTCGCCGCTGTCAAGGCGCGAGTCGAGCTGCGCGAGGCGCTCGAGGAGCCGGGCTTCGGCGCGGGTCAGCGCGAGACGTCCGCGGGTCACCGCCCCGTGCGCTCCGCCCGCTGCTGCTTGAGGACCCTAACGTCTGCTGGGTCAAAAAGCCGGACACCGGTGGACGTACGGATCGCCTTGAGAATGCCGGCGCGCTCGAGTTGACGCACGCGGTCCTCTGAGATCGAGAGGTTTTTGGCGACGACGCCGGTCATCCAGAAGTTCGGCATGCGATCACCCTCCTCGCTCATGGTTCCTCCAGGCGTGAGTCTGCGGTCAGAGCGGGAGGGCTATCTACGGGGGGTAATTAAAAATAGTCGGCGGCGGGGTCGCTCCTTTGGGGCGCCACCCCGAGCAGTCGGCGCGTCTCCTTCAGCGCATCGCGGACCGCCTTGCGGCACCCGCAGTCGAAGCGCGGCCAATAGGCGGCAGCGCGGTTCGGAGCGTCAGGATGGGTGCTGCCGGGGAAGTGGGCGTGGGCGCTTTCGCGAGGGCCGAAGTGCAGCACCTTGACCAACCCGCGCGTCGACCATCCGCAGACGTCAATGAGGTAGAAATAGTGGGCCCAGACTGGGAGATTGTCTCCCTTGGGGCCACGGACGGGAACGCCCGGTCGCCGGGGCGTTCGTATCGGGCGATCGGCGGCCCAGGCTAAGTAGAGCTCGAGCGCGGGGGCGGCGAGGCGCAGGGCCACCGAATCCGGGAATCCGATCCTCTTCAGCGTCGTGGTGACGTCCCGCTGAAACGCCGGGGTCCTCCAGATCGCGGTGGTTCGTTGGAGCGCATCGGCATAGTGATCCTCCGCGACGGGATGCCCCTTGAGGTTCCGGAAGACGGCCTCCGCGTCTCTCATGCGAAGCCGTCGGTCCCAGCGCCGGCAGGCCACCTCGACCGGCATGCCGTAGCGGATCTCTCCGAGCAGGGCGGCGAGGATCGTAGCGCGCCGAGCGACGTCGGCGGGCCGGTCATCCTTCTGCTGGTGTGCCACGCTCCTCCCCAGAGAGCACCCCGGAAGGAATTCGCGGGCAGGCGGCCGGGGAGCCGCTCTTCGGGGGCGACCCTAGCCCGCGAGGGTGAGTCTACGTCATGGGCCAGAGGTTAGCCGCGCCTTACTTCTGCTGCCATTCTGCTGCCATTGTCTGGTCCGAAACCGGGTATTTCGCGCCCTTTGCCGTCCCGGGAGCGCAGAGCCGAAATGCGCGAGAAGTCGCGAAAACTCCTGAGAAATAAGTGGTGGGCGGAGCAGGGCTCGAACCTGCGACCCCGGCCTTGTAAGGGCCGTGCTCTTCCAGCTGAGCTATCCGCCCGTGTTTGATCTATCGCGGGCTTACAGGACGCGAGTCTACCGCACCGGGGGCTGACGTGCCCGAAAACGTGCCCGTGAGCTTGCGGGCTACGTCCTGGAGATCGCCTGGGCTCACGATGTGGTAGCGATCGAAGACGGCACGAGTCTTGTGGCCGGTGACTTTCATGGCCACCCGCTCCGGGACGCCGGCGTTGACCATGTTGCGCACCGCCGTTCGGCGGAAGTCGTGACGGTGCATCCCCGGGACGCCGGCCGCCTTGCACGCCGTCGCCCAGGCCTTCCGGAAGTCACCGCGGGGTGAGCCGGCGCGACGTCCCTTGCCCAGGTGCGGGAAAAGGGCCGGCACAATGCGGCCGAGCCGACGCTGGAGGGCCTCGACGCGCGCCACCTGGCCCGCCAGCATCGTCGTGCATTCTGGCGTGAGATAGATCACGCGCCCCTCGTCGTTCTTCGTGCTCCCTGGATCCAGCCGCAGCGTGCCCGCCTCGAGGTCGAGCTGCCGCCGCGCGAGGGCGAGGACCTCGCTCTGCATCCGCCAGCCGTAGGTGTAGGCGATCGTCACCGCGACGCGGAGATCCTCCGGCAGATGCCGACGGACGGCCTCGTACTGCGCCCGCTCGAAGAATCCCTCCCGCGGCGGGCCTTCTTTCGGCTTCTGGAGCATCGGGAGACGGAGGAGCTTGCCGTTCTGATACGCGAGCCGAAGCATCTTCGTCAGCGTGCCGAGCTCGCGTCGGATCGTGGCGCCCACGACGCCCTCGCCCTGGCGCTTGAGGATGTAGGCATCCACGTCCCCCTGGCCGAGCGCGGCGATGCGGTGGCCGGTGAAGGCGCGGGTGAGATGCGCGACGCGGCGGTCATACTCGTCGAGGTCCCGGGAGCTGGTCGCCTCGTAGTGCCGGCGGAGATCCGCGGCGACGTCCTCGTACCTGATCCGGTCGGCGCGCGGCAGGATGGGCTGCCCCGTCGCCACGCGCCCCTCGCGCGCCTTGAGGAAGCGGCGGGCCTCGGTGGGCGGCGTCTCCGTGTCGGCCGCGACGCCCGTGCTCTCGCGCACGGGGCGGCCGTTCTGGTAGTATTTCGCCCACCACATCTCCGAGCGGCGTCCGCTCTTGAGCTTCGGGCGGTACAGGTAACCCATGGTCAGCCCTCCGTCCTTCCCCGCTGATAGATCCCGTCACCGCGTCGAGCCATGCTCCCCTCCCTCCTCCGGCGCCCGCCCCGTCACGCGCCTTCCTTTTCCATCATCGCGCTCTGCTGAAGACCACGCCGTACTCGCGCCGCGTGCCGGTGATGATTTTCCCGACGAGGGTCTCACCGACAGGCTGGAGATGGAGCTCGAACGTGCGGCCGGCAGAGTTATTCTGCGGCGAGGTGACGTAGTAGCCCGTCCAGTGAAAGGTCTCACCGGTATCGTCTCCGCTGCCGGCGGCCACGTACAAGCGATCGACGGAGGTGAACTCCCAGGCGATCCGCGTCGCGCTCTCCGATGTAATCACGAGCATCTGGCCGCCCGATGACATCCACGTCCCCACGAGCGGCGCCGATGTCGTGGGCATCACGGCGGGCTGCATGCCATCGCCCGGGGTCAGGGCGGCGTGCACCCGTTCCGGGTAGAGCCGCTTGTTGCCCCCGGTCGAGGCGTCGATGCCCCAGCCGATCAGCCCGCCCCCGAACACCGAGAGCGCGTCGTACTGGGAGACGGATTCCAGGCGCTGGCGGAACGGCTCAAAGCCCGGCTTGAGGATCTCGAGCTGATAGTCGGGCTTCCGCTCGAGCGTGATCGTGGTCGGGGTCACGCCGAGCAGCCGCCCGCCGAGCCGGACCTCTGCGCCCGG
>Ga0326597_10004954_pt1 | contig 18610 bp, 16 predicted proteins | sample RVTome_12_FD_203789 | JGI IMG/M metagenome (GOLD analysis project Ga0326597, IMG submission 203789) | Soil microbial communities from uranium-contaminated site in the Upper Colorado River Basin, Wyoming, United States - RVT100D185 | ecosystem: Environmental > Terrestrial > Soil > Contaminated >... | reverse complement strand
GCGGCGAGGACCCGCGGCTCGAACACGATGTCGCCGTAGACGACCACGATGTCTCGATCGCCCGCGAACACGTCGCGCGCGCAGAAGAGGCTCTCGACCATGTTCGTGACCGCGTAGCGTTCGTTCACGACGACGCGCGCGTTCCGGCCGCCGAGCATCTCGGCTCGGTATCCGCCGACGAGTGTGATGTCGTCGACGCCGCCGCGGCGCAGCACATCCAACTGTCGATCGAGCAGCGGCGCGCCGACGAGCGGCACGAGGCATTTCGGACACTCGCTCGTCAGCGGTCTCAGTCTCGTGCCCTCCCCGGCCGCGAGGATCACGGCACGGGCGCGCGCGCTCACTGAATCACCGCGACGCGCCGGGCGCCGCAGTCGATCTCCAGCACCTCGGCGCGCGCCAGCCGCTCGTAGACGTCCTCGCCGACGCCGATGACCGCCGGAATGTCGAACTCCGCGGCACGGATCGCCATGTGCGAGTTCGCTCCGCCGTATAAGGTCACGAATCCCGCGATCCCCGACCCGAACAGCCAGTCGAAGCCCGGATCCGCCTGCGGCACGACGACAATCGCGCCGTGGAGATCGTCCACCTTCCAGGCGCCGCGTGCGCCGTCGCCGATGATGCGGGCCCGGCCAACGGCGCGCCGCCGCGTGATGTAGTTCGGCGCGCTCGGCGGACGCAGAAACGCGTGGAAGTCCGCGGAATCGGCGAGAAGCGGCGGCAGCTCGATCTGCTCGGCCACGCGATGCGAACCTCTGCCCTCCTCGACACGCGCCTGCAGCCACGCGCCGGCGGCCGCCGGTGGATCCTGCGTGCGAAGTTGAAGCAGCTCCGGAAGCCGCACGTATGAAAGATCGGCTCGCGACAGTCCATGCCCGCGCCCAAAGTCGATGAGCGCGGTCATCGCCGCGTCCAGATGCCGGGTAAAGACGAACTTCGCCTGCTCGCGTCCACGGATGGCGTCGGCCGCGAACCGCTCGAACGCCACGACATCTTCGGGCAGACCAAGCTCGGCGAGCCCGCGCTGAAGGTGTCCGGCCGCGGCGCCGGGCGCCAGACGGACTTCGCCGGCCGCGGCGCCGCCTGTCCGACCGAGCATCGGCTTGAGAAACCGTTCCGGCTCTTCTGCGTACGAGGGCGTCGTGAGCTCGTAGGTGCCGGGGCGCAGATGCCCGTATCGCGCGACAAACGCGTCCCACGGCAGCGTGCCAGCCGCAACGGCCGCGCCGTCCTCGTCGAAGGCGCGCGCGACCGTCCGGATCGAGCCCAGAAAGCGCGCGACCTGGGTGGAATCGAGGATGCCCTCGGCCTCGAACGAGCGAAGGAGGGTGGTCGCCACGAACGCCGATCGAGCGAGATGGGCGAACGGCAGACAGCCCAGGACGCGGCAGTCGTGGAGCAGCACGTACGCCCGATCGAGCGGCGCGAGCCCCGCCGACAGCGTGCGGGCAAGGCGTGCGTCGAGCGACGGCAGATCCGCCGCTTCCCGCGCGCCGCGAGCCAGCGCGGCCGACGTCAGCGCGCCGAGCGCCTGGCGCAGCGCGGCGATGTCGGGTCGCGCGAGGCCGGCGTCGCTCAACTGTCGCGCGCGCCGGTCGAAGTCAGACGACAGACACGTGAACGCGACGTCGAACTCCACCTTGTCGTGCAGCTCGGGGTGCGCAATCAGCCGATCGATCCAGGCGTCCACGAGCCGCGCCGCCAAGTCGGGGGGCAGGGTCGCCGGGATGAAGGAATTGAAGCTCGCCCGCACGTCCACATACGGATGCCCGGCGAAGCTCACGATCAGCGGCGTCGGGCGCGTGTCCCGGTAGCCGTACTCCGCGCGCTGAATCGCCCACGTCTCATCCGTGATCAGGAACTGGTATAGCGACAACGCGAGCGGGCGCGGGCGCGTGCCGACGATTTCGGCGGGGTTCCAGTCGGGCATGACGCCGAACAGCGCACGCCGGCCGACGAGCGGCGGCGACGGCGCTTGCCGCTCGGTGAAGCGCCGCACCGTTTCGTCGAGCGCTCGCCGCACCGTGCCGTCGGCCGCCTGCCCCTGCCGGTGAGAGACGGCCAACGGACGTAGCTGCAGCAGGTGCACGGCCCCGCGATCGGTCACGGCGAACTCGACGTCGAGAGAATCGTAGCCCGCAATGTCCTCGAGTTCCCGGGCCGCCCGGACGACCTGCCCGAGATCTGGTCGGATCGCGGACGCATGCGCTTCGGCGTTGTCGCGATAAACGACGGCGGTCCGCACCGCCACGCCGCGTCCACTGGTGACGGTGTCGGTGACGCCGGCTGTCTCGTCGAAGCTGATCGTGTAGTACGGCCCCCCGTAGCTGAGCGTGCGCGTGAAGACGACGCCGCTCATGCGAACGCTGTCGAGGAACGCCTGAACGAGCACCTGGTGCAGCGGATCGGCGTCGCCATACGAGCCGACCACACGCTCGATTGCGGTGGCGAGCTTGTCGCCATCGTCGGCGGGCACGTCGAGCACCGTTTCGTACCGCCCAGCCTGCGAACCGTCGAACGCGTCTTCGCCGCGCGCGCTGCTGCGCACGGCCAACCGACGATCGCCAAACTGCGCGCCGATCCGCTGGATCACCACGTCGCGACCGGTCAGCCACTCACCCGCCGTGAAGCTGCAAAGGGTCCCGACGACGCTCGAGCGGACCAGCGGACGGACGCGCTCGAGCGTCGACGCCTTCGTGCCGAGCACGAACCGCGCAAGATCCTGCGGCGCGTTCAATTCCGCCCACTGTCCGGCGATACGGACGGCGCGCGAACTGCAGCCAGACGCGACGAGCGCGGTGATGAGATCCGGCAGCCCCGCCCGCCTCGCGTCGAGCCGCTCGGGCGCCAGCGCCCGCGCCGTCGTCACGGCGCGGTGCGACAGCCTCAGAAGACCGACGAACTCCGCGTCGGCTGCTTCGACGGAAAGCGCGGTTGACGCGACGGCGACTCCGTCGCCGTCGAACCGGACCTTCTCCGCGCCGGCCAGATCCTCCGGAGCGCGCGCTTCGTACCGCGTGCGCCATGCCACGTCGACGGCGACCGCGACATCGGCCTCCGTGTCGCGCACCTGCTCGACGACCTCGGGCGCCACGACCGTGTCGGCGTAGCAGACGTAGGTCGTCCGGGTCGGGTCGAGCGGCGCGGCCAGCAGCGATGCGACGCTGCCAGTCGTCCGCCAGTCGGGATTCACCGCGTAGTGGATGTCTGGAAACCGCTGCAGCACTCGCTCGAGGCCGTAGCCGCCCACGAAGCAGATCTCGGCCGGGCCCAGCGCGGCGAATGCCTGGAGGATCCAGTCGAGCACGCGTCGGTTGCCGGGCATCTCGGCGAGCGCCGACGGCTCCTCGCCGCGGTAGGGGCGGCCGGCGCCGAGAATAACAACGAGTGGCGTGGACATTCGGCGAAAGAGGGGGGCCGGGGTGCGCGCTACATCCCGCGCTACAGGCTGCGCCCGAGGACGGCGGCGATACCGCGGAGCTCGGTCATCAGCTGGTCGAAGGCTTCGTAGTTCAACGCCTGCAGCGGATCGACCGCCGCCTTCTCGGGCTGCGGATGCACGTCGATGATGATGCCGTCGGCGCCGGCGGCAATCGCGGCTCGGGCAACCGGCGCGACATACCGCCGTTTGAACGTTGAGTGGCTCGGGTCGACGATGACCGGCAGGTGCGAGTACTCCCGCACGGCGGGCACGGCCTGGATGTCGACGATGAACCGCGACGTCGGTTCGTGGGTATGCGCGGCCGCGACGCCACGCTCGCACAGAATGACGTTCGGATTCCCGCCATGAAGGATGTATTCGGCCGCGCCGAGCCAGTCGCGCAGACTACAGCCGAAGTGCCGCTTGAGCAGCACGGGCTTGTCGGCGCGCCCCACCTCCTCCAGAAGAGGAAAATTCTGCATGTTCCGCGCGCCGATCTGCAGCACGTCGGCATAGCTCGCCACCTGAGCGACGAGCCTCACGTCAACAACCTCGGTTACGACCGGCAGACCGACTGCACGTCCGGCTTCGGCAAGGTACTCGAGCCCGGGCTCCTTCAGCTCGAACGTGCTCGCCGTGCGGTACGGGAAGGTCAGCGGCTTGTACGCCCCGCCCCGCAGCATCGTGGCGCCGAGCCGCTTGACGTTGCGCGCGATGTCGAGCACCTGCTCGCGGCTCTCGACCGCGCACGGTCCCGCGATCATCGTCAGATTCTTGCCGCCCACCGACGTGGCCCCGACGCGCACGATCGTCGTCTGGTCGTCGGCGCGTCTGGCGGCTAGCGGAATACGCTCCTTGAGGTCGAGCTCGGTGATGTCTTTCATGAATGTGTGAGCGACTCGGTGTTCCGGCGAGTTCGTCGTGCCCGCGTTCAGGCGGGCGGTGTCTCCAGCGCGGCTCGTTCGTCGGCGGACCACGTCAGCTGGACGGGCCGGTCGACGCGGGCCGATTCATAAAGGGCCTCCATCAGGCGCGCCAGCACGATGCCGCTGCCGATGACGTTGGCCTCCGGGCGCCGCCGTGTTTCGACCGATCGGAAGAAATCCGCGAGCTCGGCCGCGATCATCTGCACGGGGCTCGCGGTGCCGACGTTCGGCACGATCGTGCCCCCCATCGCGGGCCACCAGGTGCCGTCGCGCGCCTCGTGATGGACGTCGTGCCACGCCAGGCTCTCGGTCTCGAAATCGATTTCTGCAGTGGCGCGGCTGCCGACGACTAACGCCTCTTTGGACGTAAAGGCGTTCGGCACCACCTTGTCGCGCCAGCGGCCGGGCTGCACGTAGCCGGACTCCACCTTGGCAATCGCGCCGCCCCGATAAGTGAACAGCGCAATCGACGTGTCCTCCATGCCGCGGTTCCAGTGATCGCGGATGACCGCGTACACCTGATCGGGCGGCGCGCCAAACCACCAGTTGAAGAGATCGATGAAATGGATCGCGTCCGTATGGGTGACGCCCACGTCGGTGCGCGCGCGCTTGAACCCCATGAAGTTTCCGGAAATGTACCGGAGATCGCCAGCCTCGCCGCGCTGCAGCCGCTCCTTCACGTGCCGGGACAGGGGGTGGAACCGGTAGTAGTACCCGACCTGCAGCATCCGGCCGCGCCGCGCCGCGAGGTCCCCGAGCTTGACCGCTTCCCCGCTCGTCATCGTCATCGGCTTCTCGACGAAGACGTCTTTCCCGGCCTCGAGGGCCGCGGCGCACAGCGCGTAATGCGATGTCGAAGGCGTGACGATGTCGACGACGTCGGCGCGATCGAGAAGGCGCGTGAAGTCGGTCGAGAGGCGCTCATCGGGAATCCCGACGGCACGGCACGCGGCCAAACGCGACTGGTCCATCTCGGCGACCGATAGATCGTCGAGACGGCCCATCTCCTGCCAGGCGCGAAGGTGATTGCGGCCGAAGCCGCCGAGACCAATCTGGAGGATGCGCATTGAATCGATCAGCGCTTGAGCGCCCGTTTGACCGTCTGCTTCAGTGACCGACCGAGCCGGCTCGATTCGATCGAGCGGCCCAGCGCCGAACGCCGGATACCGTAGACGTAGCTGACCGCGTCGCGCCGCTGCAGTGTGAGCGCGATCGTCCGGCGGGGCTGTTCGGTGTTGATGAGCGTCACGCCGTGCCAGGCGTCGGCCGTCCGCTCCCAGAGCATGCCGACGTTGAACCCGGGATCCTCCGAGATGATCGGGGGAGCCAGCGATTGATCCCGGGAAAGCAGGAACCGACCGCCCCATTCGGGCTTCCAGTCCTGACTCAGGTGGATCACCATCGTCAGCGGGCGTGCGAAGCCGGTCGTGCCACGCCGATGATCGATGTGCGAATCGAGCCCCTGATAGGGCAGGTAGGAGTTCAGACTGATCTGGGTGATGTCCGGATCGATTCGCTGGCCGCTGAGGCGAGCAATGAACGAACCGAACTCGCTCGACCGGACAAACGCCAGCAGCTGGGACGTCGCCGGACCGACGCGCTGAGCGACGTCGGGCTCCAGGATCAGACCGAGATCCTGAAGCTTGCCTTGCTCGCTGTAGCGCTTCGGCAGTCGGTCGATCGTCGGGAACTCCTGAGACAGCGCCTCCGCGAACGCCGGCTGCAGGAACGGGTGGATCACGCAGCACGGCACGCCGCCCGCGGCGTCCATGCGTGCGCCCCTTGCTTGTTCCGTCAGAAGGCCTTCTCCCACGCCTCTCACCTCGAATGCTCGTCAGGTTACTTGATTTTCGCGATCACGCCGCGCACGGCGCGGCGCACGAACAGCGGAACCCCATGTGGATAGAAGCCGCCGGCAAGCCAAGACGCGAGGGAAGCGGAGGGAGCGCCGCCGGTGACGAATCCCAAGTGCCTCCAGCTCGACGTGCGATCCTCGACGGTGGAGGCAAGACCGGCGGCCTTTTCCATCAGGAAGTCGACGTCCTTGGCTCCGCCGGCGCGGTCCACGTCGCCCACCCACGAACGGCCGTCGGTCGACACGTAGTCGGGCGGATCGTACCCGCGGTTCTTGAACGCCGCCGCCTCAATTCGAAGGCCGCCGAGCGGCTCGATCCACGTCATCAGCCGATGCCATGACAGGAAATTGTAGCGGATGGCGCTGCGGACCTTCGTCAGCTCGAGGTCGCGATCGATTCTGACGATCGGGGCGTTGAACGCCACGAAGCGCCTGCTGACGCGCAGCGCCTCGGCAATCAGATCGTACGGGTACTGGACGTGGATGAGAAAATCGCGGAAATACACGACGTCGAAACACCGGTCCGCAAACGGCAGCGTTCGGTCGAAACGGGACCGCACAAAAGAGAACGAGGGATGCCGGCGGCGCGCCTGCAGCAGCATGCGTGCCGAGAAGTCGAGGCCGGTGTACGAGTACCGGTCGAATGCCTCGTCGAATGCCTGGGAGGCATGGCCGCCCCCACATCCGACGTCGAGAATACGGGGCGCGTTCGCGCGCCGGCCCAGAGCCGCGGTGACGAACGTCAGGCGGAAGGTCGAAAGCGGGATCGCGTCGGTCTGAGCGAGGTGCTCCTGGACGAACGCGTCGCTTAGGAAGTAGTCGTTGACGGGCCGGGGCTCCCGTCCGGTTCCGGAATCTGCGGTCACGGTCGGTGCTGGACTTCCGCTGGACGTGGAATCCGTCCGCTCATCTTCAGCGTTCGCTGGAACAATCTGCGGAAAGTGTGGACGCGCAGCGCGGCGAGCGCCGCCAGGTAGACCCCCGCGAATACCGCTAACCCGCCGCCGGTCCGTTGTGCGTCGATCACAACAGTCAGCGCGAAGGCGAGGAGTGCCGCACCAACCAGCTTGACAGCCTCAAGGATGTCCGGCCGCAGACCGAGCGCGCGGTGCGCGAGTCCCGCCCCGCAGCAGAGGACGACTGCTGCGCCGGCGCATTCGGCAACAGCGCTGCCGAGCAGCCCGAGCCGGGGCACGAGCACGAGGTTGAGTGTGATCTGCGCGACGGCCAGGAGCGTCCACACCGGCGGGAAGAACCAGGTCCGGCGGGTCAGGTAGGCGGACTCTGCCAGAATCGAATAGGTGCCCATGAATACCATGGCGGACGCCAGCCACGGGACGAGCGGCGCCCCGCTCACCGCAATGGCCCCGGATGACACCAGCCGGAGCACCGGTTCCGCGTAGATCGTCACCGCCGCGGCGAGGGGCAGCGCTCCGAGAAGGTAATAGGAGATCGCCCCCGTCATGTAGTCGCGAACTTCGCCCATCTCGCCCCGCACGTACAGCTTGGCCAATGCGGGCGCGAGCACGAGGAGAATCGGCCCGCTGAGCAAGCCAAGGACGTCGGTCAAATGCCGGGCCGAGCTGTACACGCCCACCGATCCGGCACCGAGCAGCAGCGAGATAACGTAGACGTTCGCGTACTTCCCGGCCCATCCAAGCGGATGGTTCAACACGAGCGGGCCCACGAACCGAATCTGACGCGCAGCGCCCGACATGGTCACACCCGGCCAGCCGCGACGCAGGGCGGACAGCAGAAAGACGACGAGGGCATAGATCCACGAATAGACGACATAGCCGGTGAGAACGGCGCGGACGTCGCCGCCGCCGAGTCCGATGGCGGAGATCACGGCCGCGGAGCCGAGATCACGTCCTAGCGACGCAGCGGCAAACCTTCCGATCCGGCCGCGCGCCCGCCAGAACGCGAGGACCAGCACGATCAATCCTTCCGCCGCGATCATGGCGGCAATGAGTCGCACGTACGGCAGCGCCGCTTCACCGTCGGCCACCAGACGCAGGAGCGGGGCGGCCACGAGCAGAAGAACCGCGCCGATCACGGCGCTTCCCCCCAAGGTCAGCAGACCGAATCGCAAGAGCAGCTGACGCTCGCGCCGTTGGTCGCCGGCTTCGGGCAGAAACCGCACCATCGCCGGCTCGAGCAGCAGCATGCCGAGCGGCGACAGGAGCCCGATCGTCACCGCGACCTGAGACCACACGCCGTAGGGCTCGGCGCCGAGCAGCTTCGTGATCACGACGAGGATCACGAACTGCTGGATGGCCCGGCCGGCCTGGGCGCTGCCGGACACGACGACCTGGAGACCGAACCGGCGCCTGCCGCCGAGCCGAGGGTCGGGAGTGGTCGTCATGCGCGGTCCGACAAGGCGCGCGCGAGCGCGAGAATCCGTTCCGTCGCGCGACCGTCCTCCGCGCCGATCTCCTTCGGCAAGAAGCGCCGGACGCCGTCGGCGAGTCTGGCGCGCACCTCCGTGTCCTCCAGCGCGCGGCGCACCGCGCCCGAGATGTCGCCCTCCCGATACACGCCGAGAGCCGCCCCTTCACGCGCGAACGGCAGCGGATCGGGCGCGCCCGTGAGGTTCACGGTGACCACGGGACGGCCGAGGACCATCGCTTCCACCGCAATCGTCGAATAGAAGGTGATGAGCAAATCGCACGCGAACAGCACCTCCTGCATGCTCGTGTTCACTGGCAGCACCTGCGCCCGAAGGCCCAGGTCGCGGATCAACTTGCGGTAGAAGGCGGGCGCCTCGATGACGTGCGGCTTGATGAGCACCGTCAGGTCGGACCTCTCCCGAAGCGCGCCTAGCACGGCGCGCGCGAACTGCTCGCGGTTACCCGCGATGTGGAACGTCTGCGTGCCGATGACGACGATCGGCTTCGTCGGGTCGACGCCGAACGCCCGGCAGAACCGGTCGCGATCGAAGTATCGCGAGGGGGAGAACAGCGGATCGAACCGCGATTGACCCGTCACGACGAGACGCTCGGGAAACGCGTAGCCGATCTGATCCACGAGTGTGCGGCGAGTCGCTTCGCCCGAAATGCAGAAGCGATCGGGGAACATCCATTCCTTGGATACCTCCGCGCCAAAGTCGCGGGGGTCCGCGCTGAAATCCACCAGGTAGTCGTCAGTCGGCGGGATGCTTCCATGTTGCGCCGCCACCACGGGAATGCCGGCCCGTCGCGCGGTCGCGATGAGCGCCTTGTTGTCGAGGCTGGTCTCCGACGCAACGATGAGCACGTTGGGACGCACGTCGCGCAGGACGCGCTGCGCCAGCACCAGGTGGCGAATGCCCTGCCGGAGCTCCCAGGCCCACAGCGCCTCGAGCGGCTCGCGCACGACTGGCCACAGGTCGACGCCACGATAGACCCACAGCCGCCGGAACGCCTCACTTTGCCACAGCCGCCGGCGCACGCGATCCGCGTCGGCCACGTGCCGCGCGATCTCGCGCCGCTCCGCCGCGCCCACGTACGCTTCCCATGCCGACAGTCGCCCCGACCCGAGCGTCGGCATCTTCGGCGCGCGCAGCCGTCGAGCGTAGAACTTGTACAGAAACGTCGTCTGGAATTCAGCAGAACTGCCCAGCGTCCGCAGCACCGGGGCCAGCATCAAGTCCTGCGTCACACGGCGGCCGGTGTGCGGATCGGGAACGATCTCCTCGCGACGCATCGACGAGACGAGGACGCGCGTTCGACCGTCCGTCGCGGCGGGCGGCGTCCAGCGCGACAACCTCCGCCGCGCGACATCCGCCATCCCCAGAGCCGCCCATCGAAGCTCCGGCGAGACACGGAGCCGCTGACGTCTGCGAACGGCGGGACGCACGGTCGTTGCTAGCCCGCGCGCGTCGGCCACCGCACGAGCCATCCGCATCAGGATCGACCCGTCGTCGTCGATGACGATGCTCTTGGGATCTTCTCGCTCGAGGGCCGCCAGAAGCCACGCCAGGTGCCGGAGGACGTGCTTGAAGGTGAACCGGTGAAAGTGCCCCTCCATGAACCACCAGAGAGACACGCCGAACATGGCCAGCGCCACGATCGTGCTGGTCGAGCCCGCGGCGCCGTCTGAAGGCGCGTGGAGCACGCTCTTCAGCCACGCGACGCCGTCGCGTTCGACACGTCGGTGATCGTCGGCGGCGAGATAGTCCGCCGGATTGCAGGCGGCCACGATCAACGGGGCCGACCCGCGCGTCGGCGCCCGCCGTGACTCCGTGCTAAGCTGCGGCTCCGCCACGATCAATGAATATCCTCGTTGCCGTTTATGCGCCTGGCGCCGCGGAAGCGATTGTCGAAGTCGTCGGCCTGTCGGCCGCGTCCGATTCGGTGACGGTCATCACACTCGGTGCCCTGCCCGATGACCGCGCGCTTGGCGGCGCCTCGGCGATCTTCGCGCGCTGTGGGGTTCCGCATACCGATCTCCGTCAGCTCAACTACCTAGGGCCGGCGAATGCCGTCCCGCAGGTGTTGGCCGAGGATCTGCTGGCCCAAACGCGTCCAGACGCCGTGCTCGTCGGATGCTCGCGCGATCCGTCCGGCTCGTGGACGACGCTCGAGGATGCCCTCGTTGCCAGTGCACACACGCGCGACATCGTATCGGTTCAGTTGCTCGACGGCTGGGACGTCTGGTTCCCGCGCAACACGCGCGTCACCGCAGGGCGGCTCGCCGCGCCCGACGAGGCGGCGCGCCGCATCGTCCAGCAGAGAGGCGGCGTGCCGGCGGAACAGATCGTGGCGACGGGCCAACCGGCGGTCGACGCGATCGATCCCTCGAGCGTGCAGCTGAGGAGGGAGGAGCGTCGTGCGTCGCTGGGAGTGGCGGCGGACGAACGTGTCGTGTTGTACTGCGGACAAGTCAGCTCGGATAACCCGCTCACGCTCATGTGGACGATCGACGCGCTTGGCCCGCGCGATCGCCTCATCTTTCAGCGCCACCCCAGAGACGCTCGCAGCTACGACTCGGTCCTCGCTGCCGCCGCCGGCCGCGTGCTCGCGTCGGCGCCCAGAGGCGACGACGTATTCGCGGTGGCCGACGTGTGCGTGACGCATTCGTCGACTGTCGGACTGCGCGCTGCGGCGCACGGGCTTCCGGTCGTCAACGTCCTGCTCGACGGGGAGCTGGACGATGTGCGGCGGCTGTGCGGGGGCTATCCGCTGGCAGCGCTCGGCGTCAGCCGCGAGGTGCATGACGCTCGTGCCCTCGCCGGCGCGCTCGCCGGAAACGTTCCCCGGCCGAACGCGGCCCTGCTGCGCGAGCGGCTTCATCTGGACGGTCGGGCGGCCGAACGGGTTCATGCCCTGCTCCAACCGTTTCCACCCCGCGTCAGAATCTGACCACGAACTCCACGAGGCGGAACGGGAAGTCGTCCTTCATCGTCACGACTTCGGTGCCGGCGAGCTCGAAGATCCGCAGCCACGCTTCCTTCGTAATCGGGAGTCCCTGCCACGTGTGCGGGTGGATGATTTCCTGGTAGAAGAGGGGGTGGATCCGATCTGGGTACGGCATCTGCTCGTACTCGTCGTCCGAGATCCGGTCGAACTCGCCCATGAGGAAGTGCCGGCCAGGAAACGCTTCCTTCATCCGGCGGAACATCTCGACCACAGCATCCTCGCCGTCGCGCAGGAACTCGTGAATCACCATGATCGCGTTGAACGCCTGCACGTCAGGGACGCTCGCGGCCCAGGTTGCGGGGCGCTGGACGTCCCCGAGCATCCATCGAATGCGATCCGCGACCCCGGCCGCATCCGCCCGCCGGCGCGCCTCCTCGAGGGCGGCGGGCGCGATGTCGATGCCAACACCGTGCAGCGACGGATCCAGTTTGCAGAACGCGATGACGACGTCGCCCGAGCCGCAACCCAGGTCCGCGACGACGCGGGCGCCGAGCTGCTGGAACTGCGAGACGACCCAAGGATAGTTGGACTTGCCGGTGTAATAGCTGCCCTTCGCGATGAGATCGCCCGGGCGGACGAAGTCGACTCCGTACCGCTTGCGCCCCTTCAGCGTGTCGACCATGTTATAGAGCAGCGAGGCGTAGCCGCCGACGGCCCCGTACGACATGGCCAGCACCTGGTCGGCAAACACCCAGTCGCCGCGCTCGCCGAGCGAGAATCGGCCGTCCCTTTTCTCGATCACCCGGTCGGCGTGCGCGAGAAAGTTCAGCGTGCCCTCGAGCAGGTGCGCGTCGACGTCGCATTCGGCCGCGAGTTCCTGCGCGGTGCGACCGCCGCGCCGGCGGAGTGCCTCGAAGACGCCCGTTTCGTGCAGCGCCAGGATGATGAACGCGCGGATGTAGCCGTTGCGGATGCTCTGCGCCCAGGCCTTGACGTCGCCGCCGAGCCACTCCGCGTTCACGCCTGTCACGAGGCTTCTCCTTTCCACTCGACCAGCACCTTGTCCGCGAGCCAAAGGTCGAACGCCGTGTGGATGTCGATCGACGTGCGGAAGTCCTCGCTGACGACGATGTCGACTCGGGGGCCGATGCGTCGACCGCTGCGCACGATTGGCGCCCGCGTCGCACACGCGATGCCCGTGTCCTCCCGGTACAGATGCTCCGCCGTCTGGCGGGGACCGTAGTCGAGCTCGGGCCTCCAGACGCGCACGAAACCACCGTCGGGCGAACGCCGCCAGAAGTTCTTGTGCGTCTCGTACGCGGCAAACACGCTGTCCAGGTTGGGGTTGGCCGCGAGCCTCTCTACGCATTCGCGAATCGTCTCGGGCTTGCGGAAGAGATCGGTCACCTGCAGGTACACGACGATGTCGAACGTCAGCGTGTGCTCCGACTCGTACGCCGCCAGCGCGTGCTGCACCATCGGTTCGGCCGGCACGCGGTCGCCGGCCAGTTCCGGCGGGCGCATCACGACCTCGGCGCCGTATCGCCGGGCGATGTCGGCGATTTCCTTGTCCTCGGTGCTGACCAGCACGACGTCGCAGACGCCCGAAGCCTTCGCGTGCGCGATGGTGTGGGCGATGAGCGGCTTCCCACCGACGGACAGGACGTTCTTGCGGGGCAGGCCCTTCGATCCACCGCGTGCCCCCATGATGGCAATCGTCCTCGGATGAGTCATCGTTTCGTCGCTACGAAGAGGATTTCGTTGAGGTACGCGCCGAGCGCGCGTGAGTTCTTCAGCCGGTGCAGGACGTACTGCGGGAGGCGCCGGCGCTTCAGGATCGTCCGCTGCTTGGCGATGTCGGCCGCCGTGACCGTGAATCCGCCGCGTTCGAAGACGTCGGCAAGACGCCGCGGGTGGAAGCTCTTCTCGAGCATCCCGTATCGCAGGCGCATGTACAGCTCCTTCGCCCGCCGGGCGGGGCTCTGCGCGTTCGGCTCCACAACGAGACAGCGCCCGCCGGGTTTCAGAACGCGCCGGAGCTCCGCGACGGCCTTCGGCAGGTTGGGCATATGATGCAGGACCGCCCAGGTGACGACCGCATCGACCGACCCGTCGCGAAGCCCGAGTTGCTCGCCATCGCCCCGCAGGTACATCAGGCGACCCGGTTCCCGACCGCGTCGGCGGCGCGTCCACCGCGCCTTCGACATCGCCAGATAATCGTGAAACAGATCGAGTGCGATGCACGTCACCGGTTTGGTCTCGGCGAGCCATTCGCTGACCTGGCAGAAGCCGGCCCCGAAGTCGAGCACTACGGCGCCCGGGCGCAGACCGATCAGGCCGACCGCGTTGCATTTCAGAGCGAACGACTCCGTGCGGTCACTCTCGGGAGACCAGGCGCCGAGCGCGGCGCGCTCCCGATCGAGGACCATGGATTCGTAGGCGATGTCGTTGGCTTTGTGGTCGTCCACGAGCGGTCACAGGCGGCGGAAGAGAAAGATCCGGTAGAGCGCGAGCCCGGCGGGCGCCGGCAACGCCAGCCCATGGTCGAAGACCCATGAGGCGCCGAGGACCATACGGTAGGCCAGGCGGCGCAATCGCCGGCGCGAGCCTCCAGCGCCCTGCGCGCGGGAAGCCGCCGCGCGCGCCCGACCGATTCGGTTGAGGAGGAGAACAGCGAGCTGCGGGTAGGCGACCTCGGCCCGGAGGTCGAAGGCGTGCGCCGCGAACCCGCGCACCCACTGGTCGCGCGAGCGCACGTGGACGTGGGGAGACCGATTGTCGCGACTTGGCGTCGCCGGCGCGATTTCGAGCGCCAGAGCGTGGCCGCCTGGCTTCACCGCGCCCGACAGACCCGACAGCGCCGTCTGCAGTCCATCGTCGTCGAGATGCTGGAGCACCGTGATGCTCGTCGCGAGATCGACGCTCGCCGCCGTGAGCGCGAGCGTTTCGATTCCCCCGACGCGGTACTCGATCGTGGGAAGGCCGCACGAGCGTCGGCGCGCCTCCTCGATCGCGCGCGGGCTGAGATCGACGGCGACAACCGACGCCCCGTCGGCCGCGAAGGCGCGCGCGAAATCGCCGGTGCCGCACCCGACGTCGAGCACGCGCCTGCCGTGGCCCGGCCAGGCGTCGTGTCCCTTGAGCACGCGCTCCACCGAGCGGAGGCGTACCGCCTGGTCGTGGAGGTAGAGATCGGCGTCCGCCCACCCCGTATGCCCGTGGGCCTCGACGCGCGCGTCCCAGAATGTGCGGTCGATCGACAGGGTGTTCAGTGCACCGGCCTCCGGCGCACCGTTTCGATCGCGGTCAGAGCGACGATGGCAGCAAAACCGAACAGCAGGCCCGCGATCCCGGCCACCGTGGCTGCCGGGATGGCGCCCGATGGGAGCGGAGCCGACGGCCGCCGGGCAGGATCGACGATTTGCAGCGCGGGGGCCTGCAGGGCCAGGTTCGCGCGGGTTTCCTCGTAACGTCTGGCGAGGCTCTGGAAGACATCGCGGGCGATCTCGTACTCGATTCTCGCCGCCGTGAGGTCGGCTTCCTTCTGCACGAGCTCGTCGACCCTCTGCTGCTGGCCCCGATCCGGTTTCAGGCGACCGATGAGATCGTCCCGCTGACCTTCCATCAGCGCGATCCGCGCCCGCGTCGTCGCGATCTGATAGGCGAGCGCCTGGTGAACGGGATTCAACAGCGGACTGGACGTCACATCGATGCCCTGGGGCACGCCTAAGGCCTCAGGGGGTGAGGGATCGGCGGCGAGCGCCGCGCGGAGAGGACCGTCGGCAATCGTTCGTTGACCGTTTTCGAGAACAGACGGCTGTTCGGCGAGCTCCGTCTCCGTTTTGGCGAGCCGGGCGCGCTCGCCGTTGAGGTCGACCTGCAGCTCGGCGAGCCGGGCGCGTCCATCGAGCATGATGCTCACGTCGCGACGTGTCACATCCACCTGCGCCGTTCGCTGGAACGCGACGTATCTCGCCGACGCAGCGTCGAACCGCTCCTTGGCGGCGTCTCGCTGAGCCGCGAGCGCCGCCGGTGCGATTCGCTCCTCGGCGAGCTCCTCCTGGAACGCGACTGCCTTCGAGGTGATCACGTTGGCCACGCTCGCCGCGACATCGGGATCGCTCATCTCGACGGTCACATGAGCCAATGGCGACCCCGGAGTCTCCTCGATGGCGAGCATCGACTCAAGGCGGTCGGCGGCCAGACTGTGTGGGGGCTTGTCGAGGCCGAGCTCGATGATCACCTGCGTGGCGACGGTGCGGTTCCGCAGCAACTGAAGCGCTTCGACTCGCTCCGCGCCGGCCGATGAGACCCGAATCGTCGCGGTTGCCGCATAGCTGGCGGGCCGAGAGCCCGCGACGAACCACGCGACCGCCGCCGCAGCCGCGGCCAGCACGACCGGGAGAAACCACCAGCGGATCAACGGTGGAAGATAAGTCCTCAAATCGACGACATCCCGGTCCGTGGGCGGCCAGGTTGCTGCGGTGCGATCTGTCAAGGCTGTCGGATCGACCCAGGTCGGCATAGAGATACCTTCGGCCTCTCAGTCACACGACGGCCGTACGACTGCGGTCGCGCTGAAGGTCCGGCGCCAAGCTTCACGCAAGACTCAATGGGCGTTCGCCGCTCATGTCTGAGTTTCAGAAAAGGCCTAAAACCTTGAAGAATCTATAACATACGAGTAGCTCCGTCAAGGATTTTGGCCGTGATACGCTCGGTGCCGATGTCCAATACGACCACCTTCTCGACTCCTCCGGTCCTCGTATCCGAGGAGCGCCTGCAGCGCCGCGTCACGGAACTCGCCGCCCAGATCAACCGGGAGTATGCCGGCCGTGAGATCACACTGATCTGTACGCTCGCCGGCAGCGTCGTGTTCGTCGCCGATCTCATGCGACAACTCACGGTACCGTTCGTCTGCACATTTCTGCACACCTCATCGTACGGACCGGGTGGATCGAGCGAGGTGAGGGTCGTGCTCGATACGGCCGAGCCGATCGAAGGCCGGCATGTGATCGTCTTCGAAGGCGCCGTCGTGAGCGGCCTCACGCTGAAATACGTCGTCGACTGGCTGCACGTGCGACGGCCGGCATCGCTGCGTTGCTGCGCGCTCGTTGTGAAGCGCAACAGTCTCAAGGTCGACATGCCGGTCGAGTACGTCGGGTTCGAGCTGAACGAGGGATTCGCGGTGGGGTACGGGATTGCCGACAGAGGACGGTTCCGCGGCCTGCGCTATCTTGGCGACGCCCGCGGGTTGTGATCCCGAAGGCAGGGCTTAACGCACTCTTGAGACGGACAGTCCGGGCACGGCTCTTGCCACGTCGGAAAGTTGTTTGCCATAATTGAGGCTCCGTCATGATGCCGATCCTGTGCACGCGACGCTTTGTCGACGCTGCGACGTTCACCGTCGCCATGTTGGCGCTAAGCGCGCCCGCGCTCGCTGGGACTTTGAAGCTTGCGTGGGATGCGAACCTCGAGCCCGACCTTGGTGGCTACATCGTGAGTTACGGCACAGCGTCTGGTCTGTACACGACCGAGATCAACGTTGGCAACACGACAAACACGACCGTTTCCAATCTCGTGGCTGGACAGCGCCACTACTTCGTTGTGCGCGCCTACAACACGGCGGCTCTCAACAGCCCGAACTCGACGGAGGTTTCGGCGGTCCCCACGCTCGACCTGATCGGGACGTCGACGACGCCTCAGCACCCGAGGACCGACTTCGACGGTGACGGGAGGAGCGACGTAGCGACCTATGACAAATCGACGGGCGCTTGGCGAGCGACAGGATCGGCCGGGGGGCCCGCGTTCTCGATGACATTCGGTGATCCCGCGCTGGGTGATCGCCCAGTGGGCGGAGACTATGATGGCGACCGTCTGATCGATCCCACCGTCTGGCGCCCGACCAACGGTAGCTGGTACACTCTGACGTCCAGCAGTCAATACCGCGGCTGGTCGATGGTTCGGTGGGGATCGGCGGCTGACACCGATGTTCCTGTCGCCGGCGACTTCGACGGAGACGGCAAGACGGATCCGGCAGTGTGGAGGCAGAAGAACGGGAACTGGTACGTGCTCCTGTCGGCTAGCAATTACACGAACTGGACGTCGCAGCAGTGGGGTGACCCCGCTGGGGGCGACATCGCTGTCCCGGGCGACTATGACGGCGATCGAAAGGCCGAGCTGGCGGTGTACCGGCCGCCCACCGGCACGTGGTGGTTACTGTTCTCGTCGGCCGGGTACGCCTCCTACGCCTCGTTCCAGTGGGGCGACAGTGCGACAAGCGACATCCCCGTGCCCGGAGACTACGACGGGGACGGGCGAACCGATATCGCGGTTTACCGGCCTGGAACGGGTGTCTGGTACGTGCTCACCTCGGTGAGCGGGTTCAAGAACTATTTCGCCGTCAAATGGGGCGACCCCATGGCTGGCGACGTGCCCGTCGTTGCAGACCACGACGGCGACGGCCTCATCGACCCTGCCGTGCGTCGGCCGGGATCGGGCTATTGGTATGTGCTGAGGTCGAGCAGCAACTACGGCAGCTGGTTCTTTTCGACCAATCCCGGGCCGGCGCTCACCGCCACGCCGATTCCCTAGAGTGTCGGGGCGCCGTCCTTCACTGCCGCAAAGACATACGACAGGGCAAGGGCGGGGCCGACCGCCCGGCGATCCAACGCGCTCAGCGCCGCGGCGGCGACGAGCCGAGGACCAAGAGCTTCGTGGCACGATCCATCAGGCTCCGCCGGGCGGCGCAGGTCGCGCGCATGCATCAGAGCCGGAAGATCACCGGCGAGGCCAGGGCACGCAGGGCGTTCCGCGTGTCCACGACGAGCGCCATGCGGCCTGCGATGGCTGCATAGTCGAACGCCGTGTGATCCGTGCAGATGACGGCGCAGTCATAGGCCGAGCCGAGCGCCTCGTCGAAGGACACCGACAGATACGTCCTGTCGCGCGACAGCGTCGGCACGTACGGGTCCGTATAGCTCACCGCGGCGCCGCGGCGGGCGAGCAGCTCCCAGATATCGAGCGCCGGCGATTCGCGGACGTCGCCGACGTCTTTCTTGTACGCGACGCC
>Ga0326597_10004953_pt1 | contig 18610 bp, 13 predicted proteins | sample RVTome_12_FD_203789 | JGI IMG/M metagenome (GOLD analysis project Ga0326597, IMG submission 203789) | Soil microbial communities from uranium-contaminated site in the Upper Colorado River Basin, Wyoming, United States - RVT100D185 | ecosystem: Environmental > Terrestrial > Soil > Contaminated >... | reverse complement strand
CGGGGGTCGGCGCCGTGTGCGCAACGACCGGGCAGACGCCATCGATTGCCGCCGCGCTGCTGCACCTGGTGCAGGAGGAGGATGGTGACCGCCTGGCGCTGCAGCGCCTGATCGACCGCGTCGCGCGGGAGCTGCGTCCGACCAGGGTGGACCTGCTGTCTCACGACGCGGGGGCGGTCAGTACGGTCATGTCTGCGGGCGGAGGGCTCGCCACACACCTGGGGTCTCGAGTGTTGGAAGCCGGCATTATCATCCCTGAAGACGTCGACGGCGGCGGACGCGAGATCGGCATGCCCATTCGGCTTGGCACCCGTCTCCTCGCGGCGCTGGTGTGTCGATGGCCTCTCGACCGGCAACCGCCGCCCCATGCCATCGACGTGCTCCACCTTGCCGCTGCGATCGCCGCGCCGCGGGTGGATGCGTTGCTAACCGGACTTCGGGAGTCGTCCGCTGCCTCGACATCGGTTCCCGAACTCCTAGGTGCCAGCGCCGCGGTGGTGGAGGTCCGTCGCGCGATCGAGCGAGCGGCCAGGGCGCCGTTTGCCGTTCTCATCGAAGGGGAGAGCGGAGTGGGCAAGGAGCTCGCCGCTCGTGGCGTCCATCAGCTCAGCGCACGGCGTGAACGACGATTCTGCGACGTGAACTGCGCGGCCCTTCCGGATGAGTTGCTCGAATCGGAGCTATTCGGCCACAGCCGGGGTGCATTCACTGGCGCGGTGGCTGATAAGGCGGGACTCTTCGAGGAGGCGGACGGCGGTACCCTCTTTCTCGACGAAGTGCCTGACTTGTCGCCTCGAGGGCAGGCGAAGCTGCTGCGCGTGCTGCAGCAGCAGGAGGTGAGGCGCGTCGGCGAGACATTCAGCCGGAAGGTCGACGTTCGTTTGGTGACAGCCGCCAATCGTGACATGAGGGTCGAAGCCGCCGCAGAACGCTTTCGCCAGGACCTCCTGTATCGGCTGGACGTGATCCGCGTCCGGATTCCGCCGCTCCGAGAGCGTCCAGAGGACGTGGCCGTCCTGGCGCAACACTTCTGGCTGGCGTCGGCAGCGCGCGTGGAATCTGGCGCGACGCTCACACACGGCCTTCTGTCGGCACTGGCGCGGTATCACTGGCCCGGCAACGTCCGCGAGCTGCAGAACGTCATGGCCGCGCTTGCCGTCGCCGCGCCCGCGCGAGGCGCCGTCCGGGCCTCGCTGCTCTCCGCCGCCATCACCGGATCGGCGAGCGTTACCTCAGGTCGGCTGGCGGACGCGCGCACGCAGTTCGAGCGGCGATGCGTCGAGGTCGCCCTGGCGCGCGCCGGCGGCAGCCGCACCCGCGCCGCCGCGGAGCTGGGCCTCTCGCGGCAGGGGCTGCTGAAGACCATGGCGCGGCTTGGGGTCAGCTAAATTAACTCACGTATTGCGTTTCATGATTGACGTGACATTTGGCCGGCGATGCATCCCGTCTGGCGCGACGTTGTCCGTGATGTTGCCACCAGGTGGAGCGTGTAGTGGGGTGGCGTAGTGGGGTGGCGTAGTGGGGTGGTGTGTCGAAGTACGTATCGGGAAATCAGTCTCCACCCCTTAGAGAGGCATGTCTCAGGCGGCGCAGGTGCAACAGGGTCTGCGCTGCTCACTGCCCCGAGCACGGCTCCGGACTGAACGTGGCGCCGTCCGGAAGCTTTTTGAAATGTGTGCTCTGGACGAACGGGACGCGAAGGTTCTCCGGATCGACGACCTCGGTCACGATCGTGAGCCAGGCATCCCCGTTCGGCGCCGCGATGCGATGAAAATATTCGGTCATCGAGGTATTGGCGCTGAAGGGCACACCGTTCTTTCGTAGGTATCCGGGCCGGAGCCGATTGGTGACCACCTTGAGCTCTCCGCTTCGCGGCGGATTCACGGTGTATTGCCACTCGGCGACGGACAGGCCCTGCCATGATGGCTCGGGTGGCGGTGGAGCGGTGCCAAAATGGAACAGGCGGGTCTGGTTTCCAGCCTCCAGTTCGAGTCTCATCGTGCTGGGGTCCTGCCAACTGATGCGAAGCCGGCCCGGCAACCGGATGACGGCGGGGGCGCCGTACCCCCTGCACTGCTCACCGGCCGCTTCGTCCCGTGCCGGGTCCCACGCGTCGGCCACCTTGCGGGCGGCTGGCGTCAGGGGCATGCGCAGGTAGTCCCCCTTTCGCGGTGTGACCATGCGCAGCGCCCAGTCCTCGCTGATGACCGACACCCAGGTGCCAGTGAGATCGATGGCGGCATCAGCCCTGGGCTCCAAGGGGGCAGCCGGCGCGCCCCCACCCTGTTGCGCGTGTATGCGTGCGGGTGCCATGAGCACGAGCACCGCCATCACAATCAGCAGCGACACGCGATAGGGCCGCGCAGGTCCGCAGGTCACGATACCTCCATCGACTGGCCGTCCGCCCGGATACAACACACAGCTAGTCGACGACGTCGCCCGGCCTCGTGCCCCACCCGAATCCGTCGGAGGCACGCCTGATAGCGACCATTTGGAGCTTGTGGTCCTCGGGCGTACGGGAAGGATTCGCAATGATGGTCACGACATCGCCGTACTTCAGGGTGGTTCTGTTCACACCCTGAAAGCTCAACTGGCCGGCGCCGCCCCACTCGATGGACCAACGGTAGACCTCTCCGGTCTCGTCCGGCGCCTCCACGTGCACGAAGGTATGGGGGTTACGGAACTGGAACTGGACCAGCTTGCCCTCAATCGTGACCTGCGTGTTTCTGTCGTACTGGGCGGCCTGGGAGTGATGCGCGTACGTCGTCATGCCGGACAGGAACGCGCCGGCCAGAACAAGAAGCGCCACCTTACGTCTCATGGGATGTTTCTCCTGCAAACACATTACTGGCCACTGAGGGTCTGGTACACCGCTTCGATGAACGTGTCCGGCGAGCCATAAATGCCGTCGTAATCCAAGGTCGGTCTGGCGGCCTTGACCTGCTGCAACGACATCCCCTGGCTCATCAGGTGTCTGACGCGATCGCGGACAACTTCCACCATGTTCCGGTAGATGGCGACGTCGGCCGTATCGCCGAGCCGTCCATGGCCGGCAATAATCATGGTGCCGCCCTGATGCCTGTATTCAGGGAACGCGATCTCGATGATCTTGTTCAACCCGTCGAGTACGCCTTGAACCGTGCCGCCCTGCGCGACATCGATCATCGGATACCGGCCCGGGGTGAACAAGTCACCCGCACTGATCACGTCGGAGAAACGGAAATAGACGAAGGTGTCCCCCTCCGTGTTGGCCGCGGGCGCGTGGTACATCTGAATGCCTTCGCCGTTGATGTACTGACTCATTTTGTACGTCGGGGTGTAGTAGGTTTCCGATGGCCACGCCCCCTCGGGAAAGTTCGACAGCGTCATGCGCTTCAACACGTTCTCATGTCCGACGACGGTTGCGGGGGAGCGCTCGCCGACCAATCGGCCCGCTTCGCCGCCATTGTACGTAGTGCCTGAGGCCGCCATGATCGCGGTCGCGCCGTTGTGATCGGGGTCGCCCGTCGTCTGGATGATCCATCGAATCGGTTTCAACGGCTTCGGCGACGCGATGATCGCGTTGTATGACGGCCCCGCCCAGCCGAACGGCAGGAGCGGCCCCAGACTTCCTGCCGCGTAGCACGAGGGTCCGACGCATGTAGTCATGGGAGCGGGGGAACCAGCCACCGCACGCCCGATCTCCATCACCGTTTCGAGGAGCGTGTCGGCCATGGCCTCGGAGCCCGCATCCACCACCAGGATGCCGTCCACGCCCACCGACACGGTGACATTGCTGCCGTCGCCGACGATCATGAAGACGTTTCCGCGCACCGGCATGACATGAAGCTCGGATTCCGATTGCCGGGCGTAAGTCACGTGCGGCAGTACGAGGGCTCCAGCCGCGCCCACCGTCGTCAGGATGGCAGCCAGCCGCCCGATCATCGGGCCTGTCTGTATTCGTCGCGTCATTGATGACTCCGATGCCGTATCAGTCCACCGACGGGATGGGGAGGTCCTTCAACGTCTCGCGGTACTCCGGATACAGCGTATCGGCACCGCCCCTGATGGCGTCGATCGGTAACCCCTGATTTTTTGCGGCGTCGTTCAGGTAGGGATTCTGGCCGGGCAGGAAGTGGGGAAACCCCTCGGCGACGTTTTCCACACCAATCGTGCAGGGGAAGAGCGGCAACTCCTGATGCACGTTGCGTCGAAAGCTGATCGACTGCAGGTGCGGTTCGTCCATGTAGACCGGATCCTCGAGGAGGGTGGTCACGGTCATGATGTCGCCGTCCAGCATGAGGTACTCGGTCACCTTCGCCTTCTCGCTGAACATCGCCGTATTGGCGCGGATATAGCTCTCCTTTATGTGCGTGGTCGTGATCACAAGGGTGTTCCCGTCAAACTTGGCCGTGGAAAACCCCGCCCACGTATGAGGCGCCCACTCTGGAGGGTGCGGGCGGCCGTCCATGTAGATGGGACGGTCCGGCGCTCGGAAAAACTGCACGTGATAGGCCGTGAGGTCCCGCGAAATCGGATCGTTCTCCTTGGTAATGCGCAGGCCGCCCCCGTAGTACCAGTTGTACACGCCGGGGTGCGGCCGGCACACGAAGTCCGGACTCGACCAGTCCGAAATATCGCCGGCATCGAATCGCATGCGGCCCGCCGCATTCACGGGAAGTCCGGTGTAATCGTAGAGATCCGCCGTGAATCCGATCTCGTGGGCGATTTCGGTCCACTCACCGCTGAAGTCGGTCGTCTGGTAGGACGTGTCGAACGCCGCCTGGGCAAACGCCGACGCGCTGACCGTCAGCGCGATCAGCAGACAGCCGAAACAGACAGCCGCGGCGCGAGCGACGCTACGCATGTGACTCTCCAAAAACCGCCCTTAAGAGTACACCGGAGCCGCCCGCAAACGGCGCGTCGCCGGGAACGGCGTGAACCGCGGCGTGGTGGCCTGGGACGGCACGTGACGACCTCGACGAGTCGCACGAGGGACGGCCTGGCTTCCCGTCAGCGTGCCGGTCAGGGTGTCCACGGCCGTTCGACGCCTGCCCCCTCGGCGTCGAGCCCAGAAAACTTGATCGCCGGATTTCTCACCAGTTGAATCAAGTTTTCTCGCCCCGCGGAGCGGGGCAAGAAGATACTGCCACTAGCGAGGCGGAGCCACATGCTCGGCGGTCTGAAGCGCAGCCTCGCTTGTCCTTGCAATGGCGTCGACGAGCGGGAAGAATGACGGCAGCCTGACGCGTCGGACAGTTGTGCTGCCCGTGGACGTGCGGGAATCGGGTGCGAGAATCAGCTCGCCGGAGGTCATGGCCGCGATGAGAGGGAACGCTCAAAGATATCGGGCGACGGCTGTGGCCGCGGGGGCGCTGGTGCTCGTCGCGCTGTGGGGCTCGCTTGCCACGGCTCAAACGGTGAGGAAGTTTGTCGTCCGTCTGTCGATCGTGCCGATCACCGTGGCGATGCAGGGCACGGTCAGCGGTCGCGGGTCCGCGGACGCAGTGTTGTCGGGCAGCACGCTCACGATTGGGGGCATGTTCGAGGGCTTACAGTCGCCGGCGACCGTCGCCCGGCTGCACCTCGCTCCACCTGGAGTGCGCGGACCGGCGGTGATCGACCTCAGTGTGTCGCCAAGCACGAGCGGCACCATCAGCGGGACGGCTGAGTTGACGCCCCGACAGGTGCAGGCGCTCGAGAAGAACTCGCTCTACATCCAGATCCACAGCGAGAAGGCCCCGGACGGTAATCTCTGGGGCTGGCTCTTTCCGCCGGAGGTGACGCGATGAGGCGCACGATATCTGGAAATGGCCGCGTGCTGGTATGCGCGGTGGCGGCGATGCTCGGCGCGGTGGTCATCGGCGGTCAGCAGCCACCGGCCGCCGGGGTGTTCACGCCCGATCAGGCGGCCGTCGGCCGGCAGGCCTACGATACGAGCTGCGCGAGCTGCCACGGATCCGATCTGAGGGGGCTGAACGAGGCCCCGCCTCTGGCTGGCGTGAATTTCATGAACCAGTGGCAGGCACTCTCGCCCCGCGAGCTCGCGGAGTTCATCCAGGCCGCGATGCCGCCGACCGGTCCAAAGCCCTCGCTCGAGCAGGCGTTCTCCATCACGGCCTTCATCCTCCAGTCGAACGGCGCACAAGCCGGCGAGCGACCACTCACGCAGGCGACCGCGGTGCCGATCGGAGCGATCGCGAGCGGGCAGGCGCAGGCGCCGCAGCCGAATGCGGCGCCGCCCGCCGCACGACCGGCCGATGGCCCGATCGCAGGCGTCCGCGGCGGCGCCACCGAGCTACTCCCCGGACGCGGGCTGACGGTCGCCGGCGAGGTTCCGAACTATGTGCCGGTGACTGACGCGATGCTGCGCAATCCGCCTGACGGTGATTGGCTCATGATCCGCCGTAACTATCAGGCGTGGAGCCATAGCCCGCTGACCGGGATCACACCGGACAACGTCCAGCGACTTCGACTCGCCTGGGTGTGGGCGATGAGGGAGGGGGGCGCCAACGAGCCGACACCCATCGTGCACAACGGCACTATCTATCTGGTCAACACCGGCAACGTGGTGCAGGCGCTCGACGGCCGCACTGGCGAGCTGATCTGGGAACACAGCGTGGGACCCGAAGGGATCATCGGCCAGGGCGCCATGCGCAGTATGGCGCTGTATGAGGACAAACTGTTCCTCGCCACGACCGACGCGCGGCTGGTCGCGCTGAATGCGCGCACAGGGCAGCTTGTCTGGAACGTGATGATTGCCGATCGCGAGAAGGGCTTCACCAACACGAGCGGGCCGCTGGTGATCGGGGGGAAGGTGTTGCAAGGTCTGGCCGGCTGCGATCGCTTCCAGGCGGAGCGGTGCTTCATCAGCGCGTACGACGCAGACACCGGTGCACAGCTTTGGCGGTTCAACACGGTCGCGCAGAGCGACGAACCGGGCGGCGACACGTGGGGGGATACCGCCGACACGTTCCGCAAGGGAGGCGAGGCATGGATTACGGGCAGCTATGACCCGGATCTCGATCTCACCTTCTGGGGTGTGGCGCAGGCGAAACCGTGGGTGGCCGCGAGCCGCAACATGAAGACCTCCGACCGCGCGCTGTATACCAGCACGACAGTGGCGCTCAGGCCGGACACAGGTACGCTCGCCTGGTATTACCAGCACGCGCCAGGAGAATCGCTCGATCTGGACGAGGTCTACGAGCGCGTGCTCATCGACGTCGGTGACGAGAAGCTCGTCTTCACGATCGGGAAGCCCGGTATTTTGTGGAAGCTCGATCGCCACAACGGCGATTTCATCTCCTTCAAGGAGACGGTGTTTCAGAACGTCTTCGACCGCGTCGACCAAGAATCGGGCGCGCTGCTGTACCGCCCAGAAATCACCGCCGCGCAGGTCGGAGATTGGACGCAGGCGTGCCCGAGCACGGAAGGGGGCCACAACTGGCACGCGACCAGCTATCACCCCGGCGCGGGGCTGCTCATTATCCCGTTGGCGCAGTCCTGCATGGAAATCTCGGGCCGGCGAGTCCAGTTCGTCGAGGGCTCTGGAGGAACAGCCGGAGACCGGCGCTTCTTCGAGATGCCTGGCTCCAATGGCAATGTCGGGAAGCTGGCGGCCTACGACGTGAGCACCATGGAGCAGGTGTGGAGCGTTGAGCAGCGCGCGCCGTTCCTCACCTCCGTGCTCTCAACCGGCGGAGGGCTGGCGTTTGCCGGCGACCTCGATCGGTACTTCCGCGCATACGACGTGCGCACGGGGGAGACACGCTGGGAGACCAGGCTTGGCACCTCGGTGCAGGGCTTCCCGGTGTCGTTCAGTATCGACGGCAAGCAGTACATCGCCGTGACGACCGGACTTGGCGGCGGCAGTCCGCGCGTGGTGCCGCGCACGATCGTGCCAGACGTCCGCCACCCGCAGACCGGCAACGCGCTGTACGTGTTCGCGCTCGACAACTGATCGGGTGATGAGGTCAACCCGGTGATACGGTTCCTGGCGCGCCGCCTTGGACTGACGATCCCGGTGCTGCTTGGGGTGGCGACGCTCGTCTTCGCTCTCATCCATCTGATTCCAGGAGACCCGGCGCAAGCGATGCTCGGCGAGGACGCGGCCGAAGAGGATGTCGCGGCGTTGCGGACCCGTCTTGGGCTGGATCGTCCGCTGCTCGAGCAATACGGCGGCTTTCTCAGGAGCGCGGTTCGCGGCGATCTCGGCACGTCGCTGCGCACGAGCGAGCCTGTCACCCAGGCCATTGTCGATCGGCTGCCCGCGACCCTGGAGCTGGCGGCGGCGGCCATGCTCGTCGCCATCGGCGTGTCGATACCGCTCGGAATCATCGCCGCCGTACGGCGAGGGACCATCGTCGATCACGCCGCAACCGCTCTCGCGTTGACCGGGATTTCGATTCCAAACTTCTGGCTGGGACCGCTCCTGGCCATCGTCTTTGCGGTCGAGCTCGGCTGGTTTCCGGTCTCGGGCCGCGGCACCCTGGCACACCTCGTACTCCCGGCGATCTCGTTGGGCGCGGCGCTGGCGGCTATTCTCGCGCGGATGACGCGCGCGTCCCTCCTCGAGGAACTGCGTGAACCCTACGTGCAGGCCGCTCGTGCGCGCGGCGCGTCCCGGGCCAGGGCCGTGCTGCGCCACGCGTTTCGCAACAGCCTGATCCCGGTCGTCACGCTCGTCGGCCTCCAGTTCGGCGCCGTGCTGACCGGCGCCGTCATCACCGAAACGATCTTCGCGTGGCCCGGCATCGGCCGACTGCTCATCCAGTCGATCGGTTTTCGAGACTATCCCATCGTGCAGGGATGCATCCTGTTCATCGCGGTGACGTATGTCGGCATGAACCTGCTGACCGATCTTGTGTACGGTGTGCTGGATCCGCGCATACGTTATGACTGAATCTCTGTCGTGCGAGGGTGTGACGGTGCGAGGGCACGCTCGCACGGACTGTTGCACCTGGCATCCTCGCACGGACCGTCGCACCTGGCACCCTCGCACCCTCTCACCCTCGCACCTCGCACCATTGCCGGAGTTCTCGCCTTGGCTCGCCTAGGCGCCGCCGTTGTGCTCATCGCCGTCTTTGCTGCGGTCGCCGGCCCATGGCTCGTGCCGTTCGATCCGGCCACGCAGGAACTGGCGCTCCGGCTGGGAGGTCCGTCGGGCGCGCACTGGTTCGGCCTCGACGAACTGGGCCGCGACATCTTTGCGCGCGTGCTGTCGGGCGCGCGCATCTCGTTGCTCGTCGGCCTCGTTGTCGTCAGCATCTCAGCGACCGTCGGGATCGTCATCGGCTCTGTGGCGGGGTACTTCGGCGGCCGCATAGACGAGGCGATCAGCCGGCTGATCGACATTCTGCTGGCGTTTCCTGGATTGTTGCTCGCGATCGCACTCGTGGCGGTCCTGGGCCCAAATCTCACGAACGTCGTCCTGGCGCTGTCGCTGATTGGGTGGGTGGGCTATGCGCGCCTCGTCCGCGGGCAGGTGTTGCGCGCCCGTGAACTGGAGTTTGTGCAGGCCGCGCGGGCACTCGGCGCGACGACCTCACGGATCCTCGCGCGTCACATCATTCCGACGACGCTGCCGGCGGTGACCGTCCAGGCCACGCTTGGGATGGGGGGGGCGATCCTGGCGGAGGCGGCGCTCAGCTTCCTCGGCCTTGGCGTCCAGCCCCCGACTCCGAGCTGGGGGACGATGCTGAATTACGGACGCGGCCATTTGCTGGACGCGCCCCACCTGACGATTTTTCCGGGCCTCGCGATTGCGATACTGGTGCTTGGATTCAACTTTCTCGGAGATGGATTACGGGACGCCATCGATCCGGCGATGCAAGGCCGAACCTAGTACGTCAACAGTGCGAAGGTGCGATGGTGCGATGGTCTGTTCGAGGTGTCCCTTCGCACCCGCCGTCGCACCACGCACTGTCGGACGCACCTTCGCACCCTCGCACCCTCGCACCCTCGCACTCTCGCACGGAGGGTTAGGAGCTAGGCGCTACCGGAGGCGGGCGAGGCGCCGGGCGACCGTCGAATCGACGGCCCCGTCGCCGGTGAGCGCGACGTAACGGAGAAGCGCATCCCGGGCGATGGGGGTGTGTCCAAGGTGCTCGGCGGCATCCGCCAGGTAGCGAAACGCAGCAGGGTCCACCGGCATTGTGGCAGCCGCCCGGAGGAGCATGCGCTCGGCGGCCGGCGCATCACCAGACAGCAGCATCGCCCGGCCGTAGAGCGTCAGCGTTTCGCCAGACGCGGTGGCGGACACGGTCGTGGGCTGTAGTGCCTCGATGGCCTTGTTCAACGCCACGAGGTCGTTCCGGAGTTCCGCCGTTTCGAGCCACACCCGGCCGAGTGCCGTGTAGATCGCCGGTTCCTGAGGGAACCGCTCCGCTGCGCGGCCCAGGGTGAGGACGGCCGCGTCGGTTCGTCCCCAGCTCGCGTAGGCGAGTCCCACGCTGACCAGCCGTTCGGGGCGCGCGGACTCGAGCGCCGCGAGCGCTTCGAGTTGCTCCAGTGCCTCCTGTCGGCGGCCCGCGCGCTCGAAGATATCGACCATCTCCTCCCGCGCCGCGATAAACGCCGGACTGATCTCCACGGCGCGCGCCAACGCCTGCAGCGCTTCCTCGTCCAGTCTGCGCTCACGAAGACACATGCCGAGCAGATAATGGGCTTCCGTGAAGCGCTCGTCGAGGTCGACGGCGTTCCGCAGTGGCCCGATCGCGTTCTCCACCTGCCCGTCCCGGTAGTAGGCGAGCGCCAGCTTGTACAGAACGCGCGGCGACCGGTCGTCCAGCGCGATGAACGCCTCGTAGTGCTCCCGCGCCCGCTCGTAGCGTCCCATCGCGGCGTTGACGTCGCCAAGCAGCTCGACCGGACGCGGCGCGGAGGGGTCGAGTGCGGCGGCGTCCCGCAAGTCCCGCAGTGCCGCCGTGAGCTCGCCGCGCCGGCGGTAGGTATCGCCCCGCTTCAGGTGCGCCAGCATTGAGTCGCGCTTGAGGGCCAAGGCTCCGCTGAAGGCCTCGATCGCCCCGTAGGTCTGGTCGTCTCCCAGCGCCAGGTCGCCCACCGCGATGAGGCGCTGGAATTCGCGTTCCTGACGGACGCTGTACCACGCGAGGACGATCCCGACCATCAGTGCGGCAAGACCCACCGACACGACCAGTAGGCGTCTCATGGGTGAGATCATCCCATAACTCTCGCGTCCAATACGCAAATCCCAAACGCCCTGAGCGCTGGCCGGTTGGGCGCTGACCGTTTGGGGAACGTCGGTGCCGTGAGCGGGGTCTAACCCGCACAGGTCGTAAGCTTCATGGAGACGTGGCTTTCTGGAGATCTCGTGAAGAACGCTGACGCCATCAGCTGGTCAGGCGTCGACAGCGGCGAAGCCGCGCTGATTGCCCGGTGTGCCGCGGGCGACGAGGTGGCGTGTGCTGAACTGGTGGCCGCGCACCAGCGCATGGTCTATGGGCTCGCACTGAATCTGCTCGGCGATCGCAACGACGCCCTCGACCTGTGTCAGGACGTCTTTCTCCGTGTCTTCCGCACCATTTCCAGCTTCCGTGGCCAGTCGGCCCTGCGCACATGGATCTATCGCATCGCGGTGAACCAGGCGAGCAACCGGCGGCGATGGTGGAGCCGGCGCCACCAAGGTGAGCAGGTGTCGCTCGACGAGCATCTGCGCAAGTTCGGCGACGTCGCGTCGATGCAGGCTATTCAGCCGGATCGACTGCTCGCCAGCCAGGAGACCTCGGCGAAGAGATGGCAGGCGTTGGGGCGGCTCCCGTTCGATCAGCGCACCGCGCTGATTCTGCGGGAGGTGGACGGGCTGCGGTACGAGGAGATCGCCTTCACACTCGACGTGGCGGTCGGCACCGTGAAATCACGACTGACGCGCGCCCGCCAGGCGCTCCGGGCCGATCTCCTGGACCTGCGGTCATGATTCCGTATCTGGGCTGCGAAGCGGCGCACAAGATGCTCCAGCCGTTCGTCGATCTCGAACTGTCGGTGGCGGAGCAGGTCGCGTTGGAGTCACATCTGCGGTGGTGCGACACCTGCGCGGCGCGGGTCGAGGACTTGCGGCTGATCGGGGACGTCGTTCGGTTGGGTTCGGCCGGGCCATGGGCGCATGCGGATGGCGCCTACGCGCTGGCCGTGATCCAGTCCGAGGTCCTGACGCGGATTCGCACCGAGCACGATGATTCGTGGTCCGTCTGGTTCCGTGAGGTGTTCGCGGACATGCGCTTCCTGTGGCCGGCGTTCGGCGCAACAGGAGCGCTGGTCGTGTGCCTGTTTGCCGTGACGAGCGTGAAGCGGGTGCCACGGGCCGAGCCCCCGGATCCAACGGCGGACCGAATATCAGCATCCGCCAGCCCGGGGTCCGATCGAAATCCGTTGCAGCTCGACTCGCGGATGCTCGCGCCTCGCTCGCTCAGCGAAGGACCCGCGCTCGACTTGATTCTGGAAGAAGAAGCGGTGTTCGCGCTCTCGGCGGTCGTCACTCGCGAAGGCCGCGTGGCCAACTATGAGTTGCTGCCGTCGGCACGCGACAGCGAGGTGCACTGGACAGCTGCCCAATCCGACTCCGTCAATGCGTTGCTCGACACCGTGAAGTATTCGCGGTTCACGCCTGCCCAGACGCACGATGGCGCCGTGGCCGTCAATGTTGTCTGGTTGCTGGCGCGGACGACGGTGAAGGCGACGATCGATCCCGACGAGAGAGGATCGCTGCCCCCGTTGGCTGCTCCTGAGGGGTGAGGTTATAGCGGAACGGTTCGCCCCGAGCCCTTAGGGGCGGCCTGCCGAGGCGGGCGCCTCGCCCCGCGCACTCGTCACGTTGTTCAGCGAGTCGGTGGCGCGAATGATCACGCCGACGGCCGCCGTCTCGCCTTCCAGCACCAGCTCAAACTGCTCGGCCCGCGAGTCGGCGATGCCGTCCCTCGGATAGATCGTCTGCCAGCGGTCGCCATCCAGCGAATATTCCGCCTTCTGCACCGCTGAATCGGCATCCGTGACGTCGAAGGCGATCACGGTGCGGTTGCCGTCGCGGCGGACGGCCGTCACCGTCACGGCCGGTGGCATGTTGTCGATCTCGAACGTGGCACTTTCCATGGACGCGGTCAGCGCCGTATCAGGCGAGTTCGACGGCAGATCCGAGGCGACGACCTGGATGGTATAGCGGCCGTTGGGCACCGACGTGGTGTCCCACACCAGAATCGAGTCGGTCATCCCGCGCTTGAGCGGCTTCCACGCCGTTTCTCCCTCGCGACGGTACTGGATGTCGTAATGCAGTTCGTCCTGATTGTCGTCCTCGGCGCGCCACACGAACGAGAGCAGCCCTTTCTCGTAGGCCCGTCGTCCCAGCGCAGGTCCGTTCGTCGTCGCGCCGCGCCCGCTCTGATTCTGCGCGGCGATGCGCCGCTCCGGTGTGTCCCCATCGAATCCCGCGATTTCGGGATCGCCCGTTGGAAACGGGCGCTGGAAGACGGTTCCCGGCGGATGGATGGTGATCGCCGTCACGCGCGGGCGCGCATTGCGCGGCAGATACGCCGCCGTCACCGACGTCAATTCCGGCGCCCCGCCGCGGCCGGCGGCCAGCTCCACGCGCCACTGCAGGTAGCGCGCGCGCGGGCTCACGATGGGGCTTCCGGTCGCGTCGGTGTAGGCCTGGCTCCAGTCGCTCCATGTTTCGTCGGGCGTCTCCGTATTGCCCGATCGCGTGGCGATCTCGAGCGTCGCGCCATCCGGGACCAGAGCCGCCCACCTGATCGCGCCCCACGCGGCCGAGGCCTGCGCGTCCCGGACATCCGAGGTATACGTACCGCGATCGGCTCGTGTGGCCGACAGCCGAAAGAGATTCCCAGGATTCGAGGTCGCAAACAGCATCCGACCGTCGCGGTCCGCCAGCAGCGACGTCACCTGTTGCACGAGCGCGCGTGCCACGAGCGTTGGCCGCATCGGATCGCCCGCGAGGCGATAGATCTTCCCTTCGTTTCCGGTGGCAACGAGCACCGATCCGTCGGCATCGAACGCAAGATCGTACGGGGCGTCCTCGCGCAACTGCCAGACGAGATCCCACGCGCCATCCGGCATGATCCGGTACACCGCACCGGCGCTCTGACCCTGGCCGCCGCCCGGTGTCGCCTGCCGTGCCGGCGCTGCGGCCACGGCTGACGAGTCGGCGACGATCGTGATCGAGACTTCAGTGGAGACCGAGGCGGTCGGCTGCGGCGGTGCAGGCGCTGGCGATTGGGCTGGCGGCGGCGCTTGCGCGGGTGCGGCGCGTCCGCGCACGGCGGCGACATAGATGTTGCCGTCGGCGTCGACGCGAAGGGTATGGATTTCGTCGTACGGGGAATCGAGGAGGACGAAGGGGTTGCCAGACGCGTCAATCTGGAACACGCGCCCGGGCGACTCGGTCCCAGCCAGGAGCCGACCCTCGCGATCGAACGCGAGAGACATCACATGCGTTGCCTTGGTCCGGTAAAACGGTGCACCCTGGCCGTCTGGGCCAATCTTGTAGATGACGCCCTTGTCGCCCGTGCCGGCGAAGACGTTGCCATCCGGATCGACCGCCAGGCTCCACACGTACCGATCGGGTGGATCAAAGAACACCGTGCCTGTGCCGGTCTCATCAACTTTGTAGATCTGGCCGTCCGGCGAGGTCGCGGCATACATGCCGCCCCCTGGCGCCAGCGCGATCGCGTGGATTTCGAGTTCTTCGGCGTCAAAGAAGACGGTGCCTCTGCCGTCGGCGTCGACGCGGTAGACCTGCCCCTCGTTTCCGCTGCCGACGAACACGGAGCCATCGGGCGCGCCCGCGAGCGTCCAGAGGAATGGCGCGCTCGATTCATAGAGCGGTGTCGTCGCAGGCCCAAGCGTGAGCCGGCCGTACGCGTCAATGGACACGTTTTCGACGTCACCTTCGAGGAATTCGGCTTCGGTGGAGACCTGCCAGAACGTGGGCAGCGCTGCCTGCAACCCGGCCACCGTGACGCACACGACCGCGAACACTGCGAGCGCCGCAAGGACTTGTCGCACTTAAGGTTATTCCTCGATCGCCAGCGTCAGCGTACGCGTCCCGGTCACCGCGTGCTCGGTCGCGATATCCCATTCGCCGAGTACGGCATTCCGCAAAGGCCTGAAGCTGCCGCCGTTGCGGTCAGATTCCATGACTGCCATCACCGAGGAGGGCAGCGACGGGAGCGACTCGCCCTTGACGATGGCGCCGTTGTCGGAGCCGAGAAGTCGGACGTACACGCGGTTGTGCGTGCGTGTGTTGTTCAGGACGCGGATCATCTGGGGCAGGCCGCGTGTCTGGAGCGGCTGAATCTCCAGTTCCCTGGCTTCCCACCGAGACAGCAGTGTACCGTCCGCCACCATGATGGAGACCGTGCCGCGGGCGCTGGCCGGGATCTCCACCGGTAGCGTTCGTGTGATTTCCTCGCCGCGATACGTCCGGAGCAGCATCTTCAGTTCCACGGTCGCACCGGGTTTCGGGCGGCCGTCGTCGACCCACACGCGCTCGAGCGTGGCGCTGCGGGGTTCCTCGCTCGCGTCGATTGTGAGGTCGAGACGTTCGAGTTCCACGTCTTCGAAGGCGTTGCGCAGCAAGAAATTGATAGGTGCGACAACGTAACCGGCTGCGCCAGTCGAGGGCTGATCGCCCGTGAAGAGGTCTTCAAAGGCCACAGTGCCATGTTTCTTCAGCGACGCGGTGCCGCGCACGGCGTAACTGGCGACGCCGTTCTGTCGTTCGTACGAGCTCAGCGTGTTGAGAATGGACAGGTAGGCGAGCGTGGGCGTGAACAGCTGATCGCTCACCATTGCCATCTCGAACGTCTTCTGCGTCCCTCGTTCCGATGTCAGGGTGATCCGGACCGGAATGAGTGCCGGGCCGGGCCCGAGGGTTCCCGCGATCGTGGTGGCGCGATCTTGCTGCACGGTGCCGATCACCTCACCAGTGCTGGCGATCTTCATCGAGTTCGCGAGGCTCGGTAGCACGGTGAGTACGTGTGCCCGCGTCATGGGGAACTGCGTTGGCCCCAACCCGTAGAACGGGTGCCCGAAGGCATAGACACGATCCCCGTCAATTTCGGTAACCGTGCCGGTCGCGCCCATCTCAAGATCGCCGCTCATGAGGGCGACGCCGATGGGATCGCCGGGTCGCAACGGCCGTGCCGCCGTCGATGCCCAGCCGGCGGTCTGCGCCAGGCGCGGCGTGAGGAGCGACGACCCCGCCATGACCGGCACGAAACCCTGGTCGCGGAAGGCGGAGGCGACCGGGTCGATCACGCCCGCGTCAAAGCCGCCCAGCGTCAGCGGTGTCGCGATCGGACGCAGCAAGGTGCCGATCCCGGGGTTCAACCCCGCGTCGCCGAAGACCTGGACGTCGGCTGGGCTGTCCGCGAACGGGCGCATCCAGCTGAACGCCTGGCGGAGCGATGTGGCCAGCCCCTCCGGCGTCAGCGGCACCTGTAACTCGACGCGCGCGGCCTGTCGCCGCGGACCGGCAAAGGTCGCCGCCTCAGTCATTTCGCCGATCGGCGTGATGCCGGCAATCGGCTCCTTGGCGAACTGGCCGAGCGAATACGAGACGGCACCGACCAAACGATCGTCGATGTACACCGGGCTGCCGCTCATACCCGCGATCACCCCAGTGTTGGCGAGGGGCCCTCCCTCGAGCCGCGCGAGGATCAGGTTCCGGCGGGGGCCGATGACGTTATGGAGTACGCCGAGGATGTGAACCTTGAACTCGTCGAGACGGTCGCCTTCAAAAACGGTCTTCCCGATACCCACCATTCCGGCCCTCAGTTCATTGACCGGGAAGGTTCGGCTCTGGGCCGGAAGTCCGGCGACCAGGAACAGAAACACGGCAAAGGCAGAGGCGAAAGTTCGGATGAACATCAGTTGAAGGCTCGACGTTGAGGGTACGGGTAAACCGCTGAAACCGCAAGACCCCGAGATCTCGGCGTTGACAGCCGCGGAACCTCTGCGATACAGTCAACGTTCAGTTTTCACGACAATGCCGCATTCCTTTAGCGTCGTCAGTTCGTCGATCTACGCCAGCGGCTGGTGGTGGTATCCGACTGCGACTGAAGGGGCGGCCCGCGTCTAACACACGCGCGACGAACTAAGCGACGACGACGCCTCTTCAGCCCCTGGTTGAAGAGGCGTTTTTGTTTTTACTCGCTGTATTGAATGACCCCTTCCCTGCTGTGTGAAACGGTGACCGGAGCCACCATGGCTGAACTGACTGCGGCGCGCGATGCCGCGGCCGTGGCCGACATGGTGGAGTTGCGCCTCGATGGCGTCCGGGATCTGGACGTGGCGCAGGCGCTTCAGGGTGGGCACGTTCCGGTGATCGCCACGTGTCGGCCGGCCTGGGAGGGAGGGCGATTCGATGGCAGCGAGGAAGAGCGGCGGGAGGTGTTGGCTCGTGCGTTGGCGCTCGGCGCGGCGTACGTGGATGTCGAATGGCGGGCCCTTCGACACGCGCAAGGCAGCGCGGGGTTCGACGATCTGATCCGCGCCAACGGCTCGAGGGTTATCGTCTCGTCCCATGACTTCGCCGGGGTGCCTGGCGATCTCGCCGCGCGCGCGAGGGCGATGCGGAGCACCGGTGCTGCGCTCATCAAGGTAGCCGTGACGGCGACGCGCCTCTCCGACACGCTGCCGCTGCTGGACATCACGAAAGGCGGCGACGCCGTCGTGATCGGTATGGGTGATGCCGGCGTGCCGAGCCGGCTGCTCGCTTCGCGATTCGGGTCGCGATGGACGTATGCCGGCAACGGCGTCGCGCCAGGCCAGATGCCGGCGGCTCGCATGGTCGAGCAGTTTCGGTTCCGGACCGTGGGCGCACGCACCGCGCTGTATGGCGTCGTCGGCGACAACGTGATGCATTCCGTGTCGCCAGCCATGCACAACGCCGCATCTGCGGCGGCTGAACTCGACGCGGTGTACGTGCCGCTGCGGGCAGCGGATTTTGCTGATTTCCTCGCGTTCGCCGACGCGCTGGGCTTCGCGGGCGCCAGCGTCACGATTCCCTTCAAGCTCGACGCGCTGAACGCGGCCGTGGGCTCCGACGACCTGACGCGCCGCGTGGGCGCGGCCAACACGGTCCGACGATCACAGAGTGGGCAGGCGCCGAACGAATGGGAGGCGACCAACACCGATGTGGCCGGTTTTCTGGAACCGCTGGGTGCCGTGTGGGGTGCGGACGTTGTCGGAGCGGAGACTCGGGTTCGGCCACGCGTGTCGGTGCTCGGGGCTGGAGGTGCTGCGCGGGCGGTCATCGTCGCGCTGACGTCGAAGGATGCCCTCGTGACCGTACACGCGCGGCGCGGCGAGAAGGCACACGCGCTCGCCGCCTCACTGGGCGTCGACGCGGGGCCATGGCCTCCGGCCGCGGGGTCGTGGGACCTGCTCGTGAACTGCACGCCGCTTGGCAGCGCGTCGGCGCCGGACGAGTCGCCGCTGCCGGGCGGGCCGTTCGGCGGCCATCTCGTGTACGACCTGACCTATCGGCAGGGAGAGTCGCCGCTCGTCCGGGAGGCTCGTCGCGCCGGGCTGCGGGCGATCGACGGCCTGCCGATGCTGGTGGCGCAGGCGGAGCGGCAATTCGAGTGGTGGACGGGGC
>Ga0326597_10004952_pt1 | contig 18612 bp, 19 predicted proteins | sample RVTome_12_FD_203789 | JGI IMG/M metagenome (GOLD analysis project Ga0326597, IMG submission 203789) | Soil microbial communities from uranium-contaminated site in the Upper Colorado River Basin, Wyoming, United States - RVT100D185 | ecosystem: Environmental > Terrestrial > Soil > Contaminated >... | reverse complement strand
ACGGGTATTGGGCGGCACTTTCAGATGGATCGGTCCGCCCGGCGTCGGGACCTCCACGCTCGCGCCCAGCACCGCTTCCCAGGGGGCCAGGGGCAGGTCGAGGAACAGGTCATGCCCGCTCACGCGGAAAAGCGGGTGTGGATGCAGCGCGATATTGAGGTACAGATCGCCATCCCGGCCGCCGTTGAACCCTTTGCCGCCTCTGCCGGCCAGCCGCAATCGCTGTCCATCGGTCGCACCCTTCGGAATGCGAACCTTGAAAGTGCGAGGCACGCGGCGGAGAAATCCCTTCTCGTCGTGCTCGGGCACGGTCAGATTCAACTCGATTTCCGTGCCGCGAAACGCGTCTTCCAGGGAGATATGGGCCGTAACCTCGTAGTCCTGTCCGGGCATACGCATTGAACCGGCGCCGCGCCCTGCGCGATGCCGCGCCGCGGCGAGCCCCGCCAATAGCGCCTCCAGGTCGATGCCCTCGAACGACGTCTCCGTATCGCCGAACTGCCTGCTCCAGTCCGGCGGCGGCTGGAAGTCCTGCCCGGGCTGGTAACGGCCAAGCTGGTCGTAGGCTGCGCGTTTTTCAGGACTCTTGAGCGTATCGTAGGCCTCGGCGATCTCCTTGAATTTCTCCTCGCCGGCGGGATCTCTTGAAACGTCCGGATGATACTTGTGCGCGAGCTTGCGATAAGCCTTCTTGATCTCATCGGCGCCAGCGTCACGCTTGACGCCGAGGATGTCGTAATAGTCTTTGTATTTCATGACACACGCCCTCGAGCAGGTCTTTCCCGGTGTTCCGGACACACCGCCATCAAATCACGTCAGTCCCGGCTCCAATACGCCGATGCGCAATCGGGGACGACCCCGTCAAGCGAGCCGATGTCCCGGCCCGCCTCACGAAAGTTTCGGGCTCGCGCCCTTGATAATCGCGGCGACGCACCCATATGGCAACCATAGGCAACACGCAACGCATGCGCGGGCACGCACCGCCGTATGGTTTGAATCTTCTCTGGAGAACCCAATGGTCAATATCACACGCTTTAGTCCACTCGAGGTAGCCGTCGAGAACCTGTTCCGTGGCGTCCCCGGGTGGCTGCCGGAAACCGGGACGCGCGCGCCCGAGTCGATGAAGTTCCGCATGGACGTTACCGAGAACGACAGGGAGTATCAAGTGCTGGCCGAAATGCCCGGCGTCCGGAAGGAAGAGATCAGCGTCACGATCAACGGCAGCGAAGTCACGGTATCCGCGGAAGTGAAGCGCGAAACGGACATCAAGGACGGCGTAACGGTGCTTTGCGCCGAGCGCTATTACGGCAAGATCGAGCGCGCGTTCACGCTCGGCCAGGAGGTCGACGAGGCGACCGCCGAGGCGAAGTACAACGATGGCGTGCTGGAACTCAAGCTGCCGAAGAAAACGGTGGCGGCCGCCAAACGGCTCGCGGTGCATTGAGCGGCGCTTCGGGCAGCGCCTGCCGCGGCGATCGGGAAATCACGGCGGCGATCCGGGATGACGAGTATTCCGCCACCCGCAGTCGAACCGTCAAACCACACACCCCGCTTCGGCGGGGTTTCTTTTAGTATTGTTCCCTCGGGCGCGAGGCGTATGCTAGAAAAAAACAACAGGTCCCGGGTTTTGTCTGCTTTCCGATCATGAACGCCATCATCTCCGTTTCGAACCTCTCAAAGACCTACGCCACCGGTTTCCGGGCGCTCAAGAACGTCAGTCTCGACATTCGCCAGGGCGAGATCTTTGCGTTGCTGGGGCCCAACGGCGCGGGCAAGACGACCCTGATCGGCACCATTTGCGGGATCGTCAATCCGAGCGAAGGCGTCATCCGGGTGGACGGTCGCGACATCGCCACCGAGTACCGCGCCGCCCGCGCCATGATCGGTCTCGTGCCGCAGGAACTGACGACCGATGCCTTCGAAACGCCGTGGGGCGCCGTGACTTTCAGCCGCGGATTGTTCGGAAGACCGGCCAATCCCGCCCACATCGAAAAAGTGCTCAGGGAGCTGTCCCTTTGGGACAAGAAAGACAACCGGATCATGACGCTGTCGGGCGGCATGAAGCGGCGGCTCCTCATCGCCAAGGCGTTGTCGCACGACCCGCGGATCCTGTTTCTCGACGAGCCGACCGCGGGCGTCGACGTCGAGCTGAGGCGGGACATGTGGCGGCTCGTGCGCTCGCTCAGGGCCGCCGGCGTGACGATCATCCTGACCACCCACTACATCGACGAGGCGGAAGAGATGGCCGACCGCATCGGGGTGATCAGCAAGGGCGAGCTGATCCTGGTGGATGACAAGGCCGAGCTGATGCGCAAGCTCGGCAGGAAGCAATTGACGCTGCAGCTCCAGGAAACGCTCGAGCGTATTCCGCCTCGACTCTCTTCTCACAACCTGCTGCTTTCGGGCAACGGAAGCGAGCTGATCTATACGTACGACGAGAACAGCGACCGGAGCGGCATCGCCGCGCTGCTCAAGGATCTCAGCGACGCGGGAATCCGGTTCAAGGACCTCCACACGACGCAGAGCTCGCTCGAGGACATCTTCGTCACGCTGGTGAGAGAAAAGCGATGAGCGCAATGAACATGAACGTGCAGGCGATACGCGCGATCTACAAGTTCGAAATGGCGCGCACGCGGCGCACGCTGATGCAGAGCATCATCTCGCCGGTGATCTCGACGTCGCTGTACTTCGTCGTCTTCGGCGCGGCGATCGGGTCGCGCATCTCGGAAGTGGAGGGGATCAGCTACGGTGCCTTTATCGTGCCGGGACTGATCATGCTGTCGCTGTTGACGCAGAGCGTCTCCAACGCGTCATTCGGCATCTACTTCCCGCGGTTCACCGGGACCATCTACGAGCTCCTGTCCGCGCCGGTCTCCTATTTCGAGATCGTGCTGGGCTACGTCGGCGCGGCGGCGACCAAGTCGATCGTCCTCGGCCTGATCATCCTGGCGACCGCGGCGCTGATCGTGCCCATCCGGATCGAGCATCCGTGGTGGATGATCCTGTTCCTCGTGCTGACCGCGGTGACGTTCAGCCTTTTCGGCTTCATCATCGGCATCTGGGCCGACGGCTTCGAGAAGCTCCAGTTGATCCCGCTCCTCATCATCACGCCGCTGACCTTTCTCGGCGGCAGCTTCTACTCCATCGACATGCTGCCGCCGGTCTGGCAGACGGTCACCTTGTTCAATCCCGTGGTCTACCTGGTCAGCGGGTTCCGGTGGAGCTTCTACGGGCTCGCCGACGTGGGCGTCGGCGTGAGCCTCGCCATGACCGGCGCCTTCCTGGCCGTGTCGCTGGCGATCGTGGCGTGGATCTTCAGGACCGGGTACCGGCTGAAGACCTAGGAAGGCGAAAGGCGGGATGGTGGAAACCCGGCGACGAGTGACGAGTGACGATTGAGGAGTGACGAAGCAACGGCTGCCGGTCGCGCCGGCGGATAAATAGGGCCAGGTCCACTTTTCCGGAAATGTGAACCGGCCCCCTTTACTCCCTTTATTCCCTTTACTATGCGGGGTCTTGCAATCGCCCAAAACCCGGCGTAGTCTATTCGCGGGGGTGAACAGGACCCCCGGGATTTTTCCCTTCAAGACGGTGCCCCGTCCAATTCCTGTAAGCGTTGCGCGTCAGGCGCGGGCACTGTTCCAGTTCAGAGTACTTCGAACCGCGCCGCGACTGATGCCGACGCCTCCGCACGTGACGTGCCCGGAGGTGGCGACCCGCGTTGTTCGCCGGCGTCCATTTTCCGGGCGACAGGAGGCTGAACCAAGAGGCAACTTTGATTCACCAGGCAGGGTAGGCGGTCGCGCCGCCTAGCCGGGTCATACGCAGACACCCGGTCCGAAAAGACATTCCGTCTCAAGTGCTGCTCTGATCCCTGACGGGAAAGGAGTATGTATGAGAAGCAGCGGAAGTGTCTGGAAGGCGATGGTCCTGGCGGGTTGCGTGATCGCGAGTCTGGCGAGCGCAAAGGAACCGGAACGCACCGACGAGCGGGAAGCGCTTCGCTCCAGGATGGACGCGGCGCGCGGCAGGCAATGGGTGCTCGGCCGCGATGAGGTGCGCGTCTACGACGCGGAGAAGAAAACGCTGATAAAGCGGATCCGTCTCCCGAACTGGACGGTCGCGCGTTTCATCTGCGGGCCGGACATCGCGATCGACCAGACCGGGGCGGCGGTCGTCTCGAGCAACGCGGACGCCCGGGTGTGGCGCATCGAAGCGGAGAGCTTCAGGGTGACGGAGTACGAGATCAGTCTGAACGGCCGGGAGCGGTGGGACATCGGGTTCGGTGCGCTCGCCTTCGCCGCGGACGGCAGGCTGTTCGCAGTGACCACGCTGGCGGGTACGGTGTGGAGCGTCGACGTCGCCGGCCGGAGCGCCCGCCTGCTCGACTCGGGCTCCGCGTACCTGAACCGCTGCGAGCTGTCGCCGCGGACGGTGAACGAACTCGAAAGGAGGCGCAAGCCATGAACGCATCCATCACCGCAACGGAACTGAAATCCGCGCTGGCCGGCGGCGACCCGCCGCTGGTCATCGACGTGCCGCCGAAGGAGGTGCTGGGCGCCGCAAAGGCGCGCGAAGCGATCCCTTACGACGTTCCCGACGCGCCGTTCTCGCACGACGGCGAGCGCTGCAGTTTCGACGCCTTTCTCAAAACCTACCGACTCGGCGGCGACCCCGCGCTCGCCCGGCTCGCGGAGATCGTGCGCGGCGCCGATACCGCGCGTCTCGACCTCGCGCCCCAGGCGGCGGGGCTGCTCGCGATCTCGCTCGGCCTGTCCCGGAATTTCGAGGACGATCATGAGATGCTGAATCACGGGATGGTGATGTACGACGCGCTCTACGCCTGGTGCAAGGAGGGGCAGGACGAGTCCCACACCTGGAAGCCGGGAGCCCAGCCGCGAGCCGCGAGTCACTGTACTGAAGGCGGAAGGCGGAAGGCGGAAGGCGGAAGCGGTTCCCGGCGACCGCCGGGAGCCCAGCCGCGAGCCGCGAGCCGCCAGTCACCGTTTCAAGGCGTTGAGCAGCGCTCTTGGCATCAAGTCGGCGCTGAAGGTTTCGAGGGCGGCCGACTCCAGGATCTCGGCTTCCCAGCTGTACCAGCGCTCGACGCTCTCCGGCGGGTGCCGGGCCGCGTTGCATAGCGCGGGGTCCGTCAGCACGAGAAGCTTGCGGCAGGCGTTCGGGCGCGATTCGTAAATCCTGCAAGCGCCGTCCTCGCCGAGGAAGCCGCAGGCCCGGTCGGCCGCCGGCTGCTGCCGCCAGTTGTCCGCAGAGTAACGGCTCTGGCGCTCGAGGCGCGCCGCGTCCGGTTCGATGCCGGCTTCGCGCGCGAATTCGACCAGCAGCACTGCCTCGTGCGGCCAGATCTCGACGGGCCCGTGACAGCAATGGGCGCATCCCTTGCCGCACCGGATGGCGCCGCTGTTCGCGCTTTGCTTCCGGTCGCGCTCCAGCAGGTTGTCGATTTCGGCGTGAATGCCGCGCGCGACCGCCGGGGCGTCCTGGTTCCCGGCCGCGCGGAACTGCCCCGCATAGCGTTCGTATATGCCGCGCAAGTGCGTGGCTTTCCGTTCCTCGCGCGCCTTCCGGTTCGCCGCGGCCCTGGACTCGTCAAGCATAGGGACAACTATAACTCCGGAGGGGGGCCGAGCACACAAGGCACAAGGTTGTTAACGACTGGTGACTGGGTCTGACTCAGTCCTCAATCCTCAATCCTCGATCCTCAGTCCTCGGCACTCAGCACTCAGCACTCAGCATTTAGGGGGGAACTCCGACTGTACGTTTTCGCACAGAACAAAGCTGGCCGGCGTGGAAGACTGGCAGAACGCAATTGACCTGGAGCGTTACCATGAACGCAGCCGAAGAACAGCAGATGCTCAAGAGCCTTGCCGAGATCTCGCAGGACATCAAGTCGCTGTTGACGCTCATCAAGGACCTGACCCGGCAGCAGAGCGAGTCCGACCAGAAGGCCTACGGCCAGCTCGTGAACATCGCGCACAAGCGCTGACGTCCGGCGGGTCCACGCGGCACTGGATGCCGGCTTTCGCCGGCATGACGATCGTCCGGCGGGTCCACGCGGCACTGGATGCCGGCTTTCGCCGGCATGACGATCGTCCGGCGGGTCCACGCGTCACTGGATGCCGGCTTCCGCCGGCATGACGATATCGCGGACGCCCGCTACCAGTTGGCGATCTCGCCGATGAACTTCATCAGCGCTTTTTCGACGACGCTCCGGTCGACCTGGGCAAGCTTGTAGTCGCCGCGCGAGCCGGACGTGGCTTCCGAGTTGGGCCTCATGTTGCGGCCGTGCATGCCGACGGACCCGGTGAAAGGCGCGCCGAAGACCGAAAACGTGGGAAACCAGTCGTACGGGTGGATGGACTTTTCCACGCCCGCAGGCACGATGTGGATCGCGATCTTCCCGTTCGGGTCCTCGGAAATGTGGATCCCGTGGCCGCGCTGCTTCAGCATGCCGCCGATGTTCTCGAACGCCGGCCGGATGACCGATTTCTTGAGCGTTGCGAAATCAGCCGCGAAGTGCTCCTCCGAGGACTTGATCGGCGGCGAGCCGGCCGCGGAGCCGGCGCGCTTTCCGCTGAACATGTCCAGCGTCTTCGCCATATTGTCTTGTTCGTCAGCCATGTGGGGGCTCCGTGAACGGGATTCGATCCCGGTTGTCGTGCGGGCGCAGCCGGCATGACGCGAAGGCTATCGCAGCGCCGTTCGGTTGTATGTGCGCTGTCGCACGGACCGGCCGGGCCGCCCGGCATAGCCTCGTCACTCTGCTATATTGACCGGCCCAGCGCCTCGCAGCAGGACGTTGGCGGCCAGGCGGCGCAAGCCGGACTCAACCCGCGGCTGACAACCGCATTTCATTGCGAGACACATTGGGAAACAGGAAGCAGGGAAACATCACGTTTGTCGGGAAATCGGGCGAGCGATACCCCTTCGAGGTATGGCCCCTGGAAACGCGGTTCCGGCCGCTCGCCGCCGTGTACTTCGTGACGAAGCGCGCCTACGGCAGCGACACCTATCGCAGGGCGTCCCACGACGCGATCTATATCGGCCGCACGGAAGACCTGGCCGGCTCGCTCGCGGACCCGGCCGCGCTGGCGCGCTACGCGAAATTCGGCGCGAATTGCGTCTGCACACTGGTTATTGAGGGCCTGGAGCGGGGCCTGGCCGTCGAGCAGGATCTCCTCGCGCAGTACAGCACGCACTGCAATCACCGGCAGCGGGCCGAGAGCGTGTTCGCCGAGAGCGGAAACCCCGGGTAGGCTTCGGGGCGCGCGCCGACCCGGGCGGGACAGCAGGCTCGTCCCACTGACCCGCGAACGGCGAGCCGGTTTCCGCGGCGCGGGAGTCCGCTCGCGATTCACGGCCGATGGCGCATCGCCCGTCGCGTTGCCGCCGCCCGGCCATCCATTCACCGTTCACCGTTCACGGTTCACCGTTTGCGGCTTGGGTAGAATCGATCCACGATCCACTACCCACGATCCCCGTTTGTGGCAGCCGAACCGGCGCAGTCCCGATCGACGGTCGTCGCGGCGCTGGGGACGTCCCAGACGCTCGCGTGGGCGTCCAGTTACTACCTGCCGGCGATCCTTGCCGAACCGATCAGCGCGGGCGTCGGCGTGCCGAGGGCCTGGGTGTTCGGCGCGTTCACCGTGTCCCTGCTGATCGCCGCGTTCGCCGGGCCGTACGTGGGGCGGGTGATCGACCGCTACGGGGGCCGGGGCGTGCTGGTGCTCTCGAACGCCGTGCTCGCGGCCGGGCTCATCGCGCTCGCCGCGGCGACCGGGCCGCTCAGCCTGTTCTTCGCCTGGGTGCTGCTCGGCGCGGGCATGTCGCTCGGTCTCTACGACGCGGCGTTCGCGACGCTCACGCGCCTCTACGGCCACGACGCGCGCGGCCCGATCACCGGCATCACGCTGATCGCCGGATTCGCGTCCACCGTCGGCTGGCCGCTGTCCGCGTACCTCGATCACGCGCTGGGATGGCGCGAAACCTGCCTCGTGTGGGCGGCGCTCAACCTGCTGGTCGCGCTCCCGCTCAACCGCTTCCTGCTGCCCGTTCCCCCGCAGACCGCGTTATCCGCGGACGATGCGCCCGGAGCGCCGGTGGCGCCGGTCGGCTGGAAGCCGTACCGGGAGATGTTCCTGCTCGCGTTCGTCTTCGGCGCGACCTGGTTCGTGACCGGCTCGATGGCGGCGCACTTGCCGGGGCTGCTCGAGCGCGCGGGCGCGACGCCGTTCGAGGCGGTCGCGGCCGCGGCCCTGGTCGGGCCGGCGCAGGTGGGAGCGCGAATTGCCGAGTTCCTGATCCTGCGCCGCGTGCACCCGCTCCTGTCCGCGCGGATCGCCGCGACGCTGCACCCGGCCGGCGTGGCGGTCCTGTTGCTTGCCGGGCCGCCCGGCGCGATGCTGTTCGCGATCCTCTATGGCGCCGGCAACGGCATGATGACGATCGCCCGCGGCACCTTGCCGCTCGCGATTTTCGGCCCGCGGGGCTATGGCGCGCGCAGCGGCCTGCTCGGGGCGCCGGCGCGCGCCGCGCAGGCGCTCGCGCCGATGCTGTTCGGGCTCCTGCTGGACGGCATGGGCGTGTCCGCGATCTTCGTCTCGGCCGGCCTGTGCTTCGCCGCGCTCGGCGCCCTCCTTTGCCTTCGCCCGGCGCGAGGCAAAGGCAGGGATGAGGGATGAGTGCCGAGTGCCGAGTGCTGAGTGCTGAGTCAAACCTAAGCATTAGCTGTCAGTCCTCAGTCCTCAATCCTCAATCCTCAATCCTCAATCCTCGGTCCTCAGTCCTCGCGGAATTCAATCCGCCAATTCCGCCGTCGTCGGGCAGCCGCAGAAGAAATGCCGGTCGCCGAATTCCTGCTGCACGCGCTTCACCGGCGACCAGTACTTGTCGCGGCGCAGGGACGCGAGCGGGTAGGCGGCCTCGGCGCGGCTGTAGGGGTGGCGCCATTCGCCGGCGAGCTCCTCGGCGGTGTGGGGCGCGTTGCGCACCGGGTTGTCCTCGCGCGGCCAGGCGCCGGAGCCGATTCTCTCCAGCTCGCCGTGGATCGCGATCATCGCCTCGCAGAAGCGATCGAGCTCGGCTTTCGGCTCGCTCTCGGTGGGCTCGAACATCAGCGTCTCGTGCACGGGGAAGGACAGCGTCGGCGCGTGGAAGCCATAGTCGATGAGGCGCTTGGCGACGTCCTCCGCGGTGACGCCGTAGCGCTCCTTCAAGGCGCGCAGGTCGAAGATGCACTCGTGGGCGTTGCGCCCGCGCGCGCCGGAGTAGAGCACGGGCCAGTGCGCCTGGAGGCGCGCCGCGACGTAGTTGGCGCTGAGGATCGCGGTCTCGGTGGCGCGCCGGATGCCGGCCGCGCCCATCATGCGCAGGTACATCCAGGAGATGGCGACGATCAGCGCGCTGCCCCAGGGCGCCGCGCTGACCGTTCCGTTCGCCGGGTCGAGCCCGGGCTCGGGCACGACCGGGTGCGCGGGGAGGAAAGGCGCGAGGTGCGGCGCCACCGCGATCGGCCCCATGCCCGGCCCGCCGCCGCCGTGCGGGATGCAGAAGGTCTTGTGCAGGTTGATGTGGCAAACGTCGGCGCCGAACCCGGCGACGCGCGCGAGGCCCGCCAGCGCGTTGAGGTTCGCGCCGTCGAGGTACACCTGGCCGCCGGCCGCGTGCACCTTGTCGCAGATATCGCGCACCGCCTCCTCGAACACGCCGTGCGTCGACGGGTAGGTCAGCATCAGCGCGGCGATGCGGCCGGGAAAGCGCGCGATCCTCGCGTCGAGGTCGGCGACGTCGATGTTGCCCCGCGCGTCGCACGCCACCACCGACACTTCCAGCCCCGCCAGGTGCGCCGAGGCCGGGTTGGTGCCGTGCGCGGAGAACGGGATCAGGCACACGTCGCGCGCGCCTTCGCCGCGCGCCGCGTGGTAGTTGCGGATCGTGACCAGGCCCGCGAACTCCCCGTTCGCGCCGGAGTTGGGCTGCAGCGTCATGTGCGGCAGCCCGGTGATCGCCTCGAGCGCGGCAGCGACGTCGGCGAGCATGCGGTGCATGCCGGCGGTCTGCTCGCGCGGCGCGAACGGGTGGAGGCTCGCGAACTCCGGCCACGAAATCGGCTCCATCGCCGCGGCGGCATTGAGCTTCATCGTGCACGAGCCCAGCGGGATCATGCCGTGCGTGAGCGCGTAGTCGCGGTTCTCCAGGCGCTTCAGGTAGCGCATCATCGCGGTCTCGCTGCGGTGCTCGCGAAAAACCGGATGCGTCAGGATCGCGTCCTCGCGGGCGAGCGGCGCGGCGAAGGCGGCCGCGTCCGCGGAGAGCCGCGCCGCCCGCGCCTGCGCGTCGAACGGCCGGCCCGTCAGCGCCTCGGCGAGATCGGCGACGTCGGCGAGCGTCGTGGTCTCGTCCACCGTGACGCCGACGCGCCCGTCGTCCAGGTAGCGGAGGTTCATGCGCTTCGCCTCGGCGCGCCGCCGCGCCGCGGCCGCGTCGCAGCGGAAGACGAGCGTGTCGAAATAGCCGGCGCCGCCGTCGGGGGGCGCGGCGAGCGCGAGCAGGCGCGCCATGAAGTGCGCGCGCAGCGCGATGCGGCGCAGGCCCTCGGGCCCGTGCCACATCGCGTAGAACGCCGCGATGTTCGCGAGCAGCACCTGCGAGGTGCAGATGTTGCTCGTCGCCTTTTCGCGGCGGATGTGCTGCTCGCGCGTCTGCAGCGCCATGCGGAACGCGGTGCGCCCGGCGGCGTCGCGCGTGACGCCGACGATGCGGCCCGGCATCTGGCGCAGGAATTCCTGCTTCGCGGCGAGGAAGCCGGGATGCGGGCCGCCGTAGCCGAGGGGCACGCCGAAGCGCTGCGCCGAGCCGACGGCGATGTCGGCGCCGAGCGCGCCGGGGGATTTCAGCAGCACCAGGGCGAGCGGGTCGACTCCCAGGGACACGAGGCCGCCGGCGGCGTGCACGCGCGCGATCGCGGGCGACGGATCGACGACGCGCCCGAAGGTGTCGGGATACTGGAGGTGCGCGCCGAAGACAGCCGCGGGATCGAGCGCGGCGGCGTCCGCGACGACGACGGGGATGCCGAGCCAGCGCGCGCGGGTCCGCATCACCGCGATCACCTGCGGGTGGCAGGCCGCGTCGATGAAGAACGGCTTGCCGGCGGCGCGGGTGGCGCGCTGGACCAGGCCCATCGCTTCCGCCGCCGCGGTCGCCTCGTCGAGCAGCGACGCGTTCGCGACCGGCAGGCCGGTGAGGTCGATCAGCATCTGCTGGAAGGCCGCCAGCGCCTCGAGCCGTCCCTGCGAGATCTCGGCCTGGTACGGCGTGTAGGGCGTGTACCACCCGGGGTTCTCCAGCACGTTGCGCTGAATCACCGCGGGCGTGCGCGTGCCGCAATAGCCCATGCCGATGTAGTTGCGCCACACCTGGTTCGCCGCGGCGAGCGCGCGCAGCGCTTCGAGCGCCTCGGCTTCGCTCAGCGGCGCGGGGAGCGCGAGCGGCGTCTTCTGGCGGATCGCCGCGGGCAGCGCCTGCCCGACCAGCTCCTCCACGGCGCTTAGCCCGAGCGCGGCGAGCATCGCGCGCTCGTCGTCGGCGTCGGGCCCGATGTGGCGCGGCGCGTAGGCCGACGCGCCGAGAAGTTCATCGAAGTTCATTCGGTAACTCTCAAGGCGTGCAACAAATTACCTCCCCTCCTTTTCAAGGAGGGGTGGATGCGAAGCAGACGGGGTGGTTGCAGCTGGCGTACTACTCCCACCACCCCGCCCGCTGACGCGGGCACCCCGCCCATCCCGCCGAGCTGCATTTCGTCGGGCGTTCGGCGGCTCGGATGTGCGCAGGCACATCTTTCGAAACCCCGCCTCACCCTCGGGCAGGAGGGGAAGATGCCAGCGACACAAACCGTCGGCTCATGTCGTCACGCGGGCTTCGCGGCCTTGCGGTAGGCCTCGGCGTCGAGGAGCTTCGACAGGTCCGCCGCGCCGTCGGGGCGCAGCCGGAAGAGCCACGAGCCGTACGGGTCCTTGTTGACGCGGTCCGGCGCGTCCGCCAGCGCGGCGTTGGACTCGATCACTTCGCCCGCCGCGGGCGAGTAGATGTCGGAGGCGGCCTTCACCGATTCGATCACCGCGCAGGCCTCGCCCGCCTTCAGCTTGCGCCCGGCTTGCGGCAGCTCGAGAAAGACCAGCTCGCCGAGGGAGTCCTGCGCGAAATCGGTGATGCCGACGGTGAGCGTGCCGTCGGTCTCGAGGCGGACCCATTCGTGCGTCGGCGCGTAGCGGAGCGTGTCGGGGATGTTCATGTCAGTGTTCTCGCAGCAGTTGGCAAAATCCACTCCCCTCCTTGCCAAGGAGGGGTGGATGCGAAGCAGACGGGGTGGTTTGGAATCTGAACGGACTCCCACCACCCCGGCGCCAGCGGCGCCACCCCTCCTCCGGCAGGAGGGGAAACTTGGGAGTGTGCGGCGCTTTCAGTCACTGTTACACGTCAGACAAGAATCCGGCCATGGCGCACGAACGGCGGTTTGACCACGCGCGCGTCGAGGCGTTTGCCGCGCATCGCGACGCCGGCGCGCGCGCCGGGCCTCGTGCCCGCGGGCAGGCGCGCGAGCGCGATCGAGGCCTGCATCGTCGGCGAAAACGTGCCGCTGGTGACGACGCCTTCGCCGCCGTCGGCGCTGACTGCCTGGTGCGCGCGCAGCACGCCGGCGCGCGCCTCGAGCACGAGGCCGAGCAGCTCGTGGCGGCGCGGGCGCTCGTTCAACGCGCGCTTGCCGATGAAGTCGCGCGGGCTCGCGGGATCGACGGTCCACGCGAGGCCGCATTCGAGGGGCGTCACGCCCGCGTCCATGTCCTGGCCGTAAAGGTTCATGCCCGCCTCGAGGCGCAGGGTGTCGCGCGCGCCGAGCCCGCAGGGGTGCACGCCGGCGGCGAGCAGGCGACGCCACGCGCCCGCCGCCGCATCGGCCGGCAGCATCAGCTCGAAGCCGTCCTCGCCGGTGTAGCCGGTGCGCGCGACGAGCGCATCGCCGGCTTCCGCGCCGCTAAAGGGCGCGAGCGCCGCGCCCGCGTCTCCGTACTCGGGAAGCGCCGCGAGGAACTTGTCGCGCGCGGCCGGCCCCTGCACCGCGATCATGGCGAGGTCCTCGCGCGCGCGAAGCGCGGCGCCGGCCGGCCGGTGCGGCTCCAGCCAGTCGCGGTCCTGCCGGGCAGTCGCCGCGTTCACCACCAGCCGGTAGCGCGTGCCGCCGAGGAAGTAGACGATCAGGTCGTCGAGGATGCCCCCATCCTCGGCGAGCAGGCAGGAATAGAGCGCTTTCCCCGGCGTCCTCAGTTTCGCGACGTCGTTGGCGAGCACGCGGCCCAGGAAAGCCGGCGCCGTCTCGCCGTGCACGTCGATCGAAAGCATGTGCGAGGTGTCGAACAGGCCGGCGTCGCGGCGCACGGCGTGGTGCTCCTCGATCTGCGAGCCGTAATGCAGCGGCATTTCCCACCCGGCGAACTCGACGAGGCGGGCGCCCGCTGCGCGGTGCTCGGCGTTGAGGGGCGTCTGGCGCATATTGCCTAGCATATAGCCGTCAGCCGTCAGCCGTCAGCCGTCAGCCACCAGCCACCAGCCACCAGCCACCAGCCACCAGCCACCAGTCACGAGTCACGAGTCACGAGTCACGACTCAAAAGGGCCTGGCGCCGATCAACCATGCGTGCGCCGAGAAGAAGGCGGCGAACAGCGCAATGCCGATCGCCGGGCGCAGCCACCCGATCTCGCGCCAGGCGAGGCGGTTGCGGCCCTGCGCAATGGCGACGAAGGGGACGTTGGAGGTGACGGCGGCGAAGCGCGCCCAGTCGGGACTCGACTGCTTGCGCGCGTCGATCGCGAGCGTGCCGGCCGCCGCGAGAACCAGGAAGCCGCCGAAGAAAATCAGCGACTTCACGTCGCCGCGCGCCAGTATGTGCGCGCCCGCCCACAGCACGATCCCCCACATGATCGGGTGGCGCGTGACGCGGATCATGCCGCGCGCCGGATCGTCGCTCGCGAGCAGCCTGTCCGCGCCGACCATCGTCGGGTTGCGCCAGTAGCCGCAGGCGAGCAGCACGAAGGCGACCGGCATCACGATGGCCGGCACCAGGCGCAGGCCCGGCCACAGGACGACGAACGGCGCGCTCGCGTAGGCCGCGATCATCCAGTAGAGCGTGATGAACGCGACGACGGAGTACGCGCCCCGGTACGGCCACTCGCCGAGCGCCTTCACCAGCACCGGGCGCAGCGGCGTGCTCGCCACGAAGTGCGTGAGGAGAAAGACCACGGTCGCGGCGAGGAGGGTCGTCATGGCGCTAGCTTAACTAAAATCGGTGACTCGTGACTCGTGACCCGTGACCCGTGACCCGTGACGGGTGACCGGTTTCCCGGCGTTCGCCGGGGGTCATCCCCAACCCTTGCCCTTGACGCCGCTTGCTTCCGCAGGTTAAACAACCCTTCGCCATTTTACTCGAAGCGGCGGTTCCGGCATGGGCATGACGGCGGTGGAAAAGGTGCTGGCGCGCACGGCGGGACGCGGCGCGGTGCGGCCGGGCGAGGTCGTGTATCCCGATCCCGACTTCATCATGATCCACGACGGCCTCGTGCGCGGCGCGAAGCGCGAGCTCGACGCGCTCGGCATCGACCGGCTGGCGGCGCCGGAGAAGGTCGTGATGGTGACGGACCACGAAGTGATCTACGGCAGCGCGCGCGCCGCCGAGTTCGGGGTCATCAACCGCAACGCGGCGAAGGCGTGGGGCGTCGGGCAGTTTTTCGACGTGGGCCGCGGCGGGCACGGGCACATCTTCCCGATGGAGTCCGGGATGCTGCTCCCGGGCATGTTCTATTTCGACAACGACCGCCACGCGACGAACGCCGGCGCGATCGGCGCCTTCGGCTTCCGCGTCGGGGCGGAAATCAGCCGGGTGCTGGCGACCGGCACCAACTGGGTGACGGTACCGAAGACGCTGCGGCTCGTGCTGAAGGGCCGGCTGCGGCCGGGGGTCTACGCGCGGGACGCCGGCTTCGCCCTCGCGCGGCGGGTGCGGGAGGGCGCGCTCGACTTCGACATGGACTACCGCGTGCTCGAGTTCGCGGGCGACCTCGACGCGCTGGGGCTCTCCGAGCGCGCCGCGCTGTGCAATTCGCCGACGGAGCTCGGCGCGTACGGCGTGTTTTTCCCGCCGTCAAAGCGCATCCTGGATTTCGCGGCGGAGCGCGCGCAGCGCGCCTTCACGCCGGTCTTTCCCGATGCCGACGCCGCGTACGAGAAGACGGGCGAGCTCGCGCTCGACGCGATCGAGCCGCAGGTCGCGCTGCCGGGCGGCATCCAGAACTCGGTGGACGTCGCGGAGGCCGCCGGCCAGCCGATCGATCACGCCTTCATCGGCGCCTGCGGCTCCGGGATGTACGAGGATTTCGCCGCCGCGGCCGCGTTCCTCAGGGGCCGCCAGGTCGCGCGCGGCGTGCGCCTGTTCGTCGCGCCCGGCTCCGAGCGCACCACGCGGCGCATGGCGGCCGACGGATTGCTCAACGTGTTCGTGGAGGCGGGCGCGATCCTGCTGCCGGCCGGGTGCGGGCCGTGCAACGACGCGGTGGTGGGCCCGCTGCACGAGGGCGAGGTATCCATCTCGACGGCGTCCAACTCGAACGCGGGCCGCTTCGGATCGAAGCAGGCGACGCTCTTTCTCGGCAGCCCGGCGACCGTCGCCGCGTCCGCCGTCGCCGGCGCGATCACCGATCCGCGCGCCGTGGCGCCCGCCGCGGCGGAGGGGCGCTGAGATGGACGATTTTCCCTGGCTGCTGAAGGGCCGCTGCACCAAGCTCGGCCACGACGTGCCGCACGCGGGCGGCGTCATCCCGGATCGCCTGATCACGAGCCGCGAGTTCGACCCGCAAAAGCTCATTCCGCATCTCTTCGCGGACACCGATCCCGGCTTCCACCAGCGCGCGAAGGCCGGCGACATCATCGTCACCGGGCGGAACTTCGGCATGGGCCCGAAGATGAACGGCTACATCGCCATGCAGGCGATGGGCCTGGGGCTCGTCTGCGAATCCATGCCGTACCTCGCGTACCGCGCCGCGATCGGCTGCGGCGTCCGCGTCCTGACCGACTGCCTGAGCGTCACCGAGTTGTGCGACACGGGGGACGATCTGGAGGTGGACTTCCGCAACGGCTTCTTCGTCAACCGGACGCGCGACATCCGCAAGGAGTACCCGCCGCTGCCCGACGCGCTGCAGGAGATCGTCGCCGTCGGCGGCAACGCCGGCTGGCTCAGGAACTGGTGGCGGGCGAGGCAGGGGTCCGGCGCGTAGCGGCGCGTCAGGATTCGCAGGGCGGGCTCTCGATGAACACCGGCCACAGCCCGCGTTCTTCCTTGAGGACGCGCTCGACCGCCAGCACGTAGGGGAGATTGGCGCCGAGGCGCGGGCGGACCTTGCCGGCGTCGAAGGTGCCGGAGGTCGACGGACCGTCGGAGACGATCGCGTTGAAGAGCAGTGTCACAGCGTGCCGCCGGCGCTCGGCCGCGTCGCCCGTCCCGGGATCCGCTTCGAGCCACTGGATGGCGTCTTCCGCGCGGGCACAGGCGTGGGCGAACCGGCCGCTGCCGACGAAGACGCCGAAGAAAAGCCCGACGACCATCGCCAGTCCGAGGATCGCCTGCGCCACCGTCAGCACGGACGGCGGCAGCGCCCAGCCGAAGAGCTTCGGCAACTGCGTCACGGCGAGGAGCAGCGCGAGCGCGATGAGAAACGTCACGCAGCCATAGGGCTGGCGGGAGCGCGGCGCGGGCTCGTCTTGGAGCCGTATCCATTCCGCGAGGATCGCTTCGCGCTCAGCGGCGTCCGGCTCCATGTTCATTCAAGACGAGTGACGAAAAGAAGTGACGGGAAAAAGTGACGAAAAAGAGTGACGAGTCACGAGTCGTGAGTCACGAGTCGTGAGTCACGGCGAAGCCGCGCGACGATCCGCCGCGGTGACTTCGCCCGTATAGACGTAGCCGGTTTCGGCGACGCTCCCCGCGCCGACGTAGAAGCCGACCACGAGGCCTTCCTCGTCCTTCGTCTCGTTGAAGAAGAAATGCTCCGACCCCTTCGGCATGAGGCGGCAGTGGCCGGGGCGCACTTCGGCGCGCTCGCCTCCCTGGCCGACGACGCCGTGGCCCTTCAGGTAGACCGCGATCTCGTCGCAGTTGTGGTGGAGATGCTTCGCGTGGGTGGAGCCGGGCCGGAAAACGGAATGGAAGAGGGTGGTGGAGCTGCCGTGCTTCCCCGAGATCGGCAGCCGGAACTCGGAAATCGCCCAGCCCTCGCCCTGCTTCATGTTCTCGGGCGTCACGTCGTCGACGTGCACGAGGGGATATTGCAGCGGCATGGCGGCCAGTATGACTGGCAAAAGGCAAAAGGCAAAAGGGAAAAGGGAAAAGGGAAAAGGCAAAAGCAGTGTTGTTGGCTGACGGCTGACGGCTGACGGCTGACGGCTGACGGCTGACGGCTGACGGCTGACGGCTGACGGCTGATGGCCCAGTCACCAGTCACGAGTCACGAGTCACCGTAGTTAAAGCATGGGCCCGGGCATCCCCATCGCCCTGCCCGACAGCTGCCGCACGAGCCATTCGTAGGCGTCGTCCACGGAATCGGTGCGGTACGCGAGGTCCACGTCTTTCGCGTTGATCGTCCCGTGGCGCACGAGCGCGTCGAAGTTCACCACTTCGTTCCAGTAGGCGCTGCCGAACAGCACGATCGGCAGGGGCTTCGTCATCTTGCGCGTCTGCACCAGGGTCAGCAACTCGAACAGCTCGTCGAGCGTGCCGAATCCGCCGGGAAACACGATCACCGCCTTCGCGAGGTAGGCGAACCAGAACTTGCGCATGAAGAAATAGTGAAAGTGGAAGGCGAGCTCGCGCGTGACGTACGGGTTGTCGAACTCCTCGACCGGGATCGAGATGGTGAGGCCCACGTTCATGCCCTGCGCCTCGGACGCGCCGCGGCTCGCCGCCTCCATGATGCCGGGGCCGCCGCCGGTGCAGACCACGAAGCGCCGCTCCTTCTGGTCGAGCCCCTTGGACCACTGCGTGAGGCGGTACGCGAGGCTGCGCGCCGCTTCGTAGTAGCGGGACATGTCGAGTGCCTCGCGCGCGCGCGCCACGTCGCCGGCGCCGCCCTCCGCCTGGCGCAGCGCTTCCTCCGCCTCCGCGCGCGGCCGGATGCGCGCCGAGCCCATGACGACGATCGTGTCGTCCACGCGGTGACGCTCGAACCGGCTCCTCGGCTCGAGGTACTCCGCGAGTATGCGCAGCGAGCGGGCGTCCTTGCTGTCCAGGAACGCCTGGTTGCGGTAGGCCTTGACGGCGGTGTGGCGGCGGGAGGGCATGGCGTAATGATGAGTGATGAGTGATGAGTGCAAAGTGCAAAGTGCAGATTGAACGGCGGGTTGCAGGACAAGTATGAAGGAGGGAAGCCGAAGGGAAAAGGGAAAAAGCAAAAGGCAAAAGCAGTGTTGTTGGCTGACGGCTGACGGCTGACGGCTCCCTTCGGTACCACGTCACTGGTCACTGGTCACTGGTCACTGGTCACTGGTGTCAGG
>Ga0326597_10004951_pt1 | contig 18612 bp, 23 predicted proteins | sample RVTome_12_FD_203789 | JGI IMG/M metagenome (GOLD analysis project Ga0326597, IMG submission 203789) | Soil microbial communities from uranium-contaminated site in the Upper Colorado River Basin, Wyoming, United States - RVT100D185 | ecosystem: Environmental > Terrestrial > Soil > Contaminated >... | reverse complement strand
GAACCCGGCCCCTTGGCCCGCCGCCCCCCTTCTGCTAGAGTACGCTCGAAAATTTAGACACGGCGTCGCTCTGCCGCCATGACGGAGTGATCGCGCGCGACCGGTGGCGGTGTGAGGCATGCCGCCGGCGCCATCCCGGTCCCCGCGCCCGGCTTGCCTGCACACCCGCTCAGCGCTTTCAGTTCCGGTGCCGGCCCGGACGCCCCCATGGACGGCCCTACACGGTATGGAGTCCTGCCCCTTCTGCCGGATCCGGGAGGGTGCTCTCTCCGCCCACGTCCTCTACGAGGACGATGAGGTCCTGGCCTTTCTGGATATCTACCCCTGCACCGAGGGACACACGCTGGTCGTCCCCCGACGGCACGCGGCCTCTCTCACCGAGTGCCCGCCCGCCACTGTGGCCGCTCTCTTTCTCGCGGCGGTCCGCCTGGCCGGCGCCATCCAGAAGGGACTCGGGGCGCCCGGCTTCAACCTGGGGGTGAACGACGGCCGGGCCGCCGGGCAGGAGGTCCCCCATGTCCATGTGCACGTGATCCCCCGCTACGGCGGCGAGGGAGGGGGGGTCCAGCGGATCGTGAGGACTCGAGGGCCCGTCCCGCCCCTGGCCGAGACTGCCGCCAGGATCCTGGCGGCGCTCAAGACGTAAGGGCCGGCACTGACGGGCCGGGCGAAAGATCGCCGATTCCACCGCTTCCCCCCTTTCGGCGGGGTCAAGATGATCAGGCACGGCCGAGAGAACCTGGCGGAGGTGATACGGGGGTACACGAGGGTTCCCCAACCCCGTGTCACTGAAGGCCCTGGCAAGCCTCTTGCACTCGCTGAAGGCCGCGGGCCCGTCCCGGCCAGGAGACCGCCCGGAGACCGTCCACCTGGTCTCGGGCGGACCGGGCCCTGCGCTCCGCGGCCGGGCACGGCTTTCGCCACGCGGGGTCCCGAGAGGGGGTCCCGAGAGGGGGTCCCGAAGCCGGCGTGGGTCCCAAACTCTGGTCGACGCACAACGCCATTGGCCACTGTCGCTGACATCCTGGTCGTGGACGACGAGAGGCTGAACCTCCGGATGCTGGAGGACCTCCTCCGCACGCAGGGGTACGGGGTCCGCACGGCGCAGGACGGAGAGCAGGCGTTGGAGCGGGTCCGGGAGGCCCCCCCCGACCTCATCCTCCTGGACGTGATGATGCCCAAGCTGGACGGCTACGAGGTCTGCCGCCGGCTGAAGGAGAACAAGGACACCGTCTTCATCCCGATCGTTATGGTCACGGCCCTCACCCGCTTGGAGCAGAAGATCAAGGGGATCGAGGCGGGGGCCGACGACTTCTTGACCAAGCCCTTCAACAGCGTCGAGCTCATCACCCGGGTCCGGTCCCTGCTCAAGGTCAAGCAGCTCACCGACGAGCTGGAGAACGCCGAGACGGTGCTCTTCAGCTTGGCGCTGGGGGTCGAGGCCAAGGATCCCTACACCGAGGGGCACTGCGAGCGCCTGTCGGCCTTCTCCTTCCAGGTCGGGGCGGCCATGGGCCTCTCGGCGGAGGAGCTGACCGCCCTGCGCCGGGGGGGGATACTCCACGACATCGGCAAGATCGCGACCCCGGACACCATCCTCCTGAAGCCCGGGAAACTCACCCCCGACGAGTGGGTGATCATGCGGGAGCACCCCCTCATCGGGGAGCGGATCTGCAAGCCCTTGAAGTCCTTGAAGCTGGTCCTGCCCATCATCCGCCATCACCACGAGAAGTGGGATGGGAGCGGCTACCCGGACGGCCTGAAGGGAGAGGAGATCCCCATCACCGCCCGGGTCCTGCAGGTCGTGGACATCTACGACGCCCTCACGACGAAGCGCCCCTACAAGCCGGCCTTCCCCCAGGAGCAGGTCTTCCAGATCATGCGGGGGGAGGCGGCGAAGGGGTGGTGGGATCCGCGCATCCTGGAGACCTTCGTGGAGCTGACCCAGATGGGCATGCTGCGCCCGCCCACCGCGCTGTTACCCTCCCCGGTGGCCCGCTAGGCCCGGCTCCCCACCGGCCTTGTCTTTCGCTCTCGGCCCCGCTATACTACACGGACCCACCGGGCGGAGAGTTCCCATGGCGTCCAAGCGACCCACAGGCACCGGCACGACGGACCCGGGACGGCACTCGCTGCTTCACCGCGTGCGGGCCGTCCTGGGGGGACGTCCCCGGGCGAGGCCGGCGGACGTTGCGGCCCTGCGGGCCCGGCGGGACGCGTTGGCGGGGCGCCTCGAGGAGGAGCGGCGGGCCTTCGCAGAGCGGTCCCGGCTCTACCGGCAGCACCCGGTGGGACAAGGGGCCTTCGCCCTGCCGGAGGTGGAGCGGAAGCTCGGCAACCTGTACCGCATCCGGGTGGGACGCCTGGAGGCGGATCTTACCGCCTGCCAGCGCGAGCTGGCCGCGCTGGAGGGGGCGGAGGGGCCCGAGCCCTGAGGGCTGCCGCACCACGCGGCGGGCGCCCTGACGTTGGTGTCAGGGCGCTTTTGTTCTGGCCATGAGAGCAGGAGGGACAGCGTCCGTGAGTGGAAAGGTGCCCATGACCCGGGAGGGGTACGAACACCTGAAGCGGGAGCTGGAGCGGTTGCGGACCGAGGGGCGGCGGAAGGCCAGCCAGGCCATCGCGGACGCCCGGGGCCACGGCGACATCTCGGAGAACGCCGAATACGATGCCGCCAAGGAGCACCAGGCCTTCGTCGAGAAGCGCATCGGCGACCTGGAGGGCAAGCTGGCCGCGGCCCAGGTCATCGACACCAGCAACCTGACGGGGGACCGGGTGACCTTCGGGTCCACCGTGCTCCTCCGGGACAGCAACGGAGGAGGCGAGGTGCGGTACCGGATCGTGGGCTCGGACGAGTCCGACGTGAAGCAGGGGAAGATCTCGGTCTCCTCCCCCATGGCCCGGGCCCTCATCGGCAAGGGACCGGGGGACGAGGTGGTGGTCCACGCCCCGGGCGGCAAGAAGGCCTACGAGATCCTGCGAGTCAACTTCCCCTGGGGGAGCTAGGCGTCACCGGAGGCGGCCCGTGCATCTGGTGACCTTTGCGCGCGATGGGGAACCCCGCCTGGGAGCCCTGGAGGGCGGGACCGTCCTTGATCTCAACGCCCTGGACGGCAGCCTCCCGGCCGACATGCTGGGCCTCATTCGGGCCGGGACCGCCGGGCTCGCCAGCGCGCGCGCCGCGGTCGCGTCTGGCCGGCGGCGCCTGGGGGCGGGGGAGGAGAGGGCTCTGGCGGCGGCCGGGCAGGGCTTCCCGGTGGCCGCAGTGCGCCTCCTCGCCCCGATCCCCCGCCCGGCCAAGAACATTGTCTGCTTGGGGCGCAACTACGTCGCCCACGCACGGGAGCGGGGGGCGGAGCCACCGGGCCATCCCGTCTTCTTCACCAAGCCTCCGACGGCCGTCATCGGTCCCGAGGCGGAGATCCTGGCTGACAGCCTCACCCAGCAACTCGACTTCGAGGCCGAGCTTGCCGTCGTGATCGGCGCCGAGGGGAAGAACATCGGTCCTGAGGACGCTTTCAACCATATCTTCGGCTACACGATCCTGAACGATGTGACCGCCCGGGATCTCCAGAAGACGCACCAGCAGTGGTTCAAGGGCAAGTCCCTGGACACCTTCTGCCCCCTGGGGCCGGCCATCGTCACGGCTGAGGCCTTCCCGGACCCCCATGCGGTGGACATCCGGATGCGGGTGAATGGGGAGGTCCGGCAGGCTTCCAATACCAGGAAAATGATCTTCGATATCCCCACCCTGGTGAGCGTCCTCTCCCGGGGGATGACGCTATGGCCCGGGGATATCATCGCCACTGGGACGCCCGAGGGGGTCGGGGCGGCCGACGGCCGCTATCTCAAGCCGGGCGATCTGCTGGAGGCGGAGGTGGAGGGGATCGGGGTGCTGCGGAACCGGGTGGCGAGGGTCTGAGGGGGGGAAGGGAGGAACGAGCCGTGGCGGGGATGAGCCGACGGCAAGTCCTGCGGGCGGGGGTGGCGGCGGGGGTTTCGGCGGCCGCTGGGCTCACCTTCCCGGCCGTCCTGCGGGCCCAGGTCAAGCCCCTGAAGATCGGGCTGCTCCTCCCGTATTCGAAGGTCTACGCCGTCCTGGGGGAAAGTATCACCAACGGGATGCGGGCGGTCTTCGAGGCGGAGGAGAACCGGGTGGCGGGGCGTCCGGTCGAGCTCCTCCGGGAGGACACGGAGGTGTCACCGCCGGTGGCGCTGCGCAAGCTCCGGAAGTTCCTGACCAGCGATCACGTGGACTTCGTGGTCGGGCCGGTCTCGAGCGCCGTGGCCGCCGCCATCCGGGACCCCATCCACCAGGCCAGGGTCATTCTCTTGAACGCCAATGCCGGCGACAACGCGCTCACCCGGGAGCGCTGCAGCTCCTACATCTTTCGGACCTCCTTCTCCAACTGGCAGACCTCCTACGGCCTGGGGGCGTGGGTGAAGCAGCGTGTCGGGGGGACAGCCTACCTGACCGGTCCCGACTACGCTGCCGGCTACCAGATCGTGGGCGCGTTCAAGGAATCCTTTGTCGCGGCCGGGGGGACCGTGGTGGGGGAGTCCTACGTGAAGCTGGGATCCACCGATTACGCCGCGATCCTGGCCCAAATCGGCGCCGCCGCCCCCGCGCTCTCCTTCTCCTTCTTTGCCGGCTCCGACGCCGTCCACTTCGTGAAGCAGTTCGCCGAGTTCGGGCTGAAGGGGAAGGTCCGCCTGACGGGGGCCGGGTTCCTCGTATCCGATGACGTCCTGGAGAGCCAGGGGGAAGCGGCCGTCGGGGGGATCAGCACCCTCCACTACACCCGCACCCTCCAGAATCCCCAGAACCTGGAGTTCCGGAAGCGCTACCAGGCGCTCACCGGCAGGCCGCCCGATGTGTACGCCGTCCAGGGCCACGACACGGCCCGGGTCATCCTGGAGGCGCTCCGGCAGACCGGGGGGGACACCGCTGACCCGGACCGCCTCTCCCGCGTCATCCGGGGGATCCAGTTCGACTCCCCCCGCGGCCGGTTCCGCTTCGATCCCGCCACCCACAACGTGATCAACGACATGTACGTGATGGAGGTCCGGCGGGGGGAAGAGGGGTTGGCCAACTACGTCCTTTCAGTGGTGAAAGACCTGAAGGACCCCGGCCACTGTCCCAACATCGCCGCTTGACCTGCACCAGGGGCCCATGGATCTGGCCTTCCTTACAACGCAGGCGCTGAACGCCTTGCAGGCCGGGATGCTCCTCTTCCTCCTCTCCTCCGGCCTGGCCCTCATCTTCGGCATGCTCCACGTGATCAACTTCGCCCACGGGGCCTTCTATATGCTCGGGGCCTACGCGGGACTCACGGGGCTTGCCCTCACGGGACGCTTCTGGTTGGCCGTCCCGCTGGCCGTCCTCGCCGTGGCGCTCCTGGGGGCCCTGCTGGAGCGGACCCTCACCCGGCGTCTGTACGGCGCCGATCCGTTGGCGCAAGCCCTCCTCACCTTCGGCCTGCTCCTCGTCCTGGACGAGGGGGTGAAGTGGCTCTGGGGCCCCCAGATCCGCTCCCTCCCGACGCCGGAGGCACTGCGGGGGCCCGTCGTCCTGCTGGGGGTTCCCTACCCGGCCTACCGCCTGATGGTCGTGGTGGTAGGGGGGGTGGCCGCCCTGGCCCTCTGGCTCTTCATCGAGCGGAGCCGCCTCGGGGCGATCCTGCGGGCGGGGGTGGCCGACCGCCAGATGGTGGCCGCGCTGGGCATCAATCTGGGCGCGCTCTTCGCGTTCACCTTCGGCCTGGGGGCAGGGCTCGCCGCCTTTGGCGGCGTCCTGGCCGGCCCCATCGCCAGCGCCTACCCCGGGATGGGGGTGGAGGTCCTGATCAAGGCCTTCATCGTCGTGGTCATCGGGGGCCTGGGGAGCCTGAAGGGGGCGGCCGTGGGGAGCCTCCTGGTGGGGGTGGCGGAGACCTTCGGGCAGGCCCTCGCCCCGGACTGGGCGATGGCCGTCGCCTACGCCGTCATGGCCGCGGTGCTTCTGTGGCGCCCCACTGGCCTGTTCGGGGCGGAGCCGGCGGCGTGAGGTCGGCGCGCCTCACGATCTCCGCTGCGGCTGCCCTGCTCCTCGGGGCCCCCTTCGTGCTGCCCCCCTACCCCCTGGGCCTGCTCCTAGAGACCTTCCTCTTCGCTCTCTTTGCCATGAGCCTGGACCTGCTGGTCGGGTGGGCCGGCCTCGTCTCCCTCGGCCATGCCGCGGCCTTCGGGTTGGGCGGCTACACTTTGGCGCTGCTCACCCTGCACGGGGAGGTCAGCCTCCTGCCGGCCCTCGCCGGCGCCCTCCTCCTGGCCGCGGCCTGGGCCGCGCTGACGGGGGCCCTGTGCGTGCGGGGCCGCGGCGTCGGCTTCCTGATGCTGACGCTGGCCTTCGCCCAGTTACTGCATACAGTGGTCTACAAGTGGACCTCCCTCACGGGGGGCTCGAACGGGCTCGCCGGGATCCCCCGCCCGCCCCTCGCTCTGGGGCCGGTGGGGACCCTCCCGGTGCAGGGGGATGTCCCCTTCTACTTCGTCGCCCTGGGTGCCGCCGCCGCCGGGGGCCTCCTGCTCCACCGGGTCGGGCGTTCGCCCGTCGGCCACATCCTGCAGGGGATCCGGGCCAACGAGGCACGGATGCGCGCGCTGGGGTTCCCGGTGGTCCGCTACAAGGTGGCGGCCCAGACCCTCGCGGGGGCCCTTGCCGCCCTGGCGGGGGCGTTGCACGCCGCCTACACCGGCTACGTCTCGCCGGAGAGCTTGGACTGGATCACCTCGGGAGAGGTCCTCATCATGGTCCTGCTAGGCGGCGCGGGGACCCTCCTGGGGCCGGTCGTGGGGGCGGCCATCTTCCTGTTCCTGCGTGAGGTGGTGAGCACCCTGACCCAGCACTGGATGCTCTACCTGGGGGCGCTATTCATGGCCTGTGTCCTGCTCTTCCCGCAGGGCGTGGTGGGGGTTCTCCGTGGGCGGCGCGCCTGAGCGTCCCCTCCTGGAGGTCCGGGGAGCCGTCAAGGACTTCGGCGGCGTCCGGGCGCTCGCCGGGGTGGACCTGGCGGTGCGGGCGGGGGCGCGCCACGCCCTCATCGGCCCCAACGGGGCCGGGAAGACCACCCTCTTCCACCTCCTGGGCGGGCAGCTTGCGCCGACGCGTGGCCGCATCCTCCTGGATGGGGTGGACATCACGAGCCTCCCCCCGGAGGCACGGTCCAGAAGGGGCCTCGCCCGCTCCTTCCAGATCATCAACTGCTTCCCGGACGCGACGGCCCTGGAGAACGTCCAGCTCGCCCTGCTCGCCCGCCACCCGGCCCGCCGCGCGTGGTGGCGCCCCCTGAACGGCGCCAGCGGGGTGAGGGCGGAGGCCGAGGCCCTCCTCCGGAGGCTGGGGCTGACGGAGTGGGCCGGCCATCCGGCCCGGCAGCTCCCGTACGGCTGCCAGCGCCGCCTCGACCTGGCCGTGGCTCTGGCCGGCTCCCCCCGGCTGCTCCTCCTGGACGAGCCGACCGCCGGCCTCTCCCCGGAGGAGACCGCGGAGATGGTGACGCTGCTCAACTCCCTGCCCCGGGCGCAGACGCTCCTGGTCATCGAGCACGACATGGACGTGGTCTTCCGCCTGGCGGAGCGGGTGACGGTTCTGGCGGGCGGGGAGATCCTGGCGGACGGGCCCCCGGAGGCGATCCGGGCCGACCCGGCCGTCCAGCGGGCCTACTTCGGGGGAGGCTGATGCTCGCGGTAGAGGATCTGCACGTCTTCTACGGAGAGTCCCACATCCTCCAGGGGGTGAGCTTCACGGTCGAGCCCGGGGAGGTCTGCTGCCTCCTGGGGCGCAACGGGGCCGGGAAGAGCACCACCCTGAAGAGCATCGTGGGCTTCGTCCCTCCCCGGGCTGGCCGGATCAGCCTCCGGGGGATCCCGCTCGTTGGGCTCCCCACGCATCGGGTGGCCCGCCTCGGGGTCGGCTACGTTCCCGAGGACCGGCGCATCTTCCCGACCCTCACCGTGGCCGAGCACCTCCGGATCGCCGCCCGGGGGGGGAACGGCCCCGGCCGCTTCGGTGCCGAGACGGTCTACCGCCTCTTCCCCCGTCTCCGGGCACGGGCCGACGTCCCGGGCCGGGCCCTCTCGGGGGGGGAGCAGCAGATGCTCGCCATCGGCCGGGCGCTGGTGGGCAACCCAACCCTTCTGCTCCTGGACGAGCCCTCGGAGGGGCTGGGCCCGCTGGTGGTCGCGGAGATCCGTCACGTCCTGGCGGAACTGAAGGGGGCGGGCCTGAGCACCCTCCTCGTGGAGCAGAACCTCCCGTTGGCCCGCGCCCTGGGGGACCGCTTCATCCTCCTCGGCAAGGGGCGCGTCATCTTCGCGGGACGGGCGGGGGATCTCCGCCCTGAGGACGCGCGCCGCTACCTGGGGGTGTGAGCGGACCGGGGGCGGCTTGACATTTGCGCCCCCATCCGGGACACTTTTCCAGGCGGTGTGCCCCGATGCGGTCGGGGGAAGAGGCGAGAATGGACGCGGCGGCGTTCGTCACGGAGCTGGAGCAAGCGCTCGACCAGGTCCTGCGGCGGCTGACGCCGGAGGACACGCTCCGGGCCGACCTGGACGGGGAGCCGACCGTCGAGAGGCTGCTCAAGGTCGCCCTCCGGAGCGAGCTCGAGGCGGCCGAGATCGCCGCCCGCTGGATGGCCACCACCCCCGGGGTGGAGGTGAAGCTGGCCTTCGCGCGCCAGATCGGAGACGAGGCGAAGCACTACCGCCTGATTGAGGAGCGCCTGCGGGATTTGGGGGAGAATCTGGCCGGCTTCAACCCTCTCTCCAAGGGCTACGGGGAGCTGTACCTCTACCTGACGACCCTGAGCGACATGGTGGAGCGCATCGCCGCCACCCAGTTCGCCCGCGAGGCCATTGCTACCGTCTGGAACCGGCAGTTCATCGCCTTCTGCGAGCGCCAGGGGGACGCGACGACGGCCCGCCTCTACCGGGAGGTGGTCCAGGTGGACGAGGAATTCCATCACGAGCTGGGGAAGAAGCTCCTGGCCCGCTACGCCACTACCCCGCAGCAGCAGGCGAAGGCCCGGGCCGCGATGAACCGAACGCTGGAGCTGGCCGAGGAGGTGCAGAACCTGTACGCCCGCCAGGGGATGCGCCACGCCCCGAGCTCCTAGGCGATCGCCCGGGCGCGCCCCGGCACCTTGACTTGCCCCCGGGGCCTGTGTTAGAAGCCGGGTGCGGTGCCCAAGGCGCCGGAGGGATCCGTCGGTGGACGCAGAGTTCTCCTGGGAAAAAGCCCAGGTCGGCTGCCCGAACTGCTCTGAGCTCCTGACCCTCCGCCCCGGCCGTACGGAGGTCTGGTGCCAGCGGTGCGAAGCCGGCTTCGAAATTCGGGAGGCGAAAAGCCCGTCCCACCCGGATCGTCTGGTCCTTCTGCTGGCGCCGAAGCGGGCCGGGGGGTAGACGCGGCAGCGCCAGGACGCGAAGCGGGGCCCTGAGCGTGCCGGGCTAAATGACGAGCATCACGAGGCCCGAGGGAGGAGGCGGCCGGAGGCGTACGATCTGGTACGCTCCGGACCGCCGCCGACCGAGAACGACGTGAGGCGAAGTGAGTTGGCCCGGCACTAGGAGGAATACAGCGGGATGACCTATATCATTGCCGAGCCATGCATCGGGGTCAAGGACCGCGCCTGCGTGGACGTCTGCCCCGTCGAGTGCATCTACGACGGGGAGGATCAACTTTACATCAAGCCAGAGGAGTGCATTGACTGCGCCGCCTGTGAGCCGGAGTGCCCCGTGACGGCGATCTTCGAGGAGAGCGCCGTTCCCGAGCAGTGGAACGCCTTTATCAAGAAGAACTACGACTACTTCGTCCAGCACCCGGACGCCCCGGTGGCGCCGCGCAAGAACGCGTAGCCCGCGCGGCGGATCGGATCCCCCGGCTCGGGATCGGGCCGGGGGATTTTTTTTGGGGGGCCCGGGCCGGAGGAAGGCGGCGGCGTGGGCCAGCGTGAGCTCCACCCGGCCCTCCCCACTCACCGGCGCTGTGCGGCTGCTCCCGGAGACTGCTCTGCCCCGTTCAGGCCATCGCCCTTCCTTGACAAGCGGGCCGCGATGGGGAAAATGGAGGCGCCCCCCGGCGCCGGCTCCTGGCGGCTCGAGCGGGCACCACGAGGCGCTGGTCCAGGTAGGCCTGAGCCCACCCGTATCCTCCCGGGAGCCGGAGTCCTCCCCATGCCGCTCTTCCTGACCGAGGACGACGTGGCCCGGCTCCTGACGATGGACGACGCCCTGCGCGCGGTGGAGGAGGCCTTCCGCCAGCACGGCCAGGGCAGCACCGTCAACCGCCCCCGCACTCGGGTCCGGGTCCCCCAGGGGATCCTGCACGTCATGGCAGCCGGGCTCCCGCCGGAGGGGGTCCTGGGCTTCAAGGCTTACACCGCCTTCGGCGGGACCGTCCGCTTCCACGTCCACCTCTACAGCGCCGAGGACGGACGCCTCCTCGCTCTCATGGAGGCCGACCGTCTGGGGCAGATCCGGACCGGGGCGGCGAGCGGGGTCGCCACCAGGTATCTGGCCCGGCCGGACGCCTCGGTGGTGGGGATCTTCGGGACCGGCTGGCAGGCCCGCTCCCAACTCCAGGCCGTCTGCGCCGTGCGGACGGTGCGGGAGGTCCGGGCGTACGGGCGGGATCCCGCGCGCCGCGCCGCTTTCTCCCGGGAGATGGAGGCGACGCTCGGAGTGCCGGTCCGGCCGGCCTCGGAGCCCCGCGCCGCGGTCGAAGGGGCGGACATCGTCATCACCATCACCACGGCCAAGACCCCCGTCTTCGACGGCCGGTGGCTGGCGGCGGGGAGCCACGTGAACGCGGCGGGCTCCAACTTCGCCGAGAGGCAGGAGATCGACGAGGCGACGGTGACGGCGGCCCGGCTCATCGTGGTGGACAGCAAGGAGCAGGCCCGGATCGAGTGTGGGGATCTCATCGGCCCGGTCAGCCGCGGGCTCCTCTCGTGGGACCAGGTCCACGAGCTGGGGGAGGTGGTGGCCGGGAAGATCCCGGGCCGCGAGCGCGCCGGGGACATCACCCTCTTCGAGTCGCAGGGGCTCGCCCTGGAGGACGTGGCGGTCGCCGCGGTCGTCTACCGGAAGGCCGTGCGGGAGCAGGTCGGCCGGGAGCTTTCCCTCTAGCGTGTAGCTATTGGTGGAACGAGTACCTCTGGCCCCTCATGATCACCAACACGCAGGAGATGTGGGTGGTCATCATCGGGATTGAGAACCTGGTGCCGCGCAGCGGGACGCAGTTGCCGGAGTGGAACATCATCATGACGGCCGCCGTGATGGCCCTGCTGCCGCCGGTGGCGATCATCCTGCTCATGCAGCGCTGGTTCGTGAAGGGGCTGATCGAGGCCGAGAAGTAGGCGGCCGACCGCGTCGGGACAGGGAGGGGTGGGGTGGGCGAGCCGGTCATCCTCGCGCTGGACCAGGGGACCACCTCCTGCCGGGCCATCTGCTTCGACCGGCAGGGCCGGGCACTCAGCCTCGCTCAGCGGGAGTTCGCCCAGCACTACCCGCGGCCCGGTTGGGTGGAGCACGACGCCCAGGAGATCTGGGAGACGCAGCTTGCCGTGGCGCGGGAGGCGCTGGAGCGCCGGGCGATCCCGGCGACCTCCGTGGCCGCCGTCGGCATCACCAATCAGCGGGAGACAGTCCTCTTCTGGGACCGGAGGACCGGCCAGCCGCTCACGCGGGCCATCGTCTGGCAGTGCCGGCGGACCGCCGAGACGTGCGATCGCCTGAAGGCGGCGGGCCACGAGGCCACCATCCGCGGCAAGACCGGCCTGGTCCTCGATGCCTACTTCTCCGGGACGAAGATCGCCTGGTTTCTGGAGCACACGCCCGGCCTTCGGGAGAAGGCGCGGCAGGGGGAGGCGTGCGCCGGGACCATCGACTCCTGGCTCATCTTCCGGCTGACCGGGGGGAAGGCGCACGTGACCGACCCCACCAACGCCTCCCGGACCATGCTCTTTAACCTCCACAGCCTGCGGTGGGACGACGACTTACTGACCCTCCTGGGAGTCCCGCGCCAGGTCCTCCCGGAAATCCGGCCCTCCAGCCAGGTGTACGGGAAGACCCCGCGCGAGCTTCTGGGGGCGGAGATTCCGGTCGCCGGGGCGGCCGGGGACCAGCAGGCGGCCCTCTTCGGCCAGGCCTGCTTCGGACCCGGCCTCGCCAAGAACACGTACGGGACCGGGTCCTTCCTCCTGGTCCACACGGGAGAGAAGCCGGCGCCCTCGAGCCGGGGACTCCTGACCACGATGGCGGCCACGGTGGGGAATTCCCCCGCCTACGCCCTGGAGGGGAGCATCTTCATCACCGGAGCCGCGATCCAGTGGCTGCGGGATAGCCTGAGGCTCATCGAAAACTCGGCCGACTCGGAGCGCCACGCCGCCGGGGTGCCCGATACGGGGGGCGTCTATTTCGTCCCCGCCTTCGTGGGGCTGGGGGCGCCCCACTGGGACCCGTACGCCCGGGGGACCATCCTGGGCCTCACCCGGGGGACGACGCGCGCCCACATCATCCGGGCGGCTCTGGAGGCCATCGCCTACCAGAGCCGGGAGGTGGTGGAGGCCGCGGAAGGGGATGCCGGGTTCCGGATAGCCGCGCTGAAGGTGGACGGGGGGGCGGCCCGGAACGACTTCCTGATGCAGTTCCAGGCCGATATCCTGGACCGGCCGGTCATCCGCCCCACCGTGACCGAGACGACGGCCCTGGGCGCGGCCTACCTGGCCGGATTAGCCGTGGGGTACTGGACCGGCCTCGAGGAGATCGGGAAAAACTGGGGAGCGGAGCGGCGGTTCGAGCCGAAGATGGTGGCGGAGGAGCGGGAGGCGCTCTACGCGGGGTGGCGGCGGGCCGTCACGCGGGCCGCGGGATGGGCTGCACCCAGCTAGACGCTCGGCGCGGGGCCGCATGGAGCGGACCAGTGCGGGCTCGGCCACATGGTCTCGGGCCGGACGGGGATCTCCTGGGGCACGTCCGGCCACTCGACCCAGCCAGTCTTCGCCGCAGCGGCCGGCCCGGGCTCGGAGCGACGCTGAGGCTCCACGCACAGCACGGACCTGGGAAAAGCATTGCTCGTTCTGCGGGATGCGCGGTAATGTTGCCCTGGCGTGCCGGGGCTGGTGAGCCTGGTGGCACGGCCCTCGCATGGCCCTGTCAGCATTCGGCGGTGACAGGGTCGCCGGGCCTGGAGCGTGGGGGACGGGCCTGACCGCGTGTCTGGCGTGCTGGTCTTCACTTTCACACAGGGGGGGAAAATGCACCGCAGACCAATCATCCGGGGGGTGGTCGTGGCGCTCCTGCTAGCGCTCCTGCCGCTCGCAACCTCCTGCTACGGGCGTTTCCAGCTGGTCCGGAACGTGTACGAGGCGAACACCAGCGTGAAGGACAAGTACGTCCGCAGCGCTGTCACCTGGCTGTTCGTGATCGTCCCGGTCTACGGGCTCGCCGGGCTGGTGGACTTCCTGGTGCTGAACGTCATCGAGTTCTGGCAGGGGAAGAACCCCGCGATGGGGGAGGGCGACGCGGTCATCAAGACGGCCCAGGTCGGCGCGGACCGCGTCGTCCAGACGATCCGCCACCGGGACGGGGCCACCGAGGTGAGGGTCGAGCGCTTCCGGGACGGTACCCTCGTTGATCACCTGACCCTGCGGCAGGAGGACGGGAGCGACCGGCTGACCGGCTCACTGGAGGCCCCAGGCGCGCCCGCCGTCACGCTGCTGGCCGCGCGGGATGGGGAGAGTCTGCTCCTGACCCGGACGGTCGCCGGACAGGCGCCGGAGCGGCTCACCTCTAGCCCGGCCGAAGTCTCCAGCCTCGAGGCCCGGGTCCTGGCCGCCCTGGGACCGGCCGCCCCGACAGCCGTCGCTCGCGCGTCTCATTAGTTAGTAGGACTCCCCGCCCGGGCGGCGTACCCCACGGCGCCGCCCGGGCATTTTGCCCAGGCATCCCGGATTCTGCCCAATCAGACGTGCCCGGAGCCCGCCCTCGCGGCCCCCGTCCTCCTTGACAATTCCCAGCCAATCCGGAAGACTACACCCGCCGCTCCCCGCGCCACGCCGGGGGGCGGCGCGGCATCATAACCCCTGGTGGCGCTTCCGTGGCGGCCGGAGGCCCCGGGGGTGCGGGATCCTGAGCAGAGGAGATCCGCATGGAGGTGAAGGTTTGCATCCTGGGCTCGGGCCCGGCAGGGCTCACGGCGGCCCTCTACGCCGCCCGCGGCAACCTGGCCCCCCTCGTGATCGCGGGGGCGCAGCCGGGTGGCCAGCTCATCACTACCACCATGGTGGAGAACTACCCCGGCTTCCCCGACGGCATCATGGGGCCCGAGCTCATGGACATCTGGAAGAAGCATGCGGAGCGATTCGGCGCCCGCTATCTCACGGCGACGGCGACCAGGGTGGACCTGGCCAGGCGCCCCTTCACGATCGAGACCGACGAGGGGCCGGTGCGCTGCCGCGCCCTGATCATCGCCACGGGCGCCTCCCCCAACCTCCTGGGCCTCCCCTCGGAGCAGCAGCACATGGGGCGCGGGGTCTCCACCTGCGCCACCTGCGACGGCTACTTCTTCAAGGACCAGGAGGTGGCCGTGGTGGGAGGGGGCGACTCGGCCATGGAGGAGGCCCTCTACCTGAGCAAGCTCTGCACCAAGGTGACCGTCATCCACCGGCGGGACAAGCTGCGGGCCTCCAAGATCATGGCGGAGCGAGCCCAGACGAACCCCCGCATCGCCTTCCAGTGGAACAGCGCGGTGGAGGAGATCCTCGGCAAGGAGGACCACGGGGTCCGGGGGGTGCGCCTGAGGCGGACGGATACCGGGGAGCAGACCGAGCTGAAGGTGGACGGCCTCTTCATCGCCATCGGCCACTCGCCCAACACGGGTCTCTTCCGGAGGCAGCTGGACATGGACGCGGTCGGGTACCTGCGGGTCAGCGAGGGGACCATGACCAACGTCCCGGGGGTCTTCGCCGCCGGCGACGTCGTGGACCACGTCTACCGGCAGGCGGTGACCGCGGCCGGCATGGGGTGTATGGCGGCCATGGACGCTGAGCGCTGGCTGGAGCGGCGGGGGGAGTGAAGAGGGCGTGGCGGGGACCCTCCTCCAGGTGGACCTGCCCGAGGCGGCGGCGGAGGCGCTCCGCCTGGCCGACCTCCTCCGGGACTACGCGGACGGGTTCGGCCTGCCCGGGGCGGGCAGCGAGGCGCTCCTGGAGGCGGCCGCAGCCCTGCGGGCACGGCACCCCGAGAAGCCGGTCTGCCTGACCGCCCCGGCTCCGGCGGATGCGGCGACCGCCTTCCTGGCACGCCTCGCCGGGCGCGCCCAGGTCCTCCGGGTGGCGGGGGACCTCACCGTGGACGCCCTCCGAGCCCTCCGGGCAGCCGCCCATGAGCGGCAGGTGCAGCTCCTCGTGGATCTAACCGGCCTGTCGGATCTGGCGGAGCGGGCGAAGCGCCTCTCCCGAGCCAAGCCGGACGCCTTCCTCCTCGAGGTGGCCTCGCGGGAGGCGGGTCGGGCCGACCTGGACCTCGAGGCGGTTGCGGCGGTCCGGGAGGCAGGGGAGCGGCCGGTCGCCATCGCCGCCGACCTGGATCCGGCCGTGATGCCGCAGCTCCTCCGGTTTCGCCCCGAGCGCCTCATCGTGGGCCGGGCGGTGACGGGCGCCCCCGACCCCCGCCGCGCCGCCAACGCCCTGAAGGCGCGGATCGACGCCGTCCAGCGCCTCACCCAGTTCTTCTGAGGCTCTCCCGCCGCCGGATTTGCCGAGGAGTCGCCCGGTGCCCGAGCCCTTGCCGCGCCTCTCTCCCGATGTGGCCGCCGTCCGCGGCGAGCTGAGCGCGCTCAGGCGTCGGCTCCACGCGGAGCCGGAGCTGGCCTTCGCCGAGACCCGGACCGCGGCGGTGGTGGCAGAGCGCCTGGCTGTCCCGGGCATCACCCTCCGGACCGGGGTGGCCGGGACAGGGGTGGTGGCCACCATCCGCGGGGGGCGGCCGGGGCGGACGGTCCTGCTGCGGGCCGACATGGACGCGCTCCCGATCCAGGAGACGACCGGCGCCCCCTACGCCTCCCGGATCGCGGGGGTCATGCACGCCTGAGGGCACGACGGGCACACCGCCATCGGGGTAATGGCGGCGAGGCTCCTGGCGGCCCGGCGGGACCGCCTCCCCGGCGCCGTCAAGGTGATGTTCCAGCCGGCGGAGGAGGGGCCGGGGGGCGCCCTCCCGATGCTGGAGGCGGGCATCCTCGAGGACCCGCCGGTGGACGCCGCCTTCGCCCTGCACCTCTGGAACGAGTACCCCGTCGGGACGGTCTGCGTCCGGCCGGGCCCCATCATGGCTGCGGCGGATCGCCTGCGGGTCACGGTGCGCGGGAGCGGCGGCCACGCGGGGCAGCCCCACCTGGCGGTGGACCCGGTGGTGGCGGCCGCGCAGATGGTGTTGGCTCTCCAGGGAATGGTGGCGCGGGAGGTGGACCCGCTCAAGCCGGTGGTGGTCACGGTGGCGAGCATCCACGGCGGGGAGGCCTTCAACGTCATCCCTTCCGAGGTCACGATGGAGGGGACAGTCCGCTCCCTGGACCCGGCCCTCCGGGAGGAACTCCCCGGGCGGATCCGGCGCATCCTGGAGGGGATCGCCGATGCCACCCGGACCGCCGTGGAGGTCCAGGTGGAGCAGCGCTACCCGGTGACGGTGAACGACCCCGCCCTCGCGCGCCTGGTGGCGGCGGCCGCGGCGGAGGTGGTGGGCGAGGAACGGGTGGTGGAGCACCCCCCGGGGATGGGGGCGGAGGACATGGCCTACGTGCTGCACCGGGTTCCCGGCTGCTACTTCTTCGTCGGCTCCGCCAATGCCGCCCGGGGGCTCACGGCCCCGCACCACAGCCCCCGCTTCGACTTCGACGAGGAGGCCCTCGCCATCGGCCTGGAGGTGATGCTCCGGTCGGCCGAGACGTACCTCGGGGCGCGGGGCGCCTGATGGGGCCGGCGGTCCAGCTGGCCCCGGCGCTCCTCACGCGCGTGCCGGGCCTCGCCCTGGGGGTCGCTCTCATGGAGGGCCTGGTAATTGCCCGCGAGGCCTCGGACCTCACGTCCGCTCTCGAGGCGTGCGCGGAGCGGGTGAAGGCGGACACCGATCTGGACGGGCTGGCCCGCCTCCCAGAGGTGGCCGCCATGCGGGCCGCCTTCCGGGCGGCCGGGACCGATCCGGGGCGCTACCGGCCCTCGGCGGAGGCCCTCCTGCGCCGGGTCCTCCAGGGGAAGGGGGTCCCCAGGATCAACGTGGCCGTGGATGCGAATACCCTGGGCTCCCTCACCTTCCGGCTCCCGATGGGCACCTACGACGCCGAGCAGGTGCAGGGCGAGGTGAGCTGTCGGATCGGGAGGGCGGGCGAGGCCTGGACCGCCATCGGCGGCAAGGCGGTGGACGGGGAGGGGAAGATCCTCCTGGCCGATGCGGCGGGTCCCTTCGGGAGCCCCTACGCCGACGCGGCGCGGACGGCCGTGACGGAACAGACCCGTCGCCTCCTGCTGGTCATCTTCGCGCCGCCCGGCCTCCCGGGGGGCCGCAGCGGCCGCCTGAAGGAGGCGCTGGCCTTCACGGCCGCCACGATGGTGAGCCACTGCGGCGGGGCGGTCGCGGCGCACCGGATCGTGGCGGGCTGAGGGGGAGCGGGATGGAGGTGAAGCGCGTGGCGGCCCTGAGGGCCTTCGCGACTGACAAGATGAAAAAAGTGAGCCTCTTCGAGACCCGGCGGTTCTTCTGCGATCTCTACTGCTTCGAGCCGGGCCAGATCCAGAAGGGGCATGTCCACCAGGGCGAAGACAAGGTGTATTTCGTCCTCGAGGGCCGGGGCCGTTTCACGGTCGGGCGGGAGGAGGCGGAGCTCGGCGCGATGGAGGCGACGGTAGCGCCGGCTGGCGTGGAGCACGGGGTGCTGAATGGCGGGCCGGGGCGGCTGGTGGTCCTTGTCTTCATGGCCCCCCACCCCAGCCCGAAGGGGTGAGGAAGGCAGCATGCGGGTCATCGTCGTCCACTACCATGAGATCGCCCTGAAGGCGGGAAACCGCGGCTTCTTCATCGGGCGGCTCATGGGGAACCTCCGGAAGGCCACCGGGGGGACGGGCGTCCACGGCATCCAGAAGCAGTCGGGACGGGTCATCCTGAAGCTGCGCCGGGACGCCGACTGGACTGCTGTCCGGGCCCGGGTCAGGGAGGTCTTCGGGGTGGCCAACTTTGCCCTGGCGGCTCGCGTGAACCCGCGCCTGCCCGACCTGGAGCGGGCGGTCCGGGAGGGTCTCACGGGGCGGACCTTCGCCTCCTTCCGGATCACGGCGAAGCGGGCCTTCAAGGAGTTCCCCCTCACCTCTCAGCAGGTGAACGAGCACCTAGGAACCTTCGTCCTGCGCCTGACGGGGGCCCGGGTGGACCTGACCCGCCCGGAGCTGACGGTCTTCGTCGAGATCCTCCCGGGGGAGGCCTACGTCTACTTCGAGAAGGTCCCCGGCCCGGGTGGCCTCCCGGTCGGGGTCGGGGGCCGCGTGGTCGCCCTCCTCTCGGGGGGGATCGACTCCC
>Ga0326597_10004950_pt1 | contig 18613 bp, 21 predicted proteins | sample RVTome_12_FD_203789 | JGI IMG/M metagenome (GOLD analysis project Ga0326597, IMG submission 203789) | Soil microbial communities from uranium-contaminated site in the Upper Colorado River Basin, Wyoming, United States - RVT100D185 | ecosystem: Environmental > Terrestrial > Soil > Contaminated >... | reverse complement strand
CTGTGGTGCCACTCTTGTCCGTGCGCTTGTGTCCGACGTCGCTCCCGAAGGCGGGGTGTGCTACCGGCGCCATCCGCGCGTAAATCCCTCGATCCATGCGTTGATCATCCTCAGTGGGCCGTTAACTGCCATCTCCTCGCGCACGTCGTCTATCCCGTGATCCCGCTGCCCATAGAGACGTCCTCCCCCAACATCACGGATGAGGATCCCGCGCCCGGTAGCCGACGTTCCGGTGAAAACACTCTGGATCAGCCGGATGATCAGCAGGATTGGAGGCGGGTGTGTACACCCCGCTGGGCAGTCCACATGACCGCCTCGAAAGCCGCGTGCGCAGTCTCCGTCGTCGAGCAGCTTGGTGTACTCCGATCGAGGACGAGTCCGGGAATCATGGTCCGCGAACACCACTCGCGTGGCTCCGCAGCGCGAGCACCCGTACTCGATCTGATGAAGTTCCGTATACCAGAATTCGATACCGACCCGCATTCGGTACTCCGCAGACTGTCACGCGTCCGTCTAACTATTAAGTGACCCGCATTAGGCGGCGACAAATGCCGGTCGGCCTGTCTCCTAACGCGAGTCAACCAATTAAATCCGAGTCGGTTGCAATATCCGCCAGCTACCCCAACTTGTCAACAATAAAGAAAGCTTGGTCTTGCGTTGGCGGCAGGCGAGTGGGTACAATCCGGCCACATATGATTTTTTCAAGGGGAGGTTCGTTTATGAAATCTCTGTGGGCCGTTGCTGCTTTGAGTCTGAGTTTGGTTTTCGTTCAGAGCCGGGCATTCGCCGATATGCCGGAGCCGAAGGCGGAGCCAATGGCGAAGCCGGAAAATGCGAATATCGTCGCCGGGCGGAAGGCGATCGAGGCCAAGGAATACAAAACAGCCGTTGGCCATTTGACGAAGGCGGTTCAAGAAGAACCAAAAAGCGCCGACGCGCACAGCATGCTCGGCTATAGCTATCGCAAGCTCGGCACCTTCGACAAATCGATGGAGCATTACCAGCGGGCGCTCAAGATCGACTCCAACCATCGCAGCGCTCATGAATATCTTGGCGAGCTTTATCTCGACATGAACCAACTCCCGAACGCGGAGAAACAACTGGCGGCGCTAAAGAATGCCTGCCCGTTTTTCGGCAAATGCGAAGAATACGACGACCTGAAAAAGGCGGTCGACGTCTATAAAGCGAAAAAGTAGCGAGAAACTGTGAGACACCTTATTTCGGTTCAAAGTTCCCGGGTTCAAAGTTCAAAGTATCGGATTTGAAATCTTCGATTCCAACCTGGAACCCTGAATATTGAACCTTGAACTAGAGCCGGGAGTTAACACCAGGCTCGAACCGGCGCAGGCGGTGTGATGGCTGAAACAATTAAGGCAAAAGTCGGCTTCGTGAGTGGTGGCGCCGGCTCCATGCCGCACTATAATAGCTTTCTGCCGATGGTTCCGGCCGAGGTTGAACTGGACTTTCAGGGACTTCAGCTCTACGGCAATTCGCTTTACGAGATCGGCGGCAAGAAGGAAACTATTGTTCGGCGGGTCGGTGAATTCGTTTTGAACCGGAAGTGGGACGGTGTCATCGTCACCGCCGCGCCGACCGAGGTCCTCAATCCCGGACTCTACGATGCCCTTCAAGCCGCGCTGGTTATTCCTTTTACGACTGCCCTCCATGCCTGCGTCGCGGCTTTGCGGGTTTACGCAGCGCCGCGGGTACTGTTGCTCACGCCTTTCGACGCGCGCTTGAATGAGCTGATCTGCGAACACCTGCAAAAAGTCGGGATCACGGCGCTCGCGCCGCAGTCTTTCCAAGAGATCGGTGTGCCGAAGCGCATGACTCCAGATGAGGTATTCGAACTTACAAAAAAGAATCTCAGCGCCGTCGGCAAAGTAGACGCGATTTATTTTCAGGGGGCAGTGCTCGACCCGATCAAAGTGTTGGACAAACTCGAGAGCGAACTCAAAGCGACGGTGATAGCCAGCAACCCGGCGATGTTCTGGTATCTGCTATCGAAATTGAAACTGTCCTATCCGATGGGCGGCTATGGTCGATTGATGCGGGAGTGGCCAGCCCTGCCGGCATAGCCGGCCAGGGCCGTTCAAAGTTCAATGTTCAACGTTTAAAGAAGGCACTAAGTTCCAATCGTTCAAGCCGTTCAAAACGTTCAAGTCGTTCAAACCGTCGAACCCACCGTGTCGGCTATCCGAGCGTACGTGAGAGCCAGTCCGTCACCGTCTTCGCCACCCGCTCTTCCGCGCCGACGTAGAAGTGGTCGCAGTTCGGGATGATCGCGACTTCGCAGGGGCCGGGGCAGTTTTCTTTGAAGCGTTCAGCGGGATAGTTTTCCTTGGGCTCCTGATCACCGCGAATAAACAGAACGGGACATCTGATGCGCTTGGCGTTCTCGACCAGATCCGGGGCGTTGGCGAGGCGGTCGAGAAAAGTGCGCGCCGAAATCACCCACCACCAAGCCGGGATCAGCATGAGTTGGCGCGGCTTGCCCGCCGCCATCAACGCCTCGGCTTCTTTGATTTGTTCATCGGTCTTTTCATTGATGCTGAAATTCCGAGCCGCTCGCGGATTGGCGAGCCGGTTGCCGCCGGCGTGCGCCGACAACAAAATCAAGGCCCGCGTCTCCGGATGGCGCGCGACATGCTCGCTAGCGAGCACGCCGCCGTTGCTGTGGCCGATGACGATGGGATTGTTGAATCCTTTACGGGCCAAGTATTTCGCGGCCAGCTCGTTGTCTTCGACGCCCTCGGCGACCGTTTGGTAGGCGCCGCCGACGCATTCCCGGCTGTTGTATGTGCTCACCGAGTCATGCCCGCGCCGGTTGAACGCGAGATATTCATAACCCAGCGCCGTAATATGCGGCGCGAGAAAGCGTGCGGTGCAGACGTAAAAATTCATCTGGTTGCCGTGGCAATACATCGCCGCGCCCTTGCTCGGCCCGTCGGCCGTGTAGTAGGCGCCGTCGAGGGGGTGTGTTGGCGTTGGGATACTGATTAGTTCGGTGCGCATAACGATCAATCCTTTCCGTCGGGCTTTGTCTAACCGAGGGCTTATTACAAGCGACAAAAAAATGATAGAGCTGGTAAGAGTTGAAGGTTCAATGTCCAACGCTCACTACGCGAGCTGTTCAAAGTTTAAGAGTTCGAGTTCAACCTTGAACTTCGGGCCCGGAACGTTGAACGGGAAAACACGAAAGGGGACCAAATCATGCCTGAAGAAAAGAAACCGCCGTTTCGCGCGAATCACGTCGGTAGTCTCTTGCGCCCGCCCGAGCTTCGCCAGGCCAGAGAGAAACACCAGAAGGGTGAGATAACCGCCGCGCAGTTGCGAGAAGTTGAGGACCGCTGCATTCGAGATGCCGTCAAAATGCAGGAGGACGTCGGCATGCAGGGAATCACCGACGGCGAGTTTCGCCGCAACCTTTGGCATGCCGACTTTCTAAGCCAGTTCCAGGGCATCAAGGTCGTTGAGGGCTTGTTGCCGGAATCCGCGCGCCATTTTCAAAACCCCGACGCCGACGTGCAAAGATCACCGACGCAGTTCGTCGTGACGGGAAAGTTAGGGCATAGCCGCGGCATTGAGATCGACAATTTCAAATTCCTGGCTGGCGTGACAAAGCAGACGGCTAAACAGTGCATCCCTTCACCGTCGTTGGTTCACTTCCGCACCGGCCGCGGCGGCGTGGACAAAGCCGCTTATCCCGACATGGAACAGTTCTTCGCCGATCTGGCGCAAGTTTACCGCGAGGAGATTGCCGGACTCGCGGCTGCGGGTTGTACCTATTTGCAGATCGACGATGTCAATTTCGCTTACCTCTGCGATCCCAAAATGCGCGAAGGGGCGAAGAAGATTGGCGAAGACCCGGACAAGCTCCCGGCCTTGTACGCCAGGCTGATCAACGAATCCATCAAAGAGCGCCCCGCGAATATGGTGGTGTGCACGCATCTGTGCCGCGGCAACTTCGCCAGCGCTTGGGTGGCCGAGGGGGGCTACGATCCGGTCGCCGAGGTGCTGTTCAACGACCTAAAGGTAGACGGTTACTTTCTCGAATTCGACACGCCGCGCGCGGGCAACTTTGCGCCGCTGCGCTACTTGCCCAAGGGCAAGAAGCTGATTCTTGGGCTGGTGACTTCTAAAACCGGCGCGTTGGAAAACCCCGACGATCTCAAGCGGCGCATCGATGAAGCCGCGAAGTTGGTGCCAATGGACCAGCTCGGCATCAGCCCGCAGTGCGGTTTTTCCAGCACGGTGCTCGGCAACAAACTGACGATCGATGATCAGATCGCGAAGCTAAAGCTAGTCGTGCAGGTGGCGCGGGAGGTGTGGGGGTGATTGAGTCGATGATCGGCAACCAAATGTTCACGATCAGCATCCAACCCTCACTAAGGGTGTGCCCTATGGTATGCAATCTGATGGTTCATAGGAGCGAAGGTGGCCCAGGCTGAATCGAAACCAGACTCCCATCACGCCTATCGTGTGATTTCTCGTGAAGAGGTCCTCGCCCGGCTGCAAGATCCGTCTCTTCTGCTCGTCAACGTCATGCCTAAGGAGACGTTCGAGGCGGGCCACATTCCTCGCTCGATCAGTTTGCCCGTCGCTGAGATTGAGAAATGCGCGCTTCAGGTTTTGCCCGACATGACGCGGGAGATCGCAGTTTATTGCGCCGGCCCGACGTGACCATTGGGCAAGCAGGCGGTTGCGCTGCTTGAAAGCATGGGCTACAGGAATCTCCGCTACTACATCGGTGGCATGGCCGATTGGATCGAAAATGGTGGGCCGGTGGAAAAAGTGGAGCCGGCCGCTGCGCCGCCGCGATCCGGACAGAACATTCAATCGCCAATTTCCCGCACCTCCTGGACCGGTTTCCTGGACCTGTTAGCCGGCTGGTCTCTGGAGCGACTGGTCGGATTCTGGCTCGGCATGATCGTTGTCTTCGGAGTGGTTTATTGGGTGGCGGGCATCGGCATAGGTTGGGGACTGCAGGCCGGAAATGTTGCCGTGAAGCCGGACCTCGAAGGGCTGGGCACTGCGATCTATTTTAGCTTCGTGACGGCGCTCTCGATCGGCTACGGCGACGTAATTCCGCTCGGCGCGCTGCGAATCTTGGTGGTGGCGGAGGGCGTTGCTGGATTACTGATCTTTGGCTGCGTCATTTCCAAGCTCGTGTCGCGCCGGCAAGAAGAGCTCACCGCCGAGATTCATCGCACGACATTCGAGGATCGTCTGGATCGCGTGCGCACGAATCTTCATCTGGTGTTCTCGGACCTGGGCGCCGTGCAGCAGTTGCAGGCCGAACAGGGCGCGTTGCCGGGGCAAGTGCTGCGGCGGCTCGAAAGCACGGTGCGAGTGTTTCGCGGAGAATTGCAAACGGTGCATGATGTTCTCTATCGCTCGCAAGTGGTTCCCGACGAGGATGCGCTGGAGTCTCTGCTCGCGAATCTGGTCATCTGTCTGCAGAGTCTGGCAGAATTGAACGCCTCGCGACCGACTGACAACGGACAGTCGCCTGCGCTCGACAGCGGCCTGCGAGCGATCGGCAATTTAGCCAGGGAAATCTGCGGGGAATGCGTGCCTCATACTTACGCTCCCGCCTTGAAGGAATCGATGGACCAGATTCAGGCGCTGGCTGGGAAATTCGCTTAGTTGGGCGGAGTTTTTGCTCGTGACCGCGTTGCGCCCACGCCGCGTCCTTGATAGTAGATGATTTTACAAAAGGAGGGTGCGGCTATGTTGCGAAAATTGCAATCGATCGCGCTGATAATGGCTTTGCTGGGTATGTTTTCGGGCTGCCAAGCGCTTACCGGGGAGACCTTGGGTGAAAATATCGACGACACCACGATCACTACTACTGTAAAGGCCAAGCTTGCCGCTGAGAAAGGCACAACGTTGACGCGCATCCAGGTCGACACCAATCGCGGCGTGGTGCAGTTATCGGGCGTTGTCGAATCGCCTGCGGTGAGAACTCGAGCGGAACAAATAGCGCGCCAGGTTGGCGGGGTAAAAAACGTAGTCAATAACCTGCAGGTGCGGTAGTAGCCGGCGCCGCGGTTTCATTTTCCTTCCGGTCCGCGCCGGAGAATCTATTTATAGACGGAATCGATGAAACCGCTTTTTTCCAACGGGTCGACGATTGAGAAATCGACGAACTGGTACGGTTTCGGCAGCGGCTTTTTGCCGTGAAACTGGTTCTCGATCAAAGACTGTATCCTCTCAAGGAGCGGCGCGGGTTCCTCTGTAGCGTGGGCGCATAGTCCTGCCAAGCTCCCTCCAAGATCTCATCGTCGGTGATTTTGCCGTATTTGCCAAGAACCCGTTTGCTATATTCCTTATCGGTCCGGTAGCGGTGCATGCCGCGCGTAAACGCGCGCAAAAACCGTAGTACCGTATCGCGCTGCTGCGCGATGAACGATCTCGTGGTAATGACGGTGCCGTTGATGTCTTCGACGCCGAGATCGGCGAACTTTACCAGCTCACGCATTCCAAGCTTCGCCGCTTGCGGGTAGAGCGGATAGCTCAAGGCCGCGACGTGGATCGGGCCGTTCTGCAACGCCGCGAATACCTCAGGCTGAGCCCCGAAGGTAAGGATCGCGACATCCTTGTTGGGTTCCAGCCCAAAATGTTTTATCGAGGTGCGCACGACCTGGTCGGAAGTTGACTCAAAGGTCGTGATGCCCGCCTTCTTGCCTTTGAGGTCGGCCGGTTGCTTAATCTCAGGCCGCGCCATCAAACGAAACGGCGATACGGTTCCGGTGGAGGCGATGATCACGACGTCGCTCCCCGCGGTGTTAGCCGCTAACGCCGCGGGCGCGCCGGCTTGAATAATCGGCGCACTGCCGCCGAGCATGGCGGCGACCATTCGGGTGCTGCCGCCGACGCGGACCAGCTCGATGTCCAGTCCCTCGGCGATGAAATAGCCGGCTTCCTTGGCGATCCACGCCGTCGCCTAGCTTCCCGCGAAGCTCGGATAGAGCAGGCGCATCGACGTTGTCGCCGCGACGGCGGCCGGCGCCGTCAGCGACAGGAAAATCAAAAACATCAATGTTGTGATTCTAAAACGCATGGAGCGTTCCCAACCGCGTACAGTTTTTGGTCCCGAGGTTGGTTTCCACCTTTGCGCGGTGTAAGTAGTGGCAATCAACTTTTTCATGACGGTCTACAGCGAGGATACATCAAACGTGGGAGACATTAAAAGCTCTACTGACGAGAACCCGATGGCCGCCCAAAGTTTTTTGCGCCAGGTGGGGCCGGCAGTTTTCCTGGTCGTGATATTTTTCCTTAACTTCGTTTCTCGCATGATTCTCGCGCCGCTGCTGCCGACGATCGAAAAAGAACTGGCGATCTCCCACGGCCAGGCGGGTTTCTTTTTCTTTCTGATCTCCGCCGGCTATCTCGCCGGGCTGCTCCTTTCGGGATTTCTGTCCTCACGGTCGACGCACCGGTCGGCGATCACCGCGTCGGGCGCCGGTGTCGGGGTTTCTCTATTGGCGTTGTCGGTGGCGGGCGGTCCGTGGACCATGCGTTGCGGATTCTTTGCCTTGGGATTCGCCTCCGGCCTTTACATGCCCTCAGCGATTGCGACTATAACTTCCCTGATCGACCGTCAACATTGGGGCAAAGCCATCGCGGTGCACGAGTTGGCGCCGAACCTGGCGTTTTTCAGCGCGCCGTTCATCGCGGAATTGTTTCTCACGTGGCTGACCTGGCGCGCCGCGCTGGGTGCGCTGGGCGCGGCGGCGCTTATAGTGGTCTTGGCGTTTTTTCGTTACGGCCGCGGCGGCGACTTCCCCGGTGAGCCGCCTACTGCGGGCGCGGTCGGCTTGTTGATGCGGACTTCGTCTTTCTGGTTGATGGTTTTGCTGTTCGGCATGGGCGTTAGCGTGACCGTGGGAGTCTACGCCATGTTGCCGCTCTATCTTGTCAACGAACGCCAGATGGATTCGAGCTGGGCCAATACCATCGTGGCGCTCTCGCGCGTGCACGGTCCGTTTCTCGGTCTGCTCGGTGGGTGGGTATCGGACCGCCTGGGACCGAAGCGGACCATCGTCATCAGCCTGTTGTTCTCAGGGGTTTTGACGCTGCTGTTAGGCTGGGCATCAGAGCGTGGCTTAAGCGCCGTTGTGTTCGTGCAGCCCCTGCTTGCGGTCTGGTTTTTTCCCGCCGGCTTCGCGGCGCTGGCGATGATTACGCCACCCCAGGCGCGCAATCTCTCCGTCGGTTTTACCGTGCCGTTCGGTTATTTGATCGGAGGTGGGGCGATCCCGACCTTCGTCGGTGTTATGGGCGACGCGGGTTCGTTCGCTTTTGGTTTGATGGTGACCGGCGTATTGATTTTAGGCGCCGGGATCGCGGCGCTTCGGCTCAAGTTACCCGACCGCAGCCAACTCTCGACATGAAGAGGTCGTTGTCTTATAAATCTTTTCTATGCTGAGATTGGAAGAATTTGCGGAAAAAATTCGAGAAAACGGCGCTATCGTCGTCTTCACCGGCGCGGGCATCAGCACGGAATCGGGTATTCCGGATTTCCGCAGTCCCGGTGGCATCTGGACGCGCTACCGACCGGTGACTTTTCAAGAATACCTGAGCAGCGAGGCGGCGCGCATCGAAGCATGGAAGCGGCGGTTGGATGGCCGGGAACAGCATAAGAACGCCAAACCCAACGTTGGCCATTATTTTGTCCAGTCGCTCGACGCTAAAGGCAAGCTGATCGGCCTGATCACCCAGAACGTCGATGGCCTGCACAGCGAAGCGGGGCTGCCGGACGAAAAGATCGTCGAGCTGCACGGCACCAACCGCAAAATCATCTGCCTTGAGTGCGGCAGGGCTTACGAACCCGACGCGATCATCAAACGGCTGGTCGGTGATTTCGCATCGCCGAAATGCGATGCGTGCGGCGGCATTCTCAAATCGGCGACGGTTTCCTTCGGCCAGGCGATGCCGGAAGCGGCCATGCGCCAAGCGCAGGAGTGGACCGAGCAGGCGGAAATCTTCATCGTCATGGGTTCGTCGTTGCAAGTTCAACCCGCGGCATCATTTCCTGTGGTCGCGAAACGCAACGGCGCGCTCTTGGCAATCATCAATCGCGAGCCGACGCCGCTCGACGATTACGCGGATTTCGTGCATCAAGGGGCGATCGGCGCGTTCTGCGGCGGATTCGGCGAGATGATCGCCGACGGATGAGAGAAAAGTTAGAGATCGGATTGATTCCGAACCGATAATTACAGAACCGCAATGACTTCGATTTGCATCAACATCTCGCCGCCTAACTCCGCCTTGAGCGCGTGACGCGCGGGCCGATCGTGTTCGTCGGGAAACGTCTTGAGCCAGGCTTTGTTGACCGAATCGCGATACTTTTCTTCCTTGAGATAGACTTTCATGTGGCCGATGTTGTCGGGCGTGCCGCCGACGCTTTCCATGAAAAGTTGAAGATTACGGAACATCGCCTCGGCCTGCTCGTCCGGGTTAGGCGACATCACGCCGGTCTTGGCGTCCTTGCCCGAGATCGCGGAGGAGAAAACCATGTTGCCGACTACCGCGCCGTTGGGGATCGGCGCTCCATGTTCCATGCCATTAATGTGGATGCTTTTTCGTTTCGCCATGGGGATGCTCCTTGTTCGTTGCGGATTTGCGAATGTCTCATACCACGTCTGGAACGGGAGGGCTATCGCTGCGCGCCGGCCCGGCGTATTCCGCTCGCGCGCCATTTTGTGATAGAAGAATAGGCGATGCGGTATCGAATTCGGAAAGGAGATGTATGAATGGGTGGCAACTGTGACGCTAACCCGCGCCGTACGCTGAAGGAGTTGGAAGCGTATTTTCAACGTTATGCCGATCTGCCCCGCGAAGTCGTGCTCAAGCACGATCTCTTGCGCGATGGCCATTGGTTCACTGACGCAGCTCTGGATCTCGCCGCGGATGCGTTGGTTAAATCCTATCGGCTTTTTTCCTACGATCTCATGCCGATGAAAGACATGAAGCGAAAAGAGCATCGTAGAATCACCGAGTGGTTCATGATGCGCGGCGGGCCCTACGGCTTAAGACCGGTTACCGTCCAGACCACTCTAAACTCGGAATCGCCCTATGTCGTCGACGCCGCGGACGGCAAGGCGAAGCTCTTTCTCGACGGGCACGAGATCTGCGATGTCTCTTTTCCCAGGCCGCTCAAATACTACACGCGCAAATTCGCGGACGGGACGGCGTACCACGAGATTATCGCGTACGGCTATTTCGTCACCGCGTTTCGCAACTGCCAGTACTGGGGGCCGGACGAGGAGTGCCGCTTCTGCGATATCAATATCAATGCCCGGCAGATGAAAGAGTCGAAAGACTTTACCTTCAATCCCCCGGTGAAACCGGTTTCCTACATGGTTGAAGTGGCAAATTCCATCGAGAAAGACGCCACGGACGAAGTGGGCTTTACGCCGCTGATCGACTACCTCATTACCGGCGGAACCGTTCTAAAGACTCTGCACGGCAAGGACGAGGATGCTTTTTACTTGGATTATGCCTCCGCGCTCAAATGGAGCGGTCACCGGCGCCATGTCTATTTGCAGACCAACGCAAAGGATAAAGAGACGCTGAAGCGCTACCGCGGCGCCGGGGTGGACGGGCACCACGCAAACATGGAAGTCTGGGACCGAAGGCTTTTTGAATGGATTAACCCAGGCAAGAATCGGCGTGTGGGGTGGGACAAATGGGTGCAAGGGATGGTGGACGCCGTCGATGTTTTCGGCGAGACCAATGTCCGTCCCAATTTTGTCTGTGGCGTCGAGATGGCCAGGCCGCATGGTTTCGGCACGGTCAAGGAGGCGGTTCAATCGACTCGTGCGGGTTTTGATTTCATGATGAAGCATGGGATTTTTCCGCGCCTCAATCAATGGCGCCGCGAACCGGGCTCCAATCTGGTGTCGCAGCAGGAGCAGCCGCCCATTCCCTTGGAATTCTATCTGGAGCTGATGGGGAGTTACTACGAGACCTGGAAGAAATACAGTCTGCCGATAGCGCCGCACAACAGCGTCCATCCCGAGACGCGGATTATGGGCCGCGGCCACGGCACCTACGACGACATTATCCTGCTCAACGAAGTGTCGGATTACCAAGCGCGCGTTGACGCGGCGCTCCGGGAAGGACTCAAAGCCTGTGTCCATGGGCACGCCAATGCGTGAAAGGTCGGAGGCGCCGATGAAGCCACCGGCATTGAGAAACTGGATAGTGCGACTACTTGTTCTATCGGGGCTATTCTTGTTCCCAAAGCCGGGCGCTGCCGCGGACAAGCTGCGCATCGGTTACGGCGCGCCGACGGTGACCATGGCGCCGCTCTGGATCGCCCAAGAGGGGAAAATCTTTCCGCGAAACGGCTTGGATGTCGAAGTCCTCTATCTGGAAAGCGCGTTGGTTCAAAGAGCGCTGATCGCCGGCGAGATTCAATTCGGCGAAATGACGGGCGCCTTGCTGTCCGCGCCGCGACTGCAAGGCGCCGATGTCGTTATGGTGGCGGGCTTTGTCGACCGGCTTCTGTTTCGTTTTCTGGCGCGGCCTGAGATTCGAACGGCGGCCGACTTAAAAGGGAAGCGAATCGGCACTTCCCGTTACGGCGCCGCGATCGATCGGGCCACGCGGTTGTTATTATCCAAGCTGGGCGTGAACCCGGACAAGGAGGTTACCTTTATTCAAATCGGCAGCGAGCCGACGCTACTTGCGGCCTTGCTGGGCAACGTCATCGACGCCACGCTGCTCCAACCACCGCGTCACCGCAAGGCGCTCGAAGCCGAGATGAAGGTTCTGGCCAACTTGGAGAAAATGAACATCCCTTTCCAGCATACCGGTCTCGTTACGACGCAAAGATTTATCGGCAAGAACCAAGATGTCACCCGGCGGGTGGTCAGGTCGTTCGTTGAGAGCATTCATCTTATGACGATCAATCCGGAGACGGCCAAAAAAGCGATCAACAAGCATATGCGGCTGAACGACGAGCGCGAACTGGAGGAGACCTATCAATTGCTCAAGCGCGTGGCTCTGAAAAAGCCGTATCCGACGATCGATGGCATCAAGACCATACTGAACGACTTGGCCGATCAAATTCCCGCCGCGAAAACCGCCGACCCTAAAGAGTTTGTCGACACGCGATTTCTCGAAGAGCTCGATAAATCGGGATATATCGACAGGCTGTATCGCTAGTCGCGCGGCGACAATTGCAATCTCGCCGTCAAATTTTGATCCACATGCCACATGGCGCGGCAGTCATCTTCATTGTAGATGAGCGCCCGGTCGATGGCGAAGAGGTCGCGGTTTTCGAGATAATCCCAGTAACAAACCATTGATTGGTAGGCGCCGATATCTCTTTGGCGCCAGTGAAAACCCACGGCCGGCGCCACCGACTTGATGGAAAAGGACGGCACCGGAAGATAAACCGCCGACTGAATCGCTTCTTTCAGATCGACGCAGTGTTCGATGAGCCGCTCCAGCGATCCCGCCAATGTCGGCCAGCGGCGCGCCACCCGGCGCATCTGGTGAATCTCGAAATCGGTCCAGTGATATAGCCGAACGTCGCGGCAATCGCCGATGTAGTCGAGAAACTCCTCGAAGATTCGCTCTTCGTCCCCTGCGCCGCGGGCGAGAAATTTGACGAATTGGTCGCGCGTGCCGTCGTAGCAGCCGATCAGATAGGTATGAGGCGGCTCGGTCGGATGCACGGTGTCGGAGGTTTCGAAGTCGAAATAGAGCAGCCGCCGGGCGCGCGGGATATCGAGCCGGCGACCGGGTTTCAAGATCGGGCCGCCGACTTTGTATGCTTGCGCGACCGAGTAAGCGATGGCGCCGTAATGGTCGCCGATGATTTCAACGATCTCTTCCTGCCGGAGGTCCCAGAGTTGATTGACTCGCTGGATTCCCTTCCGGCGCAGCTTATCGCGCTCGCGCCTCTGTACGCCCGCGAGCAAGACCAAGTCTTTCTCTTCCGCGGCGCGCTTGTTGCCGTAGAGACGCCACGGCGAACGACTCGCATTGGGCGGCCGTTTCGTTTCGGGGATTATGCTGCCGTCGCGCAGCGATTTCCATAGGGCGCGCAGGTGTTGAAGTTCTTGCTCTTTTCCCCCGTAAGGAACCGTTGCGCTTGAATTCTTCAGCACGACCGTAAGTTCACCAGGCGTGAATCCTTGAAGCCGGCCGATGTTTTCGTTGTAAAAGGCCGCTTGCAGCGCGTGATATTCTTGCAGCGCCGGCGAGTGTTTGAGTTCAAGGACGCGGTAATGGAAAGGGCCGAGATCCGATGGCGCCGAGTCGTCGCGCACCAACAAATCGCCCTTGCCGTAACTTTCCCGTTCCAAGTCCCAGAGCTGCGGCTGATAAATCGCCGGCGCGCCGGTGAGCATGGCGCGGAAGGTGTTCTTGAGCGCGTCAAATCCGAAACCGGGCTCGATCTTTACGGCATCGGGGAAGTTTGCCGCGACCCATTGTTGCTCATGCGCCATGCCTCGCTGCATGCGCAGCTCGTCGTAACGCGTCGTTTCATCGACGGCTTCTTCCTTGGGCGCGTGGTATTCACACCACACCCAAAAGGGATCTTTAAGCAGATAATACGTTAGGGAGGGGCGGAAAAGCGCGTGCCGGTTGAACTTCCGGCCGCCGGTGGCGCGCTGAACAAGATCCTCGACCGTGAGGGGTTTCCGTTTGGTCGCCATGAACGCTCCCGGTGAATTCTACGTGAAACGTAGAACGGCGACAATGCGACCAAGGATATAGAATCATTTTTTGCGTTCTTGGCGTTACCAAAAAACCCCCGCCGGCCAACAGTTCAAAGTTCAACACATCGCTGCGCAAACTGATTACGGTCTAAGATTCCGAGTCTTACGTTGAACTTTGAACCCTTCGACGATGCTCAGGGCAGGCATGGAACTCGGAACGGCTTGAGCCTTAAACGGTGTTCCGGGTCACGCGGGAAAAATTCCGAAGCGCCGTTTTCGCCGGCCCGCTATCATGGTGCTCGATGGGTCAATTGCCGGAATCATCGGACTCGTGTCGGTGCTTACCGCTGAGGAACTGGAATCGGTGTGAATTTCGTGATTTCCTCCGTTGCCGTTGCTCGGAGCATCAATGTTGGCCTTGGCCATCACCAAGGGAAATGAACAGGCCTCGTTCTCCGTGGGCAATGCCGGCGGCACCGAGGCGTCGCCTATACCATCCGGCTGAACTTCCGTCAGGCGTACCGCGGCGGCGAGGTCGTTTTGGAATTGCCGATGTCCTTCAATCAGTGCCGCCTGCTTGCTCAAAAGCTCATCGAGCTGTTGACGCAGCATGGCGCCGCGCCGCCGTTGATCATCGCCGCCAGCGAGACGTTCCTGCCAATGGGAGCGCTCCTCTTCGAGATGTCGGATTTCGTGCTTTGCGTCTTGATGGAGGCGCTCCAGTTCCGCCATGCGGTCGTGCGTCGCGTGGAGTTCTTGAACTTGTTCTTTTGCGGCGAGAAACTCTTGTCGCAGCACGGCGATTTGCGCTTGCGCATTTTTCTGTTCGTTCTTATGGATGGTCTCCCGGGATTCAAAATCAGCAAGCTGTTGGCGAGCGAGTTCCAATTCTCCGAACTGCACGCGGTGCATTTCCAGCTGGTTTTGCAGGTCGGCGATTACGGCTTGCAATTGTATTCGGTCGTTGGCGGCGTTTTGCCCATCGTCCAGCGCCGTGTTGACGTGGCTTTCGGCCGACTGAAGTTCGCCTTTGAGATGAGCAATCTCCCCTTCGAGCTGTTGGTTAGTTGCCCGGAGCTCAAGAATTTCAACCTGCGAGCTTTTCGAATGGTCCCTTTGGCTCCGCAGCTCGTCAGCCGACCTTCGGCTTGTCTCCAGTTCGCTCGTTAGATACGCAATCTTATCGTGGAACTCCTGGTCTTTCGCTGACGCCCCCACCACGGCAACGGAATCGACCGGTTGGGACTCAGCCGGGTTATCGAGGTTGACAATTCTTGGGCTGTTTTCGAGCTGCACGGCCAGACCTTCGGCCTCTCGTCGTGTCTTCTTTAGCTCGCGCTCCGAGGCGGCCAGAAAAACTCCCAAAAGGCCGATGGCGCCCCCGGCAAATATCAAGATCCAAAGAGATATGTCTTCCATGTCATTCTCCTATGCTTGAGCTAAAGACCCCGGTCTGGCGAGTCAGGTGGTAGCCCGGTTTTTCTCTGCGGTCGATACGCTTCTGGCGTTCGTTGCCGAAAGCTTGGTAATCGATCGTAAGCAGCGCATATATTTGTCGCGACGCTCCGGTCGCCGATCCATCCATTGCGCACGCTCCTAGGGCGATGGACAAAGCCGCAACGATGCGACTCGCGAGGGGCTCCTGGAATCACGCGATTTCAGGGCGGGGCCGTCCAGCGCGGGGTTCGCTCCGGTAATTTATCGCATTGAAGGGCTTGCTGACGCCAAAGCTATGCCAACAGAACCAGCTGCTGCCCGCCAGCGTAGTTTCTCTTAACAAAGAACTCTTTGGAGCAGGGGAGCCATTTTGGGATCATATTTGGTGTGCGGTGATTTGGACAAAATCGTGAATCTCGGCAAAATTTGTAAGAGATCGTCAATGGTCGCGCGCCTGCGGGGCACTCCTTTTACTCTTGTCGAACCTGACCGAATATATACCCGGGATTCGAGGCGATGAAGGACGGGACTGACAAGAGATACTGCTAGGGCAAACGCATGGACTTTAGGGGAGAGATGCGTATAAGCTAATTCACAAGCGATACTTCGCGCCTCGGGGGAATTATGGGTTCGCTGATTGCGGCGGCGGTATTTTTTGACGGCATTCACATCGTGATCGCTGGAACCGAGTTGCGTTGGAAGATTACGGCGCGGATAGGCGAAGAAGTCTTCCAAGCGATCTTTTCCATTCTGTCGCTGGCCGGAATTGTTTGGTTGTCTCGGGCCTATGGGCGCGCAGAATATGTCGAACTCTGGGGGCAGGTGCAAGCGGTTCGCTGGTTGGCGTTGATCGTAATGTTCATGGCATTTTTCTTCGTCGTCTTTGCCTTCGCCTCGCCGAATCCGACGGCGGTGCGCGGCGGCGCGATGTTGAAGGACAAGGAGCCCGCCCAGGGCATTCAGCGGGTTACCCGCCATCCGTTTCTCTGGGGTGTGGTGTTGTGGTCGCTCGTTCACCTGATATTCAATGGCGACCTCGCCTCGCTGGTCTTTTTTGGTTCTTTCCTGATCCTCGCCGTGAGGGGCCCCGCGTCCATCGATCGGAAGAGAAAAAAAATTTATGGTGAAGACTGGGACAGGTTTGCCGCCGTTACGTCGAATGTCCCCTTTCTGGCTATCGCCCAGGGACGCAACTCATTGATGATCGGCGAACTCGGCTGGTGGCGAATAATCTTGGTCGTGGTGGTGTACGGCTTTTTTCTCCACATGCATAAGGTTTTTTTCGGCGTTTCGCCTTTGCCTGGGTAATCGCCGCGCGCCATTCTCGCGCCTGACGCGATGGGCGAAGCGGCAGGGGCGGAGAATATTATCAGATAGGCTTCTCATCGTCGGATTTCGGGGGGCGCATGAAACTTCCACGGGGATTTTGCTTGCTTGGCGGGCTGCTGGTGCTTGCTAATTCTTCATTCTTGCCGGATGGCCTGAGCCAGGAAAAGGTCAGACTCTCTCACAGCGCCCTGGAGAGCAGCAACGCCCTATGGTACGTCGCTCAAGATCGCGGCCTGTATAAGAAGAACGGTTTGGACGTTGATCTACTCTTCATCCCCAGCACCACGACCAGTGTGTCCAGCTTGGTGGCCGGAGACATCCAGGTGGCCAACGCATCCGGCGGTGGTGTCGCCAGCGCGGTGGTGGCGGGGGCCGATCTCGTCATGGTCGCGTGTTACATGAATTCTTTGCCCTATGAGCTCGTTGTGCAGGAGTCGATCAAATCGGCGGAGGACCTCAAAGGGAAAACCATCGGTATCAGCCGGATCGGCAGTGCGTCGGACGTGGCCGCACGGGCGTTGATTCGAGGGCTGGGGCTGGAACCCGAAAAGCAGGTGCTCATCATGCAGGTCGGTGGCCCGGCGGAAAGGGCGGCGTCTTTTCGCGCCGGAAGAATCGTTGGCTTTCCGTCGACCCCGGGAATCATTCACTTGACCCAGGGGATGCCCTTCAAGATCCTCATCAGCACGGCGGATTTTCCGAAACGCTTCGATTTTCCCTATATTTGCGCTACGACCACGAAAAGTTTTTTGTCGCGCCAGCGGGAGACGGTCAGAAAAGTTCTGATGGCGCATATCGAGGCGGTCCAGTTTTTCAAGACGCGCAAGGAGGAAGGCAAAAGGATCCTTGCCAAATACAGCAGAATCACGAATGAGAACTATCTGGAGGCCGCCTACACCGCAAGCGCGAAACTCTACGACGCGGTTCCGTTGGTAACTCGAAGCGGCGTGGAGACGCAAATTAAGGAAGCTGTGGCACGCAAGCCCGGCGCGCAGCTTCGCTTCGAAGACATGGTGGATGACAGCATTGTGCGCGAGTTGGAGAAGCGCGGCTTTATCGACAAGGTCTACAAGCAATGAAGTGGCCGCCGCGCGGCGCGGAAGCCTGAGCAGACTCAATTCTCTACTGAACTCCTTCGCCCTCCCCTAAATGGCGCTGAAAGGCATTGCCACGGCAAGACTGACAAGAGTTTTGTCCGCTCCGGCCGGTTCGAAATGCGTTTGAGTGCTGTTTTTTTTTCCAAAGACGCGCGGTTATTCTTGTTGCTACCGCGGTAGCGCTGTATCATTTCAAGAAAGAGTTGTTTCTTCGAAAGGGGGACGGCTATGGGTAAGGCACAAGCGCTATTATTCGGGTTTCTTGTGGGACTGTTCGCGCCTCATTGGGTCATGGCTCAAGCGATGGGTGAATATGGTAGGAGCGTTCAAGGCGCGACCGAGAGGCAGAAGGGATCTCGTTCCCAGGCAACGGCTAGCCGATCCCGAAACCAAAAGGGCAAGAACGATGTACCCGGCGTCGGCGATTTAGGAGGCAAACCGGTCGCGTCGCAGTTGGTCGTTACGGTTAACGAGGCGGGGCTCTATCCGCGCCAAGACGACGAGTCGGAGAAAATGGACCGGCTCTCGCGGGGCGAGATCCTCATTCCTGTTCTGCAAAGCAATGGCGGAAACGAGTGGTTCATGGTCAAAACCTCCAGCGGCAAAGTTGGCTGGGTCAAAGCGGCGGACGTTCGCGCGGAACCGAGAAAAAATCCGTAATCGACCAACGAACAACTTCTCACGCGCCAACCTGTCATACCTTGATCACCTAGCTTCCAACTACTCTCAACCCAACCCAGCAAGTAGCCTTCCGGGTTTTCCGCTTGACGGCTGAAGCCGGCTGTACTAAATATTTGCTGCTATAGAGTCGACAGACGGTTGGTTGGATTCACCATCCGGTGGCAGCTTCGATGCGTTCCCCATCAGCCCGGACTGGGTTCTCCAGCCGGGCTGATGCGTTTCACGACCTTGATAATAGAAGGGCGGAAATACCGAGTGAGGCAGGCTCAAGCCGAGCAGAGCGAAATTGGCGGCAGTAAACCATCGAAGGTAAGAAGGAGGTACGACCATGGCGTATTCCGTTAAGAAAGTCGACGTATGGGCCGGGGACGTCGCCGATCGTCC